>Ga0209498_1000222_pt1 | contig 34199 bp, 34 predicted proteins | sample WalLakDeSediment_FD_184131 | JGI IMG/M metagenome (GOLD analysis project Ga0209498, IMG submission 184131) | Lake sediment microbial communities from Walker lake, Nevada to study Microbial Dark Matter (Phase II) - Walker Lake 11/02/13 Deep... | ecosystem: Environmental > Aquatic > Freshwater >...
CACCGAGAAGCCGTCGAGCTGGTTGACGGCGCCTGCAGCCAGCTGGAATGGTGTCACAGGCAAATTCAGGGTCCCGTCCGTGCCCGGGCTCGCGATGAAGCCGAGGATGTCATTCGGGTACGGCACGAGTGCAATCGAGCTCGCCGGATTGAGATCGAACTGCGCCCTGAACGTCGCGCTTGCAACGGGAATTTCAGGTACGCCGTCACCGGTACCGGGAGGCGGCCTATCAGGGTCCTTTGCGTCCGACAGGCACCCGGAAAGCGCCAGCGCGACGGCTGCAAGCGCCACCGAATAGAGGCTTCTCATTTTTCTGACTCCTACCAACGGGCGTGATCTTTATGTGAAATCGTTATGGTCAGGGACGCGCAACTCGCGGCCCGGCCATCATGGCGCCTGCTGCGAGTGCGGCCAAGCAAGCGTACGCTGGTTGTCGCTGCCGTTTCAAGGCCTTAACTTTGCGGCATGAATAAAATCGGCAAAGCATCGATTGCGCGCGCTCGAGGCGGCCCGGAGGGGCGCTTCAGGATCATCGGCGGCGAGTGGCGCGGCAGGCGCTTGCCGGTGCCGCCGGGGAGCGATGTGCGGCCGACGCCGGATCGCGTCCGCGAGACGGTGTTCAACTGGCTGGCGCCCGTGATCGCGGGCGCGCGGTGCCTCGATCTGTACGCCGGCAGCGGCGCGCTCGGGCTCGAGGCCCTGTCGCGCGGCGCGGCGCGAACGGTGTTCGTGGATCGCGCGCCGGCCGTGCTGCGGCAGATTTCGGCCAGCCTCGAGACGCTCAAGTGCGCGCGCGGCGAGACCGTGTGCAGGGATGCGATGAAATATCTCGACGGCCCGGCGACGCCGTTCGACGTGGTGTTCCTCGACCCGCCGTATCGCGAGGGCCTGGTCGCCCCGGCGATGACGCGCCTGGCGGAGCGCGGCTGGCTGGCGGCGGGGGCGAGGGTCTATCTCGAGCACGAGGCCGACATCGAGCCGCCGGCTCTCCCTGCCGGCTGGCAATTGTTCCGCAGCGCCAAGGCCGGGCGGGTGCGGTACCATCTGGCCCGACCTGAGCACCCACCGGCAGGGCATCCATGAGCATCTCGGCGCTGTACCCCGGCACCTTCGACCCGATCACCAACGGCCACCAGGACCTGATCCGGCGGGCCGCCTCCATTTTCCAGCGTGTCGTGGTGGCGATCGCAGCCAATCCATCGAAGACGCCGCTGTTCAGCCTCGACGAGCGCGTGGACCTCGCGCGGCGCGTGCTCGCCGATATCCCGAACGTCGAGGTGCTGGGCTACAGCGGCCTGACGGTGAAGTTCGCGCAGGAGCACGGCCTCGCCGTCATGGTGCGGGGGCTGCGCGCCGTCTCCGACTTCGAGTTCGAGTTCCAGCTGGCCACCATGAGCCGGCAGATCGCCGGCCAGGTGGAGACGGTGTTCCTGACGCCGACCGAGCAGTTCAGTTTCATCTCCTCGAGCATGGTCCGCGAGATCGCGCTGCTGGGCGGCGAGGTCTCCCGTTTCGTGCATCCCGTGGTCGAGGAAGCGCTGCAGCAGCGCGCGGCCGCCAGGACAGAAGCTCGCTGAGCCAGGCGCGCGCAACCCGACCCGAGGACCACACGTGAATCGTTTCCTGCTCATTCTGCTCGTGCTCACCTGGGCGCTGCACGCGTCGCCGGCCTGGTCCGGAGGGCCCGGCCAGGCGGCTGTCGCAAGCGCACATCCGCTGGCCACGCGCGCCGGCATGGACGTGCTGGAGGCTGGCGGCAACGCCTTCGACGCCGCCGTGGCCGTGAGCGCGGCGCTCGGGGTGGTCGAGCCGTTTTCCTCCGGCCTCGGCGGTGGCGGCTTCTGGCTGCTGCACTTTGCCGCGGACGGACGCCAGGTGGTTGTCGATGCGCGCGAGACCGCGCCGGGCGCGGCGCACGCCGCGATGTATCTCGACGAGCAGGGCGAGCCGATCCCCGGCCTCTCCCTCAACGGCCCGTTGGCCGCCGGCATCCCGGGCACACCCGCCGGGCTGGTGCACGTCAGCGAGCGCTACGGCCGCCTGCCGCTGCAGCAGACTCTGGCGCCGGCGATCCGCCTGGCGCGCGAGGGCTATCCGATTTACGCGCGCATGCATCTCGGCCTGAACTTCAAGGCGGAGCAGCTGCGGCGCTGGCCGGGCGGCGCCACGTTCCTGCCCGACGGTGAGGTGCCGCCGCTTGAATCGAGGCAGCGCCTGCCGGGGGTCGCCCTGGTGATGGAGCGCCTCGCGGCAGAGGGTATGGCGGGCTTCTACGCCGGCGAGAGTGCCGCGGCCATGCTGGAGGCCGTGCGCGAGCATGGTGGCATCTGGACCGCTGAGGACCTGGCAGGCTACCGGGTGGTTGAGCGTGAACCCCTGGTGGCTGAATTCGACGGCGGCCTCAGGGTCGTGTTGCCGCCGCCGCCGTCGGCTGGAGGCGTCGCGCTCATCCAGGCGCTGAACCTGCTGCAGTCGCGGGACCTCGACCGGTTCGAGGCTGCGGATCGCACGCACCTCGTCATCGAGGCCCTGCGGCGCGCCTTCCGGGACCGCGGCTATCTCGGCGATCCCGATTTCGTCGACATGCCGCTGGCGCGCCTGCTGCACCCGGCCTATGCCGCCGGCCTCGCCGTAACGCTGCGCATGGACCGGGCCACGCCGAGCGAGAGCTTCGCGCCGCTGCATGGCGAGGCGGACGGCGAGCACACGTCGCATTTCTCGGTGCTCGATGCCGACGGCAACCGGGTCGCAGTGACGCAGACCATCAATGGCTGGTACGGCAGCAGCTTCGTCGTGCCGGGGCTGGACCTGCTGCTGAACAACGAGATGGACGACTTCGCAGTCAAGCCCGGGGTGCCCAACCTGTACCAGCTCGTCGGCGCAGGCGCGAACAACATCGAACCCGGCAAGCGGATGCTGTCGAGCATGACACCGACTTTCCTGGAGTCGCCACGCGGCGTCGCCGTGCTCGGCACGCCGGGCGGCAGCCGGATCATCAGCATGGTGCTGCTGGCTGCGCTCGCCTGGATCGACGGCGCGGATGCCGCCGCGATGGTGTCGCTGCCGCGCTACCATCACCAGTACCTGCCGGACTACGTGACGCACGAGCCGGAGGCCTTCGGCAGCGCGCAGGCGGCGGCGCTGGAAGCGCGCGGGCACGTGCTGCGGCAGAGCAGCCGGTTGTACGGCAACATGAATGTCGTGACCTGGGATTACGAGGGCGATCGCGTGGAGGCCGCCACGGATCCCCGCGGCGAGATCGAGGGCTGGACCTACTGAGCGCGCTCGCTTGCGCGGCGGGCGTCCCGCAGGCTAGGGTTCCGCGCATGAAAACATCAGTCATCGCGGCGAGCACGCTCGCCACCATCGTCCTGGCCGCGTCGGCCGGCAACCCGCAAAACGCAGCCCACGCTGCCACGGCAGCGCATCCGGCGGACGCGTTTCTCGCCCGCATCGCCGCGCACTGCGGGCAGGCGTTCGCCGGACAGATCGTCGCCAACGAGCCGGCGGTGCCGGACGATCCCTTCGACGGCAAGGCGCTGGTCATGCACGTGCGCGAGTGTGGCGCCGAGGAAGTGAAGGTCCCGTTCCACGTCGGCGACGACCACAGTCGCACCTGGGTGCTGACTCGCACGGCCACGGGCCTGCGGCTCAAGCACGACCATCGCCACGAAGACGGCACCGACGACGCCGTGACGATGTACGGCGGGGACACCGCGACGCCCGGCACCGAGGTGCGCCAGGAGTTCCCGGTGGACGCCTATTCCATCGAGATGTTCGAGCGCGAGGGGCTGAACGTTTCCGTGACCAACACCTGGGCGATGGAAATCGAGCCTGGCAAGCGGTTTCTCTACGAGTTGGCCCGGCCGGGCGGACGGCTGTTCCAGGTCGAGTTCGACCTGGCGACACCGGTGGAGACGCCGCCGACGCCCTGGGGTCACCCGGAGCTGCGGTGAGGGTGGCCCCCGGTCCGTGGACGCAGGCGCGCTAGCCAGGGCGGGATGCGCGCCCGGTCCCGCGGGCGCCTGAGCGAGGAGTATCCGATGCTGCTTTACCCGATCTTCCGCCGTTCCCTGCTGCCGGCCGTGCTGGCGCTGCTGTTGCTTTTGTCGGCAGGACTCGCTGCGGCCGACAACTATCGCTACTCGAGCGACGGGCGCGTCGTCGCGGTCGGCGACATCCACGGGGCGTTCGACGAGTTCGTGGCGGTGCTGCGGGGCACGGGGCTCGTCGACGCGGAGCTGAGCTGGACCGGCGGAACAACGCACCTGGTCTCGGTGGGCGACCTGCTCCACCGCGGCGATTACGGCCGGCAGGTCATCGACCTGGTCATGCGACTGCAGCGCGAAGCCGCCGAGGCCGGCGGCGCGGTGCACGTGATCCTCGGCAATCACGAGGTGATGAGCCTGACCGGCGACCTGCGCTATGTGAGCGCGGGGGACTACGCGCAGTTTGGCAGCGAGGCGCCGCCCGGCCTGCCGGCCGGGTACCTGGAGCGGCGTGCCGCGTTCGCCCCCGACGGCGAGTACGGCCGCTGGTTGCTCGAACTGCCAATCGCCATCGTCGTCGACGACACGCTGTTCGTGCACGGCGGGCTATCGGAGCGCCTCCGGGGGCTGACGCTGGAGGAGATCAACGAATCCTCCCGGCGCGATGTGCGTCGCTTTGCCGAGGGCTGGCACGCGTTGCTCGACGCCGGCCTGCTTGGCGATGGCGATGATTTCGACGACGTCCGGGCCCGCGCCGCGGAGTTGGCGAGGGGGCGCGGCGACGCGCGCCTGCGCCAGGTCGGCGCGGACATCACGGCGGCGCTCGACGGCCTGCCATTCCTCCCGGACGGGCCGCTCTGGTACCGGGGCTCCGCGCGCTGCCACCCCTTTGCCGAGACCGATGCGATCGATGCCGTGCTGGATAAAGTCGGGGCGCGCAGGGTCGCCATCGGCCACACGCCCACGAATAACAGCCGCATCACCAGCCGCAAGGGCGGCCGGGTGCTGCTGCTCGATATCGGCATGAACACCGCCGTGTACCAGGGCCGGCCCGCGGCGCTGGTCATCGAGGATGGCGTCCTGCGCGCGTGGGACCTCGTTGAGGGCGAGATAGAGATCGAGGCCGAGGAGAGCCGTATCTGGAACCGGCCCTTCGGCATGAGCGATGCCGAGATCGAGGCCTTCCTGCTGGCCGCCGCCGTCACGGGTATGGAGCCGCTCCCGGGGAGCACCGACGGGCGCCGCCTGGTGACGCTCGAGCTCGGTGGCCGCCGGCTGAGCGCCGTGCTCAACGCGCGGGACACTTCGCCCGGCTTGCAGAACGGCCGCTGGACGCGCAGCGCCGAGCGCGCCGACCGCTACAGCCACGAGGTGGCCGCGTATCGTCTCGACCGGCTCATCGGCCTGGACATGGTCCCGGTGACGGTGGCGCGGCAGATCGGCGATGAAGCGGGCGCGCTGCGCCTGTGGATCGAGGACGGGTTCTCGGAGCACGAGCGCCAGGCGCGGCAGATTCCCTTCCGCGGGGACTGCGACCTGCGGGCGCAGTACGAGTTGATGGGCGTGTTCGACCTGCTGATTCTCAACCCGGGCCCGCAGCTCGGCCTGCTGCGCTACGATCGCCGCTGGACCCTCTGGCTGATGGACCAGTCACGCGCCTTCGGCACCAGCGGCGACGTCGCCGCGATGCTGCGCCGCTCAGGCGTCGAGGTGGGCCCGCAACTGGCGGAGGCGCTGGAGCGCGTCACGCCCGAACAGGCTGAGATCCTGTCTGAGTACCTGCATCGTCGCCAGGTCGAGGCGGTTGTGGATCGGGCGTCTCGCCTGCGGACGCAGCGATAAAGCGCGGCACCGGGTCGGCGCCGTAGTCGATCCTGAACCCGGACTGCACGCTCAACCCCTCGAAATCGGTCGCCGTGAGCACCACTTCTGCGGTGCCCTCGCCGGCAGGCGGATGGATGGTGAACGTCTGGTTGTGCCGGTCGAAGCGGATCCAGGAGGACAATGGCGCCCCGCCGGCCATGTGCGCCTCGTAGCCGAGCGTATCGCCCGGATCAGGGTCCATGAAAGTCTGGTCGGGGACGCTGAACACCAGCATCTGGCCCGCGGGCACATACACGTCCGGCAGCTGCTTGCTGACGACCGGCGGCAGGTTCTCGAGGTTATGCCGGATCTCGCTGCGGTGGTACTTGCCGATGGCGTTGCCGAGGGCGAACAGTGCGAGTGCAAGGCTCAGGTTGATCGCGATGATCCAGCCGATCTCGAGGCCGAGAAACTGGGCCGTCACCATGACCAGGCCGGCGCTCAGCAGGTCCCCGAAGCGCGTAATGAAGGTGTCGATCGTCGTCTTGCCGACGTACTTCTCCTCACGAGTCACCGGCAGGTACAGCGTATGATTCGTGGTGTTGCCCATCGACATGTTGGTGGCGTTCTCGATGATCATCATCACCCGCACCAGTGCGAACACGGGCACGAACAGGATCAGCCCGTAATTGATGATCATCACGATGGGCAGCACGAGGATCGCGCCGCGCACGCCGAACCAGCGAAAGATCCTCGACACCAGGAACAGCTGGATGACAATCTGCAACGCTGTGAACCAGGTCCAGTAGTTGCCCCAGAACCGGGAGATCACGTCCCCGGTGGTGAGTGTGCCGCCACTCGACGCGACGATATTCCGGGCATGCTCGCTGAGGAACGTTACAAGGACGTAGCCGCCGTTAGTGTTGACCAGGTTCAGCAGCATGACGAACAGCGCAATTCTCACGAGGTAGCCGCTGCGCGCCACGACGCGGAAGCCGCTGAGAATCTGCGCAATGACGTTAGCCTGCGGTTCGGCGGAATCCCCGGCCGGGACGCTGCGTGAGCCCTCCGGCACGACGCGCTCCGCGAGGCGGCTGAGGAACAGGACGGCGGAAAGCAGCACCGCTGACAGCAACATGAGGTTGGTGACGCCGATCATGGAAAACAGCCGCCCGCCAACCTGACTGCCCGCCATGGCGCCAAGCGCGGCGCCCATCATGATGACTGCGAACAGGCGCTGCCCGGTCCTGACGTTGAACAGGTCGGCGGCGAAGGCCCAGAACTGCGCAATCACCATCACGTTGAATACGCCGACCCAGATGTAGAAGGGCACGGCGATCGGAATCTCGAGCCAGACGAGCAATGCGAAAATAAGCAGGTTGGAGATGAAAAATCCCCCGACCCAGAGCAGCACCGCGGACTTGTTGCCGCGGCTCTTGAGGTAATCAAACAACAGCTTGTACAGCGGGATGACGAAGATCAGCGTCACCGCGATGGCGCCAGTGGAGTAGGCGCGAACCTCCGGGGAGCCTTCCACCAGTATCAGCGTCTCGCGCACGAGGCGTATCAGGTAGTAGCCAAACAGCAGCAGGAAGATCTGCGCGAGCATCAGGAAAATGCTGCGGCCCTCGCCGGGGCGCACCGAGGTGAACAGCGTCAGGAAACGCTCGAAGATCGTCAGGCGTGAGAATACGGGCGCTGCCATTTTTTGTTACTCATTGTCAGGGCTGCGCCGACTGCCAGGCGGCGCGCGCTGCTGTCCTGGCGCCGTAGCTTAGCCGGGTTCGGCAGCATGGGGAACTTTGCCCCCCCTGCTGCGGCATGCGGACTAGCGCTGACAGCCCGGGCAATAGTACGTCGAGCGCTGGCCCTGGACGACCGCCCGTATGGCGCCGCCGCAGCGCAGGCAGGGCTCGCCTGTGCGGTCGTAGGCGGCCAGCTCCGGCCGAAAGTAGCCGTGCTGGCCGTCGCCCCACGCGAAGTCGCGCAGCGTCGTGCCGCCCTGCCGGATTGCCGCCTCGAGGACCTCGCGGATCGCCGTGACCAGCCCGGCCAGGCGCGCGGGGCCGATCCGTCCCGCCGCGCGGGCGGGGTGGATGCCGGCGCGGAACAGCGCCTCGCTGGCGTAGATGTTGCCCACGCCGACGACGATCCGGCCGTTCATGATCAGCTGTTTGATGGCGACGCGGCGGCCGCGACACGCGGCGACGAGGTAGTCCGGGGTGAAATCGGGGCCGAGCGGCTCCGGGCCGAGCGACGCCAGCAGGGGATGCAGGAGCGGATCGCCCGCGACCCAGTCCGCGGAGCCGAAACGCCGCGGATCGCGGAAGCGCAGCACGCACCCGCTTTCCAGTGCGAGGTCGAGGTGATCGTGCGGCCCGGGGGGCGCAGCGGACTGCAGCACCCGCAGGCTGCCGCTCATGCCCAGGTGCATGAGCAGCGTCTGGTCCCCTTCCGCGCGGAACAGGAGGAACTTCGCGCGCCGCTCGGCGGTCAGTATCAGCCTCCCCGGCAGTTCCCTGGCCAGGGAGCGCGGCACGGGCCAGCGCAGCAGGGGCTGACGCAGCGCGACACTGGTGACACGGACGCCCTCGATCCAGGGCGCAACCCCCCGCCTGGTTGTCTCTACTTCCGGCAGCTCGGGCATGTCGTGATCAATGCTCCACGGGCGTGCCCCGAATGACTTCCGGGGGGCAAGCTTCTATAGTCTTTCGATACTCTCACAAATCGGTGGCCCGACCTTGATGGAATTCCTGTTCGAACACTACGGCGGGCTGCTTGGCCTGTCTGCCTGGGGCTACGTGCTCGCGTCGCTGCTGATGGTGCAGATCACCGTGTTCGCGGTGACGCTGTACCTGCATCGCGACGCGGCCCATCGCGCCGTGGACCTCCATCCGGCCATTCGCCACTTCTGCCGCTTCTGGCTGTGGATGACGACCGGGATCGCCACGCGGGAATGGGTCGCGATTCATCGCAAGCATCATGCGCGCTGCGAGACGCCCGACGATCCGCACAGCCCGCAGGTCGAGGGCCTGAAGAAAGTGCTGCTGGAGGGCGCCGAGCTGTACCGCAAGGAGGCCCGCAACGCGGAGACGCTGCACAAGTACGGCCGCGGCACGCCGGATGACTGGCTGGAGCGGCGCGTTTATGGCGCCGCGCATAACTACCTCGGCATCGTGCTGATGGTGGTGCTGTTCCTGCTGCTGTTCGGCGTACCCGGGATCATCATGATCGCCGTGCAGCTCGTGTCGCAGCCGCTGCTCGCGGCGGGCATCGTCAACGGCGTCGGCCACTATGCCGGCTACCGGAACTTCGAGAGCGCCGATGCCTCGCGCAACGTCACGCCCTGGGGGCTGTTCCTCGGCGGCGAGGAGTTGCACAACAACCACCATGCGTTTCCGTCCTCGGCGCGCTTCTCGGTGCTGCGCTGGGAGGTGGACATCGGCTGGGGCGTCCTGCGGGTCCTGCAGGCGTTCCGCCTGGCGAAGGTGCGGCGCACAGCGCCGATGCCGGTGATACTCCCGGCGCGACAGGTCGTCGACCTGGAGACCGTGCGCGCGATCGTGGTCGCGCGCATGCACGTGATGCGCGATTACACGCGCATGGTGACCGTGCCGACCCTGCGCGCGGAGTTCGCCGCGCTGCGCACGCGCATTCCGGAGCGGGCGGGGCGCATGAAGCGGCTGCTCGTAAGGGAGACCACGCTGCTCGATGCAGCCGCGCGCCGCCGCCTGAACGAGGTGCTGGAGAACAGCCAGGCGCTGGCGACGGTGCACGAGTTCCGGGAGCGCCTGAAGGCGATCTGGAGCGGTTCGGCGACCAGCAACGAGGGCCTGGTCGTGCAGTTCCGCGACTGGTGCGCGCAGGCCGAGGCCAGCGGGGTGCGCTCGCTGCAGGACTTCGCCGCCAGCCTGCGGGGATACTCGCTGCGCACCGCCTGATCCGGCCGGCGATACGCCGCAACGAAAAAGCCCGCCGATGAGGCGGGCTTTTTCATGCAGGAGGGGCCAAGCGGCCGCTGCTACTTGATCTTGGCTTCCTTGTAGGCGACGTGCTTGCGCGCCTTGGGATCAAATTTCTTGATCTCCATTTTCTCCGGGTGCAGCCGCTTGTTCTTGGTCGTCGTGTAGAAGTGTCCCGTCCCGGCGGTCGACACCAGCTTGATCTTGTCGCGCATGGTATTGCTCCTCAGACCTTCTCGCCGCGGGCGCGCAGGTCGGCCAGCACGGTGTCGATGCCCTTGCGGTCGATGATGCGCAGGCCACGCTGGGACACGCGCAGCTTGACCCAGCGCTTCTCGCTCTCCACCCAGATGCGGTGGCTGTGGAGGTTGGGCAGGAAGCGGCGACGCGTCTTGTTGTTCGCGTGGGAAACGTTGTTCCCGGTGAGCGGCCCCTTGCCGGTGACCTGGCAGATTCGCGACATGACTGTTATTCCTCGGAAAACCGGTGACCCGGCCACTGGAGAGTCGGGCATTATGCCGTTGTCTCCGGGGCGACGCAAGAATTTACAGCAGTCCCCGCTCCGCGAAGGACACGCACGCCGCATCGCCGACCACGAGGTGATCGAGCACCCGGATGTCGACCAGCGCCAGCGCGCTCTTGAGACGGCGGGTGATGACCTCGTCGGCCTGGCTGGGTTCCGCGACTCCTGACGGGTGATTGTGGGCCAGGATCAGGGCCGCGGCGTTCTGCGCCAGGGCGCGCTTGACCACCTCGCGCGGGTGGACGCTCGCGCCGTCGATGGTGCCGCGGAACAGTTCCTCGAAGGCGATCACGCGGTTGCGGTTGTCCAGGTGCAGACAGCAGAACACCTCATGCGGCAGGTCCCGCAGCCGCGCGCGGAGAAAGCGTCGCACCGCGTCGGGTGAGCCGAGCGCCGGGCCTCGCCGGACGGTCTCCTCGAGATGCCGGCGCGCGAGCTCCAGCCCCGCCTGGAGCTGCACGTACTTGACCGGGCCCAGCCCCGGCAGCGCCGAAAAGCTGGCGAGGTCCGCCGTCAGGAGGCCGCGCAGCCCGTCGAAGCCGAGCAGCAGTTCGCGCGCCAGGTCCACTGCGGTGCGGCCCGGGGCTCCGGTGCGCAGGAAGATTGCGAGGAGCTCCGCGTCTGAGAGGCAGCCCGGGCCGCCGGCCAGCAGCTTCTCGCGGGGCCGCTCGCCGGCGGGCCAGTCTCGGATGGGCAGGTGGGGTATCTGGGTCGCCATGGATTCCGGGTTGCCAATGGAAGGGGGACTCAGGTTAAGCTGCCTGAGGCGACCAGGGCATGGAGCCTTTATGCATAATCTCACCGGAAAACAGGTACTGCTGGGCGTAACCGGCGGCATTGCCGCCTACAAGGCGCCCGATCTCGTGCGCAGGCTCAGGGAGCAGGGCGCCGACGTGCGCGTGGTTCTCACGGCGTCGGCGACGCGGCTGGTGACCCCGGTCACCTTCCAGGCCGTGTCCGGGCACCCGGTGCGGAGCGGGTTGTGGGACGAGGCGGCCGAGGCGGCGATGGGCCACATCGAGCTGGCGCGCTGGGCGAACCTCGTCCTCATCGCGCCGGCAAGCGCGGATTTCCTCGCGCGCCTGGCCGTCGGCATGGCGGACGACCTGCTGACCACCCTCTGCCTCGCCACCGACGCGCCGCTCGCCGTGGCGCCGGCGATGAACCGGCTCATGTGGGCCAACCCGGTGACGCAGGAGAATGTGCACAGGCTCAGCGCCCGCGGCGTGACCCTGCTCGGGCCCGGCACGGGCGACCAGGCCTGCGGCGAGACCGGCGAGGGGCGGATGCTGGAGCCCCGCGAGATCGTGGCCGCACTTACGTCAGGGGCAGGGGCGGCGGAGGGCGTGCTCGCCGGGCAGAAGCTCCTCATCACGGCCGGGCCGACGCGCGAGGCGCTGGATCCGGTCCGTTACCTGACCAACCGCAGCTCCGGGAAGATGGGCTATGCCGTCGCGGCCGCAGCGGCCCGGGCCGGCGCCGAGGTCGTGCTCGTCAGCGGCCCGGTGAGCCTCGCGGCGCCACGGGGCGTGCGGCTCGTGCAGGTCGAGACGGCCGCCCAGATGCGCGACGCAGTGCAGGCCGAGCTGCCAGGCGCGGCCGCGTTCATTGCTGCCGCCGCCGTGGCGGACTACCGGCCCGCCCACCCCGCAACCCACAAGCTCAAGAAACATGCCGGCGAAATGGTGGTCGAGCTGGTCCGCAATCCCGATATCCTCGCCGAGGTCGCTGCGGCCTCGCCGCGGCCGTTCGTGGTGGGATTCGCGGCCGAGACCCAGGACGTCGAGGACAACGCGCGCCTGAAGCTGGAGCGCAAGTCGCTGGACATGATCGCGGCCAACAAGGTGGGCAGCGATTGCGGCTTCGACCGCGATGAGAATGCGCTGCTGGTCCTCTGGAGCGGGGGGCGACAGGACCTCGGCAGCGGGACCAAGGCGGAACTGGCCGACCGGCTGATCGGGCTGATCGCGGAGAGAATGCGTGCAGGTCATCAGGCTCAAGATTCTTGATCCGCGCCTGGGGCGCGACTTCCCCTTGCCGGACTACGCGACGGCGGGATCCGCCGGGCTGGACCTGCGCGCCTGCCTGGACGGGCCGCTCGTGCTCGAGCCCGGGCAGACGGAGCTCCTGCCGACCGGGCTCGCGATCCACATCGACGATCCGGGCCTCGCCGCGGTGCTCCTGCCGCGCTCCGGGCTCGGCCACAAGCACGGCATCGTGCTCGGCAACCTCGTTGGCCTGATCGACTCCGATTACCAGGGCCAGGTGTTCGTTTCGGCGTGGAACCGGGGCGGGCAGCCGTTCACGATCCAGCCGGGGGAGCGCGTCGCGCAGATGGTCATCCTGCCGGTCGTGCGGGCCCGCTTCGAGGTCGTGGAGGACTTCGCCGCCAGCGCGCGCGGGGCCGGCGGCTTCGGGCATTCCGGGCGGCACTGACCGCGGGTCCACGGGCACGGGCTCCCCACTCCCGCCAGCCTACTCGGGTTCGGGCAGACCCTTCAGCTCCCGGAAGCGCCGGATTTCATCGTCGAACTGGCCGCGGATGCGGGCGATCTCGGTATTGCGCCGCTCGATCTCCGCGTCGTATTCACGAATGCGTTGCTCGACGGTGGCCAGCTCGTTGATCGCGGCCGGGTTGCCCTGCAGCGTCTGTTGCCGTGCCCGCAGGCCGTTCAGCCGCTCCAGCGCGACGTCGTTCTGCCCGTCCAGAAAGCCGACGCGGCGATCCCGCACGGCCACGATTTCATCCACGGCGCCATAGGTGGCCAGCAGCGCCCGGTCCCGGTCGTCGCGCTCGGGCGAGTCCGACACCGGCTTTTCCTCGTGCACGATGGTGCGGGTGCCGCGGCCATCAAGCACCTCGTGGCGCTCTTTGGAATACTCGGGCGGAATCGCGTCACCGAAGTGCACCACGCCGTTCTCGTCCACCCAGCGATAGACGCGGCCCTGGGCATCGGCCGGGCTGGCCCAGACGACGCAGGCGATCGCGAGGACTGCAAGCAGCAAGGAACTTTGTGTCGTCATTCGTTTCACCCCCGCGGCGCCTTGAGTGCGCGCCTGTTGCAATCATACCGCGCCTTCGTGGTGCGGCGGGCCCGCTCAGTCCACCCCGTAGCGGCTCCGATAGTTTCGCAGCGCAACGAGCCTGTCGGCATCGGTGCCCGCGCGGCTCTCCAGGTCCTCCAGCAGGTCCGCGAGCGTGATGATGCTGGTCACCGGCAGGCCAAGTTCGAGTTCGACTTCCTGCACGGCGGATCGTTCGCCCGTGCCGCGCTCCTGGCGGTCGAGCGCGAGCAATACTCCGCAGGGCTCGGTGCCCGCCGCGCGGATGATCCCGATGGATTCGCGGATCGCGGTACCCGCGGTGATGACGTCGTCCACGATCAGCACCCGGCCTGCCAGCGGCGCGCCCACCAGGCTGCCGCCCTCGCCATGAGCCTTCGCTTCCTTGCGGTTGAAGACCCAGGGCACGTCGCGGCCGTGCCGCTCGGCCAGCGCGATCGCCGTGGCGGTCGCCAGCGGGATGCCCTTGTAGGCCGGGCCGAACAGCACGTCGAACTCCAGCCCCGCGCCCGCGATCGCGTCCGCGTAGCAGGCGCCGAGTTCGGCGAGCGCGGCCCCGGTGTTGAACAGGCCGGCGTTGAAGAAGTAGGGGCTCTCGCGCCCGGACTTGAGTGTGAAGCTGCCGAACCTGAGCGCGCCGCGCGCCAGGGCCAGCTGGATGAAGGCTTGCTTGTAGTCGTGCATCGCGAGATCCCGCAACGTCGGAAAAAGATTGCCCGCGGACGAGGGATGTCGGCGGTCGGACGGTATGATACACGCCGGACCGAGCCCCTAATCTGCAATGCGCATCATCAGCATCAACGTTAACGGCATCCGTTCCGCGGCCCGCAAGGGATTTTTCGAGTGGCTCTCGGGCCAGGACGCGGACGTCGTCTGCCTGCAGGAAACCCGCGCTCACCAGCACCAGATCCCCGACGCGATTTTCCGGCCCGCGGGCTATCACTGCTACTACCTCGAGGCCGAGCGCAAGGGCTACAGCGGCGTCGCCCTGTACTCACGCCGCCGGCCGGAGCGCATCATCCGGGGCTTCGGCTCCGCCGAGTTCGATCCCGAGGCGCGCTACATCGAGGCCGTGTTCCCGGGATTCTCGGTGGCCTCGCTGTACATGCCATCCGGCTCCTCGAGCGAGTTGCGCCAGGACGCGAAGTATCGTTTTCTCGATGAGTTCGAGGACTTCCTGCGCCGCGTGCGGCGGCGGCCGCGCGAGTACGTCATCTGCGGCGACTGGAACATCGCCCACAAGGAGATCGACCTGAAGAACTGGCGCGGCAACCAGAAGAACTCGGGTTTCCTGCCGGAGGAGCGGGCCTGGATGGACGAGTTGTTCGGTCCCTGGCGGTTCGTCGATGCCTTCCGCGCCGTGGACCCGCGCCCGGACCGCTACACCTGGTGGTCGAATCGCGGCCGGGCGCGCGAGAACAACGTCGGGTGGCGCATCGACTACCAGGTGGTCACGCCCGGGCTCGCCGACCGCATCCGGGGCGCGGATATCTACACCGGGCAGCGCTTCTCGGACCATGCGCCGCTGACCCACGACTACGACTGGCCGACGTGATCGCAGCCCTCAGGCGCCTGCTGGAACCCTATCGCGACCGGCGCATGGCGACGCTGCTCGCGCTCGGCTTCTCGAGCGGCCTCCCGGCGCCGCTGGTGTTCACGAACCTGTCCATCTGGCTGCGCGACGAGGGCGTCTCGCGCACCGACATCGGGCTGTTCGCGCTCGCGGCCACGCCCTACGCCATCAACTTCCTCTGGGCGCCGCTGGTCGACCGCATGCGCCTGCCGTTCTTCACCGCGCGCTTCGGGCGCCGCCGCGGCTGGGCGCTGTTCACCCAGGTGTTCCTGTTTGCGGCGATCCTGGTGCTGTCGCGCGCCCAGCCCTCGGCCGACCTGTACGTAGTCGCCGCGGCGGTGCTGTTCGTCACCTTCGTCTCGGCCACGCAGGACGTGGTGATCGATGCCTACCGCATCGACGTGCTGGCGCCGGAGCAATACGGGGCGGGCTCGGCGGCCGCGATCTGGGGCTGGCACCTGGGCGGCACCCTGATCGGCGGCGCCGGGGGGCTCTACATGGCCCAGCTGTTCGGCTGGAACACGGCCTACCTGTTCCTCGCCGCAGGCGTGGGGGTCGGCATGCTCGCGATCCTGTTGAGCCCGGAGCCGCCGTTCCGGCCGCCGGCCGACACGGTCGAGCACGAGGCGCGCGTGGCAGACGTGCTGCGCCGCGTCTGGTGGCTGCGCGGCCGGCTCGCCGGGGCGACGGCGTGGATCTACGGCGCCGTGATCGCGCCGTTCGTGGACTTCATGAAGCGCCGCGGCTGGCTCCTGATCCTCGTGTTCATCATCGTGTTCAAGTTCGGCGACGCGCTGCTCGGGCGCATGTCGGGCGTGTTCTACCGCGAGCTCGGCTTCAGCCTGGTCGAGATTGCGGAGGTCATGAAGCTCTACGGGTTCCTCGCCAACGGCATCGGCGTGCTGGCCGGCGGGGTGCTCGTGGCCCGGGTCGGGCTGTTCCGCGCGTTGTTCATTGCCGGCCTGCTCGCCGCGGCGACCAACCTGACCTACTCGTGGCTGGCGACGTCCGGCAATGACCCGATCGTGTTCCGCATCGCGGTGATTTCCGACAATTTCACCGGCGGCCTCGCGACGGTGGCGTTCGTCGCCTACCTGTCGAGCCTCTGCAATGTCGCCTACACCGCCACGCAGTTCGCGTTGCTGGCCTCCGCCGGCAACCTCGGGCGCATCTGGCTGTCGGCCTCCAGCGGCTGGATGGTCGACGCGCTGGACGGCGACTGGGCGATCTTCTTCGCCATGACGGCGGGCATCGCGCTGCTCGGCCTGCCGCTGCTGCTGATCCTGATGCGGCGCTACCCGGAGGCGCATGTGCGCGCACCGCCGGAGGAGCGGGCCGGGAGCTAGTGCACCGACCCCCGCGGGGTCGCATCGCGGTGGATGGGGCCCGCGTGGTGGGCGTACATCTTCCAGCCCTGCCCGTTGAACGCGTAAATGTTCGTCACGGTCACGAGCGCCGGCGGCTGGCCGTCAGGGCCGATGACCTCGACCCCGATGTGGACCGCAATGCGATCCGCGAGCATGCGGCTCTGGCAGTCGAAGCGCACTGCCAGTCCCCCGCTGGCGACGAGGATCTGTTCCCAGCTCTGCAGCACGGCACCCCTGCCCACGATCGGGGGGCGCGCCGGATGAATGCAGACGCACCCGTCGCCGGCGCTCCAGATGCGCTGCATCGCAGCGAGATCGCCGCCGCGGAAGGCCTCGTAGAACGCGGTCTCGCATTCTTCGGGCGTCCTGAAATTGCCAGGACTCGATGGCGGTTTCACAAGGGAGGTCTCCGTGGTGCGGATGTTCCGGGCGGCAGCGCGGCGCGCGCCGCCGGTGGTCGGCGTTCAGTCGGACTGGTCCAGGTAGTCCAGCGGGTCGGACCAGCCTTGCATGGCCGCGCGGTCCAGGTCCACACCGTAGTCCTCGCGCTCGATGTCGAGGGAGCCGGAATAGTCCTCCGGGGCATGGCTGGGAAAGTACTCGCTGTCCTCCCAGGCGTCGAAATCGAACTCCTCGACGGTGCCGTCGAAATGCTGGATGTCGATCGTGCCCTCGTCGTCGTCCACCGCAATGACTTCGAACCTCACGCCGCCAGGCGCCTGGTACCAGTCTCCGATTGCGGGAATAGGCAATGGCATCAAGATTTCCCCGTTCATCCGGGCCTGATATCCTTGCCCGCCTTCGGCAGGGCACCCCCGCCGCATCACTCCATGACCCCAACTTATAGCTGACCGTGGCGAGGCTGCAAGTCTCTTATCCCCGGGATACGCGCGGAAATGACCGAGCACCTGGTAAAGACCTTCATCATCTTCTTCGTGGTCATCGAGCCCGTCTCGCTGGTCCCGATGTTCGGTGCGATGACCCGCGGGGGAGAGCCGGGCTACCGGCGGAAGATGGCGTGGAAGTCCGTGGCGATCTCCGCGGGCATCTTCATCGTGTTCGCTCTCGTCGGCGACTGGCTGCTGCGGCTGCTGGGCATCAGCGTCTCCGCGTTCAAGATCGCCGGCGGCATGCTGTTGTTCCTGCTGGCCGTGGACATGGTGCTGGCGCGCGAGTCGGGGTTGCGCTCCACGACCGTGCGCGAGCAGGAGGAAGCCAAGTATCGCGACGATATCTCGGTGTTCCCGATGGCCTTCCCGCTGATCACCGGGCCGGGGGCGCTCGCCACGCTGTTGCTGCTGACGGCGGAGACCAGCAACTACATCGAGTTCTCGCTGGTGCTGGGCATGGGCCTGCTGGCGCTGGCGGTCACCCTGGTGTTCCTGCTGCTGACGCAGCCGTTGATGCGCGTCATGGGCGTGACCGGCGGCATGGTGGTCAGCCGGCTGCTCGGCGTGGTGCTGGCGGCGCTGGCGGTGCAGTACGTGGTCGACGGCTTCACCGAGGTGCTGGCGTAGGGGGTCATTGCTGAACAGGGCGAATCAGCAGAGTCCCCTTGTGTAGAGCAGGTCGAAAACCTCGTGGCCGAGCCTGAGGCCGCGGCGCTCGAACTTCGTCACCGGCCGGGTCTCGGGCCTGGCCGCGCAGCCGCCGCCGGCGACCGTGTTGGCGAACCACGGCGACGCCTCGCACACCGCCAGCATGTGTTCCGCGTAGGGCGCCCAGTCCGTGGCCAGGTGCAGGCGACCACCGGGGACCATGACGTGCGCGAGCCGCTCCAGGAAGGCCGGCTGCACCAGGCGCCGCTTGTGGTGACGCTTCTTGTGCCACGGATCCGGGAAGAAGATCAGCGTCTCGTCGATCGAGCCGGGCGGCAGCCAGTGCGTGATCACCTCGACCGCGTCGTGGCGCGCGAGGCGGATGTTCGACAGTCCTTCCCGCTCGATGCGCAGCAAGAGGTGGCCGACGCCCGGGTCGTGCACCTCGACGCCGAGGTAATCGCGTTCCGGGTGCCGCGCGGCGAGTTCCGCGAGGTTGTCGCCGTTGCCGAAGCCGATCTCGAGCGTGCGCGGCGCGCTGCGGCCGAACAGGGCGTCGAGATCCAGCAGGCCGGCCGGGGGCTCGATGCCGAAGCGCGGCCAGAGCTCGGTGAGCGCGCGCGACTGCGAGGGGGTGAGCCGTCCGGCGCGCCGGACGAAGCTGCGTACTGTGCGATGGTGGACGGGGGCGCCTCCTGCGGGGCCCGTCGTGTTCAGAAGAACATCCCGTCGAGTGGCGAGGACGCCGACGCAAAGCGCTTGCGGGGGATGCGCCCCGCGCGGAACGCCTCGCGCCCGGCCTCGACGGCCTTGCGCATCGCGGAGGCCATCAGCACCGGGTCGCGCGCGCCGGCGATCGCGGTGTTCATCAGCACGCCGTCGCAGCCCAGTTCCATCGCGATCGCGGCATCCGAGGCCGTGCCGACGCCGGCATCGACGAGGATCGGCACCGTGGCGTTCTCGACGATGGTGAGGATGTTGTAGGGATTGCGGATCCCCAGGCCGGAGCCGATCGGCGCCGCCAGCGGCATGACCGAGATGCAGCCGAGCTCCTCGAGGCGCTTGGCGATGATCGGGTCGTCGTTCGTGTAGACCATTACCTGGAAGTCTTCCTTCACCAGGATTTTCGCCGCCTCGAGGGTCGCCGTGATGTCGGGGAACAGCGTCTTCTGGTCGGCCAGTACCTCGAGCTTGACCAGGGCATGCCCGTCGAGCAGCTCGCGCGCCAGGCGGCAGGTGCGCACCGCGTCCTCGGCGGTGAAGCAGCCGGCGGTGTTCGGCAGAATGGTGAAGCGCTCCGGCGAGAGGTAATCGAGCAGGTTCGGCTGGTTCTTGTCCTGGCCGATGTTGGTGCGGCGGATCGCGACGGTCACGATCTCGGCGCCGCTGGCCTCGGTGGCGGCCAGGGTCTCGTCGAAGTCGCGATACTTGCCAGTGCCGGTCAGGAGGCGCGAGTGGTACTTGCGGCCGGCGAGCTCGAAGGCGTCGTCCTGGCCGGCCGTGGTGTGCTGGGTTCGAGTTGTTTCCATGTCATCCGCCTCCGACGGCCTGCACGATTTCGATGCGGTCTCCCGCCGTCAGCCGATGCCCCGCATGGGCGCTCTTCGGCAACAGTTCGCCATTGATTTCCATGGCATAGCGACGTCCCGCGAGCCCGAGCAGCTCGACGAGGCCGGCGGCCGTCATGCCGTCGGCCACCTGCCGGGGCTCGCCGTTCAAGATGATTTCCATGGCGGGGCTTGGTTGTGTCAATCCGGCTGAGAGGAACCCCAATATTCTACACGCCGCCCAAAGGGGACATTGCGGATAACATACGCGCCCATGAATCGTCGCATCGGTTTCGTCAGCCTCGGCTGCCCCAAGGCGCTCGTGGACTCCGAGCGCATCCTCACCCGGCTGCGCGCGGAGGGTTACGAGACCGTCCCGACCTACGAGGACGCCGACCTCGTGGTGGTCAACACCTGCGGCTTCATCGACGAGGCCGTGGATGAATCGCTCGAGGCGATCGGCGAGGCGATGGCGGCCAACGGCAAGGTGCTGGTTACCGGCTGCCTCGGCGCGCAGCCGGACAAGATCCGCGCCAGGCACCCCGGGGTGCTCGGCATCACGGGGCCGCATGCCTACGAGCAGGTGATGACGGCCGTCCACGAGCACCTGGCGCCGCCTCACGACCCGTTCATGGACCTGGTCCCGCCCCAGGGCGTCCGCCTCACGCCGCGCCACTACGCCTACCTGAAGATTTCCGAGGGCTGCAACAACAAGTGCAGCTTCTGCATCATCCCCGACCTGCGCGGCAGGCTCGCCAGCCGCCCCATCGGCGAGGTGCTGCGCGAGGCCGAGGGCCTCGTGCGCGCCGGGGTGCGGGAGCTGCTGGTCATCTCCCAGGACACCAGCGCCTACGGCTCGGACATCAAGTATCTGCCGGATACCTGGCGCGGCGAGCGCTACGAGACGCGTTTCCTCGACCTGGCGCGCGGCCTGGGCGAACTCGGCGCCTGGGTGCGCATGCATTACGTCTACCCCTATCCGCACGTCGACAAGGTGCTGCCGCTGATGGCCGAGGGCAGGGTGTTGCCCTACCTCGACATCCCGTTTCAGCACGCCAGCCCCACGGTGCTCAAGCGCATGCGCCGCCCGGCCGCGGCCGTGGACACGCTCGAGCGCATCCGGCGCTGGCGCGAGATCTGCCCCGAGCTGACGCTCCGCAGCACCTTCATCGTGGGCTTCCCCGGCGAGACCGAGGCCGAGTTCGAGTGCCTGCTCGACTGGCTGGAGGAGGCGCAGCTCGACCGGGTCGGCTGTTTCCGCTACTCGCCGGTGGACGGCGCCGCCGCGAACGACGTCGCCGCGCCCGTGCCCGCCGCGGTGACGGAGGTGCGCTGGCAGCGCTTCATGGAGACCGCGGCGCGCATCAGCGCCGACCGCCTCGCCGCGCGCGTCGGTGGCACCGAGCCGGTGATCGTGGATGAGACCGACGCGGAGCAGGACATCGCGCTGGCGCGCAGCCGCGGCGATGCGCCGGAGATCGACGGCCAGGTCATCGTGCAGGGCGGCGGCGCGCTCAGGCCGGGCGACATCGTCGCAGTGGAGATCACGGCCGCCGACGATTACGACCTCGAGGCGCGCCTCGCCGGCTGACGCAGCCGCGGGCATCGCTTGCGGCCCCTGCCCAAACGCTTAGGATGTGCGCATGCCGCTGCGAATCGCCATGTGGTCGGGCCCCCGCAACATTTCCACCGCGATGATGCGCGCCTGGGAGAACCGCCTCGACGTCGCCGTGGTCGATGAACCGTTCTACGCCTGCTACCTGGCCGCTACCGGCAGCGACCACCCGGGGCGAGACGACGTCATCGCCTCGCAACCGACCGACTGGCGCGAGGTTGTCGCCGCACTCACCGGCCCGATGCCCGGCGACAAGCCGGTCTTCTACCAGAAGCACATGACCCACCACATGCTCCCCGTTTTCGGGCGCGACTGGCTCGCAGAGGTCACGAACTGCTTCCTGGTGCGCACGCCGGCAGAGGTCGTGGCCTCGTACGCCCAGACGCGCAGTGCGCCGACGCTGGCAGACCTCGGCTTCCTGCAGCAGGCCGAGATCTTCGATCGGGTCGCGGACCGGCTCGGGCGGGCGCCGCCGGTGCTGGACGCGACCGACGTGCTGCGCGACCCCGCCGGGATGCTGGCGGCGCTGTGCCACGCGGTCGGTATCCCGTTCGATGCGCGCATGCTCAGCTGGCCGCCCGGGCCGCGCAACACGGACGGCGTCTGGGCGAAGCACTGGTACGCGTCCGTCGAGCGTTCCACCGGCTTCAACCCGCTGCGTGCCACCAGCAAGCCGGTGCCCCTGGCGCTGGCGTCGCTGGTGGAGGCGGCACAGCCGAGCTACGATCGCCTCGCCGCCTATCGGCTCCAGCCCGCCGCTCTACCGGGCGCCGGGCGGTGAGCGCCGCCTCCGCCGGCCGCGGCAGCCAGGCCTTCGCGCCGGATCCGCGCAACGCCGCCCTGCTGGTGTGGGTCAACGGCCGGCTCGTGCCGCGCGCGGCGGCGGTCGTGTCGGTGTTCGACGCGGGTTTCGTGCTCGGTGACGGCGTCTGGGAGGGCCTCAGGCTGGTCAACGGCCGCCTCGCGTTCCTCGAGGAGCACCTGGAGCGGCTGTTCCGCGGCGCGGCCCAAATCCGCCTCGACGTCGGCCTGGACCGGCGCGGCGTGGCCGAGGCCCTGTATCGCACCGCGGAGGCCAACGGCATGCGCGACGGCGCGCACCTCCGGCTGATGGTGACGCGCGGCGTGAAGGCCTCGCCCAACCAGGACCCGCGGCAGACCATCGGCTCTGCGACCATCGTGATCACGGCCGAATACAAGCGCCCGCCGCCCGAGCTCTACCGCGACGGCCTCGCGCTCGCGACCTCGAGGTTCCGCACCAGCGGTCCCGAGACCTTCGACATGCGGCTCAACAGCCACAGCCGGCTGAACCTCATCCAGGCCTTGCTCGAGGCCATCGAGGCCGGCGCGGACGAGGCGCTGATGCTCGATCCGCACGGCTTCGTGGCCAGCTGCAACGCGACCAACTTCTTCATCGTGCGCGACGGCATGGTGCGGACCTCGACGGGCGAGTACTGCTTCAACGGCATCACGCGCGCGCACGTCATCGAGCTGTGCCGCGGCAACGGCATTCCCGTCGAACTGGCGGATTTCACGCTGGAGGAAGCGCGCGCAGCGGACGAGGCCTTTGTGACGGGGACCTTCGGGGGCGTGGTGCCGGTGGCCTCGCTGGACGGCAAGGCATTCTCGCAGCCGTTGCCCGGGCCTTTCACGGCACGGCTCTGGAAGCTCTACCGGGCCTTGCTGCAGTCGGAGACGCTGCTGGGCTGAGCGCGGCCGCGGCGTGAGTCTACTGGTCGCCCTGCATGCCCCGGTACGCGGCGAATTGCGCCCGCGTGAAGCGGACGGCCCAGTAGAGCGCGATCAGGCCCGGGACGCCGAAGGCCGCGGCGCGCCAGTAGTCCGCGTTCCCCAGCGCCACGAAAGCGGCGTACAGCAGGATGCCGGTGAAAAACAGGGCGAGCGCCGAAAGCCCCAGCCCCTCGAAAAACTCGCGTCGCGCCGTATTCATCGTTGCCATGCCATGCCGGTGGGAACGATAGTGTAACGCTCTCGGCGGACGCCGTTACTGGAACGGCTTGGCGCGCTCCAGCAATTCCTCGAGTCCGGGCTCCCTGGGATTGAGCGGCTTGCCCGGGTGAATGATGGACACCTGGCAGCTCTCGGCCGCCTCCACCATTTCGCGGTAAGTGCCGGCCGAGAGATCCTTGATGTAGGCCTGCTTGTTCTCGTTGTAGGCGAACATCCGGTCGTTGAGCTCGGTGCACTCGTTGCAGGAGGAGCAGCGGATCGTCTCGATCCAGGCCTCGTCCGGCGAGCGAGCGGGCTCTTCCTCCTCGGGCGCCGGTTCCGCGGCGGCCGCGGCTCCTGGTGCGACCGTGGCGGCCGGGGTCGCGGCCTGGCCCGCGGGTGCTGCTGCGCCGGCCAGCGCCTCGATTTCCTTGCGTTTCTCCTCTTCCCAGGTCGCTCGCGCCTCGGCCAGCAGGCGCTCGGCGTGCGAGTTCCTGATGCCGCCGAGCTCCTGCAGCCGGTGCCAGTTCTCCAGGCAGCGCCGGGCCGCATGCATGAGCCGGTCGTCGACGATCAGCCGCTGCAGCACGTCTTCCTCGTCCACGGCCGACAGATAGGGCACGCGTCCATCCGCTGCGCCCCCGGACCCGTTCAGCCACTCGGACACCGGGACCATCTGCGCGTTCCAGAGCTTGTGCGGGACGCGCGCGAAATGGTGCATGTAACGGGGATCGGCGGCCACGAAGTCGGCCAGCGTGAACGCCAGCGACTCGCTGATCCGCTGCAAGGCGCTGTCGGCGTAGTCGAATTTCGCGACCGGCCAGTCCTGCTGCGGCTGCGGGTTGTCCTGCAGCGAGAACCGCGTGGCCAGGTCAGGGCCGGCCGACGGGTCGTAGATGAACGCCGGGAACGCGCGGGACTGCATCGCGGCGGCGCTCACCAGGTACGGCGGCAACCCGCCCGGGTACGACGCGGTCGCCGTGTAGACGGAGAACAGCGCCGGCGCCGGCACGGACATGCCCTTGCGAATGCCCGCGTGCAGCTGCGGCAGGTTCGAACTGGTGGACTGCAGCACGAAGGCGTCGTTCAGGCCGACCGCGAGGCTGGCCAGCTGGATGCTGCGCACGCCAAAGGCGAAGCGCCCCTGGCCGGCGGAGGCTTCCTCGAGGATGTCGTCCGTCTCGACCAGCACCTTGACGGAGATCCCGGAGGACAACAGCTGCATCAGGTTGGTGTCGGCGGTGGCGTCCGCGGGCCGGCCGCGCAGGCAGGCCAGGTAGTCGGGGAATATCTGCATGTCGGCAGACGACAGGGAGTCCGCGCTGAAGGCGCTGAAATACGCGTCGTGCTTCCGCTCGTCGTAACGCCCTTCGCCCTCGAGCTCGGCCACCGACATCGCCTTCACGAGCTCGGCCATCTCCGGCAGGCGCTCCCGGAACGCCTGCTGTACGCCGCGGCACGAGTCGAACACGAATTCATAGGGCGCTGCGCCGGTATCGAGCGCCCCGGGGAAGAAGCGCTGCGAGCGCAGCACGGCCAGCGCGCGCTCGATGCGCTCCCGGCGCGGCGCGGGCAGGCTGTGCCCGGGCGCGCCCACCGCGAGCAGGCGCGCCATGACGTCGAAGTCGAACATGCCCTGCTGCCTGGTCCCCATCGCGGCCTTCAGGCTTTCCGGCCTGCGGCCGGCCTCGGAGCCGACGAAGTCGGCGCGCAGGATGTCGTTGAGACGCACGATCAGCCCGTTCAGGTCGGCGCGCACGCGCGCGAACTTTTCCCGTTGCACCACCCGCCAGGCGTGCGTGAAGAGATTCCTGGGCATCTGCTCGTCGCAATCGACCACCTCGCCGTCCGCGCCGATGGTCGCCCCGGCCTGTGCCAGGACCTGCCGCAATTGCTCGTCCTCGACGCCGGTCAGCTTGGCGACGGCCTGTTTCCACAGCTCGGAGAGCAGGCCGGTCGCGCCGCCGGCCACTGCGCGCCGGATGTCCCGCTCGATACGGAGCAGGCGCTTGCGCAGCGCCTCGCCGGAAGGTCCGGCCGGCGCTTTGTCGGCCGCCGCTTCATTGACGATGCTGCTCAGCGGGCGCGCGACGGGCCCGCCCGACCCCGCGTCCGTCAGCACCAGCGGGAAGTCGTAGCGCAGCCGCGCGAGGTCGCGATAGCGGGCGAGGAGTGCCGGGCGCAGCCCGAGCTTGCCGATCGCCTCGAGCGGCGCCGCCGGCTGCTGGCCCGTCAGGTGGAACACCGTCTGAACTTGTAGCATCTGGTCCATCTCGTCCCTGGCGTCTGTTGGCTGCCTGGTAAGCGCCGCCGTTACGCGGCCGGTTGCTGGCCCTCGGGCCAGACCGTGAACTTGTCGAACTCCGACTCGAGGCCGACCTGCACCATCTCGGGCGTGCGCTGCGTGCCCGCCCGGCGGAGCTCGTCGTAACAGGGGATCTCGGGATTCCGGTAGAGAATTCCCACCGGCACCGGGTCCAGGTTGGAGGCGATCTCCCGCGCACGGTCGATGTCCGACGGATCGTGGCGCAACTGGTTGCGGTACAGCCGGCCGATGGCGGCGCTCGGCTGGAGGCCGTCCTCGTGCGTCAGGAGCATCGTGCGCTGCGTGTCGTTCAGCCAGGCCTCGAATTCCCCGGGCATGAACTCCGGGCAGCGCTGGATGATGCGCACGAAGGAGAAGCCCTTGTGGTGGAAGGCCGCGGAAATGATTTCGTACAGGACCTCCGGGATCCAGTCCACGGCCTGGGCGACGAACGAGGCGTTCTGCACGCCCAGCGTCACGGTGAGCGGGTTCAGCGCGTCGAGGTAGGAGCCGCGCGGCGTGGTGTTGCTCTTGGTGCCGATCGGCGAAGTCGGCGAGGCCTGCTTCTTGGTCAAGCCGTAGATCTGGTTGTCGTGCAGCAGCATGGTCATGTTCATGTTGTAGCGGATCGCGTGGATCCAGTGGGCGGCGCCGATGCTGCAGCAGTCGCCGTCGCCGGTGTTCACGAACACCTGCAGGTCGGGGCGCGCCATCTTGACGCCCTGGGCGATCGGCAGGGCGCGGCCGTGGATGCCATGGAAGCCGTAGGTCTTCATGTAGTGCGGGAAGCGGCTGGAGCAGCCGATGCCCGACACGAACACGGTCTTCTCCGGCCGCAGGTCCTCGTCGCGGCACAGGCGCTGCACCGCGGCCAGGATGGCGTTGTCGCCGCAGCCGGTGCACCAGCGCGGCACGCCGCCCTGGTAGTCCTCCAGCGCGTGCTGTTCTTCGTACAGTCGCATCAGGCAATGTGTTGCGCTAAGCGTCATGCGTGGTCACCCCCGGTTGCAAGTCTCGAGCGGAGTTCACTGCAGATGGCGCCCGGCTTGATCGGGCGGCCGCGGGACTCGCTCCAGCAGTCGATGTCCACCAGGAACCGGGAGCGCAGCATCATGGCCAGCGCCGAGTAGCGCCGGTTGTTCTCGTCGATGAGCGCGTCGCCGAGCCGGTCGGACCAGTTGTTCTCGATGGTCATGACGTGCTTGAAGCGCCGCATGATTTCGCCGATGCCCGACGGCATGGGCTGCAGGAAGGTCAGGTGCAGCGAGGAGACGCGGTGGCCCTCGGCGCGCATCCGGGTCACGGACTCCTCGATCGCGCCCCGCGTGCTGCCCCAGCCGATCAGCAGCAGGTCGCCTTCCTCGTCGCCGAACACCGGCGGCGTGGTCAGGGTTTTCTGCAGCGCCGCGAGCTTGAGGCTGCGATGCCTGAGGCCCTCCTCGTTATTGGCGGGGTCGTAGGCGACGCGGCTGGAGCGGTCGTGGGCCAGCCCCGTGACCGTGTGCATGCCGCCCGGCTGGCCGGGCACGAAGCGCCGGAACAGGCCCGTGGAGTTGTCCCAGTCGTAGGGCTTCGCGCCCTTGGGCACGGGGCTCTGGTCGATCGGCGGCGCGAGCCAGTCCTCGGTGAACTGGGGCCGCGTGAACGGCGTCTGCGCCGTCGCCAGGCTGGCGTCGGAGAGGATCACGACCACCATGTTGAAGGTCTCGGCGATCTTGCGGGCCGTGACGACGGAGTAGAAGCAGTCCTCGATCGTAGACGGCGCCATGACGACCTTGGGCGCATCGCCGTGGCTGCCGTAGCAGACCGTCAGCAGGTCACCCTGCTCGGCCTTCGTAGGCTGCCCGGTGCTCGGCCCGCCGCGCTGCACGTTGATGACGACCATCGGGATCTCGGCCATCACGGCGAGGCCGAGCGCCTCCTGCTTCAGCGAGTAGCCCGGGCCTGAGGTCACCGTGAGCGCGCAGCGGCCCGCGTAGGAGGCGCCGAGCGCGAAGGTAACAGCCGCGATCTCGTCCTCGGCCTGGTGCACGAGGCCGCCGACCTTCTCGAACACGTCGCTGAGGTAGTGCGACACCGAGGTCGCCGGCGTGATCGGGTACATGGCGCAGATTTCCATGCCCGAGGCCAGCACGCCGAGCGCGAGCGCTGTGTTGCCGTTCACCACGATCTGCGGCTCGGTGACCTTGGGGGAGGGAATCCGGTACTTCAGGTCCAGGTTCTCCTCGGCCCACGCAAACCCTGCATCGAGCAGGCGCTGGTTGGCCTCGATGACCTTGCGGGACTTCTTCTTCAGTGCGAACGCGACCTGCTCGCGCCCCAGGTCCTGGTCGAGGCTGTAGATGCTGCACAGCATCCCCAGCGCGAACATGTTCTTGCCCTTGCGGGCGTCGGCGACGTGCTTCAGGCACTCGGTCTCCATCGGGATCTCGATCACCCGGTAGCCGTCGTCGACCAGCTTCTCGACCGTATGGGCGTAGATCGCCCGGATCGTGCTGTCGCGGTGCTCGCGCCACATGCTCTCGAGCAGGATCACGCAGCCGGACTTCAGCTCGCCGTCGCGCACCCGGCCGAGCAGCACCTGCTCGTTGAAGGCGATCACGAGGTCCGCCTCGTCGCCGCCGTTCGTGACCGGGCCCGCGCCGAGGCGAATGCGGTTGCCGCTGGCGCCCGCGACGCTGCGCGCGGGCGGCTGGATCTCGGCCGGGATGATCTCGACGGTCCAGACGCCGTTGCCCATGCGCGCGGCGATCGAGCCCACCGACTGGCCGCAGCGCTGGGCGCCTTCGCCTGAGTCACTGATGATCTCGATGACGTGTTGCTGGAGCGTGATCACTTCCTTGGCGGCCGCCGGCGATCTTCGCCTGGCCAGTTCGGTAACGACTGCTGCTCGGGTAGCGTTCATGGTGCGTTGCTGGCCTCGGCGATTGCCTGTCAGGAGGAGGTGGATTGGATCGCCGCGCCGGGTGGGACACGCACCAGGGCGAAGTCGTGTTCATGCGGGTCGAGGCCGAACAGCCGGTCCGCGGCCTCCGCGCCGGAGTCCGCGCAGGCCTCGGCCGTGTCGCGCAGGCCCAGCCAGGCCTTCATGCCGCGCGCCGCCTTGCGCCCGGCGCCCATCGCCTCGATCACGGTCGCCGCGCCGGTGACGATGTCGCCGCCGGCGAACACGCCGGCGATCGAGGTCGCGAAGTTCTCGTCGGTGGCGATGTAGCCGCGCTTGTCGAGCTTGAGGCCGGAGGTCTGGCCGATGATCGGGTTGGCGTTCGTGCCGATGGCGTAGACGACCAGGTCGGCCTCGAAGTCGAACTCGCTATCGGGCACGGGCACCGGGCGGCGCCGGCCGGAGTCGTCGGGCTCGCCGAGCTCCATGCGGATGCAGCGCAGGCCGCGCACGTTGTTCTTGCCGTCGTCGAGGATCTCCACCGGCGTGGTCAGCCAGTGGAACTGGATGCCCTCTTCCTCGGCGTGGTGGATTTCCTCGGCGCGCGCCGGCGCTTCCTTGCGGCCGCGCCGGTAGATGCAGTGCACGTTCTCCGCGCCGAGGCGCAGGCTGACGCGCATCGCGTCCATCGCGGTGTTCCCTGCGCCGATGACCGCGACGTTGCGGCTCGGCGGAAGCGGCGTGTCGTAGCGCTCAGGGTCACGGCCGTGCATCAGGTTGCAGCGCGTCAACAGCTCGTTGGCGGACAGCACGCCGTTGAGCGACTCGCCGGAAATGCCCATGAAGCTCGGGTAGCCGGCGCCGGTGCCGATGAACACCGCGTGGAAGCCCATTTCCCCGAGCATCTCCTCGATGGTGAACAGCCGCCCGACCAGGGTGTTGCACTCGAAGCGGATGCCGAGCTGCACGAGCTTGTCGAGCTCGGCGTCCACGATGCTGTTGGGCAGGCGGAAATCCGGGATGCCGTACTTGAGCACGCCGCCGGCCTCGTGGAAGGCCTCGAACACGATGACCTCGCAGCCGGCCTTCGCCATGTCCGCGGCGCACGCCATGCCGGCGGGCCCGGAACCCACGATGCCCACCCGGAAGCCGCTCGGCTCGATGTAGGGCACGTTGCTCCAGCCTTCCCTGATGGCCATGTCGCCGATGAAGCGCTCCAGCCGCCCGATCGCGACGGGCTCGAGCGACTCGCCCACCGTGCACACGCCCTCGCACTGGTTCTCCTGCGGGCAGACGCGCCCGCAGACCGCCGGCAGCAGGTTCGTGTCGGTGATGACGTCATAGGCGCCGTGGAAGTTCTTCTCGCCGATCTTCTTGATGAAGCCGGGAATGTCGATGCCGACCGGGCAGCCCCTGACGCAGGGCTCGTCCGCGCACAGCAGGCAGCGCTCCGACTCGACGAGCGCCTCGGCCTCGACGTAGCCGCAGTTCACTTCCTCGAAGTTCTTGCCGCGCACCACCGGATCGAGTTCCCGCACCGGCGTCCGGTCCTGGGGGATAGTCCTGATGGTGCGTTTCTTGGGTGCCATGGCCTTGCCGTAGAGTGTGATCCGAAATTTGCCGGAAAGTGCCCGAAAATCAAGTTGCGGCGCGTCAGTCCTCGGACGGTCCGGGCGCTGCGGCCGACTCGAAGTCGTTGCGCATGCGGCAGCTCTCCTCGAAGCGCGCGGTCGCCTGCTGCTCCGTCGGCCGGTAACGCGACAGCCGCGACATCAGGTCGTCGAAATCGACCTCGTGGCCGTCGAAGTCCGGGCCGTCCACGCAGGCGAACTTGATCCGGTCGCCGATCTTGACGCGGCAGCCGCCGCACATGCCCGTGCCGTCGACCATGATCGGGTTCAGGCTGACCATGGTCTTGATGCCGTGGGGCCGGGTGGCCTCCGCGCAGCCCTTCATCATGATCGGCGGCCCGATGGCGATGCACTCGTCGATGTCGGGGTGGCGCTCGATCGCCTGGCGGATGCCCTCGGTCACCATGCCCTTGATCCCGGCCGAGCCGTCGTCGGTGCAGACGATGAGCTCGTCGCACACGGCGCGGAACTTGTCCTCCCAGAACATCAGCTCGCGATTGCGGAAGCCGACCACGCCGATGACGCTCGCGCCGCTCTCCTTGAAGCCGCGGGCCTGCGGGTAGATCGGCGCCACGCCGAGGCCGCCCCCGACGCACAGCACCTTTTTGGCCTTGCCGACCTGGCTGGGGATGCCCATGGGCCCCACCAGCGCGTACAGGTGCGTGCCGACGCGGCAGGATTGCTGCATCTCCCGGGTCGTCTTGCCGACGGCCTGGATGACCAGGGTCACGGTGCCGCGGTCCGCATCGTAGTCGGCGATGGTGAGCGGGATCCGCTCGCCCTCGGGATGGGACATGACAATGACGAACTGCCCGGGGCGTGCCGCGCGCGCCATCCGCGGGTGGCGGATCTCGAGCAGGTAGGTGACGTCGGAGAAATCTTCGCGTGCGACGATCTCGAAGCCGGTGACTGCTGGTTCGGTGGACAAAGCAAAGCCCCCCCGTGGTCAAACCGCGACGAGACCTCTCGCCGCGGTGGACTCACACTCATACATCGCCGCCGGGCTCCCGTAAACTTCGGATAACCGACGGTATCGACCTTGGTCTAAGGGGGCCCCGCCGCCCCGGGAAGACTCTCAGCGATCATCGTTCGTTTGCTGCGCTGAATGACAACGAACTCGTTGGGCTCGCGACGGCGATGACTCGACCCCCGCATGCGTCCACAAGCAGTCCTCTTCCAGGCGCTCCTTCCACACTCGCTCAGCCCGCGCTGGTGCCGCCCCTTGCGTGCCGGCGTGCGAGCAGGACGAGCCCCACGAACGCGAGCACCGGCGACCACCCAACCAGCAGCCAGTGCTTGTCGGCGTCGGGTTGCTGTCGCGTTCCTCGGCAATTACCTCGGCAAGACCACGCGCAATTTCTTCCTCGGTATCCGCACGCCCTGGACGCTCGCCTCTATTGAAGGCCCGCGGTCGGGCAAGGAGCGGCTGCGGCTCGTTCTCAGCCGCCGTCCGCGACGGCGCGAAGTCCCGCAGGGTCGTTCACCGTCAGCGACCGGTAGCCGAGGGTCACTAGTCCAAGGCTCGTGAACTCTCTCATGACCCGGCTGAAGGTATTCCGGGAAACATTGCAAAGCATGGCAATCTCTGACTGAGAAGCCGGGATTCCGGACGGCATGCCTGCATCCGGACCCGAGGCCCAGCGCCGGCCGGCCAGCCGCAGCAGGACGGCCGCGCAGCGCGGCGAGGCATTGCGGATCAACAGGTCGGCGGCGCCCTGCAATGCCACGTCCAGGGAATACACGACGTCGCGCCCGAGGTCGACAACCCACTCCGGGTGACGCCGAAGCAACGCTTGCAGCTCCTCGCCAGGCACGCGCAGAAGCTCCACGTCGGTTCTCGCAGCCGCGTTGATGCGACGGCTCCGACCGGCCAGCACCGGCACGGTGCCGAACCAGTCCCCGGCCCGGAGCATGTGCAGCAGCATCGCGTCCGGATGGGTGAACCTGCCTTGCAATGTGACCACGCCGGAACGGATGCCGAAAATCTCACGCCCCGCGTCGCCTGCCTTGTAGATTATCGTCCCGGCGGCAAAGGCTTTCGGGCGGGCGAGGCCAAGGATCTCGCGCCTGAAGCCTGGATGGCTGTCCGCGAACCAGCCGCGGAGCGGGAAGTTGGCTGGAGCACTCGGACCATGGGACTTGGACATGCGGACTCCTTCCCAGAGGTTGCTGGGTGGCGCGGTAATTGTACCAATTTGCGCAAAGCGCGCCCCTGCGCCGTGCTATTCAGTACCGCTCCGAATGAGTGTGTCGCCACAAGGTTGACGCTGGACAGCACGTTTCGCGTCGAATGACGAGGTAGCCCAGATGATATTGCCAAAGCCGAGTATCCCTGTCCTGTTGGCCACGCTGATATTCGCGGCGTCCGCCCTCGCCCATGGTGCCGATGCCGTTGAGAGCGGTCGGGATGCCGGATCGCAAGCCTCCTGGCACAGCCAGTCACTGACCATGGAAACGGTCACCGCGCCGAACGGCGCCGTGACAACGGCAACCCAGCTCCAGGCCAATGCGCTGTGGGGCCTGACGGACACGACCGTCGCCGAAAAGGTCACCGACGGCATCTACGCCCTGCGCGGCTGGGGTATCGCGAGCAGCTACGCCATCGAGGCCCCGGACGGCTGGATCATCGTGGATACCGGCGACTCCACCCGCGCCGCAGCCGAGATGCGCGAAAAGCTCGAGCAGGCGGTCGGCCACAAGATCAAGGTCGCCGCCATCCTGCTTACGCACTGGCATTACGCCGATGGCACTGGCGCGTGGCTGGACGAAGGCACCGAGGTCTGGGGCCACGAGCATCTCGACCGCAACCGCAGCGCGTCGAAAGGCGTGAGCGTCAAGAGCGGCTTCTACATGACGCGGGCAATCGCGCAGTTCGCCATCTTTCACCCGACGCAGGGTCCGGACGCGTTCCCGAGCCTGATGCGGTTCTTCCCGGAGAAACTGCTTGCCGAGTCGAGCTACCAGCCGCCGGACAGGCTCTTCGAGGACGGCAGGATCCTCGACGTCGTGGTTGCAGGCGAGCCGGTGCAGGTCGCGCCCAACCGCACGGACACGTCCGACAGCGTGGCGTTCTACTTTCCCCGCCACCGCCTGGTGATGACCAACATGATGGTGACGGGCGCAATCTTCAACATCTACACGCTGCGCGGTGGGGCATTCCGCGATCCCGCGAATTTCTTCCACGACGCCCGCTGGGTCGAATCGAAGAACGCCAACATCCTGCTGGACATCCACGGCCCCACCCTGAAGGGCGAACAAGTGGTGCACGAGGCGATCGAGCGATCGGTCGATCAGGTGCAGCTCATCCACGACCAGACCCTGCGCCTGATCGCCCATGGCATGGACGCGCGGGAGGCTGCCGAGGCCCTCTACATGCCAGGCCACCTGCGCGAAGGGCGTGAAGCCTACGGGCAGGTCGAGAGCCACGTCCGCCAGGTCTGGAACGGGACCGTCGGCTGGTTCAGCGGTGATGTTTACGAAATCAATCCGCTGTCGTTGCGTGATGAGGCCACTCGAACCATTGACATGATGGGCGGCCCGGCGGCCGTGCGCAGTGCGGCGCGCGATGCAGCCGATTCCGGCGGGCTCGATAACTGGCGCTGGAGCCTGAAACTCACCTCCATGCTGCTTCGGCTCGATCCGCAGGACGCGGAATCGAGAGCGGTCCGAGCCACTGCGGCGCGCGCGCTCGGGCAGCGCACGACCTCCGCCAATGCACGCGGCTTCTACATCACGGAAGCGCTGCAGATCGAGGGCCAGTTGCTGGTCCAGGGCCAGCCGGCAACGCTGGACGCGATCCGCGCATTCGTCGGCACGCCGAGCCATGCCGACCTGGCGGCGGCCTCGCTGGAACAGAACCTGCAGTTCGTCCGCTACCTCGTGGATCCGCGCAAGGCCGAAGGCAAGCGGTTAGCATTCACGATCGCGGCCGAGGGCGACCCGCGCGCCAGGCGAGTCGAACTGCGCAACAGCGTGCTCGTGATCACCACTGCCGACTCGAAAGCCGCCGCGCACGTCGACGTCACCAGGAGCGAGCTGGCGGATTTCGTCCTCGGCAGGGGTGCAGCTTCGCGGGCCGGTGGCGAAGTGCTGGCCGAGCTGGATGGGGTGCTGGATCGAAGCCAGCTGATGCTTCCGACTGCAACGAAGCCGGCGGTGCTCGATGACAAGGGCGACCTGGATTACAGCCACGGCCTGGAGCACTAGTCGAAGTCTGTCAGCGGAGGATTCCTCTGGGCCCGGGCCTGGAGCCTGCAGGCATGGATCAGAACCATCGGAGCCAGTAGAATCATGCGCCACAGCACGCGCTGCGGGTGTAGTTCAATGGTAGAACAGTAGCTTCCCAAGCTACGAACGTGGGTTCGATTCCCATCACCCGCTCCAGAAAAAAGAAGCCCCCGCAATGCGGGGGCTTCGTCGTCCGGGGCGCGGGTCTTCAGTAGCCGGCGG
>Ga0209498_1000223_pt1 | contig 34063 bp, 25 predicted proteins | sample WalLakDeSediment_FD_184131 | JGI IMG/M metagenome (GOLD analysis project Ga0209498, IMG submission 184131) | Lake sediment microbial communities from Walker lake, Nevada to study Microbial Dark Matter (Phase II) - Walker Lake 11/02/13 Deep... | ecosystem: Environmental > Aquatic > Freshwater >...
CACTCATCTTCTCGTCGTTTGGCATTGTCCCCCTTAGTAACATTCTTAGTTGAGTGAACCATACCTCACTTAGTAACATTTTAGATGAGTGAATACGTGCCCTTAATTTTGCTTTTACGATATGGTATAATTGTAAGGTCGCCCTGAAGGGAAGAATATGATGCCAAAAATAGCTAGAAGCCTGATTATCTGGCTCGTGATCCTTGTGATCGCGGTAGTCATCTTCTTTACCCTGATCTCACCCGGGGGTGGTGGTGAGCGCCTCACTACAGCGGAGGTGATCAACAAGATACATAACGAGGGTGGGGAAGTCACCATCAAAGGGACCTCGCTAATTGCCGTGATAGGTGGCAAGACGTATGAAACCAGGATTCCCGAGAGCTTCGACGCATTCGAGGAGTTTGAGACTGAGATCTCCCAGGGGAAGGTGTCACTTAACTATGAGGGGCAGAGCGGATGGGGCAGCTGGGGCGGGATACTTATCAACTTCCTGCCGCTGATCATTTTCGGGGCTTTGCTCCTGTTCATACTGCGTCAGGCGCAGGGTGGTTCGAGTCAAGCCATGTCCTTTGGCAAAAGCCGGGCACGGCTAGCCAGCGGCGACAGGCCGACCATTACCTTTGGCGATGTGGCCGGTGTCGAGGAGGCCAAGCAGGAACTGCAGGAGGTAGTGGAGTTCCTCCAGCATCCTGAAAAGTTTATCGCCCTGGGCGCACGCATCCCTCGCGGGGTATTGCTCATCGGGCCTCCGGGCACGGGCAAGACGCTGCTCGCTCGGGCTGTGGCGGGGGAGGCGGCGGTTCCTTTCTTCTCCATTAGCGGCAGCGAGTTCGTTGAGATGTTCGTGGGAGTGGGGGCTTCTCGTGTGCGGGATCTCTTCGATCAAGCCAAGCGCAATGCACCGTGTATAATCTTCGTCGATGAGGTCGACGCTGTGGGCCGTCACCGCGGCTCTGGCCTGGGTGGTGGTCATGATGAGAGGGAGCAGACGCTGAACCAGATTCTGGTGGAGATGGATGGCTTCGACTCCAGCACCAAGGTGATCGTCCTCGCGGCCACCAACCGACCTGACATCCTCGACCCTGCTCTGCTGCGCCCCGGCAGGTTCGATCGCCGGGTAGTCCTGGATCAACCGGACATAAATGGCCGTAAGGCTATCCTCGAAGTCCATGCCAAGGGCAAGCCGTTGGACCAGGATGTCGACCTGGAGGTCGTCGCCAGGCAGACACCGTTTTTCAGTGGCGCTGACCTAGCGAATCTGGTTAATGAGGCTGCTCTACTGTCAGCGAGGCGCGACAAGAAGGCAATCGGTCAGGCGGAACTCGAAGAATCCATAGACCGTGTCCAGCTTGGCCCCGAGCGCAGGAGCCGTGTCATTAGCCAGAAGGAAAAGGAAGTCGTAGCCTATCACGAGGCGGGTCATGCCCTGGTAGCCCGCATGCTGCCCCACGCTGATCCTGTACATAAGATCTCCATTGTGGCCCGTGGTATGGCTGGTGGCTATACCAAACAACTCCCCACTGAGGATCGCCATCTTTACTCGGTAGCGCAATTGCAGGACATGATAACCACCTTCCTTGGGGGGCGAGCCGCCGAGGAGATCATATTCGGTGGGTCGGAGGTGACCACGGGGGCAAGTAACGATCTGGAGCAGGTTACCGCTCTTGCCCGGAAGATGGTTAAAGAGTACGGGATGAGTGAGAAGATGGGCCTGCGCACCTTTGGTCGCAGGGAGGAACTGGTCTTCCTGGGGAGGATGGTGGATGAGCAGAAGGATTATGGTGACAGGGTGGCCGATGATATTGACAGTGAGATTGATGCGCTTATAAAAGATGCCTACGGGGAGGCCAAAGGTATCCTGACTGAGAACAAGGCCAAGCTCGTTCAGATCGCGGAGCGGTTGATCGCTGAGGAGACGCTCGAGGGGAACGCGCTGGAGGCGGTGTTCAATGATCCAGTGCCTTCATCGGAACCGGTTGCCAAGGCTGCCAGTGTTAAGAAGCCAGAGAAGGGGCCGGGCACGGGGGAAGGCGAATCGAAGGACGAGACTACCGTTGGTCAAGGCTAGTGAATAGAGCTTAGATTTAGAGCAAGAAGTGTGAAGGGGGGCTGGCCCAAAGGCCAGCCCCCCTTTTGCTCCCTTTGTGATACCTCAGCCGTTTTCTTCAGGCTCCTCCCGTTCCCAGATGGGCCTGGTGAAGTTTTGCAGGAACTCCTTCTTCATTTCGTTGCCTAATTGCCTGATTTGCTTGTCTGTGCCTTCGGCGAATTCTTCAAGTTCGGCCATATCGATTTCCACCCCGAGAAGCTCGGTCAAAACGGTGAGCACTGATAGAGCAGCCCGTGGATTCGCCATCTTGGCTGCGTATTTCACGGTCTCCCCCAGCAGGCAAACAGCTTCCACGCCCCTTTCCGCAGCGACCCCCAGCAACAAGCCATTCAGTCCCGCGATGAAGAAGTCCCCTGCCAGCACCACCCCAAATTTCCTCAACTCCTCGAGCAGCTCGGGGGAACTGGCTGCCCCTAGCACTCTGGGCTGGTCCGGATGGTATTCGGTGAGGGCGGCGGCGAGGGTGTACACCCTTTTCACCTCGAATTTCTGGGCCACATCCAACACCATGTTGGCGTATTCATATGAGCCAAAGGCTGGCTGGGCCTCCGCCAGGAAGATAATCAGGTCTTTTCCCTCGCCTTCGCTGTCCCAGTAGAAGAACTTGCCCTCGGGGAATTTCGGCGTCTCTACCAGGTTGTCTTTGACGAAAATTCCGCCCAGGTCGAAGAAGCCAGAGGGATCGATCTCTCCGAGTTCCTCGGCTTTTAGCTTATCTTTCAGATAGGTGGCCGCGATTAATGCTACGTTGCCCACGCCAGGCCATGCGGTTACCAGGCAAGGATTGACTAACTCGGGTTTTCGATAGAACTTGACAGATTTCATGTGCTCCCCCTTTATTGCCTGCTCCCCAACCTTGAGCCGTAAGCTATTTTCCTATGCAGAACCGGCTGAAGATGGTCTCTAGCAGCTCGTCGGTGACCGTCTCTCCCGTTATCTCCCCCAGGGCGTTAAGGGCTGCGGTGAGGTCGATGGTTATGAAGTCGTCGGGCAGGTTTTCTGCGATAGCGGTCTGGGCGTGATCCAGATGCTCCTTTGCTCTGATAAGGGCCTCCTTGTGGCGGGGGTTGGTCACCAGCGGGGCATCCGAGGCAATCACCCTGCCCCCCAACACAAAGTCCACTACCCCGTTCTCCAGCTCGGTAAGCCCCTCCCCGGTAAGCGCTGAAGTCGAGACTCGCAGCCAGGGCAGCCCGTCTAGCTCCGCCTTGCACGGCAGGTCACGTTTGTTGGCTGCCACCAGCACCGTTTTCTCAGCGAGAAGATCGATCATCTGCCTGTCTGAGTCGGCTAGCGGCTCGCTGGCATCGATCACAAACAGCACGAAGTCGGCCTGTTCTATCGCCTTCTTGCTTCGTTCTACAGCCAGTGCCTCCACCTCATCTACGCTGTCAATGATACCAGCGGTGTCAACGAGGAGAAAGGGCACGCCTTTCAGATTCACTACTTCCTCCAGGGTGTCGCGGGTGGTGCCGGGGGTGGGGGTGACAATCGCCCGGCTCTGGCGCAGCAGGCGATTCAAGAGGCTCGACTTGCCCACATTGGGGCGTCCCACAATGGCGGTCCTTACCCCTTGCCGGTAGACAATGCCTGCATCCGCGTTGGCAATAAGGTCCTGCAGAGTCTGTTGGGCACTCTCCAGAGGTCTGGTGATGCCTTGCTCCTCGATCTCATCCTCGGGGAAGTCGATCCGGGCGGTGAGGTAGGCGAGTATCTCCATCAAGCTGTTGCGCACCTCCTTAATCGGCTCCGAGAGCTTGCCCCCCAGCCCCTGTACTGCCAAACGGAGGCTGGCCTGGGTTTTGGACCGAACTACATCCAGAACAAACTCCGCCTGCGCCAGGTCTATCCTGCCGTTCAGGAACGCCCTCAGGGTGAACTCGCCGGGGTTAGCCAGCCTGGCACCTTGACGCAAGGCTAGCCCAAGGATGCGCTGCAGAGGCAAGGGCCCCCCATGGCAGTCGATCTCGACGATATCCTCTCTGGTATAAGTATGGGGTGCCTCCATGTAGGCAACCAGCACCTCATCGACCACCTCTTCGTTTTCGGGGTCGACTATGTGCCCATAGACTAGACATCGGTTCACCAGTTGTCCGGGGAACAGCCTCAGGGCAATAGCCCGGGCATCCCTCCCGCTCAACCTCACGATTCCGATCCCGCCCTCGCCTATGGGGGTGGATATTGCGGCGATTGTATCTTGATACACAGTTCGCTGGTATGATACATCTTTCGCCAGTGCTCATCAAGAAAAAGGCGAGGCCCTTGGTAGCGCTGCCACTCCTGTGGCAACGGGTTCTTCGTCGCGACGGGAGTCGCGACGCTACCTTATCAGGAAAAGGGCGAGGCCCTTGGTAGCGCTGTCACTCCTGTGGCAAAGGGTTCTTCGTCGCTACGGGAGTCGCGACGCTGCCTTATCAGGAAAAGGGCGAGGCCCCTTGGTAGCGCTGCCACTCCTGTGGCAGCGGGTTCTTCGTCGCGACAGGAGTCGCGACGCTACCCTTGACAGGCGGAGCAAGCCGTGATATCGTAATACGATATCGCTAGACGATATTAAGGAGATCGCTGTGCTTAAGGATTTCTTCCTGGGCTTCGTGAAAACCCACATCCTCTATCATGCTTCGAGGGGCCCGATATATGGGGTCGAGATGCTGGAGGAACTGGGACGGCATGGCTATCGGCTGAGCCCGGGGACGCTTTACCCGACCCTGCATCGCCTGGAGAGGGAGGGTTACCTGTCCGTTCAGAAAAGGGTAGTCGGCGGCAAGGTGCGCAAGTACTACATCATAACGGAACAGGGTATGGTGGTGCTCAACGAGGCGAAGAAGAAGATCGCTGAGCTGGTAAACGAGGTGCTGCTGGATAAGTAGGATGATGGAAGAAAGCGATAGGAAAGGTCTCTTTGGGTTCAGCCGCAACGTCTTCTTTCTGGGCGTGGTCAGCTTCCTCACCGATGTCTCCAGCGAGATGATCTTCACCCTCCTGCCCCTGTTTCTGTTAAACGTGCTCCGGGTAGGAACGCCGGTTATCGGCCTTATAGAGGGGATAGCGGAAGGCACTGCAAGCCTGCTCAAGGTATTGAGTGGCTGGCTCAGCGATCGTCTTGGCCGCAGAAAGGGCCTGGCCGTTTTTGGTTATAGTCTCTCCACTTTGGTCAAGCCCTTCCTGTACTTCGCCACGACCTGGGGTGCGGCGGCGGGGGTGCGCTTCGTCGACCGGGTGGGGAAGGGGATTCGAACCTCGCCTCGCGATGCCCTGGTTGCCGATTCCGCCCCTCCTGAGGAGATGGGCAAGAGCTTCGGCTTTCACAGGGGCATGGATACTCTGGGCGCTGTCCTGGGTCTCTCAGTGGCAGCTCTGGTTGTCTACCTCGTGCAGCGAGACGGGCTTGAGCTCACCCGCGATGCGTTTCAGACCATTGTGCTGGTTGGTATAGTTCCCGCGGTGCTTGCTGTGCTCGTGCTCCTGTTTTTCGTCCGGGAGCGGGGGAAGGGGGCTGGTTCTGAAAATCCTGCCGCCTCGTTTGGCGGGCCGCCAGCAGAAGCGGTCAATGCCAGAAAGGGGTTCGATCTCCGCTTCAAGCTTTTTCTGGTGGTAGTGGTTGTGTTCACTCTGGGGAACTCCAGTGATGCCTTTCTCATCCTGCGCGCCCAGGACCTGGGCTTCTCAGTTCCTCAGGTTCTCCTCCTGTTCGTTGCCTTTAACCTGGTCTATGCTTTAGCAGCTTTGCCCGCGGGGCTGGTCTCGGATAGGCTGGGGAGGAAGGGGGTTATCGTCGTTGGCTGGTCGATTTACGCTATTGCTTATCTGGGGCTTGCCGTGGCATCGGCGGCGTGGCAGGTGTGGCTGCTGTTCGCGCTCTACGGGCTCTACTACGGCGTGGCGGAGGGAGTATCACGGGCTTTTGTCGCCGACCTGGTGCCGGCGGAGAGAAGGGGCACTGCCTACGGGCTCTACCACACAGCCGTAGGGCTTTCCCTGCTGCCGGCGAGCCTGATTGCCGGCTGGCTGTGGCATCTGATCGGGCCGGAGGCGCCCTTCTTCTTCGGGGCAGTGATGGCGGGGGTGGCGGCGCTGGGGTTCCTCCTGCTGGTCAGGGAGTAGAAGCGATTTCGCCCTTCGTGGAGCAACAGCCCGGGAGGATGTACGCAAACTCAGTAAAAAGCGTAGCCCATAGTTCTCAAACAAGCGCCCTACTCCCCTTGATTTGACGGATTGGTGAGAAATGCGTATTATTCGCCTCGGAGCATTTTTCAAGGAGAAGATGATGGAGAGATTCGTGGAAGACAGGGTAGCGGTATTTATTGACGGGAGCAACCTGTATCACGCACTGCGTGCCAACTTCAGTCGCTATGACCTCAAGTTTACGGAGTTTATCAAGAAGCTCTGTGGGTCGCGGCGCCTGTTTCGAGCCTACTACTACAACGTCCTGCAAGACCCAGGTCAGCGACCTGATGCCCACCGCGAGCAGCAGGATTTCCTCAGCGCCCTTCGTGAAACGCCGTATTTGGATGTGAGGCTGGGGGGCACCAAGCTGGCACAGGGTGTCCCGGTGGAGAAGGGCATCGATGTTATGATTGTTACGGACCTGCTGAATTTCGCCTGGGACGACCTCTACGATGTGGCGGTGCTGGTAAGCGGGGATTCGGACTTCGCCTACGCTCTGCAGGCGGTTAAGAACCTGGGCAAATATATCGAGGTCGCCTATTTCGAAAGTAACGTGTCCCGGGACATACTGGAGGTAGCCGACAATAAACACCTGCTGGACCGCAACTTCTTCAAGGATCTGTGGTCGCACAAACGGACTCCCAGGCGTAAGGGGAAGCGGCCGAGCACGCTGATAAACCGGGGTGGCAGTACCCAAGTCGTTGATGCCTTCAGCCACTCCACTATAAAACCACGTTTAAACGGTAGGGTGGGTGAAGTTGTAACGGAACCCACCGACCCCGAAGGCGTTTGAAATGAGTGGTGGGTTTCGCTTCGCTGCACCCACCCTACGAATTTATATCAGCCGGTGTCCCCGCTACTCCACTACAAAACCAGGTTTAGCAGCCCGCCTACAGCCAGCGTGGCGACGAGCATAACCCCGATTGCTGTGAGCAAGCCCTTGAATCCCAGTTCCCTGGCTAGCACTACGAAGGCGGCGACGCAGGGGAAGAACATTGTCAACACGACGCAGCCGATCACCAGTTGCCCGGCGGTCAGCGATAGCGGGGCCAGCAGCCCGATAGCCACGTCCTTGCGCAGGAAACCAACTACGATAGCAACCACGGCCTCTTTCGGCAGCCCGAAGACCCCGCTCACCACGGGAGCGGTGAAGTCGGCGATTGCATCGAAAACCCCCAGAGTGTAGAGAATACTGACCGCAAAGATTGCCAGTATGATTATGGGCAGGGCCTCTTTGAGGAAGCCATAGACCCTCATCCAGAGCTTTGTCAACAACGCTCGCCAGGAGGGCAGGCGGTAGGGTGGTATCTCGATGAGGAGCTCGGGGCTGAATCCCCTGACGGTGCGGTTGAGGATGAAGCCCAGGAGGAGCCATACCACAAACAGCGTACCGTAGACCATGACCACATACTGCGCCCCGCGTTCTCCCACTAGGCCAAAGATCATTGCCTGGGCGGCAGCACAGGGGATGGCGATGGAGATTAGCGTGGCGGCGATGAGGCGCTCCCGGCGGCTCTCCAGGATGCGGGTGGCCAAGATTGCGGGCACGGCGCACCCCAGGCCGAGCATGGTAGGTATGATGGCGTAGCCGTGCAGGCCGAGGCGGTGCATGAGGTTGTCGAGTAGCACTGCCAGGCGGGGGAGATAGCCTACGTCCTCAAGCAGGCCCAGGATAAGGTAGAAGGCGAGGATGTAGGGCAATACGGCACCCAGGGGGATGAAGAGTCCTGTAGTCAGGACTCCCATCGACTGAAAGGAGTCGATCTCTCCGTCGAACAGCTTGCCAATGAGCACGTCATGCCAGAAACCCCCTGAGCCTAAAAGATCGCTCAGTCTCATCATGAGCGGGACCCAGAGCTTCTCGAACAAAGGCTCCATGACATAGCCGATCAGGTTCTCGCCAATAAAGCGAATCACAAAAAAGGAGGCGGCAAGCACCAAAGCGGCGATGGGAAGGCCGGTAAGGGGTTTGATAGAGGTATCCTGCAGGTGGTCCAGCCAGGTGTGATGGTGATGCGTTATGGTTTGGACCTCGTTGATGATGCTACCGACGGTGGCCCACCGCTCATCGCGCGTGCGCTCGGGCATCCGGGGGGAGGCCGCTTCGGGAATACGATTCGCCAGTTCCTTTATCCCCTCCCCTGTTACTGCCACCGTAGGGACGACTGGCACTCCCAGGTGCTCCTCCAGCTTCGCCGTATCGATGTCTATCCCGCGGTGTTTGGTATCATCCCACATGTTTAGCGCGACGATAACGGGGGTTTCCCTCTCCAGAAGCTCCATGGTCAAGTAGAGATTGCGCTCAAGGTTGGTGGCATCGAGGATGTTGATTATCAGGTCTCCATCCGGGAGCATCTGGGAAGCCACCTTCTCCGCCTTGGAGGTAGGCTCCAGGGTGTAGGTGCCGGGTACATCGATGACCTCGGCCTCCTCCACGCCGAGCATCATGTGGCCCTTGGTAAAACCCACGGTGGTGCCCGGGTAATTAGAGGCGATTACTTTTGTCCCGGTGATGCGCGAGAAAAAGGCGCTCTTGCCCACGTTGGGATTACCCATGAGCAAGATTCTCACTACGTCACCTCGACCAGAATCCTATTCGACATCCCATAGCCGATGGCAACATGGGCTCGGTCTATCTGGATGGTCACGGGGCCCCGCATAAAAACGGAGCTAACCTTGGTTATCCGCTTGCCTGGCCTGATGCCCAGGGAATTAAGGCGATTGACCAGACCGGGCCCTCCCAGCACCTGAACCACTTCCCCCGACTGCCCTGCCCGCATCTGGCGCACTGTTATTCGCTTCGGTTCGTCCACATGGCCTCTTTCCAGGAATGAATTGCGGCTTTACTTTCTCTAGTGGACTAAGCCCTTTAGTACCATAATGAGGTTAGCCACAGCTAACTTTCAATGTCGAAAAAAGAACACTCATTAACTCTCTTCTCCGAGGCATCTTGCCACTATCTCTTGATCGCGCTCCCCGTGTTCAAAATAGTAGTTGAATGCTTCCAACCACGCAGGTTCACCCTTGGGGCAGGTCAAGACGAACTCCACGAACTTCGCGAGCTTCTCCAGGCTGGTCGGGCTCAGCAGGTGCTCCATATTGCAGGCATCCTCCTGAGCTATTCCCTGATCGATACCCAGTATTTCGGAGAGGAAGCGAAACAGCACCTCGTGGCGGCGCATCACCTCCCCGGCTATTCTTTGTCCCTGGCGAGTGAGCTCCACGGTTCCATATCTTGGGTGCTGCACGAGGCCGTCTTCAGAAAGCTTGTGCAGGGCGGCGGTGACGCTGGGCTTCTTCACCCCCAGCCTTTTGCTGATCTGGGTTACTCTTACCTCGGGTTCCTCTTCGCGGAGCTTGGCTATGGCTTCGAGGTAGTCCTCCATGCTGGCAGTCTGTTCGCTTATCATCCTCCACCTCCCAAATGGCTGGCTTTTAAAATGTTAGACATGGCTAACTATTTACAGTATGAACGGTCTACACCTTCTTGTCAAGCATCCCGAAATTGACAATGAATTAGCCTCGGGGTATCATTCCATAGGGTGTTTCGGGAGCGCTCTGTGTAGCGCCGATAAGCAAGAAGGAGGTAGAAAGTGCCCTACAACGCGATAATCCTCGAGAAGGAAGACATGATAGCAACCATAACCCTGAACAGGCCCGACGTTAATAATGCCTTCGATCGTCCCATGATGGGGGAGATCGATGATGCGATAAATGACGTCAGTCAGGACCAAAACATCAGGGTGGTGATACTGACTGGAGCAGGGAAGGCCTTCTGTGCCGGTGGTGATGTCAGCATGCTCATGACGCTTATTGCGTCCGGAGCAGAGTGGGTCAGGACGACTATCGGTGATGTGGTTCAAAGAGCGGGCACTGCGCCTACAGCAGTACTCAAGATACGGAGCATGACGAAGCCGGTTATCGCTGCGGTGAACGGCGTAGCTGCTGGTGGGGGTATGGGGCTGGCCCTGGCGTGCGATATGAGGATTGTCTCCGACAAGGCTCGCTTTAGCACCATCTTTATCAAGAGGGGTGTGATACCCGATTGCGCTGTTACTTACAATCTGCCTCGTCTTGTGGGAATGGCCAAGGCCTGCGAACTGGTGCTCACCGGGGGTATAATCAATGCCCCGGAGGCTGAGCGAATCGGCCTGGTGAATAAGGTCGTGCCTCACGATGAACTGATGAAGGCGGCCAAGGAGTTAGCGGGGGAGATAGCCAAGAATCCGCCGCTGGCGGTGGGAATGGCCAAGGCTATGCTTTACAGGGGTATGCTTGCGGAAGATATCGGTGCTCATATGGATTTCGAGAACTATACCCAGAATTTGCTCATGAACACCAAAGACTTCAAGGAGGGGGTCGACTCCTTCATGGAGAAGCGTGAGCCGGTGTTCAGGGGAGAGTAGAGGCTCTTGGCCTTCTGAAATAAGCGGAAACGCGTGTGACACCAGCGCAAGGAAAGGGGTTCTAATTGGCATACGAGACGGTTATCTATGAAAAAGAGGGTAATGTAGCGATCATGACCCTGAATCGGCCCGAGGTCAAGAATGCGTTTGACCGCACGATGATGACAGAGATGGACGCTGTTGTGACCGAGGTGGCTAGAGATGTGGATGCCAGGGCGCTGATAATCACCGGTGCTGGCAAGGCGTTCTGCACCGGGGCTGATATCGCCTACTTGATGTCGGTGGGAGCGGAGCACACCCTCCACCAGACCACTATGGAGGAGATGATACGCGGGGATGGCAATGTGCTGACTACTGTGCTGAAAATAAGAAATCTGCCCAAGCCGGTTATCGCCGCGGTAAATGGGGTGGCCGCAGGCGGCGGCCTTGCTCTTGCTCTTGCCTGCGATATCAGGCTGGCATCCGATACGGCCCGCTTCAACATGATTTTCACCAAGAGGGGCGTCATACCTGAGTCTGGTTCCACCTATACACTGCCCCGTCTGGTGGGGACTGCCCGTGCTCTGGAACTGGTGTTTACGGCGGATACTATCAATGCCGCTGAAGCGGACCGAATAGGGATGGTAAACAGGGTTTGCCCCGCTGACCAGTTGATGACCGCAGCGAAGGAGATGGCGGCTAAGATCGCCCAGAACTCTCCCATAGCTCTGGGATTCGCCAAGGCAGCCATCTACAAAGGCATCGCCGAGACCGACATCGCCGCGCAGATGGACTACGAAGCCTATGTTGAGAACGTCCTGTTCGGGACTGAGGACTTCCAGGAGGGGATCAAGTCGTTCATGGAGGGGAGGCCTCCGCAGTTCAAGGGTAAGTAGCAGCTTACGGTAGCGTCGTGACTCCTGTCACGACGAAGGATTCGTCTCCACAGGAGTTACAACACTTAGATTGGACGTTTGAAATTTGACTGTTGTTTGGGATTTCGCGTTTCGGATTTGGTGATTAATCACGGTTCATGCATAACTGCTTAGTGCGTTTTGTGTGGTAGGAGGTAATTGATGGGAGTTGAAGGGTTGCTTTTCACCAAGGAGGAAGGGATCGCCACCATCACCTTTAACCGCCCTGAGAAGCTAAATGCGGTTACTGAGGCGATGAGGACGGAGGTACACCGCATCGCCACTGAGCTTCGTGGAGACGACGAGGTTAAAGTGCTGGTCATTACCGGCGCCGGTGAGGCATTCAGCACCGGGGCCGATGCCAGTGAGTTGACGGCGGACTACAGCGGGCCGATTGAACCGTATATCCTGAAGAGACCTCTGGGCTGGTGGACGTTGCCGGTGCGCTATTTCCCCAAGCCTACCATCGCTGCCATACCCGGGGTTATCGCTGGGGTGACGTTCTCTCTGGCGTTGGCCTGTGACTTCAGAATAGCTTCGGATAAAGCCAGGTTAAGCATGGTATTTGTCAAGAGAGGGCTGGTTCCTGACGGCGGTGCCACCTATTATCTGCCCCGAATGGTGGGCACATCCAAGGCCCTTGAGCTAATGCTGATGGGCGACACCATCGATGCCGGGGAGGCGGAGCGGCTGGGACTGGTAAACAAAGTCGTGCCACATGACGAGCTAATGAAGGTGACCAGGGAATTCGCGAGCAGGATCGCTAACGGGCCTTCGGTCGCAATTGAGCTTATCAAAAAGGGTGTGTATAAGGGGGCGATGGGGGATCTGGAGGCGCAGCTAGATTTCGAGACCCTTGCCCAGCGTATCTGCTTCCAGACGGAGGATTTCAAGGAAGGTATCACGTCGTTTCTGGAGAAGAGGCAGCCGAAGTTCAAAGGCCGTTGAAGGAAGGGCGAACAGTTCAACTCCTATTTCGTGTCAATGACACGGTGAATCTGTCGTAGGCAAGGCCCCTGACCCGCTGATAGGTTGGCCGACGTCGGCCAACCTACCCTCTCGGAACTGCCACCCCGTATTTTCGTAGTAATCGCATGGTTAATCTGTTGTGGGTAAAATCACCTGTTTCGCCGATAGCCAGCCAGACGTCAGGCCGCTAAAACACCTCGCCATCTCGACGTCTTGCTGCGGGAAGTCCGCTGCAGAAGGCTCCGGAGGCTATCCTTCCAACCCCAGTTTCAGTGCCTGGGACAGCGACTTTGTAACTATAGGCTCGATCTCAGGGGGCATCTTCTGCCCACCCTGGAGTGGCGGGAGGAGGCAGGACTTGAAGCCGAGCTTGGCGGCCTCAGCCAGCCTTTTCTCAAGCTGAGATACAGCCCTCAGCTCTCCACTGAGCCCGATTTCTCCGATGGCTACGAGATCAGGATTGACCCTGGCGCTGCGAGAGCTTGACGCGATGGCCAGGGCAATGCCCAGATCGGCTGCCGGCTCATTCACCCGGATTCCCCCCACCACATTGGCGATAATGTCCTGGTTGCCCAGCGGCAGCCTCGCTCGCTTGGTAAGGACGGCGGTTATCATGAGCAGCCGGTTATAGTCAACACCGTTTGCGTTGCGGCGTGGCAGTCCAAAGCTGGTGGGGCTGGTGAGCGCCTGAATCTCCACCAGCAGCGGCCTGGTGCCCTCAAGCGTGGGGACGATCACCGAACCAATCGCCCCCTCTGAGCGCTGGGAGAGAAAAACCTGGGAGGGATTGGCTATTTCGACCAGTCCTTGATCCCTCATCTCGAAAATGCCTACCTCGTTGGTTGAGCCGAAGCGGTTCTTGGCTCCGCGCAGCAGCCGGTAGGCGCTGAATCGCTCCCCTTCGAGATAGAGTACGACGTCGACGATGTGTTCCAGGGTATGGGGGCCTGCGATCGCCCCGTCTTTGGTAACGTGCCCGACTATGAAAATGGGAGTGTTGGACGATTTGGCCCACTGCATCAGCCTCGATGTGCACTCTCGCACCTGGGCAATGCTGCCCGCGGCCGAGGTCAGGCCGCTCTGGGAGACCGCCTGAATGGAGTCGATAACCACCAGACGCGGCGATATCTCCGTTCCCCGCTCGATGATGGTTTCCAGATCGGTCTCGGGGAGAAGGAAAAGCCCCTCCCCTCGTATCCCCAACCTGTCTGCCCTCAGCTTTATCTGATGTACCGACTCCTCGCCGGAGACGTAGAGCACCTTTCCCTCGCGTTCGGCTACCATCCCTGCTACCTCGAGTAAGAGCGTCGATTTGCCGATGCCGGGGTCTCCGCCGATGAGCACCATGGAGCCGGGGACTATGCCGCCGCCGAGTACCCTGTTGAACTCGGTGAGGGGCAGCGCGAGGCGGGGCATGGAGTCGCTGGAGAGCTGGGAGAGCTCCTGTACCTGCGTTGGGGAGGTGGCAGTAGCAGTGGGGGTGCGTTTAACTACGGTTTCAACGTAGGTATTCCACTGGTCGCAGCCGGGGCAGTGTCCCAGCCACTTGGGACTTTCACTGCCACACTGCTGACAGACGAAAATACTTTTAGGACGGGGCATCGGCTACCCCCTTCTTCCCTGTGCTGGCATCAGCATATATTATACGAGGGTGTCCAAAGATTTGGCAAAACAGGATAGTCTAGAGGGCCTGCTCCAACCGTGCCTATAGCAGATGCTCCAACCTGCCCATAGTCACGATGCGAAATGAAAAGGTGTTGTACCGGACTCCTGCTCCCTGCTTCCGCAGGCACAAGTTTCGCAGGAGTGACATGACCCTATCATTCCCGCGGAAGCGGGAATCCAGTTCCTCTGAAGCTACAAGTCGCCCTTTATTCAGAGAAAAAGCTGAAAGCTGAGTGCCGATAGCTGAACGTTTGCCTACTGCTCGGCCAGCTTCGCCATTATCCTATCTCGCACGTTCTCCTGAACAAGCTCGATCATGACGCCATTGGTCTTTGCGCTGTCAAAGTAGGCGAAGGCCATGATGCCCACCATCTTGAGGTGGCAAATCAACTCAAGTCCCTGCGCCTCGGCATTGGCTACTTCTTTCTCCAGGTCGGCCACTTCAAAGCCCAAATGCATTATGCCCTCACCATGCTCCTTGAGGAACTCGGTGTGGAGGCTCTCCCCTTCAACAATCTGTACCATTTCCAGCCTTAGCGGTCCCATCGGGGCGAAGGTCACTTTCATGGTATAAGGAGTGGGCTTGCCTCTGGTTATTACATCGGGCGGCAGTGCATGCTCCGCAATCTCTTCGAAGTTCAAGCCAAGTGCCTTGGTGTAGAAGTCCACTGCCTTTTCAATATCCTTGACCACGACACCGATGTGGTCGAGCTTGTGATCGTTTAGTTTTAGCTGCGCCATCTTTGGCACCTCCTCGTATAATAGTTTCCGAAGATTCTCAGGCTGAGTCCCTAAGAATCAAGAGGTGTAATCCCCCTATTCCCCCTTTTAGTAAAGGGGGATTCAGGGGGATTTCCTCCTTATATTTCGAGTGCCGTCTTCCAACCCTCGCGCATGGCTTCCAGTATCCGCCTGGGCTCGACGCAGTCGCCGATGCTGTACACCTTGGGGGCCTTGCTCTTGAGCGCATCAGCAAGGTCTGTGTCTGACGTTGAACCGGCAGCGATCACGTAGGTATCGGCGACGATGTTCTTCATGGCGTCGGCCGCGATCTCTGACATCGCTGTTACGCCTCCCCGTACGTGGACACGAACACCGGTGTCGGTTGCCAGCATGTACTGGACTCCGGGAACCAGGCGGACGCCCTTTTGCTTCAGTCTATCCACGAGGATCATTCTCATGTCTGGGTTCATCTTGTCTGCCATGAACCGGCTTCTTCTGGCAACGGTTACCTGCTTGCCCTTGTCCGCGAGGAATTCGGCGACCTCGCAGCCAACAAGATCGCCGCCGATGACGAGCACCCTGTCTCCTACCTTTGCCTTGCCCATAAGGACATCCTCGGCGGTGACCACGTTTGACAGTGTATTCAGCCCGGGGACCTCCTCCTCAGGGATCACGGTCTTGACACCGGTGGCAAGAATAACTGCATCTGGCTTTAGCTTCTTAATTTCATCCGGGGTCAGTGCTTTCCCCATTACTACCTTGACCTTGCGCTTCTTGAGCTGAGTCGCCTGGTAGTTAATCAGTTTATTAATCTCGGACTTATGAGGCGGAATAGCGGCCTGTATCACCTGTCCGCCCAGCTTTCTGCTCTTCTCGTATAGTGTTACCTGGTGGCCTCTCAGCGCCGCCACCCGGGCTGCCTCCATGCCCGCAGGTCCCCCGCCTGCGATTACTACCTTCTTGGGTTTGGCCGCTTTCTTGATCTCGAATTCTTTCTCCCTGCCGATAGCGGGATTTACCGCGCAAACCACACCGTCTGCCCATGACAACGTCTCTATGCAGGTATTGCAGTGAATGCAGGGCCGTATCTCGCCTCCCTTGCCCGCGGCCAGTTTGTTGGGCAGGTCGGGGTCGGCCTCAATTGGCCTTCCCATGCCGACGAAATCCAGCTTCCCTGCCCTGATAGCCTTCTCCCCGATATCAGGGCTGAGCCGCGCCGCAGCCATCACCGGGACCTTGACCACCTTCTTGATCTCCTCGACCATATCGAGGTAAGGGGCTCGCCCGTGAGCTTCTACAGGGCTCATTGTGTAGTATTGCCAGGCATAATCGTAGTACCCGCTGGCCGATAGGTGGATGGCGTCGGCGCCGGCCTCCACAAACATCGGCGCGTGTATCAGGGTGTCCTGAAGGGTGACCCCATACTCGGCTATCTTGCCGTCCCCGACGTAAAAGACTTCAAATATGCTGGTGCGGCACCACAGTGGGAAGTTCTTTCCCACTTCCTTTCTGATGGCCTTCAGGGTGTCACACATGAATCTGGCCCTGTTCTCCGTGCTGCCGCCATATTTATTCTTAAGCTTGTTCCAGACAGCGGAGCGGAACTGGGTTTGCCCATTGATGTTGGCGCCGTGGACCTCGATGGCATCGAACCCTGCCGCTTTGGCTCGCCTTGATGCCTCGACGAAACGCTGGATGAGCTTTTTGATATCTTCTATGGTCAGTTCTCGCGGCAGCTCTCCCCCGAACACAGGTCTTTGCTCGGGCTTGGCCCAGATGGAGCCGTGGTAGATTTGAAGGCAGGCCTTGGCGCCATTCTTGTGAATAACTCCAACTAACTTCTTTAGTCCAGGGATGTACTTGTCGTCATCGATGTTCAGGCCGAAAGGCAGCCCGGCTCCTCCAGCGGTGTCGATGTTGGCATTCTCGACAATATCCAACCCGATACCACCCCTGGCTCGCGCTTCGTGGTAGGCCAGGAACCGATCGGTGACCTCTCCACCTACACAAATGTTGGTCCCCATCGGTGGGTAATAGATGCGGTTCTTTAGCTGCAGTGTGCCGATTCGACCCGGGGAAAATAACCTTTCGTAGCTCGATTTGGCCATTTGCTCCTCCTTTTTTAGAGAGTATTTCTTTGGGCTGGCTAGGGAAAAGACGTTCAGGGGCGGTTTTCGACAATCCCTGTGGCTCTACGGGGGGCTGTTACAGGTTGATAAAAAGGCAAGACTATTGGGGCGTTTGTGAGGGGCGCTCGCGAGCATGGTGGCAGCATACTAGCTCATATTATTACTGTTGTCAATGGGTAAGAGCCAGGGGATTTTTAGTGAAGCCGGCCTTTCTTACCCGCCCCAAATTTAGAAGGGCGACCGGCCGGATCGCCCTTATCTGGTAAAGCATAGGGGCATACTGAATGCTCTCTAAACCTAAGATTGACGGGGGGGGCAGAAATTAACAGACCGCTCAGGTGGGGCTTACCAAGGCGGCTGAGTTTAGCACGATCTCCCCATTCTGGCAGTCGATCTGAATTGTTTCTCCAGAATGGAACCTGCCCTCAAGCAGTGCTTCGGAGAGAGGGTCTTCGACCATGTGCTCGATCACTCGTCTCAGAGGCCGAGCGCCGAAGGCGGGGTCGTATCCCTTTTCTCCCAGGAGGTCTTTCGCCGCTTCGGTTATCTCCAGCTTCATATCCTTCTCTTTGAGTTGAACCTCAATCTGCGAGAGCATCAGTCCCACGATCTGGCGGATATGTTCCTGGGTCAGGGCGTGGAACACTACTACCCCATCGATGCGGTTGAGGAACTCAGGGCGGAAGGTCTTCTTCATCTCCTCGAGCACCTTGTCCTTCATTTTATCATAGGACATTTGGGCTGCCTTGGCCTCGTCGCTACGAGATATGAAGCCGATAGTGCCTTCTTTCCTGATAAGCTCGGAGCCGATATTGCTCGTCATTATGACGATGGTGTTGCGGAAATCGACGCGTCGCCCCTTGGCATCGGTGAGGTGCCCGTCATCGAATATCTGCAGCAGGATGTTAAACACGTCGGGGTGGGCTTTCTCGATCTCGTCGAGCAATATCGCCGAGTAAGACTTGCGCCTCACTGCCTCGGTCAACTGCCCTCCCTCATCGTAGCCGACATATCCCGGAGGGGCGCCAACGAGGCGAGATACGGCATGTTTTTCCATGAACTCCGACATGTCGAGCCTGATCAGGGTCTCCTCGCTGCCGAACATGAATTCTGACAGCGCGCGAACCAGCTCCGTTTTACCTACGCCGGTGGGACCGAGGAAGATAAAGCTGCCGATAGGTCTTCGGGGGTCCTTGAGCCCAGCTCTGGCTCTCCTTACTGATTTGGAGATTGTAATAATAGCCTCGTCTTGACCGATGATACGCTTATGCAATGCCTCTTCCATTTGAAGCAATCTAGTGGTCTCGTCTGCTGCGAGGCGGGTCACTGGTATGCCTGTCCACATGCTGACCACTTCGGCGATATGCTCTTCGGTCACTACCTTCTGCTCCGAATCGACCTCCTGTTGCCAGTCTTCGCGCATTTTCTCTATCTTGCTGTCAAGGTCCAGTTCTTGTTCGCGCAGCTCGGCTGCCTGCTCATACTGCTGGTCGGACATAGCCTGATCCTTGTCTTTGCGCACGGTCTCCAAGCTCTGCATTGCCTCGTTCAGGCTCGAGGGAACGCTAGATTGCTTGATCCGCAGCCGGGACGATGCCTCATCTATGAGGTCGATCGCCTTGTCGGGCAGGAAGCGGTCTGCTATGTATCTTGAGGCCAGCCCTGCCGCTGACTTCAGAGCCTCATCATCTATAGTCAAGCGGTGATACTCCTCGTAGCGGCTCTTAATACCTCTAAGGATATCGATGGTTTGTTCGGTTGTGGGCTCCTCGACCAAGATCGGCTGGAGCCGGCGTTCCAGAGCGGCATCCCGTTCCACATGCTTGCGGTAGTCGGCGAGAGTGGTGGCACCAATACACTGTAGTTCACCCCGCGCCAGAGATGGCTTCAGGATGCTGGCGGCGTCGACTGCACCCTCGGCGGCACCGGCGCCAACCAGGGTGTGTATCTCGTCGATGAAAACAACGCAGTTGCCAGCGGTCTTTATCTCCTCGATCACCTTCTTCAATCGCTCCTCGAATTCGCCTCGATATTTTGTTCCAGCGACTAGGGAGCCGATGTCGAGGGTGAGCAGCCGTTTTCCCTGCAGTGTCTCCGGGACATCGCCAGCGACCATGCGGTGAGCGATAGCCTCGACGATGGCTGTCTTGCCCACCCCGGGCTCTCCGATCAGAACAGGGTTATTCTTAGTGCGTCGGCTGAGCACCTGTATTACTCGCTCGATTTCCTTGGCGCGCCCGATAACCGGGTCAAGCTTCCCTGCTCGAGCGGCAGCGGTTAGATCAATGCCCAAATGGTCGAGGGTTGGGGTTTTGGTGGCAGGTCGAGGTCCGGAGTGCTGCGTGCTCTGGCTGAGGGTGCGATTGAGTTCGGAATGCACGCGCTCTACGCTTACCCCCAGGCTTTCCAGAACGCCGGAGGCAACCCCCTCACCCTCGCGCAACAGCCCCAGGAGTATGTGTTCGGTCCCGATGTATTGGTGACCCAGCAAGCGGGCCTCATCTACAGCGAGTTCGATCACCCTTTTCGCCCTTGGGGTGAGACCGACTTCGTTCTGAGTCGACCCTTCTCCGCGGCCGATAATGAACTCCACAGCAGCCCGCACCTTGTTCAAACCAATACCGAGGTTGGAGAGGACCTTGGCAGCCATCCCCTCCTCCTCCCGCACCAGCCCCAGCAGTATGTGCTCAGTGCCGATGTAGTTGTGGTTGAATCTGCGGGCCTCCTCCTGGGCAAGAGCTAGCACTTTACGTGCCCGTTCCGTGAACTTGTCGAATCTGTTACTCATCATTGTACCTGAACTCGCTTATACGACCCTACATTATTACTGGTACTGATTGCGCTCTTATTTTAACACATCTGGACCCATTAATAAAATAGCCCAAATTTACTAAAGCTATCGAAATTTGGGCTATTTTATGCTTCTTGGCAATGGCATATTTTCCACAAGGGGTTGCCCCCTCAGTATCGTCTGCGCTGGGGAGTTTCACTTCCGTGTTCGGGATGAGAACGGGTGGGTCCACCCCGCTCTAATCACCAAGAAGCAAATAACACTAGCTTAAACTCTATTCAATTTTTAAAAGAGTTCGTCGTTACCTTCAGGAAGCCTGCCATGTTCCTGCAGGAATTGCTGCATCAACTCGCTCTCCCGCATAGTATACATTAAAGTTTCCTCATAATGCAAGTAGCGCGCTTTTTCCACCCATTCGTCCGCTGAATCAAGTATCTCCTGCAGGCCTTCGCGGATATTGGGGCTGCTTCCAATGAAAATGACCTCCTTTTGTTCGTCAAACAATCTATACACCCCATCGGTTTCGGGAGCGGCGCCCACATTTTCGGAGCTGAACTCCAGCCATTCGTCTGGTGGCAACATCACCGGTGATATCTGGAATCTCAAGTCACATCTCAGGCATCGCATCGCTTCTTCAACGGCCATCCGCTCATCGAAAGCGAGCCCTACCTCGGAGAAGTCGCGTATTCGCTTGTCTGCGGGCAGGCAGGGCACAGGGACGCGATGTCTGTCCCAGAATCCTTCGTCGCTACCCAGCCAGGGATTCGCCTCTGCGGTTTCAGTCAGCACCTCCTCGATATTCCCGCTGCCTCCCAGATACTTGTCTATGGAAACTGCCGCTCTCCTTCCGGCAGCAATGGCTTCGATGACCGAAGCCGGGCCCGTGGCGACATCACCGCCGGCGTAAACGCCTTTTAAGCTAGTGGCTAGAGTTTCGGGGTTAACCTTCAGTCTATTCCCAGCCACGACGTCAAGCTCCATGCTGTCGGGGATTTGAGGCATTTGCCCGATGGCAGCTATCACCGTGTCGAAGTCCATTTCGAACTCGCTGCCCTCGATTGGCTCCGGGCGCCTTCTGCCGCTGGCATCGGGTTCCCCCAGCTCCATGCGCAGGCATTCCATCGCCAGCCTGCCGTCTTCGCTGGATATTCTTTTCGGCGCGGCAAGGAACACCACATTGACCCCTTCTTCAAGCGCTTCCTCTATCTCCTCCGGGTCCGCAGGCATCTCATCCCGGGAGCGCCGATATATGATGGTCACCTCTTCGATTCCCAGGCGCAACGCTGTGCGAGCGGCGTCAATGGCGGCGTTGCCGCCACCGATCACTGCTACCTTGCTTCCCAGATTGACCTCTTTATCCTGATTTGCATCTCTGAGGAAGGATATACACTCAATCACCCCAGGGCTATCCTCGCCCTCGACCCCCATCTTGACCCCTTCGTGGGCCCCGGTAGCAACAAAGACAGCGTTATACCCCTGTTCCCAGAGGCTATCGAGGGACTCGACCCTGCTGCCGGTCTTTGTATCAACGCCGACGCTTTTTATTACTTCGATTTCGCTATCGAGGACTTCTCTGGGCAAGCGATATCTAGGTATGCCGACTCGCATCATGCCGCCGGGCTCGGGCAGGACTTCGAAAATAGTTACTGAGTGGCCGAGTTTGGCCAGGTAGTATCCCGCCGTTAGTCCTGCTGGGCCAGACCCTGCGATGGCAACCTTCTTGCCTGAAGGCTTTGCTTTGCTTGCCTCGGGATGCCGCTGCCCCGTATCTTGCTCCGCTGCGAAGCGCTTGAGCGCCTTTATGGCGATTGGCTCGTTCAATTGATCCCGCCTGCACACACTCTCACAAGGATGGAAACAGACGCGGCCAAGCACTCCGGGAAAGGGCACCTTCTCTCGAACTACAGCTAGGGCTTCGGGGAACTTGCCTTCGGCCAGTAGGCGTACATAGCGGGGGACATCTATTCCAGCGGGGCAGGCATGAGTGCAGGGAACAAGTGCAGCTTCGCGTTCTGCTCTCTTGATATCGAGGTCGAACAAGGCGCCAGTGGGGCAAACCTCAACACAGGCGCCGCAGAACTTGCACCCGGACTCCTTCAGCGACGGGGCGATGGGTCCTGCAATGATCTCACCATCGCGGCTGACAAATCCCAGGGCGCCTATTCCGCGCACGTCCCGGCAAACCCTGACGCACCGGGTACAGCCGATACACAGGTTGTAATCTTGGGTGAAGAGAGGCTCATCTTTCTTGACGGGGAGCTCTCTGTAAGTGTAGCGGGGGGTGGCGTCCTTGATGCCGATGTATTCGGCGACCTTTTGCAGCTCGCAGTAGCCGAGCTTGGAGCAGCAGCGCTCCAGTATCGGTATGCTGTTCGGACATGATTCAAATGGGCTGCAGCCCTCTCTCTGGTTGCAGGTCAGGCAGGCATGAGGATGCTTGGCCAGGATAATCTTCAGGTTCTCGCGTCGAAGCTCCTGAACGCTGGGCGTGTTGGTGTGAATGATCATTCCCTCGGCGGCAGATAGGGTGCACGAAGGGGGGAGTTCCTCCGAACCTTCGATCTCCACGATGCAGAGGCGGCAACCCTGGTACTCTGCATCGGAAGTTGAGCTTTGCAGGGGTTGGCCCTCGAGGTAAATGACGCTGTCGGCCTTTAATCCTGGCGCTGGAGGCAGGTCGGGGTGAGCGCATAGAGCAGGGATGTAGATACCAGCGCTCTGTGCTGCTTCTAAGACTGTCTTGCCTTCCTCAACCTCTACTTCTACGTCATCGATGGTTAGCTTGATTGTAGGCATCTTACCTCACCCTGAATTATAGATAAGGCTCAGATTTGGAGTCAACGGCGAGGCCAACACACTGCGGGGTAGGCGACCGGCCTCTTGGGAGTCGCCCACCCCGAGATAAAGCAACTCGGGCTGATCTAGAACAGTCCGCTCACCTTTCCGGTTTTAACATCCACATCCACCTTTCTGAATGCAGGATCGGAACTGGTTCCTGGCATCAGGCTGATTGTTCCGGCGCAGGGACACAGGAACTTGGCACCGGAGTAGATCAAGATGTCGCGGATAGGCAGAGTCCACCCTTTGGGGACCCCCTTCAAGACTGGGTCGTGGGTGAGGCTGAGGTGGGTCTTCACCATCATGGTGGTGTATTCGTCGTACTTGGAATCGCTCTCAAGAGACTTGGCCTTAGCCTCGGCATCCGGGGTCCAGCTCACGCCGTCAGCCCCGTAGGCCACCTTGGCGATCTTTTCGACCCGTTCCCGCAGTTTCATATCCAGAGGATAGAGGAACTTGAACTCGTTGGTGTCTTCGCAGGCCTCTTTGACGACATCGGCCAGTTCGAGGGCGCCATCGCCGCCATCAGCCCAGTGCGTAGATACTGCGCAACGGGCCCCGGCTTCCTCCGCCGCCTTTCTGACCATGGCGATCTCGTCCTTGGTGTCGGTGTGGAAGCAATTGACGCACACCACGGGGTTGATGCCGGATTCTCTGATGGTGTTGATGTGGTGCACCATGTTGGCCAAGCCCTTCTCCAGCAGCCCCAGATCCTCTTTGGTATAGGCGTCGGGCAGGGGAATGCCAGCAACTACCTTGGGGCCGCCGCCGTGCATCTTCAGCGCACGGATGGTGCTCGTGAGTACGGAGACATGCGGCTTGAGGCCACTCAAGCGGCACTTGACGTTCCAGAACTTCTCGAAGCCGATGTCGGCGGCAAAGCCGCTCTCGGTCACATGGTAGTCAAACATCTTCAATCCGATGCGGTCGGCGATAATGGATGACTGCCCCACTGCGATATTGGCGAAGGGGCCAGCATGCACCATGCAGGGCTGGTATTCCACCGAGCACATCAGGGTGGGGTTGATAGTGTTACGCATCCAGGCAGTCATGGCACCGCCCACCTCCAGATCACCGGTAGTAACAGGTTTGCCCGATTTATCGAAGGCTACGGTGATGTTATCCATCCTCTCCCGCAGATCCGCCAGGTCCCTGACGATGGAGAGCATGGCCATAAGCTCGGAACTCACGGCGATACCGAACTTGGACTGCATCATAAAGCCGTCCATGCGTCCGCCTATGCCTATGATAATGTTGCGCAGGCTCTGGGCGCAGAAATCTATGATCCAGCCCATCTCCACCCTGGTGGGGTCCATGTCGAGGCGGCGCATTCTGGTGAGCCTGGCCAGTTGTTCGTCGTTGTAGTTGCGCTCGTGCTGCATTCTGGAGGTGAGAGCCACCATCGCCAGGTTGTGGGCGTTTATGATATCGTTGATATCGCCAGTAAGCCCCATCGAGAACTCAGTCAAGGGAATGAGCAGAGCATTACCGCCGCCGGCAGCAGTTCCCTTGATGTTCATGGTGGGGCCACCCGAGGGCTGCCGCAGGCAGCCGCCTACATTAAGACCCCGCTTGCCCATGCCCTCCATAAGACCCATTGAGGTCGTGCTTTTACCTTCACCCAGCGGCGTGGGGGTGATGGCGGTCACCTCAATGTACTTGCCATCGGGCTTATCTTTGAGGCGCTCCATGATCTTAATGAAATCGAGCTTGGGTGTTCTCCCGTGGGGAATGAGCTCGCCCTTCTCCAAGCCCAGCTTATCCCGCCACTCGTCGGGGGATGGCATGTTGGCTTCGGCAGCCTCTGAAATCTGCCAGTCCTTCATTTTCGTTGCGTCGTATGCCACAGAAGACCTCCTTTTTATTTAACAGTTTAAGAGGATATCTTTCGTTTACCCTCTAATTATGAAGTTAGATATGGGGCTAGCCCAGTATTATTCTACTTGGAACTAGCGGCACGCCGTTCGGCAGATATCACGGTATTGACCATCAACATTGTTATTGTCATCGGCCCCACACCACCCGGAACCGGGGTTATGGCGCTTGCCTTTTCCTTGACAGCCTCGAAATCCACATCTCCCCTGAGGTCTGCGACCATCTTGCTGGGATCTTTCTTGCTGGGCTTCATGCCAACCCTGTTAACGCCGACATCGATCACCACTGCGCCTTCCCTGACCATATCCGCTTTGATAACCTCGGGAGACCCCATGGCGGCGACCAGGATATCCGCTTGCAGGGTGATTTCAGCCATGTTCTTCGTGCCCGTATGAACGACTGTAACCGTGGCATTGGCATGTTCTTTCTTCTGTATCAGCATAGCCATGAGGGGCTTGCCCACGATGTTGCTGCGGCCGCAGATCACCACGTGCTTGCCTTCAGGGCTGTTGCCACTGCGGACCATCAACTCCACCGCACCGTGAGGAGTGCAGGGCATGAAATAAGGATCGCCGATGAGCATCTTGCCCACATTGACGGGGTGGAACCCATCGACATCTTTAGCAGGGTCGATGAGAGTCAGCACCTTTTCCGCATCTATATGCTTGGGAAGCGGGAGCTGAACCAGGATGCCATCGACATGCTCTGCTTTGTTCATCTCCTCCACTTTGGCCAGTAGCTCGGCCTCGGAAGCGCTCTCAGGCAGCACGTAGGTCTGAGACCATATCCCGATCTCCTCGCACGCTTGTTCTTTGCCCGTGACATAGGAAACGGAAGCGGGATCTTCACCGACGCGGATCATGACCAATCCTGGCGTTATGCCGTCCGCCTTCAGCTTCGCTACCTTCTCCTTCAGTTCGGCCCGAATCTCCTTGGCCACCTCTGTTCCTGAGATTATCTTTGCAGTCATTACCGTAGCCTCCTTCTGATGAAGTTTTGTGCTGAGTTTATAGTTTGTGCCTGCGCAAATTTTTGCTGGTGACATGTCGAGGGTATATTGGTAGAATGGGACTGGCTATCCTGTGGCGTTCCTGGGGGGAGTCCCAAGTTTGGTATTGTTTGTGATGGGGTGGAAAATCTAATTGCGGTGGGGACGATAAGTTCGAAATCGGAGGTGTAAATGGGAAGCGTTACCTGCAATTTGCCCTCCAGGCCGTTGAGCAGCCATTATATCATATCAAAAAGAAGGGCGCAATCGATTCCCTGTTTGTAAACGCCTGAGCCCGCGGTAGTTCAGGTGCCGAAATTGGCAAAAGCTGTTAAGGGGGGTTGACAAACTCAAGAAAAAGTGGTAAAAGCTTTACAGTCCGCTTCTGACAAAGCGAAAAAGGACTTAGCGGACTGAACAGACGGACTAGCCAGGTCAGCAGCAAGGTGTATAGTAGTCCGTTAGTCCATGCAGAAGAGCAGGCTTAACACAGGAGTGCGTTTGGGAAAGTAGATGCTGGGTCATTCTCGCTGGTTCCCAAAAATTAAACTTTTATTACAGGCACCTTAGCGGATGGGGTACTTTGGTTATTTTCGTGTGGAAAAGGCTTGACAAGCGGGATGAAAGGTGCTTACAATAACCTGATGTGTCTAGTTTCGGGAGAATATGTCTAACCTAAGGAGGTGGTTATATGGAATGATGACGCTAATGAACGAATTAGCAGTTAGTTATTTAGGGCATTTAGGGCAATGTAATAATTCGCCCGAGAAAGGAGAGAGTACATGAGGAAGAAATACCCGAGTATTGTACGTGTGCTGGTGGTGCTGGCGATGGTGATCACCCTGACGGGGGTGTTAGCTGTAGCGCCGGTTCTGGCACAGGCAGCCTTACTGACCCCTGATAATGGGCCGGTAGGCCAATCGGTGACCGTTACCGCAACCGGCTTTGCCGGCGGGAGCATCATGAGTGCGAAGTTTGATGGTGCGGCAACGACCACGGCGCCGACAGTGGTGGAGACCACGGTTGCTGGCGCCGCTACTTTCGCCATGCTGATTCCCATCGCTACGGCAGGGGCACACATGGTTACAATTAGTGACGGCGTAAACTCTGTCAATGTGCCCTTCACAATTATCCCGAAGGTCACGATATCGCCGACGAAGGGTCCGGTGGGGACAGCCGTCACGGTAACCGGCAGCGGATTTGCAGCCGGCTATACCGTTAATGCATACATTGGTGGCAAAGACCTGGGCTACGCGCTCAGTGACAGCACTGGAGCCGTCACTGTGACAGGCGCGGTTCCGACTCTGGCTGCCGGTGCCCAGGCTGTAACAGGCCAGGATTTGGCTGGCAAAGTCACCACTGTTGCTACCCAGGCGGCATTCACCGTTACCCCGACTCTGACCCTGAACCCCGTCACCGGGCTGGGCGGCTCGTATGCATCGGTGAGTGGCTTCGGCTTTGAAGCCGGCGATACAGTCAGCATGCACTTCGCTGGCGTACCCTGGCTAGACCCCTCAGCTGCGGCGTATACGTTTACGGCGGGTGTTGATGGGAAGATAGGGCCCGCCAACCTGGTGGTTCCCGCCGCAGCAGGTGAAGGTACCACCGAGGTCAAGGCTGAAGACGCGCATACTAATAAGGCCACAGCTAACTTCACGGTAACCAAGCGTCCGCTGACGATAACCCCGAACAGCGGGCCCATGGGAACCAGGGTAATGATAACGGGCTCCAGTATGACGCCGGACGGCAATATTGCTGTAGGGGCCTTAATGATCGGAGGGAATGCTTGGAATACCGCCGCCGCGATTACTATTGACACCGGTGGTGTGATAGCGCCCACGACTCTGAGTGTCCTGCCGGGGCTCACATACGGAGCCAACGGGGTAACCGCCACGGATAACATGAGCCTGACATCTGCTGGTGTGTTCACCGTGGTCAGGCCTACACTGGCAGTTTCCCCGGCAAGTGGCCCGAAGGGGGCAACAGTTACCATAACAGGTGCTGGATGGGTTCCCAACAAGCCGGTCACAATCACCTTCGCCGGTGAGCCGTGGCCTGTATATGCTGATGCCAATGGCAACATTGCGGCTGCGTTGCAGGTTCCTGCTACTGCGGTAACGGGTGTAAACGGGGTCAATGCCAGTGACGGCGCCCTTGGGAACGCCGCTGCAGCGGCGGCATTCACAGTGCCTGCTGCTTCCATCGCTGTAACTCCAACAGAGGGACAGCAGGGCACAGCGATAACGATAACGGGAACTGGATTCCAAGGGTATAGTGGAATCACTATCCAAATCGGAGCGTATAGCTTCCCAACCACTCCATTGACCAGTGCGCTTGGTGCCTTCACGTTCAACTCCACCATTCCCGGTGTGGCACCAGGGTCTCAGGTTGTGCAGGCCGCCGATGGCGTCGGGGCTACCGCAACGACGTTCTTCATTGTCAGGCAGGCACCTGAGACGGTCGAGACTGCCCTCGCGGGCATAATGGATAAGCTGGTCATTGTTTGGGACTACGCTGGTGGAGACTGGCTCTTCTACGATCCTAGCGATGTAGCGGGCAGCGATCTCGCAGGCCTGAGTTCTGGCGTGGGCTATTGGCTCAAAGTCAGCGAGGATTGCACCCTGATCTATGGCGGTCACAGCTACTCGCTGACCGCTGGCTGGAACAACATCGGCTGGCTTGGGCTATAAACAAGAGGATAGCGAGTTACCTGAGGGGTCGATAAAGCGGCCCCTCAGGGACCACTCAAATTAGGAGGAAAGAGATATGACCAAACTGAGAGTAGTGGTTTTGCTGGCAGTGGTAGCGCTTCTCCTCTTACCGGCCTTAGCTTTGGCTGATACACCTCCCGAGCCACCGTGTCGGTTCTACGGCACGGTTACAGTAGACGGTGCTGGCGTAGCTGACGGCACTGTGATAACGGCCATGATCGGAGGGGATCAACTTACTGCTGCAACGCCGGCAGAAGGATATAGCACTTCGACCTATGCCATAAAGATAGGCGTAGATACGGAATATACCGAAGGGGCTACAGTAACCTTCATGATAGGTGACCGCGCGGCGGCCCAGACCGGCACGTGGACCAAGGGGGGCAATGTTGAGGTGAACCTCACCGCTGGCCAAGCGGGACCAGAGGGTGGGGCGATAACCGACGTACAGGTGACTTCTCTGGCCGCCGGTTCCGATCCTACCGTGGACTGGAATCCGGTAAGCGGTGTGCTCACGCTGGGCATCCCTGATGGGGCAACTGGTCCCGCCGGAGCTGCCGGGGCAGATGGCCCGCGAGGAAAAGAAGGAGCAGGTGCTCCCGGTGGAATAGCATTACCGGTTGTGGCGCTGGTCATTGCGGTCATTGCAGTCGGCGTGGCTGTGATGAGCATGCGGCGCAGAATATAAGAAGCTTGACTAATAAAAAGTTGCGCGAGGAAAAAGGCCGCCCGTCTTTTGGCGGGCGGCCTTTCGCTTCTTTCTTGGGGTGTTGACGGCGATTTCGGTTTTCTGTTAAACTTTGGTGCTGAAAAGGAGAGTCATACAGGGAACCTGGAGGTGAAAGAATGAGGGTTGGAGTCATCGGTATCGGTCAGGCCGGGGGCAGGATTGCGGACAATCTAGTCTACCACAGTTTGTGGGGTAGACACCAGGGCATCGTCCCCTTTGCGCTGGCTGTCAACTCGGCGCAATCTGACCTCCTGGGGCTGAAAACGATACAGAAGAAGGACAGAATTCTTATTGGCCAGACCGTGGTGAAAGGGCACGGAGTGGGGTTGAATCGCAAGGTAGGGGCAAAGGTGAGCAAGCACGGGCTCCATTCGGTCATGCACGCGGTCACAGATAAAGTCATCCATCACGTAGATGCCTTCTTTGTCATCGCTGGTCTCGGGGGTGGCACGGGGTCTGGAGGGGCGCCAGTCATTATTTCCAAGCTCAGACAGGTCTATGAAGAGCCGATCTATTTAATAGGCGTTCTGCCGAGTGAGGATGAGGGAAAACTGATGGCGATGAACGCTATAGAATGCCTGCAGGAAATTGATGGACTGGTTAATGGCATTCTCCTGTTTGACAACGATGTTTGGAAAAAGGAAGGTCTCCCTCTTGAGACAAGCTATAGCATAATGAACCACGAGCTGGTGAAGCCATTGCCCCTGATGCTGGGTGCTGGCGAGACGGCGAATGAGAGGGTTGGCATAAAGGTGATCGACGCCTCTGACATCATAAACTCCTGGGAAGGGTTCAGCTATATCGGATATTCGGAGATGAAGGCCAAACAGGCACGCGACAGGTTCTTTTTCTTCAGGAAGAAGAGCTCCATTGACCAACTGAGTCCAGCCATGAGATGTTATACGGCTGTTAGGAACGCTGCTACCCTGAGGATGACTGGCGAGTGCGACATAAAGAAAGCCAAGAAGGCGCTGATGCTTATCGCCGGGCCGCCGGACGAGTTGAATATGGAGGGCTTCTCCCATGCTAAGAGCTGGCTGGAAAGCTGTATATCGACTCCTGAGGTCAGAGGGGGAGACTGCCCTATCCGGGGGTGGGATTCGGTTGCTGGTGTGGTGATGCTTGCAGGGTACACGGATATTCCCAGGTTGGGTGTGAGCATAAACAATGTACAGGCGCCTGCGAGCATGAAGGCGTCAGCGATTGAGGCAGAGTGAATCCCGTGAGGCCTTTGGTCTCCTGCGGGCTAAAATGCAGGTGGCAGCATGTTTAATGTCAAACTAGTCTGGTGGATCCCAATAGCGGCGTGCATTGTCGTAGGCTTTTTGTCCTTCATACCAATAGGTGACGAAGGCACCTTACTACCCTACCAGTCTCTTATTCCCCTGGCGCCAATTAGCTCCCTGCTGATTTGGTTTGTGGGTGGTGGCCTCTTCTATCTACTGGGGCGATGGGCCACGTCGAGGCCTATTCATTCGCCGCCTCGATAGTATTATACCTTCTCCAGCCCCGGTCTGGCTGCGGCCAAACTCAGGCAGGGTAACCCCGGGTGGGTATATGTGAAATGAGCCCGGTCTTCTCCCCTAGTTATAGTCAAGCACTACGACGCTAGTCTCTATAGGCAGGCTTGACTTGGTGACGGAGAGCTTTGGCTGGGAGACGAATTCTTTTACCCCCATCTCTTTGAGGAAAGGCTCAAGAGGCGCCAGTTCCATCTTGACCACCTCGGTCTTGAAGTGCATCGGTATCACCAGCTTGGGTTGAAGCAGGCTTATGGTTTCGACCGCTGCCGTTGCACCAATTGTAGCTCCTCCTCCCACGGGCACCATCAGGATATCGGCATCGCTCATCTGCTCGATCTGCTCCGCTGTCGGCACGTGTCCCAGGTCCCCAAGATGGCAGATGCTCACCTCCTCGATCTGTATTAAATAAACGGTATTCTTACCTCGCTGCTCGCCCATTTCGGCATCGTGAAAGGTGGCTATGCCATTGATGAAAACATTGGCTATCTCGTACTCGCCCGGCCTGCTGATAACCCTGGGGTTTCCGGCAACCCCCTCCAAGAAACTATGCTGGGGGTGTTGATGGCTCACAGTGACAATGCTCGCCGTGGGTTTCTTCACAGGGTAGCCTAACGTTTTGTCAAAGGGGTCAGTAACGATTGTGGCTTCCTTCCCCCTTATTCTGAAGCATGAGTGACCCAGCCAGACGATCTCCATGTTACCTAATCCCTCCGTTCCTTTAATTGTAAGCGTTCAGGCACTTCTATGTCCCCCCTGAGCCCTTCGCTTCGCTCGCAATGACACGGAGCTTTGACCCCTTTCTTTGCTCAGGCCTTCAGCTAAGAATGAGAGCACGGTGAACAGTACCTATAGTCTGAGCTTTACTGGGAAAGCAAACCAGCCTTCCTGGTGATCCAGCTTACGCCGAACAGAAGTACAATGCAAACGCCGAATCCTACTAATTCCAGCTTCTCTACTCCCAATATATTCGCTGCCTGCAATCTGTTTATGGCCAGCGCTGTCCCTCCACCACCGATTATAGCCGCTATTGCGCCTGCTGAGTTCACCTTCAGCTTATCTTTGTAAAACCCTGCAATTACCGGAATTACTATTCCACTGGTAAAGATAGTGTACGCCAGCAAGAGCGAGCTAATTATGCCGGGACGCTGCCAGGCGATTAGCAAGGCAGCGGCTCCAATTAAAATCACGCCAGCTCTGGTGATAATGAGGCTCTTCCGCTCGCTCATTTCTGGAGAAATGCGTTTATAGACATCCTGACTCAGTATGGTGCTCGTGGTGAGCAGGATGGTATCTGCGGAGGACATAATGGCGGCCAGCAGAGCTGCGGCCACCAGGCCGGCTACTCCGATGGGCAGAATGTTTTCAATCAAGGTGGGAAAAGCGAGCTCGGAGGCTTGTGCGAAAGACAGGGTAGGATTTTGAGAGGAAATATCAGGGAAAAGGGCCATTGCTCCCATGCCTATCAGCACGAATATGAATGCAACTGGTATTGCCACCAATCCTGCCCCGATCGCAGATGACCTGGCCACTTTCTCATCACGTGCGCAAAACAGGCGGGAGTATATATCGGGGCCTACTATGTAGGTCGAGCCCGTCAGGATTAGAAGTACCACCAGTGGATACCATTCGAAACTCGAATTCGTCGGGAAGGAGAAGTACTCCGAGGGGAGGGAAGAAGTCAATCCACTGATCCCTCCCATGCGATCTACAACGAATCCCAGGGTTATCAGGATTCCTACTATCAATATGCCAAACTGGGCCATGTCGGTCCTGATTACTGAGTACTGGCCTCCAAGAACCGTATATAGAACAAATACGAGAGCGGAGATAGCCATTAGGTGAGAAAGGTCAAAGGGCAGAAAAACGGTAAGAACTTTGCCCGCAGCGATTATCTGCGCAGCCACGATGGCTATCCAGGCAACCACGATCAGGATAGAGGCTGCGAGCCCCGCTTTTCTGCCGTATTGTTTTTCCAGCAGCTCTGGCAGGGTATAGAGCCCGAACCTCCTCACTTTACGAGCAAAAAACAAGCCCAATATTAACAGGCCAATCGCACCCACGAGAAGCCACCAGGCACCAGGAAGCCCCATTCTGTATCCGCGGCCTACCATTCCGATCGCGACTGATGATCCTATGAATGTAGCGCAGAGCGAGCCGGCAATGAGCAAGGTAGTGCCGCTGCGGTTGGCTATGAAGAAGCCGTTATTGCTCGAGGCTTGCCTCTTTCGATAGACATAGACGCCTATGGCTAGCATGCCCAAAAAGTAGATTATGATGATTGCGAGATCAAGCAATTCACCTTTCCTTTCACTAGGCTTTGTTGTATTGTGTGGCCCGTCTTTCGCATGACTGTGGATTAAACATAGGCTGGGTTCTAGGAGCCTGACCGCTTAGACACTCAAGTCTGGGGCGTTCTCTCGCCGGGGGCCCATTCAATCAACATGGCTGCCCAGCTAAGACCGCCGCCAAACCCGACCATGACCAGACGATCGCCGTTCTTGACCCGACCTTCCTCCACGGCTTCACAAAGAGCGATGGGAATCGAGGCCGCTGAGGTATTGCCGTAGCGATCCACATTGACAAAGAACTTGTCGAGAGGTATGTCGAGCAGTCTGGCTGCAGATTTGATGATGCGCGTATTGGCTTGATGCGGGATGATGAGATCAATATCACTGAGATCGAGGCCGGCGGCGGCGACAACCTCCTTGGTTGCCTGGCACATGATGTTGACGGCGAACCTGTACGTCTCCGGTCCTTTCATAGTGATAAAATAACGCCCGTCATTCACGCCGCAAGGGCCCGGGGTATAGATGGTACCTGCCCCGGAGCCATCGTTGCCCAAGATAAAGCTAAAGGGCCCTGACGGCGAATCGCTGGCCTGTATCACCACTGCTCCTGCGCCGTCACCGAAGAGCACGCAGGTGCTGCGATCCTGCCAATCCAGAATCCGCGAGTAAACCTCGCTGCCTACAACCAGGACGTTGTTGTAGCTTCCCGCGGCAATGAACTGGCAGGCTGTTGCCAGGGCATAGACGAAGCCACTGCAAGCGGCATTGATGTCGAAGGCGGCTGCTTTCTTTGCCCCCAGGGAGTCCTGTACTAAAGAGGCGCAGGCGGGGAAGATATGGTCAGGGGTACACGTAGCTCCTATTACTAGGTCGAGGGAGTCCGGTGGAAGCCCGGAAATGGCGAGAGCCTCCCTGCTGGCAAGCACTCCCATCGTCGATGCTGTTTCGTCAGCGGCTGCGATCCTTCTTTCCCTGATCCCAGTACGGCTGCTAATCCAGGAGTCTTCGGTGTTGACCATTTGCTCCAACTCCTGGTTTGTAAGCACCTTGTCGGGCAAGTACTTGCCCCAACCGGTAACCCTTGCATATCGAGTCAAGGAGAGCCCTTTCTTAAGCGCTAATCGAGGAGTTAGTATAGCAAACTTGATACTCAAGGTCAATTGTAATCTGATGGTAAGACCCTCCCGAATTATCCGTTTGAGTGCTTCATGGGTTCTTAATACTAATTGAGTACAATTGTATATAGTCGGCTATGGCCTTATC
>Ga0209498_1000225_pt1 | contig 33917 bp, 30 predicted proteins | sample WalLakDeSediment_FD_184131 | JGI IMG/M metagenome (GOLD analysis project Ga0209498, IMG submission 184131) | Lake sediment microbial communities from Walker lake, Nevada to study Microbial Dark Matter (Phase II) - Walker Lake 11/02/13 Deep... | ecosystem: Environmental > Aquatic > Freshwater >...
CCGGGGAGGAGGAAAAAATTGAGGGTCCCATGTTGTATTTAACCCTGGCAATTTCATTAACCCTTGGCATTGGACTATTTTTCTTGGTTCCGGCACTTGTATCCGGGTTGTTTTCAAGATTAATCATAATGAATGCCTGGGTTAGCAATTTATTAGAGGGTATCATTCGACTGACCTTACTGATTGTCTATTTATGGAGCATTGGAAAAATGCCGGACATAAATCGGGTATTTATGTATCACGGCGCAGAACATAAAACCATCAATGCCTTTGAAGATGGTGCTGAGCTGGTTGCAGAAAAGGTTGCGGCTTATTCCCTCCAACATCCTAGGTGCGGCACATCATTCATCCTGACCCTGGTTTTGCTTTCAATTCTGTTGTTCTCTCTACTTGGCCCGCTTCCTATGCATTGGCGGCTTCTTTCAAGATTGTTAATGATACCGATTTTAGCTGGCCTGGCTTATGAATACATCCACCTGATGTCAAAACACCTCGATAACCCTATCGTGAGGATGTTAATAAAACCCAATCTTGCCTTACAAAATATGACTACGCGTGAACCATCCATCGACATGCTGGAAGTATCGATACAAGCATTCAACCTGATGAGGTCTTTAGAAAACGAGCACGAACAAAATCACTTAATCCATCCATAATCACGAGGGGTATCCCCATGAAACCATGGCAATATCTCCTGACCGGTGTTTTAATTGGTTTATTGGCCACCGGTACGATTTTACTCATTTCCCAACCGGAACGTGGTGTTGCAATTGCGCTCAGACCAGCACCCACTCCAACTCACACCGCCGTACCAAAACCAACGGCAACACCCTCACCTATTTTGGTGCTGATCAACGGGCAAGTCGCCCGGCCAGGCGTTTACACCCTGGAAAAAGAATCTCGTTTGATGGATTTAATCGACCTTGCAGGTGGTTTGACATATGAGGCCGACGTGAAACGAGTCAACAATGTCTTTATTCTTCGTGATGGCGACTATTTTTATATTCCTGCCATCGATGAAAGCATACCAGAAACCGCCCGTAATTCACCTGGCAATAACCCATTGAATGATTCTGCATCTTTTGACTACCCGCTCAATTTGAATACAGCAACCCAAGAAGCACTGGAGTCATTACCTGGTATTGGTCCTTCAAAAGCAAGGGATATCATTGCTTACAGAGATGAGATGGGAGCCTTTCAAACCGTGGATGACTTATTGAATGTGCCAGGTATTGGCCCAACAACCCTGGACTCAATCCGAGAATACCTAATCATCGAACCCTGAGATGCAAACAAAATACCACATTGAAATTACTCGTCGGGCATTAGAAGACCATTTTTCTGATAAGGCGCTAAAACAGATTATTTCTGCCAATATCAGACAGGACAGAATTGCGTACATGCTAGGCCATGATCATATTCATTTTGATGGGAGCGCCTTTGAGGAGGGGTTTCAATACATCTCATCTCAGGAAGATTTAATCTTAAAACACATCAAGCTGGCAGATTTTGATCATGCCCGAGAAGCCTTCGGACGGATCATCCATTCATGGCAGGATTTTTACAGTCACAGCAATTACATCTCATTATGGTTAAGTAAACATCAGAACAGTCCTCCTGAGGCAATCGACATAAATGATCCCATGATCTTAAATCATCCAAAATTCGAATCTGGGAAAAATTATGGTGTTATTGAATTCATTGCCATGATCCCAGGTATATCAAGGTTGATCAAACCGTTAATGCCGCCCGATTCTCATGCTGAGATGAATCTTGACGCCCCATCTTCCGGCACAGACTTTGCATATGCATATTGGGCAGCATTAAAACAAACCTGTGCGGTTTATGACGACATTATCCAGCAATTAATAGGCAGGAATTTCAACCAAAATACAATCAACCAGTTCAAAGACAAGTAAGTTGGGAAGAAAAGGTATAATCATGACTATGGCTATCAAACAAGAACTCCAAAACGCATTGACAACTGCCATGAAGGCAAGGGATGAGGACACCAAAAGGACGTTAAGACTGGTTATGTCTGTCATCAAACTCATGGAAGTCGAAAAAGGTGGTCAAATTGATGACGGACAAATCTTAGGTATCCTTCAAAAGGAAATCAAGACCCGCCATGATATGATTGCGGAAGCCCGGAGAGCGGACCGGGTTGACTTGCTGGAAGTAGCTGAAAAGGAAATAACCATCCTTAACCGTTTCCTTCCCAAACAAATAGATCCCGAAGAATTAACAATATTAGCGAAAGAAACAATCAAAGAACTTGGTGCTACCCATATCCGTGACATGGGTGAGGTCATGAAAAACCTGATGCCCAAAATCGCAGGACGCGCATCAGGGAAGCTCGCTAGCGAGATTGTCAGGGATATCCTCAAAGACTAATTAACGAACATGAGTGAAAAAGCCAGAACCCGAAACAGCAACATTACACCAGGGATCATTAAAACCATCACTTTGGTTATCTCTGGGATTTTGGCGTTCTTCATGCTCATTTTGCCTGATGTTTTCAGACAATCCTCTTTCCCGATGCAAATCGGAGATGTCGCTACTCAAGACATCCTGGCCCCTTATTCACTAAGTTTCGAGAGTGAAGTGCTAACAACACGCGCTCGGCAGGAAGCTGCCAATGCCGTTGACCCAATTTATCTGCCTACTGATCCTAGTATCGGTCGGCGCCAGGTTGAAAGGTTACGGACCGTCCTCAGTTATCTCAATATCGTAAGGCAAGACAGCTTCGCGTTACCAGAAGAAAAAATTGCTGATATACAAGCAGTAGAAGATTTAGACCTTAATGAAGACTCCATAACGAGGATTTTGTTAATAAGTGACTCAAGATGGAGTGCCATTGAGTCTGAATCCACATCAGTTTTAGAGCTGATCATGCGAAATACATTGCGTGAAGCTGATGTTTTTCCATCAAAACGTAACATACCCTCACTGGTTGATTTTTCCTTTTCTGAAGATCAAGCAAACATTGTCGTTGAGCTGGTGGAACCCTTTATTGTTCCGAACAGCCTTTACAGCGCAGAGTTGACAGAAGCAGCAATTGAAGAAGCCCGCCAATCCGTAGAGCCTGTCACTCGTTCATTCGTAGCTGGTGAAACACTGGTCAGGTTAGGTCAAATAATCCGCGAGGTGGAGTGGGAAGCGCTTCAGCGTTATGGTTTGATCCAGCAAGGCAATCGCACACAGGACACCCTCGGTGCCGCAAGCTTGATTGTTTTATTTTGTGTCTTGATCATTTTGTATTTCAATATTACACAAAGAGACGAAGGATTATCGATCAAAGCCTTGCTTTTAATTTCAATTACTTTCCTGGTATTCCTAGGTGTTGCCAGATTCTTCGTTCTTGATAGAACAATACTGCCTTATATTTATCCTTTAGCAGCGTTTGGATTGACATTATCGATAATTTTTAATATTGAAGTAGCGCTGATCTTCTCACTTATTTTGGGTGCGATGACCGCGTATGGGCTGCCAAATGGGTTTGATCTGACAATTTTTTATGTTATACCTGCCCTAGTGGGTATGTTCACCTTGGGTAAAGCCAGGCGGATAGGCTCATTTTTTATTTCAGGGCTTGCTATAGGCCTAGCTGGAATCGGGATTATTCTTGGGTATCGATTACCTGATACAGTCACTGATTGGATCGGCATTGCCACCTTATCCGGTGCTGCTCTGGTTAATGGGATTGCGGCTGCCAGCCTGACCCTGTTATTGCAATACGTCTTTTCCCAAACTTTAGGGATTACAACCTCGCTCCAGCTTTTGGACACATCCCGCCCTGATCATCCACTACTCCAATTAATGCTCAGAAATGCACCAGGAAGTTATCAACATTCTCTGCAAGTTGCAAATCTGGCAGAACAAGCCGCTGAAGCGATTGGTGCAGACAGCTTATTAGTACGTGTTGGTGCCATCTTCCATGACTGCGGCAAAGCAAGCAATCCTCATTTCTTTATTGAAAACCAAGTTCAAAATGAGATCAATCCACATGATGATATCGATCCATACCTCAGCGCACAAACGATTATCACCCATGTTACTGACGGTGTGAACCTGGCAAAGAAATACCGTTTGCCAAGCAGGATAATTGACTTTATCAGAGAACATCACGGCACCATGCACACACATTATCAATATACCCAGGCTCTGAAAGAAGCAACGAACCCGGATGAAGTCGAAAAATCATTTTTTACTTACCCCGGCCCAAGACCTCAATCCAGAGAAACTGCCTTGCTCATGTTAGCAGATGGTACTGAGGCGCGCGCGCGCGCTGAAAAGCCAAAAAATGAAGAGGAATTAAGAGCAGTGATCGACGCTGTTGTCACATTTTATGAGCAAAACAACCAACTAGATGACACAGACCTCACATTAAAGGATCTACAATTGGTTAAGAACTCATTCTTTCACACGCTCAAAGGCTCTTACCACCCACGGGTCAAATACCCCTCATTAACTCAACCGGATCGAAAAACTGAAACTTCTGATTCAGATAAGTGAGAAAAAGCCGCTCAATGTCAATAATAATCAATGTTAGCAATTCCCTTTCCCACAATATTGATCTTGAATTATTAGAAAAAGTAATCCGAACAGCTTTAGAAAACCACAACAAAGCTGATACTGATCTCACCCTGCAAATTACAAATGATGAAACAATACGCCAGTTAAATCATGCTTACCGGGACATCAACGAAGCAACGGATGTCCTAGCTTTCAACCAAGATTTTATCAATCCAGAAACCAATCAGCTTTACCTAGGGGACATTATCATTTCTATCGATCGAGCGCGAGTTCAAGCACTTGAGAATAATCACACAATTAACAAAGAATGTGCACTTTTAACCATCCACGGCACACTTCACCTGCTTGGCTATGATCACTCTAACGAACAGGAAAAATTGGAAATGTGGAAAATTCAGGATAAAATATTAAAAGATGTTATGCTTTTGTGACAGGAGGAATCTGAATGAAAGAAAAGCCAGGTAAACAAGGATTAGGTGCCCTATTAATTTTTATCGCCATCTTTGGCATCATTTTTTCTGTACTTGGGATAGCGACTACATGGTACTTCAAACCAAGAGTTCAGGATACGATAATTAATATCGTCGATTCAATCGATCAATTACTCATCAACACCGAAGGCGGCTTAGTTGTCCTGGATAGTGCCCTAGAAAGTGCCATTGGCAATCTCGATACGATCTCGATCACCCTAGAAAACCTCAATATAACCGTCGACAGCATTTCTGATTCTTTGAACTCCTCAGCGGACCTGATTGGTGGAGATTTGAGATTAACCATCATCGATACCCAGACAGCTTTATCATCCGCGGCGGCAAGTGCAGGACTGGTTGATAACACCCTCAGGTTCATTGCAGCCATTCCATTACTTGGTGCCGATTATCGACCCGAAGTTCCCCTAAGCGTCAGTTTAGAACAGGTATCTGAGAGTTTAGATGATATTCCAGATGCCTTTCTCGAAATTGAGCAATACATCAGGGAAACTGATGATGGGATGGTTTCTCTCAAAGCAGATATTTCAGAATTAGCTATTGAAATTGATGAATATGAACAAGATCTAATAGATGCGAAAACTATCATCTCTGATTATGATCTGATCATTGATGACCTGCGCGTGCAATTATCAGATATACGCCAGCAAACATCCATTTTTTTGATGATAGGCAGCATCTTTTTGTCTGGTGGTTTTTTCTTGTTGGGTATTGCACAAATCAATACTTTACAACAGGGGATTGACTACCGAAATCGCGAACAAGTTATCGTTAATCTCGCGGAATTACAGCGCGAACAAAATAATAACTAGAATGTTGACAACAAAGGAGACAACATGAGACACTTTATTGACATTGCGGATTTCTCCGCAGATGAAATTCAAGACCTGCTTGAATTGGGACTTAAACTAAAAAAAGAACAAAAACAAGGTGTGTTCAGGCCCCTATTGAAAAACCAGGTGCTTGCCATGGTTTTCCAAAAACCAAGTTTGCGCACCCGGGTGAGTTTTGATATGGCAATGCGTACCTTAGGTGGTGATGCACTCTATCTTTCACCACAGGAAATTGGGTTGGGGAAACGAGAGTCCATTGCTGATGTGTCACGGGTACTTTCAGGATATGTGCAGGTGGTCATGGCGAGAGTTTTCGCTCATGAACATATCCTCGAATTGGCAAAGTGGTCCTCAATCCCGATAATCAATGGATTAAGTGATTATAACCATCCTTGCCAGGCGATGGCGGATGCGCTTACCATCCTGGAAGAGTTTGGAGATATAAAAGGTCTGACAGTTTCATATATGGGCGATGGCAATAATGTGGCGGTATCTTTGATGAAGGCTGTCACCAAACTTGGTGCTGACTTCCGAATAGCCAACCCTGAAGATTACGACATGCCTGAAGAAGCCATTAAGCAAGGCCATGAATTGGCTAAACTTTCCGGTGGTTCAGTTTCATTGTTTCGAGAACCCCAACTGGCAGCAGAAGGCGCCCATGTTATCTACACCGATACTTGGACCAGCATGGGGCAGGAAGAAGAAGCCAAAAAACGAGAACGGGTCTTTCCTCCCTACCAGGTCAACCAGGCACTATTAAAGCTGGCAGATCCCAAAGTGATTGTATTACACTGCTTGCCTGCACATCGTGGTCATGAGATCACCGACGAAGTTGCTGATGGCCCTCACTCTCGTCTATTTACCCAAGCCGAAAACCGAATGCATGCTCAAAAAGCGATCCTCGTTGATTTATTAATTGGAGGTGATATTAATGCATAATAGTGAATATTACATCAATCTTGAAGATCGATACGGTGCCCATAATTATCACGCTTTAGATGTTGTCCTCACCAAAGGCGATGGCGTATGGGTGTACGATATTGAGGGCAACAAATATCTCGACTGTCTCAGCGCTTACTCTGCGGTAAACCAGGGACATAATCACCCAAAAATCAAACAGGCGATGATTGACCAGTTGGATCGCATCACCCTCACCTCGCGCGCATTTCGCACCGACAAACTTGGTTTGTTTTATAAGAAACTTGCGGATATGACCGGTTATGAAAAATCATTGCCAATGAACAGCGGCGCAGAGGCTGTTGAAACTGCGATCAAAGTCGCCCGTAAGTGGGGCTATGTCAGCAAGGGAATTCCTAGACACAAAGCAGAGATTATCGTTGCTGACGGGAATTTCCATGGTAGAACCGTTACTGTCATCTCCTTTTCTCCCCACCATCAATATAAACATGATTTCGGCCCCTTTACCCCCGGGTTCCCAATGGTCGAATATGGCAACCTAGAAGCAATTGAGGCGGCCATAAACGAAAACACAGCTGGCATCATGCTGGAACCACTTCAAGGTGAGAGTGGGATCCTCATCCCGCCAAAGGGATATTTAAAAGCCGTCGAAGATTTGTGCCGAAAGAACAACATTCTATTGATCGCTGATGAGATCCAAACCGGCCTTGGGCGCACAGGGGCGTTATTTGCTTGTGAGCATGATGATGTACGACCGGACATCATGGTAATCGGCAAAGCACTCTCCGGAGGTTTTTATCCGGTTTCAGCCGTTTTAACCGATGAGCCTGTTTTGGGGTTAATCGTTCCCGGCGACCATGGTTCAACTTTCGGTGGAAACCCGCTGGGGGCAGCTGTAGCGATTGCTGCCCTGGAGGTCATTGAAGAGGAGGGGTTGATTAAAAACGCCCAGGTTATGGGGCAATATATTATGGATCAACTTAGGACATTCCCCCAGAAAAAAATTCAAGAAATTCGTGGTAAGGGTCTTCTGATCGGCATTGAATTAAAACATGAAGTGGGTGGTGCCAGGCAATTCGCTGAAATTCTTAAAGAAAAGGGAATCTTGATTAAAGAAACAAGTGAGCATGTCATTCGTATTGCACCACCACTAATCTTGGATCAGGAGACAGCTGATTGGATGTTATCCATTTTACGGGATGTTCTATAATTGGAACGAGTTTTGATCCGAGGGAGTAGCTTATGAACCGGTTTGCCAAGATCGTATGTACATTAGGCCCAAGCAGCAATTCCAAGGAGATGATCAAATCCTTAATTGAGGCGGGAATGAATGTTGCCAGACTGAACTTTTCACACGGTACCCACGCAGCACATGGAGAAAAGATTGATCTCATCCGTGAAATTGCGGATGAGATGGGTATGCCAGTCACCATTTTACAAGATCTTCAAGGCCCTAAGCTGAGGATTGGAAAACTACCCGAAGGTGGAATCGAATTAAAGGCAGGTGATTTAGTCACTTTGAGTTCATCAGAAGCTTTTATGCCAGAGGATTCAGATATTTATATCCCTTTTGAGATTCCTGACTTACACAAAGCACTCAGACCAGGCAATCATATCCTTCTTGATGACGGTCATCTCGAAATGGAAGTCAAAGCGGTTAACGGTGAACGCATTGATGCTGTGGTCACACTGGGAGGCATTCTAAAATCAAACAAAGGGGTTAATCTCCCTGGAGCAAACCTATCAACGCCTATCTTAACCGAGAAAGATCGTGAAGACCTAGAATTTGGCTTACAAAAAGGGGTCGATATGGTGGCGGTGTCCTTTGTAAGCTGCGCAGAGGATATCCACATAATTCGAAAGGCAATTGAGTCGTTCGCAGAACAAACCAAAACAGCAAGAACACCAATCATCGCCAAATTGGAACGCCCTGAAGCCCTGGATGACCTTGAAGGGATTATGGATGTCACAGATGGGGTGATGGTCGCCCGTGGTGATCTGGGTGTCGAGATGACACCTGCAGCGGTTCCCATCGCCCAAAAGGAAATCATCGCATGTGCCAATGCTCATGGGAAACTGGTCATCACGGCCACCCAAATGCTGGACTCAATGATTAATAATCCTCGTCCAACCAGGGCAGAAGCAACAGATGTCGCCAATGCAATTTTTGACGGCACTGACGCAGTCATGCTGTCAGGTGAAACCGCAGCCGGAAAGTACCCATTGGAAAGTGTTCAAATGATGACATCGATCATCGAACATGCTGAAAAAAATCTGGAAAAATGGGGAAATTTCGACTATGCAGCCTCGCTCGCCCAACAAAGGGAAACCCTCTCTATCACTCGAGCAGCGAAAGAGCTGGCACATGACCCCCTTGTTGTCGCCATCATCGTATTCACCCAATCTGGTCGGACTGCCAGGCTTATGTCGAAAGCCCGACCAAATGTTCCCATCTTTGCCTTCACCCCAGAGCTCAAGACCTATCATCAAATGGGTTTGTTTTGGGGTGTAAACCCCCTGCTCGTTCCTTATGCAGACACCCTTGAAACAATGATCAAACATGTTGAAACAGCAATAGCCACCGCTACTGATCTCAAACCCGGTCAGAAAGTTATCCTTATTTCAGGGTTCCCGGTTGGAGCTCTGCGGCAACCCAACCTGGCCCTTCTTTATACGCTGGGAGATATGTAAATTTAAAGAAAAGGTGCCTAATGGCACCTTTTCTTTTTCTGATCAGTACATGTCCCGGTTGATCTTCTCAAGGGTCTCAGGAGTGGGTCGCAAATCCTCAGATTTAATACGATTCATCGGTTCATCAACTAAATCCAGATAATCGTAGAGGGAGGGTTGTTCAGGATCAACATAAATCAACCCTGTAACTAACCAGTTGTTTCCTTCCGCTTCTTCCAGGATTTTCAACGCCTGCCACTTGTCGGTTGGGTCATAATCTTGTTCAAGCTTCTTTAAGATAACCAACGAGCCATCATGCATGGCCACCTCTTTTATTTCACCCTCCTTGAATTCATCAAGAATGATTGCCTTTCGCCTGGGCACATAAGCGATATCATGCAAAGGTGCCTGGTGCTGACGACCCCATTGGTAAGAATGTAAGGTATCCTCGCGGTTATTGAAACTCACACATGGGCTGATAATATCCAAAACGGCTGTACCTCGATGACTGAACGCAGCTTTGATCAATTCCCGAACTTGTTTCGAGTCCCCCGCAAATGAGCGGGCAACAAAACTTGCATTGCCGATCAAAGCCTCCTTAGCAATGTCAATCGGGAGAAAAGGATTAACACCTTGGTGCTTCAATTCCAATCCTCTCTCGGCAGTTGCTGAGAATTGACCCTTTGTCAGCCCATAAACACCATTATTTTCAATGATATAAACCATGGGTAAATTCCGGCGAATCAAGTGCTTGAATTGACCCAAACCGATGCTGGCAGTATCACCATCACCTGAAACACCGATGATCTTCATCGTGGTATCTGCGAAGGCTGCTCCCAGCGATAATGATGGCATACGGCCATGCAGGCCATTAAATCCAAAAGATTGGCTCAAAAAATATGTCGGACTTTTGCTCGAGCAGCCAATCCCGCTAAATTTTACGACCTTTTCAGGGGGAATGCTCATCTCATAACATGCCATGATGATCTGGGCTGAAATGGTGTTATGACCACATCCAGGGCATAATGTTGACCTTTCTCCACGGTAGTCAGCGCGGGTCAAACCAATTGCATTGGTCGCGTCTTTACTATCAGGCATTTTTATTCTGCTCCTTTGTGGAAACGGACTTAATGATCCAATCTGCTGTCATGGGCAAGCCATCAATATAGGATAAAGAAGTCAACCGATTGGTCATATCACAATAATCCAACACCAGGATTTGGTGTAGCTGTCCATCTCGGTTAAGTTCCAAAACATAATTTCGTTGGTGGGATTTAATAAAATCCCTAACTTCATTGGATAAAGGCAGCGCACGAACCCGCAAAAAATCTGCTGAAATGCCCATTTTATATAGTTTATCCTGGGCTTCAAACACCGTTGGCTCTGTAGAACCCATAGCAATTAGGCCAATTTCTGCATTTGGCATTTCCCTGATAACAGGTTGTGGCAATGACTCTCTAGCAGAGTCAATTTTCATCTTAATCCGATCCAGCATCCGCTGCCAAACCTCAGGATCCTCGCTGTAATTCCCAAATTCATCATGACCAGTACCCCTTGTGAAATAAGGTGCCTTTTCGTGCGTATTGCCCATTAATGTGCGATAAGGTATGCCATCACCATCCACATCTAAATAACGACCCCAATCCCTTGGTAATTTGTCAAAATCTTCTTCCCAAAGCACTTTGCCGCGATCTATGGGTTGGTCAGGATAATCGAAACGCTTGGTCATCCAAAGATTCATCCCCAAATCAAGATCACTTAAAACAATGACTGGCGTTTGATACTTTTCGGCAATATCAAAGGCTTTCCAGCCAAACTCGAAGCATTCATTCACTGAGGCTGGTATCAGAATAATATGTTGGGTATCTCCATGACCGAGAAAATAATTCAAAGTCAAATCACCTTGTGCTGTCCGAGTTGGTAAGCCTGTGCTGGGGCCCACCCGCTGTACATCCCATAAAACTAAAGGGACTTCCACAAAATACGCCATGCTCATATACTCCGCCATCAAACTAATGCCAGGGCCGGAAGTTGACGACATCGCCCGCAGACCTGCCCATCCAGCGCCAACGGCCATGCCAATTGCTGCCAACTCATCTTCCGCCTGAACAATGGCATAGTTATTCTTTTGTGTTTCGGGATTCTTTCTTAATCTTGGGGCAAAGGTGATTAACGACTCAACCATACTCGAAGCAGGTGTTATCGGGTACCAAGCACAGAATTGGAACCCCCCATAAATTGCTCCTAATGCCCCAGCCGTGTTACCATCCGTCATAATATAATCTGTCAAGGGCTCCATAGCTTCAACCCGGTAAAGATCCCTTTTTTCCAGGTTTTCATGGGCCCAATCAGCAGCCATTTTTACAATCTCAAAATTATCTTCAGCCACAGAAGGCTTCCGCCGAAATTGAAACAGTAAAGCATTTTGGATATAGTCCAAACCAATCCCCAATATTTCAGCAACCACGCCAACATAAACCATATTCTCCATGTAATCTTGCAGATTACGTGGCACACCCGCCTGCTTAATTAATTCTTTAACAGGCATGGGATAAATAATCACATCCTCTCGATCAATCGGAAGTTGGATATGATCCCCATAAAAAATCACGCCACCGGGAACATTGTAATCAAGATCAGCTTTGAATGTTCGAGGATTCATCTGCACGATAATATCATCATGAGCTACACGACCAATGTAACCGTCTTTTGAAGCACGAATCGAAAACCAGGTTGGTAAACCTTTGATGTTTGAGGGGAAAATATTTTTCCCAGATACTGGGATACCCATACGGAACATTGCCCTTAACAATGTATTATTGGCTGTGGCACTTCCAGATCCATTCACCGTACAAACTGTCATACAAAAGTCGTTTACCCGCATTTCATCCCCCCCTTGCGAGGGCTCCTCCATAACTATGTCCTTCATCATTTAGGCTCCTTTGAAAATTTATTCAAAAGGTAACTTTGCATTTTTTTGTTCTCGTTGAAACAATAAGTCCATATGTGCAATTAATGCTTGATAGCCGGACAAAAAATCCCCTTGTGCTATAGATTCAACCATTTGTTGGTGATAATTCCAAACTCGATCTAAGTATTTTTGATCTTCATAAACACTCAAGCCTACTGCTTCATAAATATCCCAATAAGCTTCCAGGATCCCTAATACAAAGGTATTGCCTAATTGTCTATAAATCGTTAGGTGTAATTGGCGATGTTCAGCATGAGGAATTTGGATGGGTTCGGCCCTCAATTTATTGAAAGCTGTTTGAATAATCCTTTGCAGATCTTCAACGTCATTAGTGTCCAAACTACTCACGGCTTGGTACCAGTACGAGGCTTCAATATGATTGCGTAAATCCGAAAACAGCCCAAACATCTCCTTGTTGATGCTGACGGCAAAGGCAAGGCTTTTAGAAACGGCAGGTGTAAAAGTGTATGGTAAGCTTTTAATGCCAACACGCGGCTTAACATCTACCAAACCTAAAGCTTTAGCAACCGCTAATTCTTCCCTAAGGGTTGAAACACTTATGCCAAGCTCTTTACTGATATCGGTTAAACTGGGTAAAACTTCACTACCTGTGGTCGTATTCTTTGCTAGGTAATTCAAGAATTGTGACAAATGGTCCGTTAATAATTGAGGGCTCATGATTATTATCTCATTTATCATATTAATAGGATTAATAATTTTTTGTTAGTATAACATGCTTGAAATTAAATTTCAATAGAGAAAAAGGCTTTTTTCAAAACAGGTTACATTTATCCCGTCTAAAGGGTGTTAGAATCTCCCCTTGTCGCGATAAAAGACCTATCAAGCATATAAAAGAGGATCCCATATGGATTTGATCAAACAAACGGCAGAAAACCTAAGCATTCCAGAAGAAAAAATTGCCCACACGATCGATCTATTGCAAGACCAGAACACCGTTCCTTTCATTGCCCGATACCGAAAAGAAATGACCGGAAACCTCAATGAAGATCAAATTCGGCAAGTCAAAGCTGAATGGCAGCGTTTACAAAACTTAGAAGATCGTCGCCAGACAATTTTGAAATCAATTGCAGAACAAGGAAAACTCACTGATCAATTACAAAGCCAAATCTTTGCAGCGAGTACACTGACCAACTTAGAAGACATCTATCTACCCTATCGTCCAAAAAGGCGGACTCGTGCCATTGCTGCCAGGGAAAAGGGTTTGGCACCACTGGCGGATTTAATCCTTCAGCAGAAGGTTACAGACAAGACGCTCCAAGTCCTAATATCACCCTTTATCAATAAACATGTTCCAGACCAGGATTCAGCACTTGCTGGCGCGAATGACATCGTTGCAGAGTTGATCAGTGAAAATGCTGCCGTGCGGCAAATGGTGCGAGAGAAAGGTTTGGTAAACGGTAAATTATCCAGTGAAAAAACACCAGCTTCCGATGATCATCGTCAGGTCTATTCGCTCTATTATCAATTCACATCAGCCATAAGATACTTGAGGCCTCACCAGATCCTGGCGATCAACCGTGGCGAAAAGGATAAAGTGCTGAAGGTGACGATCTCCATCCCCGAAAGAGATTGGCTCACCGCCATTCACAGTCAATATCCACCAAATGCCAGGTCTCCTTTTTATCAGAATTTGAAAAAAGCGATCGATGATAGTGCCAAGCGTCTGCTGCTTCCAACAATTGAACGCGATATTCGCCGGACACTCACTGAAAGTGCAGAAACTCATGCCATCGATGTGTTTGCAAAGAACTTGCACGGCCTGATGACCCAACCACCTTTGGTGGACCAGGTTGTTTTAGCGATCGATCCGGGCTTTAGAACCGGGTCCAAAATCGCTGTTGTCGATCCAACTGGAAAATTGCTGGATACTGCTACTGTGTATCCCCACCCCCCTCAAAACAATAAAACGCAAGCCTATCAGGTCATCGAAAAGCTGGTTAAAGCACATAAGGTCACACTAATTGTGATCGGTAATGGTACTGCCTCTCGTGAAACAGAAACCTTTATTGCAGAAATAACAAAAACCAACCCATCAGTGAGTTATCTCATCACCAGTGAGGCTGGTGCCAGCGTTTATAGTGCCAGCAAACTCGCCCAAAATGAATTTCCTGATCTCGATGTCAGCATACGTGGGGCAATTTCCATCGCACGCCGAGTTCAAGATCCCCTGGCTGAACTGGTAAAAATTGATGCAAAATCAATCGGGGTGGGCCTCTATCAACATGATGTCAATCAGAACCAATTGTCACAAGCATTAGATCAAGTTGTCGAGACAGTGGTCAATGCTGTAGGCGTGGATGTAAATACGGCATCTGCCCCGCTGCTGATGTACGTTGCTGGTATTGGGGCATCATTAGCTGAAAAGATTGTGCGTTACCGTGATCGTCAAGGTCCTTTTAGAAATAGAATGGATTTAAAAAATATCCCAGGTATGGGCCCAAAATCATACGAACAGTCTGCGGGTTTTTTGCGCATACGGGATGGTGAAAGCCCTCTTGATGCCACTGCCATTCATCCCGAGAGTTACCCTATCGCATTGAAAGTTCTGGAACAGGTCAATACGAACCAAAAACCAGGGTCAGTTGGTTGGCAAAAAGCTATCAAGAACTATAAGGACAGCACAGACATTGTAAAACTGGCTGATATATTAGATGCTGGTCTACCCACTCTGGAAGATATCCTCGATGAGCTCATACGCCCTGGAAGAGACCCTCGTGATGATCTTCCACGGCCCATCCTTCGAAAAGACGTTCTCAACATGTCCGATCTGACAGAAGGAATGCAAACAAAAGGTACAATTCGAAATGTGGTCGATTTTGGTGCCTTTGTCGACATTGGCGTCAAAGTTGACGGATTACTCCATCGTTCTAAAATTAAGCGCGGTACAACTCTCATGGTTGGTGATATCATTGACATAACGATATTATCTATTGATCAGGAGCGTGAACGAATCGCACTGGAAATGAGAGAACAGAATGACCACAATTAGCAATGAGGGGATTGCGGAATTTAGTTTTAAAACTAAATATCAGACCAATCAGAAAAAACCAGTGATTTGGATTCTATCGCATACAATACGCCAATGGCCGTGGTTATTGCTAGCTTTATTTGGTGCCATCAGCAACGCTGTCTTAGCAAGCGTGGTCCCAATTAATATTGGCAGAGCCTTCAACGAAATCATATCTACATCACCTTCTTTAGCCCTGATTGGCAGGTTTGCGCTTTTTATTGGGATTTCACAAATACTGCGAGGAATTCTGCAATTCAGCCGTAATTTCGGGTTTGAGATCATTGCTCAAAATGTCGAAAAGTATGTACGCCAAGAATTATTTGTCAATTTGCTCGGAAAAAGCATGACCTTCCATAACCTGCAATCCGTTGGTGACCTGATGGCAAGGGCGACCAACGATGTGCGTGAGGTCAATTACATGTTCAGTCCTGGTTTCAACCTGGTGATAGGTTCCTTAAATTTCCTGTTTATTCCCTTGTTCGTCGGCCCATCCTATCATATCAGCCTGATTGCCGCACCCGCAGGATATATCATTTTGTACATCCTGGCATTGTGGCATTATCTCACCATCCTCAATCCCATCACAAGGGATGTACGGCAGACCTTCGGAGAACTGAACAGTCGCTTATCTGAGGCAATTGATGGCGTTGAAATCGTCAAAGGATCTGCACAGGAACTTGCAGAGATTGCCCGTTTCAAAAAGAATGCCATCAACTATCGTGATGCATCCATCGAACAGGGTGATGTTGAAAGTCGTTTTCTCCCCCTGCTTTTACTGGGCATCACAATGGCACTTGGTCTCGCGCATGCATTGGTCTTGATGCAGCAACGTTTAATCTCTATCGGTGATGTGATCGGCTACTTTGGCACCCTGTCATTGTTAGGCTTTCCCACCTTTGTTTCTCTTTTCGCTTATTCACAAATTTCTCTTGGATTTGCCAGCGCAAGAAGGATTCTCGAGTTAATCAATACTGAGAATAAATTGGATCAAAACATTGAGGGATATTCACAAACAATCCATGGAGAGATCACCTTCAATCAAGTATCGTTTGGATATGAACAGGATGAGCCAATTTTAAATGACATCAACATCCATATCAAACCTGGACAGACCGTCGCCATTGTTGGTCAAACTGGCTCGGGGAAAACTTCTCTGGTCAAATTAATCAACCGTACATTTGATGTCCAGAGCGGTGCTGTTCTCGTTGACGGTGTTGATGTTCGAGATTGGTACCTGGAAACACTCCGCAACCAGATTTCGATAATTGAACAAGATGTTTTCCTGTTTTCACGTTCGATCGCAGAAAATATTGCCTTCGGCAAACAGGATTCCACTATGGACAAGATTGTCAAAGCAGCCCAGGAGGCACAGGCTCACGAGTTTATCATGAGCTTTGAAAAAGGTTACGAAACCATAATTGGTGAGAGGGGTGCTACACTCTCAGGTGGACAAAGACAACGTTTGGCATTAGCCAGAGCCTTTCTGACCTCGCCAAAGATCCTTGTACTGGATGACTCAACCAGCGCCATCGATTCCGAAACCGAAGACCGCATTCAACAAGCCATTTTTCGAGTTGCTCAAGGCAGGACCACCCTCATTATTACCCATCGTTTATCCCAAATAAGGTGGGCTGACCTGATTGTTGTCCTTCGCCAGGGGAAAGTGGTAGCTGTTGGTTCTCACGAGGAATTGATGAAAACATCGAAATCCTACCAAAAAATATTCAGCGAGTAAATTATGGGCTTCTTTTCAGGTTTAACAGCAGAAAAATATGATCGTCAATACTCCGACAAGAAATTGTTACAGCGGATATTCCAATATTTCAAGAAACAATCCAGCCGATTGCTGATTATCATCATCGCAATCGTAGCTCGTGCTATCATTGAGGCAATTTCCCCAGTAATCGTTGCACGTGGGTTAGACCAGCTAACAGAAGAGCTCATCACCACCCGTTTTATCACCGTGCTTTCCGGGTTGATTCTCATCCTTGGTGTGCTGAGCTGGTTGAGTAACTTCTTACGGCGTCGATATTCTGCGAGAACTATTGCTGAGTTGATTCGGCAACTTTCTACGGATGCATTTGAAGCATCTGTAGAACAGGATCTTTCTTTCCACGACAGCTTTGATTCTGGAAAGATTGTATCAAGAATCACCTTCGACACGCGGGAGTTTGGACAATTGGTTACCCTGTCGACAGATGTCCTCATGCAGATCATTTCTTCAATAATAATTATGGTGATTCTCTTTCAAACTGAGTGGCGCTTGGCCTTTGCCGTTTTCTTGCTAGTCCCTTTCTTATTTTTCCTGGTCATCCGATACCGACATATTGCACGGAAAATTACTCGTGAGGGAATGCGTGCCATGGCAAATGTGAATTCGACTATTAAGGAAACCGTCAGTGGTATCGCAATCGCAAAAAACTTCCGCCAAGAAGAAGCTATCTATCGTGAATTTGATGAAGCAAACCAAACATCATTTGAAGTTAATATTAAGAGAGGTTTTATTCTCTCAGTCGTTTTTCCAGTCTTAAGGACGATTGGGGGCATTGCCACGGCACTATTGGTCTATTTTGGGGCAATGACCGTTTTAGGCGGCCTTGTCTCGGCAGGTGCCTGGTACTTATTCCTGTCAACGCTTGACCAGTTCCTCTTTCCCGTAATGAGCGTCTCATCATTTTGGACACAAGTCCAAACGGGCTTATCAGCCGCAGAACGGATTTTTGCCCTGATCGATGCCGAACACTCTGTCAAGCAAATTGGCTCAATAATACCAGGGGATCTTGAGGGGCGCATTGACATGAACCATGTCAATTTCAGCTACATTAAGAACGAAGCCGTATTATCAGATTTCTCACTCAACATAAAACCGGGTGAAACTTTGGCCCTTGTTGGCCACACAGGTGCTGGGAAAACGTCAATAGGACGCTTGATTGCCCGTTTTTATGAGTTTCAAGAAGGTGAGATCCTCATCGATGGGGTTGACATCAGGAAATATGACCTGGTTTCTCTTCGTCAGCAAATGGGAATTGTCTCCCAGGTGCCCTTTTTGTTTTCTGGCACCATAGAAGAAAATATTCAGTATGGTTGCCCAGTTTGTGATCGAAGTGAGATCATCAACATTGGGATGAAGATCGGCGAAGGAGAATGGCTCGAAACACTGCCCCATGGTCTTGATACGCAGGTCGGAGAACGAGGATCTCAATTATCAATGGGCCAACGCCAGTTAGTAGCCTTAATGCGTGTCTTGATTCAAAGGCCATCCATCTTCATCTTGGATGAGGCGACTGCCAGCATTGACCCTTTCACTGAAACCCAGATCCAGTCTGCATTGGACTTAATCCTTTCAGAGACGACGAGTATTCTCATTGCCCATCGCTTATCGACTGTAAGATCTGCAGACCGAATCCTCGTCATGCAGATGGGAGAAATCATTGAAGAAGGAAATCATGACGAGTTGATGGTGTATGGTAAACATTATGCCGAACTCTACAACACCTATTTCAGGCACCAATCCTTAGAATATGTTGAGGAAGCAGGTAAATTTCTTAATAAGCAAGAGTCAGTAATTTAACACACAAGTGCCCTTTGCTCATCGATTGTCAAAGGGCATTATCATTTGTTTTATTAGAACCACTTTACTGCTACCAGGCAATAAATGATAAAAAAAATCCCAAACCAGGATGGTCACCCCGCATCGTTGTTATGCGGTTTAAACGTGGTGATGCATAGGGTGTTGGCTGACTTTCCTAAATTCCTCTTTATCATTTATACATGGTGCGTGGCGTAAAGAGATATTCCAAAAAAACAAACCCTGGAATAAAGCCGACAAACACAAGCGGCAATCAATTAGGTGTTCCCAGAAATGAGAAAACCTCAGCACTAAAAATTCAAAAGGGTATCGTTGTTTGAACGCTGGCAGCAAGCGACCTCACTAGGTGCGGTTTAATTTTGGTATGATCATTGTGGACCCCATTAAATAATAAGAATAACCTTTTTTCCAGGTGGTTTTGACAGAAAATTGTCACAAGAACCGGTGAAACAAGTATTCCGCCAGGGTCCACAAAATCAAACCCATGAGCTAGCCCAACGGTAAGAAATAAGGCCAGCCTGAGTTTTTGAGCAAACTACAGTAAATAAATACACCCCTTGAAGGCAGTCCGATTTTTAAAATCCTAATCGGGCTGATAACGGTTAATAATTCTATAAAATATGGAAAAAAGACAGATGAGATCATCGCCAATATTTAAGTTGTATTTTGCCATTTCCTAACTCACAAAGCACTAATAATCTTGCTCAAGTATCCCAAAGTTGCTAATCAACCAGTTCCAATAATCGACAGTCTTAGTGATGATTGGTGTGATATAGTTCTGGATTTTTAAATCATTTGACACATTTAAATCAAACCAATTATTGCTTTGCTTGACTTAAACAAAAGGTGCTTTTAGAATCAAAATGAAATATGTTAAATGTTAATGGGAAGAGACCATCAATAACAAATTGTTGGCACCGAAGGGGCAAGGCCACAAACCGAAACTCTCAGGTAAAGAAGACCCATTAAACAGACACCCCTGGAACATTGACGGGTACCTAATAACCCGCATGCTAGACAGGGAACCCCTCATAAGTTATCTATAATATTAAAAAGGAGTGAAACATGAAAACACCCAAAGACTTGAAGTACACCAAAACAGATGAGTGGATCAAGGTCGATGATGACCAAGCCACGATTGGTATCACCGATTTCGCCCAAGACCAATTATCAGACATTGTCTATGTTGAACTGCTGGTGGATGAAGAAGAAACTATCACCAAAGGCGATAGCATCGCAACGATTGAATCTGTCAAAGCAGCAGCAGATGTCAACAGCCCAGCATCTGGGACAATCATCGCAATCAATGAGGACCTGGAAGATACACCAGAATTATTGAACAGTGATCCATTTGAAGCCGGTTGGATCATCAAAATTACCCTGGATGATCCAGCGGAGTTGGATGATTTGATGTCTGCCGAAGACTACGAAGCATATAACGAAGAACGCGAGGGCTAATGTTTACTCCGCACACACCCCAAGAAATTGAGGAAATGCTGCGCGTTATCGGTGTAGATTCCATCGAAGCGTTGTTTGAGAGAGTTCCAGCAAAGCATCGTTTCCCAAAACTTGATCTGCCTGAGGGCCTTACAGAGATGGAAGTTGCGGCTGAGCTTAAAGAAATCGCTGCAGCCAATGCCTCAACAGAAGATTTCATCTCATTTTTAGGTGCAGGCGCTTATGATCATTACATTCCCGCGGCAGTGGACATGATCCTAAAACGCGGTGAATTTTACACAGCTTACACACCCTACCAACCAGAAGTTTCGCAAGGCACATTACAGGCCATCTTTGAATTTCAGTCCCTGATGACCGAGCTCACAGAGATGGATATCAGTAATGCTTCTCACTACGATGGTGCCACGGCAACTGCTGAAGCAGCAATCCTTGCCTATCATTCCTTCCGTGGTAAAAGGAAAAAAGTTGTTGTATCTCCCTTCGTAAACCCCCAATATCGTGAAACAATCCGAACCTATATGAATGGCTTGGATGGCGTCAGCGTTGTTGGCGATCAAGGAGACCTCGGAATACAAGCGGACTTCACCGAATTATCCGACCTGATTGACAAGAATACTTCGGTTGTTATCGTACAATACCCGGATTTCTTTGGTCGGATCAATGACTACACGAAGTTAGTTGAAAAAGCCCATGAGCAAGGCGCATTGGTTACCTTTGTCTTTAATCCCACCGCATTGGGAATTCTTAAACCACCCGGCGCCTTTGATGCAGACATCGCCGTTGGTGATGGGCAACCCTTGGGTATCCCAATTTCTTACGGCGGTCCTTACCTGGGAATTTTTACAATCAAGGACAAATACATCCGTAAACTAGCAGGCAGGTTGATTGGTGAAACCGTTGATGAAGAGGGCAACCGCGCCTATGTGCTGACCCTCACAGCTCGTGAACAACACATCCGTCGCGAAAGATCAACCTCAAATATTTGCACCAACCAGGGACTGTTGGCGTTGGCAGCTACGGTCTATTTATCCCTGTTGGGTAAAACAGGATTCACCCAGGTGGCAAATCTATGCTATCAAAAAGCCCATCACGCAGCAGAGCAAATTTCTAAATTGGATGGGTTTGAACTCGCTTTTCCGGACACACCTTTTTTCCACGAATTCGTGGTTAAAACACCTAAACCTGTCAATGAGATCAATCTTCACCTTCAAAATCATTGGATCCTCGGCGGGTATGATTTGAGCCAAGATTACCAGGACATGGAAAACCATATGTTAGTCGCTGTAACTGAAAAGATTTCCCGCGATGACATTGATGAATTCGTAGCAGCCTTAGAGGAGGTGACCAATGCCTGAGAAAACCATTTATGAACTTTCGCAACCCGCTCGCAAGGGCTTTACATTCCCGGAACCAGATGTCCCATCCACACCTATTGCTGAAGGTTTTGCAAGAGAATCTATCAATTTGCCAGAACTGTCTGAACTGGATGTGATTCGCCATTTCACAAACTTATCACACCTAAATCACTCAGTAGATGGCGGATTTTACCCCTTAGGCTCTTGCACCATGAAATACAACCCGAAAATCAACGAAGCAACCGCACGGCTGCCTGGATTCGGTAACACCCATCCCATGCAACCCATTGTCAGTGTACAGGGTAATCTTTACCTGATGTACCAGTTACAAGAATGGCTTCAGGAAATCAGTGGTTTCCATCAGGTGTGTCTTACACCGGCAGCAGGTGCCCATGGTGAATTGGTGGGCGCATTAATCATTAAGAAATATCACCAGGTCAATAATGATCACAAACGGGTCAAAATCTTGATCCCAGACTCAGCCCACGGCACCAACCCGGCCACATCATCAATGAGTGGTTTTGATGTTGTTCCAGTTCCCTCAGATTCCCGTGGAAACGTCGACTTGGAAGCATTAGAATCCCATTGTGATGACACATTGGCTGGTTTGATGTTAACCAACCCCAATACCTTGGGCTTGTTCGAAGAACATGTCGAAAAGGTAATCCAATTGGTCCACAATTGTGGTGGATTAGTTTATGGTGATGGCGCTAATTTAAATGCCCTTTTGGGAGTCATTCGCCCCGGTGATGTGGGTTTCGATATCTTGCACTTCAATCTGCATAAAACTTTCTCCACCCCTCACGGTGGTGGTGGACCAGGTTCTGGACCGGTTGGTGTGTCTAAGGCGCTGGCAGAATACCTGCCAAGCCCAATCGTCACCATTATTGAAGAAGGAGATGACGAAAATCCGCCCTTCTTTGGCTTTTACACACCCGAGAAAACCATTGGACGCATGAAAGCTTTTTATGGACATTTTGGCATATTTGTCCGGGCGTATACCTATATTGCGATGCATGGTCCTGAGGGCTTACGGGATATTGCCGAGAAAGCTGTCCTGAATGCAAACTATTTGATGACCTTAGTTAAAGAGGATTATTATTTGCCATACGACCGAACCTGCATGCATGAGTTTGTCGTTGAGGGGTCCTGGAAGGATATCCCGGAAGTCCATGCACTGGATATCAGCAAACGCTTGATGGATTATGGCTTCCATCCACCAACCAATTACTTCCCCTTGGTTGTGCATGAGGCACTCATGATCGAGCCGACAGAGACCGAATCAAAACAAACTTTGGATGCCTTTGCCGCAGCCATGAAGGCCATAGCAAAAGAAGCCCGAGAAGACCCAGAGATGCTTAATAATGCACCTTATACAACCCCCATTCGCCGCTGTGACGAAGTCAAAGCAGCGCGGGATTTGGTCTTATGCTGCTGGACACCTGAAAACTGAGCCTGCTTGACCAAAATACAAGGCGTTGGGTTTTGTTTAGCCCAACGCCTTGATCGATTAATCTCGCAACATCAAAGTTACGGGACAATGATCCGAACCCATAACTTCACTGTGAATCACAACATCCTCAACTCGGTCCATCAGAGGATCAGAGACAAAAAAATAATCCAACCGCCAACCAATATCACGCTCTCGGGAGTTAAAGCGATAAGTCCACCAGGTGTAAATTTCCTCTTCAGGATACAATTCTCTGAAGGCGTCCTTGAACCCATGTTCTAAATATCGATCGATCCATTCCCGCTCTTCAGGTAAGAAACCTGTATTTTTCTCATTTTCTTTTGGGTTTGCAAGATCGATTTCATTGTGCGCGGTATTAAAATCCCCTGTAATGATGATGTTTTCGCCATTCGCGTGTAATTCATCACAAATTCCCAATAAAACCTCATAAAATTCCAGTTTGAACGGCACCCGCTTATTGCCCTGTCCGCCATTAGGAAAATAAATATTATAGAGATAAAAATCTGGGAATTTTGACCGAATCACCCGCCCTTCAGTATCAAATTCCTCAATACCGAAGCCTTTCTCAATGTTGATTGGGTCAATTTTATAAAAAGATGCCGTTCCACTATATCCTTTTCGCTCAGCCGGGTTCCACACCCCCTTATATCCATCGATGGATGCTTCGTTTTCACTGATCTGATCCAGGTTAACTTTGATCTCCTGCAGACAAAGTACATCAGGATCGACCTCGTTAACCCATCCTAACGCTTTTTTTCTCAGTATTGCCCTAAAACCATTAACATTCCAAGTTGTAATTTTCACATTTTCACCTTTAATTGTCGTTGATGTAAATTATCAATATTATACCAGCCATGAGATATGAGTCATCCATATACATCTGAAAATGAACAATTTCCATTCTTTGTATCCCTATGGTAAACTTCTAAGTTGTATTATTTAGAGAACAAAAACATCCATTCGCGGTTGAAGGTCTATGCTTAAACTATTACTAGTAAAAATTATCTACCAAAATCAAGGGCTACGATTACGATTGTTTATCACGCTTCTGACGGTCTCACTTCTGGGTGTAGCTATATTTCCAGTGGTAGCTCAATCCTCAAATCTGGCATCAGGACCCATATATATCGTAAAACAAGGGGATTCACTCAATGAAATCGCCATTCGGTTTGGCCTCTCAGCCGAGGAGATCCAAACAGCAAATGGGATTGATGACCCAAACTCGTTGTTTATTGGTCAAAATCTCCTAATCCCAGGTTTGGAGGGGGTCACAGGCATTTTGACCTCTGAAGTGCTGCCTTTGGGAATATCTTTGAACAACCTTTCCCGCCAATACCAGGTTGACATAGGCGATTTAGTGACCTTAAACCGTTTAACCAGCCCTTCAGAAATCATTGCTGGTGTTTCATTTATCCTGCCGATTAATGATAGCCAGAGCCAACAACCTATTGCAACCCCACCTCCTGGTGCATCTGCCCTTGAAACTGCCATTCGGTCGGGTATTTCACCATGGGTATTGGTTGAAAGCAACCAGCTCTTATCCACCTGGGATATGCTGCCAGGGGAAATTTTATTTACTAATCAAGAGCTAGGCCCAAATAACAGCAGCATTGTGCCATATGTCGACATCTCAGTGAACCAGCTGCCAATCGTCCAAGGCGAAACTCTCCATATTACAATCTCTACCTTAAAGCCAATGAAAATTAGCGGTGATTTCAATGGAGAAACCTTGAGCTTTTTTTCTGAGAATGACAATGAGTATCATAGCTTTCATGGTATCCACGCCCTTGCAGAACCTGGTGTTTATTTATTTGAAATCAGAGCTGAAGGTACTGATGGTACCCTGCTCAACATTGATCAGCTCGTGCTGCTTGCCTCCGGTTTGTACGGAAAAGAATGGGTGAGGATTGATGATACAACCTACCTGGATGAGGAAAAAATAGCTGAAGAAGATGCTTATCTGCAACCAATCTTGGACCGGATTACAACAACAAGGCATTGGGAAGGCCAGTTTCTATATCCTATTGATGAACCCTGCCTCAGCAGTCCTTTTGGTTTAAGGCGAGATTATAATGATGGACTGTTCTTTTATTACCACACAGGGTTAGATTTTCGAGTATGTGCCCAGAACCTTAATATTTATGCCCCAGCAGCTGGGGTGGTTATCCTCGCGGAGGAGATGTTCACCTTTGGGAATGCCGTTTATATCGACCACGGTTGGGGTGTCATCTCTGGATATGCACATCTTGAGGAAATATTAGTTGAGGTTGGAGATATTGTTCAGCCTAGAGAGCTGATTGGAATCATTGGCAACACCGGGCGATCCGCTGGACCACACCTGCATTTTGAGATTACCATTTCAGGAACACCGGTCAATCCACTCACATGGATAAACCAAACATTCCCCTGAACATTAAAAAGCAAAACAAGCACCAAAATCATGCTTGTTTTCCAATGCGCTGGGAGGGAGTCGAACCCTCACGCCTTTCGGCACGTGGCCCTCAACCACGCCTGTCTGCCAGTTCCAGCACCAGCGCTCGAGCAGAGTAATTATATCCTTGTTGATTCAGATGTCAAGCTGAATTCATGGTGATAAAAAGGAGCAAAAATGACGATTGTACTTGATGCCATGGGCAGTGATGATCGCCCCGATCCAGAAATCCAGGCTGCGGTGACTGCGTCAAATGCCTTCAACGAAGACATTCTTCTGGTAGGCGATGAAGAAGTACTTGCTGCCAAATTGGAGGCGATTCCCGGAGATCGCTCACGCGTACGCATTATTCATGCACCTGAGGCGTTGGATATGAGCGATCATATCCTGGAAGCCCGCAGCAAAAAGCAGAACAGCATGCGGATTGGTATGGAATTGGTCAAAGCTGGTGAAGGTGACGCGTTTGTAACCGCAGGTAACACTGGTTTGGCCATGTATTATGCCAAAAAGGTCTTTGGAGACATAAAAGGGATTTTGCGCCCCGCTTTGTGTGCCGTCTTCCCAGTTAGAAACGGGCACTCAGTTGTGCTTGATATCGGGGCAAATGCTGAATGCCGTCCTGAATTCCTGGTTCAGTTTGCCATCATGGGTAATACTTATGCACAATCGATTTTGGGTGTTCAAAACCCAAGGGTCGGATTACTATCCAACGGTGAAGAAGAAGGCAAAGGTAATGATCTGGTCAGGGAGACCTTTCCACTATTAAGCCAAACAGACCTAAACTTCATTGGTAATGTTGAAGGTAAAGAGCTTTTCAACGGCCAGGTTGATGTTGTTGTCACGGATGGTTTCACCGGTAATGTCCTCCTCAAATCAACAGAAGCCGTTGCAAGATTAATCATCGATATTCTCAAAGAAGAATTGATGGGGTCATTTCGCACAAAGATGGGTGCATTACTCGCCAAACCGGCTTTCGGAAAAATTAAGAAGATGCTTGACCCATCAGAGGTCGGCGCAGCCCCATTGATGGGTATTGATGCATTGGTATTCGTCGGTCATGGGCGATCAGATGCGCGCGCGATGGTCAGCGCAATCCGATCTGCCAAACAAGCAGTTGACAAACAATTGCTTGATCAATTACAGAAAGCAATTGTTTCAAGTATTCAGGAGGATCAAGAAATTTAAAATGAAAAAAGTGATAAACGAAAAACTGGTTAAACGTAACAAAATGATCGGCAATATCACCTCAGTTGGGGGGATCGCGATCTTAGCTGCTGGGTTGATCCTCAACTTCAACCCAACACCACTCAGGACAATGATCTCCTTTGGGGCGCTAATTATCGGTTTTATTGTTGCCCAAATTAGCACACATTATGTCAATCGGTTTGCTCGCAGTCCTAGATTTGACGAAATTATTGCTGACAACCTCAGCAAACTCAATAACGACTACACCTTTTATGCCTATTCAGGGCCTGTTTCGATGATATTGGCTGGACCATCAGGTATGTGGCTCCCTATCCCTGTATTAGCGAGTGGTGAAATAACGTATGACAAAAAATGGCGGCAGAAAGGCGGATCTTTCCTCTTAAAATTCTTTGGCCAAGAAAATATCGGGAAGCCAGATTTAGAGGCTGAAGCTAACGAAAGACGGATCAATGATCTGCTTGCTCAAAAGCTTGATGAACAAGAAATTCCGCCGGTTCGCAGCATTTTGGTCTCCTTACATCCCAAAGCGGTCATCGAGAATGTCGAAAATGCACCCATCCCCATAGTTCATGCAAATGCCTTAAGGCGCCATATCAGAAAAGTCGACCGCAAAATGGATGAGGAGATTTCTAAAGAAACCCTGCAAAAGATCAACACAATTTTGGCTGGATAATCACCCCGCTGAGTCGTCAATGTAATCCTTTAATGCCTGAATCTCATCCGGTTTAAGGTAGCGAAAATGTCCGGGTTGGAGTTTCCCCAGTGTAATGGGGCCAATTCTAACCCGGCGAATTTGTTTCACAGGCAATCCAATCCTGGTTCCCATCCGCCGAATTTGGCGGTTCTTTCCCTCTCGGAGCACAACCGTCAACCAGGCACCCTTTTTTGTGTATGAGATCACATCCACTTTTGCGGGTAAAGTTCGATATCCGTCTTCCAGCACAATTCCCCGCCGCCAGATTTCTATTTGTTCAGTATCAGGACGCCTGGATACACGCACTTCATATTCCTTATCGTGTTCGTACCTCGGGTGACTCAAATGATTGGCAAGTTCCCCATCATTGGTCAACAGCACGAGACCCTCGCTATCAAAATCTAATCGTCCAACCGGGTACAAATGTCTCTCATCCTTGACAATGTCAAAGATGGTTGGCCTGGGATCCCCGGGAGCATTGAGAGATAACATATTACGAGGTTTATTCAAGGCAATATAGACCTTCTTTTCAGCTTTACGGATCGGTATACCATCCAGACGGATATCGTCTATTAGTGGGTCAGCTTTAGCACCCAAGGAAATCTTTTTTCCATTGACAGCAACCCGACCTTCCTCAATGAACTTCTCACATCCACGGCGTGAACCAAACCCAGCCTGTGACAATATTTTTTGTACCCTATCCTCTGCCATTAGGTTTTCAAGATCTCCTTTTTACCGTTCTCTTCATGGTTGTCTTCAAGTGCGTCGAAATCGATAAATGGAAGCATATCAAGCGATTCTAGTCCGAAGTATTGCAAGAATTCTGGTGATGTCCCGTAAAAAATCGGGCGTCCAGGGGACTCAGCTCGACCGAGTTCTTCAATCAAGCCTTTGGACAATAACGTCCGCATAACTCCATCACTATTGACTCCTCGGATGACATCAATTTCGGGGCGAGTAACCGGCTGTTTATATGCGATAATTGCTAAAGTTTCTAGCGCTGCCTGTGACAATGTACTCGTGGTTTCAAGCTCGAGAAAGCTCTCTACAATTTTGCTGATTTCAGGCGCTGTTGTCAGCTGCACCCGGGATTTAATCCGCATAAGACGTAATCCGTGATTGCCTTCTTTATAATGCGCTTCCAAGTCAGACAAGCCTGTTTCAATCTCCCCCTCAGTTGTGTCCAAAGTCTTTGCCAAGTGATAAATACTGACAAGCCCAGGAGAGACGAATAATAAGCCTTCAATCTTGGTTGAGATGTCGATTAGTTGTGATTTTTCTTCCATAAGTATTGAAAATTTCAAATAGTAGTTTTTTTAATATGAGCAAAGTGATTATACTCGATTAAGAACTGACGGATAAATGCCTAAGCTGGTAAAATAGGCTGGGATCAGTTTTTTTGACTTTCTATGAAAATTTTCTGGAACAAGGAGCCTCACGATGCGTATATTATTGACAGGTGCTGCTGGATTCCTGGGATCACATCTCACGGACAGGTTGATTAATGAAGGCCATAATGTCATTGGTTTGGATAACTTTATTACCGGCAACAAAGAGAACTTGTCACACCTGGCAAGCCATCCAAACTTCAGCTTCATTCGCCATGATGTCTCAAATTTTATCTTTGTGCCGGGTGACATTGATTATGTCCTCCATTTTGCTTCGCCAGCTAGTCCAAATCCAGCTTCTCCCCTCGGGTATCCAAACTTGCCCATACAAACCTTAAAAGCAGGTGCTTTGGGGACGCATAATTCCCTTGGCGTAGCCCGTGCATATAATGCTAAATTCTTGCTTGCTTCTACCAGCGAAATTTATGGTGATCCACTTGAACATCCACAAAAAGAGACTTATCGTGGTAATGTGGATCCAACTGGGACTCGCTCTGTATATGATGAGGCTAAACGGTTTGCCGAAGCATTAACCATGGCTTACCACCGGTTTCACAATATTGACACACACATTGTCCGCATTTTTAATACTTACGGACCCCGAATGCGTCTTGACGATGGGCGTGTTGTACCAAATTTCTTACAACAAGCTTTAAGACAAGAACCCCTTACAATCTATGGTGACGGGGCGCAAACCCGCAGCTTCTGCTTCGTTGATGACTTGATTGAAGGTGTTTACCGTTTGATGTTCAGTGATTACCATCAACCAGTCAATATTGGCAATCCCAATGAGATCAGCATACGCGAGTTTGCCGATCTGGTTAATAATTTGACGGGAAACACCGCTGGCACGGTCGTGAAGATGGCAAAACGTCTCGGCAACGATCCACAAAGACGTCAACCAGATATCAGCCGCGCAAATACTATCCTTGGCTGGGAACCAAAAATCAGCTTTAGAGAGGGTCTGAAAGCGACCATCCCATATTTTAAAGAAAAAATGACGTTATGAGGTTCATCATTGACAAACAAGAACGAACCAGATTCTTGAAATTCTCGGTTGTTGGCGTCACAGGCACAATCGTCGATTTCGGAGTGATGAATTTATTGAGTCTGATCCTGAGTATGCCCCTCGTATGGGCCCAGGGCATCTCCTTCGCGACAGCAGTTATTAACAACTTCCTCTGGAACCGTTATTGGACTTATCCTGAATCTCGATCAAAAGGAGCACCGAAACAAATGCTCCAATTTGGTTTTATAAACATCATCGGCTTAGCGATCCGAACGCCTTTAATTACATGGTTAAACCAATTGATTATTGGCTTTTTAGATCATACATCGATCAATCTCCCGGTAGAGGCTTACATACTCAGTCAAAACATCGCTTTGGCTGTCACGATTGTCATCATCCTTTTTTGGAATTTTTTTGCCAATCGCTATTGGACATATGGAAATGTCCCAATTGGTGCTGGGGACCATTTATCCACAAAAACACATATTACCAGAAATGAGCACTAGAAAACCGAGGATAATATGCCTAATACCCATCGTAAACGCCTAGAAACCATCCTGAGCGGAGAAAAGCCAGATCGACCAGCAATTGCACTTTGGCGTCATTTTCCCGTTGATGACCAAAATGCAATCAACCTTGCAAAGGCAACAATTGCCTTCCAGGAGCGTTATGATTTTGATCTCGTAAAAGTAATGCCTGCATCATCATTTTGTCTGAAAGATTGGGGGGCTCAGGATGAATGGCTGGGTCATACAGAAGGCACCCGGGATTATACGCATAGGGTCATCACTCAACCTGATGATTGGACTAAACTGCCCCTCCTTGATCCGAATAAAGGCTTCCTGGGTCAACAATTGCAGTGTCTTGACTTGCTTCAAGACACATTTTCCGAGCATACCCCTGTTCTCCAAACGATTTTCAACCCGCTTTCCCAGGCAAAAAATTTGGTTGGTCAAAAGCGTTTAATAGAACATTTACGCCTGTACCCGGATGCTGTTCATCATGGTTTAATGACGATTCAAGAAACGACCATCCGCTTCATCGAAGCTGCCAAAGGATACGGCATTGCTGGAATTTTCTTTGCTATTCAACACGCAGCTTATCTCGAGATGAACAAAAGCGAATACCAAGAATTTGGTATCGCGTACGATTTGCCTATATTGGAAGCTGCCGATGACCTTTGGTTAAATATGGCACACATACATGGTGAGTCCATTATGTTTGATTTAATCACAGAATACCCAGTGCAGATCCTTAATTGGCACGATCGCGAGACCCCACCCTCCATAGAAGAAGGTCTCATGAGATTCTCAGGCACGGTTTGTGGTGGGATCAGCCGTCTTGACAGCATGCTGCTTGGAACCCCCAAAAACATCCAGGAGGAAGTCAGAACAGCCATTGAGCAATCCGGAGGTAAACGGTTGATCTTAGGCACGGGATGTGTGTTGCCAATCACCACACCTTATGGCAACATCATGGCAGCTCGTAATGCTGTAGAAGGGAAAATCTAATGCGAGTCATTGCCGGCAGCGCTAAAGGGATCAGGTTAGCAAGCGTACCCGGTAAATCAACGCGTCCGATCACTGACCAAGTCAAGGAAGCACTCTTTAACATAATCGGGTCTGAAGTTGTAGGAAAAACTTTCCTGGACCTTTTTGGGGGCACTGGTGCTGTTGGGATCGAAGCCTTATCAAGAGGGGCAGAACATGCTGTTTTCTTGGATATCCATTATCAAGCTTACAAAGTCATCCAACAAAACCTTGCTGCAACCGGACTGGCTTCCTATGCGACAACACACAAAATGGACGCCTTTACATATCTCCGTGAAAGGACACCTCAAGTCTTTGATTTCATCTACATCGCGCCACCCCAATATCGCTCCATTTGGGAAAAAGCAATGGCAACCCTGGATGAAAATCCAGGATGGACTGGGTTAGAATCCACCGTGATTGTCCAAATCCATCCAAAAGAATTTAAAGGGAGCGATGCCTATACGAAATACCAGGAATTTGATCGACGATCTTATGGGGATACCTTGCTCATCTTTTATGAACGTATCCTAATCGAATGATATCAGGAGGTCTCCATCCAAATCATAGGTGTATTTACCAAACAGTATCTGTGAGCTTGCCTGGTGAGCAGCAATCCTTGGGATTAATGTGGGCAAGTCTTCCACTAAGGGCACTGCTGCCAATCCATTAAGGTTCACCCAGGTCAATGCTCCCTCTGATGAGGTTTCGAAATTTGACTTATTGAGCTCCCCGCGGAAGACAAAAATCGCCACCCCAAGCTCATCGGACACATCAACCATTATTTGTGCACAATATTGCAAAGTCAAACCTGCAATGCCTGTCTCTTCAAACAACTCTCTTTTTGCTGCCTCCAAGACATCTTCACCTCTTTCAACATGCCCGCCAATCCCATTGAATAACCCAGCCCAGAGCCGCTTTTGGGGTGACCCTTTGAGTAAAAGCACCCGGTTGTTAGCATCAAACAGAAATATCAAGGTGCGTGGCACAACTTGATATCGCTTCAGATCAATCCCCTGGTCAGATTTTGGCATAAAACCATCTCCAGATAATAAAAAAGCCCGTGAGGTTGACTTCATCACGGGCTGTGAGCAACAAAAATCAGGTTAAAAACATCGGTACACCAAGGAAATCTTTGACCTTCGGTTTGTAGTTCTCCTTATCGTAATACGCCTCAACATCAACCTGCTTTTTGCCAGTTAATACGATCTCGATCGGGACTGTGGTATAACGCCCGCCTTGCAAGGCAACCATTTTTCCGAAATCATCCCGTTGAACAAGCTGCATGGCAAGATTACCATAGGACATGGCTACCATCCTGTCCAAGGAATCTGGTGCTCCAGAACGCATCACATAGGCGAATTTTTGATACATGATGTGTTGGTCAGTCATTTGTTTGACGTTTTCAGAGATAATTTCTCCTATACCACCTAATTTACGATGGCCGTAAGCATCCGCTGGTCCAAATTCAATCACTTCACCGCCAATCATCCTGGCGCCTTCAGAGACTGTCACAATCGAATAATTGGACGGGTTTTTCCGCTTGTCTTCTAGCAGGAAATTGGCTAATTTTTCCATCTCAAATGGCACTTCAGAAATAATAGCGCGATCCACATAAGCGAGATAAGCGCTGATCAGGCTCGTTTCACCAGAATTACGGCCGAAAAGTTCAAAAACGCCGATCCGCTCATGAGATCCAACGGAAGTTCGCAACTGGGTAATTAAATCAACTGAACGCGTTACCGCAGTGGAAAATCCAATACAATAATCCGTACCAAACACATCGTTATCCATCGTTTTGGGGATACCGACCACGGGAAAACCTTCACGGCTTAAGCGAACACTGTAGCTGAGTGTATCATCACCACCAATCGTAACCAAAACATCAAGGCCAAGATGGGCCAACACCCTTAAAACATAGTCCGTATAATCCATGGTGCCTTTATCATCAATTTGATTACCAAATTCAGAATTGGCTAAAAATTCTGGGATATCATGTTCTCTTACTTTTTGTGGGTTTGTTCGCGAAGTATGTAAGAATGTTCCCCCAGTCCGATCGATTAAGCGCACATCATTCGAGTTTAATTTCACAACATACTTGTCATGCGTGGATGGATCATCCAGATTGTACCAAAGTAAGCCTCCCCAGCCGCGGCGAATCCCTAGGACTTCATAACCAGCATCTAAGGCATTGAGGACCACTTCTTTCATCGCAGGATTCAAACCTGGAACATCTCCGCCCCCCGTTAATATGCCTAATCTTTTCTTCATCAACACTTCTCCTTCAAAAAAATGAACAATAACAAATTCCGTTTTTATTGATTAATTTGATCACACATG
>Ga0209498_1000226_pt1 | contig 33826 bp, 26 predicted proteins | sample WalLakDeSediment_FD_184131 | JGI IMG/M metagenome (GOLD analysis project Ga0209498, IMG submission 184131) | Lake sediment microbial communities from Walker lake, Nevada to study Microbial Dark Matter (Phase II) - Walker Lake 11/02/13 Deep... | ecosystem: Environmental > Aquatic > Freshwater >...
GAGGGAAAACTTTTCTTCTGGAAGGATTCCTATTTCTGGAGAGGGGTCTACGGCTGGTTCTTCTACTGGGCTCATCAACACAACATAGCCAGAATCAAGGGTCCTTTTCACTACTATATGCCTTTCTTGCTGCTGTACGAGATCCTGCCTTTGACCGTGGCGTGCATGGGACTTTTCGCCAAGCTCATGCGAAAACCCTTGGTTTGGATCAGCGGCTCCGTTTGGCTTCTGTTGATGTTTGTCCTCTCGAAAACCACCTTGCTCGATGTGGGATCCGAGCTTCTCCTAGAGTGGCATTGCATCTTTGGTCTAACGGTCCTCTTCTTCACCTTCTGGGGCGTATGGATCTATCTGAGAGAGGATCAGCCTCTCAGGGCCTTGATCGTTTATTGGGCCGGATGGTCTTTTTGTATCTATTCGTTTCTTCAGGAGAAAGTGCCATGGCTGATGTTGCATATAGCTATGCCCATCATTCTTCTCGCTTGTCTCTATTTGAGCGATCTGATCCGATGGCAATGGAAGGCCGCGAGAACCGTGCTTCTGGTCTTGGTTGGGATTTTGGGACTGTATACTATGCACTCCAGTTTTGTTCTGTGCTACAGAAATGAAGCGGATCCCAGGGAACGAATGGTCTATGTTCAGACCTCTTATCAGGGCAAAGAAATCGCGCAGAGAATCAAGGAGGCTTGCTACAGGGCCGGAACCTATGAAGAAACTCCATTGAAAATTCAAGCGGCCAATGGGTTGGAATGGCCGCTCATCTGGTATCTCAGGGATTACAAGAAGGTCGAATTCCCCACAACCATCAACATGGAACAGGTGATCCAGGATCCGCCCGTGGCCATGTTCATCACGCCAGACGTGATGGAATCAAACAGGGCCGCGCTTTCCAGGATGTATTTCATGACCCGGCATAAGATGCGCGTATGGTGGGAGCCCGTCTGGCCTCAAGTGAGGAACAAGGAGGTCTTTGACTATAGGGATGTTCCCAAGGAAACGAAAGACAGATGGATGGCGACGGAACGCCGTTGCATGGTGTATAAACTGTTTCGATATGTCGTGTACAGGGAAGTTTTCAGTGTTCTTGGATCCATGGATTCGGTTCTTTGCCTTAGAAAGGACTTGGGGTGGGGAGAGGATCTTCCTGAGGATCGGGAAGCCCTGATTCGGATGCTTCCACAGAGAGCCCAAGCCCAGATCCTGGGAAGCGGAGAACTCACTGAACCACGAGGCGTGGCGGTTCATACGGACGGTCGAATTGCTCTGGCGGATTCCCAACGAGGTCACATCAGGATATTTGGAGCCGAGGGAAATCCCTTGGCCTATATCGGACGTCCCGGACGTGAGCCTGGACAGCTATGGCAACCGGTGGGAGTGACCTTTGATCCCGAGGGCAACGTGGTGGTGGCAGACACATGGAATCACAGGGTCCAGGCCTTTTCACCCCAAGGGGAACTCCTGGCGATCCTGGGATCCGCTAGCCATCCTGGCTTTTTCTTCGCTCCCAAGGATGTGGTCTTCGATGCGCAGGGAAGGCTTTACGTGTCGGATACAGGCCACCATCGAATCTGCGTGTTCAGGCCGGACACGTTGATTTCGGATCGTCCGACCAGTCTCTTGGATCCGGCACAATATCTCATGTTCTCCATGGGCGGAAAGGATTTTCGGCCTGGCTCGGAACCGGGACATCTCAACGAACCGGTGGGTTTGGCGTTTGACTCGCAAGGCAGGTTGTTGGTGGCGGATACGGTGAACGGCCGAATCGCGGTGTTCGATGGGGAAGGAACGTGGGTGAAAGCCATTCCGATTCCATCCGATTCCTGGAGCGGAGAAAAGGACAGATACCGTGAACCCTTTGTGGCTGTTGGATCGGACGGACTGATCTATGTCAGCGATTCCAAGAACCACAGGATCATGGTTTTGCGAGAGAACGGGGAACTGGTGCGTTCCCTGGGCAGACTGGGAAGCGCCCCGGGCGAGTTCAGGGAGGTGCGAGGGCTGGCCATAAGCGGTTCTGACCAATTGTATGCGGCGGACTTGCAGAACAAGAGGTTCCAGAGGGTTGTGATCCAGTGAGCGGGACTCCTCATTCCGATCGAAGAAATCCAGACCGGATTTTTCGGTTGGCTCTGGCGTTTCTCGTCGTGGCGCTCTCCATTGCGGGCGGGGTGTTGCGACTTCGTGGATTGGGTGGGGGAGTATGGCCTTTCGCTTCTCCACAGCAGCGGGATTCCAGAGCATCTTCCTGGATCCGGGGGGAGAATCAATGGCAGGGGTTCCATCCTGATGAAGTTCGAATCTGGATGGCTCTACAGGAACTCTCGCTGAAAGAACCCAGGAAATGGGATCCCAAATTCTTTGCCTATGGATCCCTTCCTCTTTATGCCTACAAGGCGCTTCATACGGTATGGATGGACAGACTGGCCGCGGCGGAAACCTCCAAAACCGGGGTAGATGTAGAGGTAAGTCCACGGATCCGCGGTTACCACGAGCTGGGCTACATATCGGGTCGTTTGATTACCTGTCTGCTTGGGACGCTCACTTTGCCACTGGTGTTTTTCATGGGACGTAGCTGGTTTGGATGGAGGGAGGGCCTGATCGCTGCCGCTCTGTTGTGTTTCTGTGCCTTCCATATTCAGGCCAGCCATTTTCTCGCTGTGGATGTGATCCTGCAGTTCTTGATGTGTGGTTGCCTGTTTTTCTGCGGCCTCATTTTGAAAACAGGAAAATTACGCTACTATCCATTGGCCGGACTTTTCCTGGGGGCCTCGCTGGCCTCCAAGTTCAATGCCGTGTATCTATTTCCGGTACTGGGATGTGTTCATCTGGTTTCTCTGTGGAAAAGCAAGGAACATTTTCAGCTCAAGAGCTGGAAACGTTGGGCCATGGGGGCTCTAGCCTGTCTGTTGGCCATGGGGGTTTTCAGGCTGGGTATGCCGTATGCCTTCCTCGGCTCTCGTGAACAGGTGCCTCCCAGACTCGCGGCGAAGATGGAGAAATCCGCGATGATTCGAATGGCGACTCAAACCTTCAATCCGCAATTTCTTTGGCATATCATGGAGGAGAACGAAAAGGCCAGGAATTTGAACAGACGACCTGTTCCCTACATGATCCAGTACGAGAGAACTCCTGCCTTTCTCTATCAGATTCGAAACTGGTGTGGTGTAGCCATGGGACCTATGCTGGGGTGGAGCGGAATTCTGGGGTGTTTGTTGCTTTTGCTGGATCGCAAGCTTCGCCGTAATCCCATGACGTGGTTCTTCTGGTCATGGATTCTCATCTACTTTGGAAGTACGGGATCGTTTCACGCCAAGTTTCTCAGGCATTCTCTGCCTCTATATTGCCATCTCTGTCTGGGATCAGGCGTTCTCCTGGTCTGGATCTCTGATCGTGTTCGTTCGAAAGAGCTTTGGGCCAAGGGACATTTCTGTGTGACCCCCCTTGTCGTCGGCGTGGTCTTTCTGCCAACAGTCTGGTATGGCTTTGCTTTCCTCTCCATCTTCTCCAGACCCCATACCCGAATTGCGGCGCGGGATTGGATGTCTCAAGTCCTTGATCCCCAGGATACCCGTTTGATCCTGGAAACCAAGGGATGGGATCCGCTGACCCTTCCTCCGGCATTCGCGGGCGAGAAGCCCGACAAGAAACGGTACCTGGAGTTGTATGGGGATGACAACGAAAGGAAAGTGAACCAGATGGTGGATGCTTTGGCATGGGGGAACTGGCTGATCATTGGGACCAAGAGACAGATGGGATCTTTGACTCGTGTGCCGGAACGATATCCCTTTACGACCAGTTTCTACCAGCTTCTCTACTCCGGGATGTTGGGATATGAGATGGCTGCCTGTTTCAGATCCTACCCCAGTTTTCTGGGATGGACCTTCAGGGACGATCTGGGGGATGAGAGTTTCGCTGTATATGACCACCCCAAGGTATTGCTCTTCACCAAGATGCAAGACCTGACCGAAGAGGAGATCCGATCCCTCTTGGAAGACACTCCGGGTGAGGTTTTGGCCTTGAAGATAGAGGAGCTTCTCCTGGCGCCCTCTCTGGACTGGTCCGCTTCGGAAGATCTGGCCAGACAGGTCCGGACAAGGCCCATCACCACAAGGGCAACCTCAACACAACCTGCCAAGGCTTCCGTGGAATCCCATCGGGATCCAGTGTCTCTCTTCAAAGGGGGACAGGGGCCGTGGCCCGGATGGTTGAACGAGGCCAGAGATCTTGCCGTTTCACCTGCTGGAGAGATTTATGTGGCTGATTTCCGGAATCACCGCGTTCAAGTCTTCGGGCTGGATGGTACCTTTCAACGTCAGTGGGGCAAGGGGGGGGTGGGTTCAGGACAGTTCCAGGATCTGTCAGGAATCATGGTCCATTCTTCCGGACAGATCTATGTGACCGACACCTTTAACCACAGGGTGCAATGGTTTGATGCGGAAGGCAAGTACCAGGGTATGTTCCAGGTGCCTGAAAGAGAGAGCTTTTTCGCTCCCACCGGGATCGCGGAGGGCGCCCAAGGTCTGATCTACGTGGTCAACACAGGCAATCGCTTTGTCTATCGATTCGATCCCCAGGGAGCTTTCCAGCTCCGTTGGGGGGGGGAAGGCAAAGGGCCTGGACAATTCAATCATCCTGTGGGATGCGCTGTGGATGGGAAAGGAAGGATTTTGGTGGCGGACTGCCTCAACTTCAGAATCCAGTGGTTCGATCAGGATGGGGCCTTTCTCAAGGAGAGGCTCGTTCCTTGCTGGAGAGGGGAGGGGCATCTGGAAGCGTATCTTGACGTGGATCCTCAAGGAAGAATATGGACCACGGATTCAAGAAACGGTCTCGTTCTTTGTTTGGATTCCGAAGGAAAGGTGCTTCGTTCTCTGGGACAGGGAGAACTGGTCATGCCTACCGGAATTGCTTTGACTGATACGGAGGTTCTGGTGCTGGATTCCAGGAAGCACAAAGGCTATCGTTTTCCCTTGCAGGAGGATTGATACCCACGATTCCTGGACAGTGGGAATGAAATGCTTGGTCGTTGACAGTCAAGCGCTATGGTGATAGCGTAGCGAATGATTTCAAAAATTCAGGGATTCAGGAGGCTCTATTGAGGAATTTCGCGCAATTGGCCAAGCAGGCCAAGCAGATCCAAGAGAAAATGATTCAGGCACAGGAAGGATTGGCCGAGAAGAAGGTGGAAGCCAGCGCGGGCGGTGGAGCGGTCACGGCGGTCGCCAATGGGCAGGGAAAGCTTTGCGAGGTCAGGATCGCTCCAGACGTGCTCCGACCGGAAGCGCCGGACGAGGTGGATCCGGGTGATCTTGAAATGCTTCAGGATCTGGTTCTCTCTGCGGCGAATCAGGCTTTGGATCGGGCCAAAGAGCTTGCGGCCGAGGAGATGGCCAAGATAGCAGGCATACCCAATATGGGAGGCATGGGTTTGCCCGGTTTGATGTGATCTCCAGAGGCAATCCATGTCCAGGTATGTTACCAGAAGCCTTGCCAGACTCATTGAGGAACTTCGTCGACTGCCTGGCATTGGCACCAAGTCCGCGGAAAGGATCGCCCTTCATATTCTTGGAGAACCGGAAACCAAGGCACAAGCTTTGGCAAAGGCGATCTTGGAGTTGAAGGAAAAGGTGATTCTTTGTAAATCATGTTTCAATTACACAGAGGAAACTCTTTGTCAGATTTGTCAGGATAGCACCAGGCTCCAGGAACAGATCTGCGTTGTGGAGCGGGCCAGGGATGTGCAGCTTTTCGAGTCGGCCGGCGGGTATCATGGCTTGTATCACGTGCTGCATGGTGTTCTGGCCCCTTTGGAGGGGATTGGACCCAATGAACTGAAGGTGAACGAGTTGGTGCGGCGGGTCGAAGGTGGCGGCGTGAATGAAGTGGTCATGGCGACCAGTCCCACCATCGAGGGAGAAGCGACAGCGCTCTATCTCCAAAGACGACTTCAACCCACGGGTGTATCCGTTTCCAGGATCGCGTATGGTCTGCCTGTGGGCAGCGATCTGGACTACGTGGATATGATCACCTTGTCCCGTTCGCTTGCCCATCGGAAACAGATGGATCCGTGAAGAAGGGAGGGTTCCGATGAATGGTGCGATTCTTCTTCTGTTTGGAATGACCGTCTTTGGACTGGCTTACAAGTACTATGCTGGGTTGTTGGAAAACAGATTGGTTCAGCCCAGGGACGAAGTCCCTACTCCTGCTCATGGCAGGATGGATGGCAACGACTATTATCCGGCCAGATCCACGATTTTGTTCGGACATCATTTCTCCTCGATCGCCGGGGCGGGTCCGATCCTTGGACCGGTGATGGGGGTGTTTTATTTCGGATGGGCCGCCGTCAGTCTATGGATCTTCGTGGGATCCATCTTCATCGGCGCGGTCCATGACTATCTTTCTCTCATGGTGTCTGTGAGATCCGAAGGAGAATCCATGGCCGAGGTTGCCCGAAAGGCCGTGGGCAACGGGGCGAGAATCGCCTTCTCGATCTTCGTCTATGCCGGGTTGATCCTGGTCATTACCTCGTTCGGAAATGCAGCAGGACAGACCTTGGTGCACAAAGGGGATCTGGTGATTCCCACGTTTGGATTGATTCTCGTGGCCATGGGGGCAGGATGGATGATCTATCGGTCCAGGCTTCCTCTTTGGGTATCGACCGTGGTTTCTCTTCTACTCGTGCTCTTATGTGTCGCGATGGGATATCGATTCCCCATGACGATCGCCGATCCAGATCAGGCATTGAAGATCTGGTTTGTCGTCCTCATCTTCTATGCAGCGGTGGCGTCGGTTTTGCCCGTATGGTTTCTTCTGCAACCCAGGGATTACCTGAGTTCCTATTTCCTTTTCATGGGTATCGCCTTGGGATGTCTGGGTATATTCGTCTCTCGTCCGGTTCTCGTTTGGCCCGCATTCCGCTCCTTCCATTCCTCCGAGGGTCCGATCTGGCCCATGTTGGGCGTGATCGTGGCCTGTGGGGCCATTTCAGGCTTTCATAGCCTGGTGTCCGGAGGAACGTCCTCGAAACAGTTGGACAAGGAATCGGACGGGAAAAAAATTGGCTATGGCAGCATGTTGGTGGAGGCAGGATTGGCCCTGATTGTGGTCATTGCTGTGGCCGGTGGACTTTCTCGAATCGAATTCGAGGAAAGCTTTCACCAGAGTTGGATCGTAGCCTATGGGCAAGGGTTCGCTAGTCTGATTGAAAAGCTGGGCATTTCCAGGGATTGGGGTTCTCTTTTTGCCATCCTGGTGGTGAACGTATTTGTCCTCACGACCTTGGATACCTCGGTGAGAATATGCCGTTTCGTGGTACAAGAGTCGTTTGGGGACTATGTGAGCCCCTTGAAGAACAAGTATCTTGCCACGAGTCTTGCGATCGGCCCGGCCCTTGCCTTGGGACTCACCAACAAGCTGAAGGACATCTGGCCAGTGTTCGGTTCCGCCAATCAGCTCATTGCCGCGTTGGCCCTGATTGTGGTGTCCTGCTACTTGGTGGGTGTGAAGCGGCCGGTCCTTTATACCTTGATTCCGGCTGTCGTGATGCTTCTTACGACCTTGGCGGCCCTGGGTTACAAGGGATGGACCTTTTTTTGTCCTGGACAAGGCGAACCCAAGAGGATGTTGGCTTGTATTTGTATCGCGTTGATGGCTCTCGGGGCCTATGTGGCCGTGGAGGCGATTTGGGCCCTGAGACGACTGAGACGCCAAAGGTCGGCTTGAAGTGCGCTTTTCCGCCTTACTTCGATGGATTCCCTTTGTGATTCTTCAGTTCCTGGCGGCGGAAGGGGGGGATACGTCGACGCGCGAGGATTCAAAGGCCGAGGAAGTGGCTTGGAGAGAGCTTGGATCCCACACTGGGCCGAACGAAAACGTCTTGGATCTATGGCACAACCGTGTATCTTCAGCCATAGCTAACCCGGTGGATCGTGTGGATCGGTTTTTCGGCGATGAACGCCTGAAAGAAGAGAATCGTCGCACACGATTGAATACGGGCCTGGGATGGCAACATGACGGGAAGGATGGAGGATCCCTGTGGACGGATGTTTCTCTCCGACTCGCTTTGCCGCAATTGGAACATCGTCTGCAATTGTTCCTGGATGATTGGATCAAGGCCGAGGAAGGTGATCCGGTGGAATCGATCCTTGGTGTGGCGAAAGATTCCGAGCCGGATACGGGATTTCGCTATATATTCCATCAGGATGAAAGGCGATCGCTGAGCACGGACATCGGCGCTCGTTTCAGTAGTCCAGTCCAGATTTTGGGCAGGTTGCGAGCCAGGCTGACATGCCCGGTGGGAGATTGGCAGCTTCGACTCAATCAGACGCTTTCTTTCTTGACGGCCGATGGATGGACAGAGACCTCTGAGATGACGTGGAATCGGCCGATGGAGAACGACTATCTGTTCCGATCCACCAGCCGACTTGTTTGGGAGGAACGGCAACATGGAGTGACCCCCAAACAAGCTTGGATTTTACACAAAAAGATAGACGAAAAGACCGCCGGCAAAGTGGCTCTTTCCAGCGCGTGGCCGGAGTCCTTTCATACCAGGAAAGCCAATCATTCTGTAACGTTTACCTGTCGACGACTCATGTACAGGACATGGTTGTTTCTGGAAATTGCGCCCGGTGTGGAATTCCCGCAAGTCGACCACTTCAATCCCAATCTATTTGTCCGCGTCAAGTGTGAGATCGTATTCTGCGACGATGTCCACTCTGGCCCAGATCGGGTTCGCTGAATATTTACGCTGAAGCTGCTACCAAGGCAAAGGTAAATATTCAGTGAAAGCGATCTGATCGAGGGCTTGAACCCAGCAGGGCACGGAGTGCGTGAATCGTCTTGGCTCATGCTCGGCTCGCTGGAATCTTGATGAAGCGAGCCTGTGCGGACAGGGTCGTCCCGAGGAACCGAGCTCAAGCTCGGTGGTCGGACCGCCCCTGAACCCGCCCAGACGATTCACGCACTCCGCGCCAGCCGTCAATAATCCAATCCCAGATCGGGTTCATTGACTGTTTGCGTGAGCACAATAAGATGCGTAAGCCCTCAGGTGGTGCATTCCAGAGCCTTCATCGCATCTAGACTGATCTCGATGAAGCGGTCCAGAGACATTCCGGTTTTCTCGCAGTCCCTGATGCGCTCCCTGTCCACGCGCCGGGCGAAGGCGGTCTCTTTCATTCGCTTCTTGATGGACTTTGCCTGGACCGAAGCGATCCTTTTGTCCGGCAACACCTTGGCCGCGGCCGCGATCAGTCCAGTGATCTGCTCTGCCGCGGAGAGAGCGTAGTCCAAATCGCTCTCCGGAAGCACCCCCACATGTTCACTGTTGTGGGACAGAATGGCATGGGTCATGGACGCAGGGACACCTCTTTTTTCCAGCAGTTCCGCTGTCACCCGTCCGTGTCGAGTCATGTCCTCTTCCGTCTCCTTGAAGTCCAGGTCGTGGAGCAGTCCCGCCAATCCCCAGAGTTCAGGATCCGATCCCAGTTCCCGGGCCATGGCACGAAGAATCGCTTCCGAGGCCAGGCAATGGAATCGAAGCCAGTCGTCAGGACACCTGTCCTCCAATAGAGCCAACGCCTCTTCCCGGCCCAGAGGGAACTCTTCCGCTACTTTGGTATCTGTGGATTCCATGGCCGCAGACGTCGGAGAGATCCCTTGCGAAGAGGTCCCTGATTCCCTCATGACCGGAAAAAACACCACGTCCCTCAAATTCTCTTGCCCGGTCACCATGGCCACGAATCGATCGATTCCGATCCCGCACCCGGCCGTGGGAGGCATGCCATGTTCCAGCGCGGTCACGTAGTCCTCGTCCATGACATGAGCCTCCTCATCCCCAGCCTGCCTTGCTTCGACTTGTCGCTGAAACCGGTCGAACTGTTCCTTGGGATCGGCCAACTCGGAATACGCGTTGACGATCTCTTCCCCAGCCACCACCACCTGGAAACGATCGGCCATCCAGGGCCGTTCGTCGTTCTGCCTGGCCAAAGGGGACAATTCCACGGGATGGCCGGTGATGAACAAGGGACCTTTCAATCCCGGTCGAACCACCTTCTTGTAGAGATGATCGATGGCCGCGGCCTTGGATCGACATTCCTCCTCGTCCAGAACATGTCCCGCGCCTGAAGCCAGTTCGAGAAGCGCCTTGGAATCCCGCGCCTGGTCGATATCGACCCCGGCCTGCTGAAGAAGAAGATCCCGCATGTCCATCCTGGGCCAGGGAGGCGCCAGATCATAGGTGCGATCCTTCCATTGAAAGGATGCGGTTCCCAAGACCTCGATCACGACCTGAGGCATCATGCGTTGCACCAGCTCGATGAGATCCTCCATGTTGGAGTAAGCCTGATAAAACTCCAAGAGGGTGAATTCCTGCAGGTGAGCGCTATCCATCCCCTCGTTCCTGAAACACCGTGCCATCTCGAAAACCTTGTCCATGCCTCCAACGATGAGGCGTTTAAGATAGGTCTCAGGGGCGATGCGCATGGACAGTTCCACTCCAAGAGCATTGTGCCAGGTGACAAAGGGACGCGCCAAGGCGCCGCTGGCCTTGCTTTGCAGGATAGGTGTCTCCACCTCCACATACCCTTGCCCCGAGAGGAATCGACGAAAACCCTCCACGATCCTGGAGCGGACAAGGAAGCGGTCCATGGAATCCTGACGCGAGATCAGGTCCAGATATCTCTTCCTATAACGCATCTCCTGGTCCGCCAGGCCGTGGAATTTTTCCGGGAGAGGACGAATCGTCTTACTGAGAAGAAGCGCCTCGTCACAGTCCAAGGTCCTTTCCCCGGTCCTGGTTTCGGTCACATCCCCGGCACACCCCAAAAAATCTCCCACATCGATCTGGGACTTGAAGTCCTGGCAGGAGGCCTCATCCATACGATCCCTTCTCAGAAGGATCTGCATTCTCCCGGTCATATCCTGCAACGTTCCGAAGATGAGTTTGCCCATGGGGCGCAGCAACATGAGCCTGCCGGCGATTCGGATTCCCGTTGTGCCGGGCGCCAGCGCCTTGGCCTCGGCCAGGGAATGCGTCCTTTCATAACGATCCTTGTAGGGTACAAGTCCCTCTTCCAAGAGATCTGCTCTCTTGCGTCTTCTCGATTCGACTTCGTCCGCCATGTTTCTTCCTCGGCTCTGTTGTCAGACACTCCTGTTGCCCAAGCTCCAAACGAGATCTTTCGCGACCCTGCGGCGCATCCTGTATCCACCTTCGGTGAACCCGAACCTGCCTCACGTAACGGTTCTGGGCCAAGCTCTCGCTTGGATCGGCTCATCGACAGTCTATCATCCAAACCCCACAGCATACACAAGGTCGGGCGGAAGAAAAAGCGTGTTGTCCGTGGACCGAAACAGGCGCGTGGAAATGACCGGCTGGCCAAGAGAAGACCTTGATGAATCCAGCGCTATCCCCCATACTGCTTCGTATGATAGGGAAGATTCTCGATCTGGTGAAGGATAGACTTTGCACGCGCTGTGGAACCTGCGTGGGAATCTGTCCGAAAGGCGCTTTGAGCCTGGACGAGGCCTGCTATCCGACTTCGAACGGAAAAGGATGTCAGGAATGCCACCTTTGTTGGGAGGTGTGTCCCGGAAAGAGCGAGAACTATGCGGACCTGGAAGCCCGAGGTCAAGAGGGGGATCCAAGCCCTTGGAATGTGAACGGCCACGTACGAACCGTGTATCTGGGAAGAGCCATGGATCCCGCTGTCCTGAGGTCCGGTTCCAGCGGGGGGCTGGTCACGCAACTTTTGATTCATGCCTTGGAGCGGGGAGAGATCCAAGGCGCCCTGCTGGCAGGGTATTCCGCCCAACGTCCATGGGAAGCTGAACCCGTTTTGGCTCGAACCCCGGAAGAGGTGCTCTCCTGCGCCGGCTCCAAATATTGTGTGGTATCCACCAACGCCGCTCTGAGAGATGCCAAGAAGATCGAAGGAAGGATTGGATATGTGGGACTTCCCTGTCATGTGAGGGGATTGCGGCTGCTCATGCAGAAGGATTCGGTTTGGAGGGACAAGATCGCCATGGTGCTGGGTCTGTACTGCCATCACGCCTGGGAATCCGAGGCAGCGCTTTGGTTGATGATGAGAAGGGGAATCGACCCGAAAAAGGTGAGGCAATTCCGATACCGGGAAGGCAACTGGCCGGGCAGGGTGCAAACGCGCACGAACGGAACATGGATCAACCTGCATTCGGAAAGAATCGATGACTTTATCTCCTACATTCTTCTGACGCACGCGCCGAATCGTTGTCTTTTGTGCACCGACGCGCCCAATCGATTGGCCGACCTCTCCTTCGCGGATGCCTGGCTACCCAAGGAAATCCCGGAACAGGACAACTGGACCGCCGTGGTGGTTCGTACCAGAAAAGGAGAGGTCCTCCTGGAACAGGCACACAGGCGGGGCGTAATACGCCTGGAGACAACAGATATGGCGACAGCGCTGTGCCGACAGGAACGCATGGCCCGTGAAAAGCACGCCATGGCGCGCGTCCTCATAAAAAAAAGAACGCGCAGAGCACAGCCTTTTCCAGACATGCCACGCGAACCTTCCGCGGATCCTTGGATCCCCCTGTTTCGACGCATCTGCTTTGAAACCATCTATTTCCTGAGACAGTTCCGTGTTTGCCGCGCCTTGATGTTCGATCTCTTGGTGTTCAGGTTGGTTCGCTTCCGAGGCTCCTTGAGACGCGTCCTTCGGGGGCTATCCCCCCAGGTTCAAAAAGGGTGGCGCGCAACGCACCCCAAGTGATGGAGAACTGTATGGGCCAACAAGTCTTGTCCGACAAGAAACGGATTCAGGAACTCCTGAAAAGGCTCAAGAAGGAACACCCTGATGCCCGATGTCTTCTATCCTTCGCCACCCCGCTGCAACTGTTGGTGGGCACCATTCTTTCCGCGCAATGCACGGATGAACGGGTCAACCAAGTGACCCCCGCCCTGTTTCAGAAATATCCCGACGCGGCGTCTCTCGCCGAGGAAGATCTGGTAATCCTGGAGGCGGCGATACGTCCCACAGGTTTTTTCAAGAACAAGGCCAAGAACATCCAGTCCTGCTGCCGCATCCTACAGCGGGATCACGGAGGACAGGTTCCTTCCGACATGGAAGCCCTTCTGCGTTTGCCCGGCGTGGGCAGAAAGACTGCCAACTGTATCCTGGCCAATGCCTGGAATCGGCCGGCCATCATCGTGGACACCCACGTAAAACGCCTCTCCCACCGACTGAATCTGTCCAGGCAAGAGGATCCGGACAAGATCGAGATCGATCTCCAGGCCCAAATCCCTCGAAAGGCATGGACCCACTTTTCCCACACGCTCGGGTTCCATGGAAGACGCGTCTGCGTGGCCAGGAAACCCCGCTGCGAATCCTGCGTCCTCTCCCGGCTCTGCCCCTCCAGCGCCACAACCTCCTGAACGACTTCCAGGCGCTCGGGCAGCAGGTCTCCATCAAACGTCCAGGATCATCCTGGCCTGCCAGCCTTCCGGTGTCCGTTCCACCGCAAGCTCATGGTAGGTGACGGCCTTGATCTCCGTGCCACCCACATCCCAGGGAACCGCTTGGATGAGGAAGCGACAGACCAATTCAGTCCTCGAGAGGGATTCAAAGACGACCGATTTCAGGACCTCTCGCCGACTGTCCAGAAAAAACAACCATTCCGTGAGCCAATCGTGAAACAGATCCACAAGGTTTTCCGTTCGCAACGACAATTCGCGAGATCCCTCCAAGGCGACCGATCTGGAACAGAGACCCCAGGAATCCGCAGATTCCCCCAGGGCCCCATGGTACAGGGCGTGTACCCCTGTCAGGAACAGATCCTCCAGATCCACGCCTCGGACCACGTATCCCAGATCCGCCGTGTGTTCGAAGGCTTCAAAAGGAATGGTTCATCTCCCTTCCAGCAACTGGAGAAGTATGTCTCTCGTCACGTTGGGATTGGCCGCGCCCCGAGTGGCTCGCATGACCTGGCCCATCAGAAATCCCACAGCCTGCTTCTTTCCCGACTTCCAATCCTCCACAGCCTGGGGATGGGACTGAATCACGCCTCGCACCGTTTCGACAAGATCCTCCTCGGAAGAGATCTGGGAGAGTCCCTCCTCCTCCACCAGGCTGGTGGCCGTTTTCCCGGTCTCGAACATCTTTCCCAACACATCCTTGGCAATCTGTTGCGAAAGACGGCCTTCCCGCACCAGACCCAGGAGTTCCACCAACGCCGCGGGAGAGACGGGACACTCCCCAATGAATTTGCCCCGACGGTTCAATTCGGAGAGAAGAGGTCCCCGAATCCAATGACATGTCTCCCTGGCGTATTCGGAAGTCGCCGCCGCCGCCTCGAAATAATCGGCCAGGGCCTTCTCTGTCGTCAAGGCCTCGGCGTCCTTCTCCGGCAGGCCGTACTCTTCGATGAATCTGCCTCTTCTGGCCAAAGGCAGTTCAGGCAAGCCGGCGCGTATCTCGTCCAGCCACGCGTCGGGAAAAGCCAGGGGAGGAAGATCAGGCTCGATGAAATACCTGTAATCGTGAGCTTCCTCCTTGGATCTCATGGAGCGGGAAATTCCAGCGTCGTCATCCCAAAGTCGCGTTTCCCTGATCACTTCCTGACCCTGTTCGAGGATTCGCGACTGCCTCCTGGTCTCGTAGGCCAGGGCCCGCTGAACCGCCCTGAAGGAATTGATGTTCTTCAGTTCCACCCTGATCCCTGTGCCCTCCCTTCCCGGCTCGGACACGCTCACGTTGACGTCGCATCGCAGGTTCCCTTCCTCCATGTTGCAATCCGAAACATCCAGGGTCTGAAGCAAGGTCTTCAAGGTCGCGAGGTACAGATAGCCCTCTTCGGGAGAAGCTATATCTGGTTCGGAGACCACTTCCATGAGAGGCATCCCGGATCGGTTGTAATCCACGCAACTGATGGATACCATGTCCAAAGGATGGATGAGCTTGCCTGGATCCTCCTCCAAATGCACTCGGGTCACCCTGATGACGCGTCCCCCGGGAAGCTCCAGTCTCCCCTCCATGGCCAGAGGTTCGTCATACTGGGATATCTGATAGTTCTTCGCCAGATCCGGATACCAATAGTGCTTCCTGTGGAAGAGGGACCTTTTCGAAACGCGGCAGCCCAAGGCCAATCCGGTGGCGATCCCCAAACGCACAGCTTTCTCGTTGAGCACAGGAAGACTGCCCGGCAATCCAAGGCAGACGGGACAAACCTGCTCATTGGGTCTCGCCCCAAACCGAGTACTGCAAGAACAAAACATCTTGGACTCGGTCTTGAGCTGCACATGCACTTCCAAGCCAATGGTGGGCACGATGGGCTTCACGGTCTTCTTTCCCTACAACTCCTTGGCCTCCACAATACGTCGGCCCTTGTAGTGACCGCAGCTTGGACACACGGTATGGGGCCGCTTCGGACTTCCACACCTCTTGCATTGCCCCACCGTGGGAACGGCCAGTGTCCAATGCGTCCTTCTCTTGTCCCGTCTCGTCTTGGATATTCGTCTCTTTGGAAGCGCCATTTTGGGGTTCCTCTCTCACTTCACGAGCTGGTCTCCGAGTCGATTCCCGAAATCCTCGCTCTGTTCTTCACAAGGGCACGGCGGCTTTTCCACCCTCCGGCCACATCTTGAACAAATCCCGCCACAGTCATTCGAACAAAGGGGAAAGACCGGCATGGCGAGCGTGAGCGCCTCTTGCAAGGGTCCTGCCACATTCAATCTCTCTCCATCGCACGTCAAAACATCCTCCTCGCTTGGAGGATTTTCCGAGGGTTGCGTGGCCACGTATCGTTGCTCGATATGGCCTCGCACCTCGCGCTCAAAAGGCTCGAGACAACGTCTGCACGTCAAGGTCAGCCTGGCGGTCACGTCCAGGACCAGCCAGAAATTCCTGCGGTCCCGTACCACCTGTCCGTCCATGCCCACGGTCCGAGCGCATGTCGCCTCCTCAAACAGATCCATGGTTTCCTTCTCGGACAAGAAAAGATGAAACTCGCTCTGGATCTCGTCTTCCTTGGGACAAAGAACCATGACGGGCATCATGCTCTCGCTCCGAGCCTGAACCGATCGACCAAAGCCAGCTCCACATTGCGCGGCACCAAGGTCGACACATCGCCACCCAGGGTGATGATCTGTTTGATCACGCTGGAACTGAGGTAAGTGTAGGTCTCGCTCGAAACCATGAAGATCGTCTCCAGCCTGGAATCCAGCTTCCTGTTGATCATCGCCATCTGAAACTCCTGTTCAAAATCGGACACGAAGCGAAGTCCCTTGACCACCAGGCGAATTCTCTTTTTCAGGGCAAAATAGACCAACAAGCCATCGAATCCCTCGACATCGACGCCTTGAACATCGGAGGTCGCGTCGCGGACCAGTTGGACGCGCTCTTCCATGGTGAACACCGTCTCCTTGTCCGGATTCCTGCCCACTGCCACCAGGACATGTCCAAACGCCTGGGCAGATCGTCGGATGATATCCACATGTCCATTGGTGATGGGATCGAATGTCCCTGGATAGATCACGCCATTCATAGGTTCGCTCCGTAAAGCGGTTATCATACCAGAATTGAAGCTTTCCAAGCAACGGTTGAGGCGTGAACATTCAGTGAACCCGATCAGATCTTAGATTATAGAGGGCTGGCGAGGAGTGCGTGAATCGTCTGGCCGGGTTCAGGGGCGGGCCGACCACCGAGCATGAGCCAAGACGATTCACGCAGTCCTTGCCCTGCTGAGTTCAAGCCCTCGATCAGATCGCTTTCACTGAATGTTTACGTTGAGGCGAATCCCTGCTCCCTCGGGGCTGTGATATCATGGCTTCCTTGCCGAATCCAGAAAGGGAAACATCCATGTCCGAGGTTCGAACCCGCCTTCCGCCCAGTCCCACGGGCGCTCCGCATGTAGGCACAGCGTACGTGGCCTTGTTCAGCGTCGCCTTTGCCAGGAAACATGGGGGAAAGGTGATCCTGCGAATCGAGGACACCGACCAGCAGCGAAGCCGTCCAGAGCACGAACTGGCCATCATGGACGGGTTGCACTGGTTGGGGTTGAACTGGGACGAAGGTCCGGACGTGGGGGGTCCTTTCGGCCCATACAGACAATCCGAAAGGAGCCTGATCTACAGGGAACACGTGGATCGGCTCTTGTCCTCGGGTCACGCTTATCCCTGCTTCTGCACCCCGGAACGGCTGGCCGACATGAGGGAAATCCAGAAAGCCCGGGGAGAAGACATCGGATACGATGGACACTGCAGGGAAATCCCCATGGAAGCGGGCCTGAATCGAATCCGGAGCGGTGAACCTCACGTGGTTCGCCTCAGGATGCCCAGGGAAGGGACAACGATCGTGCCGGACCTCTTGCGATCGCAGGACCCTCCGGTGTTTCGAAACGAGACCATGGACGATCAGGTTCTCCTCAAATCCGACGGGCTGCCCACCTACCACCTGGCCAATGTGGTCGATGACCATCTCATGGAAATCAGCCACGTGATCCGCGCCGAGGAATGGATCAGTTCCACCCCAAAACATCTTCGTCTCTACTCCGCCTTCGGTTGGACACCACCCGTGTTCTGCCATCTGCCCCTTCTGCGCAACCAGGACAAGAGCAAGATCTCCAAGCGACGCAATCCAACCTCCCTGGAATTCTATCGTCGGGCGGGTTTTTTGCCCGAGGCCCTTCTCAATTTTCTGGCGTTGATGGGATGGAACATGCCGGATGGTTCGGAGATCTTCTCCCTGGATCGTTTTATGGAAGTCTTTGAACTGGACAAGGTCTCTTTGGGGGGACCCGTCTTCAACATGGACAAGCTGCGCTGGCTCAATGGGAAATACATCCGCGAGGTGCTGTCTCAGGAACAGCTTCTGGAGCGACTCTTGGAGATGCATTGTCTCAAGAAAGACTACATCGAACTCCTTGTTCCCATGGCCAGGGAAAGGATGGACACGCTGGCAGGGTTCTTCCAGGTCGTACAACCCTTTCTTGTGGACAAGGTCTCCCTGGATCCAGCGAATCTCATTCCAAAGAAGGGCAACAAACCAGAGACCTTGAAAGCGTTGAAAGCCGCGCTTCAGCTCCTGGTCTCCGTGGAACCTTGGACAAGAGGAACGTTGGAGGAAGAATGCAGAAGCCTGGCCGAATCCATGCGTTGCAGGACCGGGGATCTCTTCATGCCGATTCGCGTCAGCGTTTCAGGCAGCAACCAGTCCCCTCCCCTCTTTGAGATGATGGAAGTCCTGGGAAGGGACCTTTGTCTACAGCGACTTCGAGAGGCTTTGGAAGCTCTCCAGTCGTGGCGTCCCCCTCAACCCTAGCGACCCCGGAGGGGATCGAACCCCCAACCGACGGCTTAGAAGGCCGTTGCTCTTCCAATTGAGCTACGGGGTCAAGAAAGTTGGATTATACCATAAACCTGGCGGTGTCTATGCTCCGTCTTGACCGGGACAAGTCCTGGTGATAGCCTTTTTTGGTATGAGTTTTGATATGAGATTGGACAGGAAACATACGATGATGTTCTTTCGATCCCTGGCTCTGGCGGTTTTGTTGGGACACTTGCCTGGATCAGCGGCATTCCCCTACACCCTGGGCCCGGGAGACCGTCTGGTCATCACGTATGACGGCATGGAAGAGACTCGAGTCCAGGCCCTCGTGGAGCCGGATGGCACGATAGCGATCCATCCGGCGGGAAGGATCTGCGTGACAGGATTGACCGTGAACGATGCGCAGGAGGTCCTGACGCAAGCTTTGTCCGAGTATTTCAGGACCCCCCGTGTGACCTTGTCGGTCACGGAATACACCCGCATGTGGATCCTGTGCCTGGGTGCTTTCAATAACCCGGGACAGCACACCCTTCGCGGACCCATTCGTCTGTTGGAGGCCATCTCCCTGGCCGGTGGATTGCACAACGCGGCCAATCGGAGCCGGTTGACCGTGCTCAGGGGAGAAAGCGTGCTCATGCAGATGGACTTGCGACATCTCCTGGACGGCTCCACCCCGGCCCTAAACATCCCATTGGAAATAGGCGACATCCTGTACATTCCCCGGGACACGGACAAGCTGGTCTTCATCATGGGCATGGTTCGGCAACCCGGCGCCGTGCCTTTGAACGAGCAAATGGACCTTCTCAAGGCCTTGTCCATGGCAGGAGGTGTCACAGAAGACGCCGCAGGCAAGCTTCAGCTTCTCAGAGAGACCCAAGGAGAAATGAAGATCGTGGAGATATCCATTCGAAAGGGCAGAACGGGCAAACTCCCCCCGGAAGCTCTCGCCCTGCAGGATGGGGATCTGATCTACGTGCCATCCCACCTCGTCGCCAAGTTCAACTATGCCGTGGGGCAACTGCTGCCTTCTTTGAGAGCCGTGGTCCTGGCGGGCGCGACCAAGACCGCACTGGAGACGCTCGATATTCTGCAATCGAAGACCGTGATAGACAGTCCGAGCATCAGCATCGCTCCGTAGGGGACAGCAATGAATGAGAACAGGCACGATCCGACCAGGGATCGCAACATCGGAATCATCGCGCACATCGACGCGGGCAAGACCACGCTGACCGAGAGGATTCTCTATTACACCGGGGCCAACTACCGCATTGGGGACGTGGATCACGGGGACACGGTGACCGATTGGATGGAACAGGAGAGGGAAAGGGGAATCACCATCACTTCCACCGCGATCACCTGTTCCTGGAAGGAACATCGAATCACGATTCTGGACACGCCGGGACACGTGGACTTCACCGCGGAAGTCGAACGATGTCTACGCGTGCTGGATGGAGCCATCGTGATCTTCTGCGCCGTGGGAGGAGTGGAACCCCAGTCGGAGACGGTCTGGCACCAGGCAGACAGGTTTCACGTGCCCCGGATCGCCTTCATCAACAAGATGGATCGCATCGGGGCCGATTTCGGACGTATCCTGAACATGATGCGAAAGAGATTGGGGACCGTTCCCCTGCCAGTGCAAATCCCCTGGGGAAGTGAAGCGGAATTCCGCGGCGTGGTGGATCTGATCGAGGGGAAGTTGCTGACATGGAAAGGCAATCGAGGCGAAGTCATCGAGGAACAAAACATCCCGGAAGAGCTGACCAGCTCGTGCCAGGAGACGCGACTCATGCTCTTGGAAGGATTGGCGGATCAGGACGAGGAGTTCATGAGGCTGTATCTTGGAGAAGGAGAGAGTGAACCCGGGCCGGAATCGATCCACGCCGCGATTCGACGTTGCGTTCTTCGCACGAAGGCCATCCCGGTCTTCTGCGGAGCCGCGCTCAAGGACATGGGCGCGCAGCCGGTGCTGGACGGGGTCCTGCGTTATCTGCCCTCCCCCGCTGACATTCTGACCGTGCCTGCAATGAAGAAAAAGACAGAGGAATGGGTGTCATGGGAATGCGGAGAACACGCCCCTTTGGGCGCCCTGGCCTTCAAGGTCGTGGTCGGCGGAGAGAAGAAACGAATCACGTACGCGCGAATCTATTCCGGATCCCTGGTCTCCGGGACACCCATTCTGAATACCACACGGGATGTCAAGGAACGTCCGACCAAGATCCTGCGCATGCAAGCCGATCGCGTCCTTTCCGAGGAGAAAACCGCGACCGCCGGAGAGATCGTGGCCTTGTTGGGACTCCAGAAAACCGTGACCGGGGACACCCTGTGCGGCCGGGGACAGCAAATCCTGTTCGAGACCCTGCATTTTGTCGAGCCGGTGCTCTCGGTGGCCATCGAACCGAGGTACGCGAGGGACCAGGCCAAAATGGAAGAAATCCTGGAACGAATCGCGGACGAGGATCCGACCCTTCGGGTCTCGGTGAACGAGGAGACGGGACAGAAGATCCTGAGTGGCATGGGAGAACTACACCTGGAGATCTGGCTCAGGCGACTGCTGGATGACTTCTCCCTGGACCTGAGATCAGGACAACCCCAAGTGGAATACAGGGAAGCGATCACCGAGGAAGCCCAACAGAAAAGCGATTTCAGGAAGACCATCGCCAACGTAGAACACCGGGCCTCGGTGCACGTCGTCCTTTCACCGCGGGACAGAGGTAGCGGGGTGCTGGTACAAGGTCTCTCCAGGATACGGGGACCTGCCGCCCGTTTCACCAGGGAATTGGAGGATGCGCTTCGAGGGGCCCTGGACAACGGTCCCCTGGCAGCCTATCCAGTCACGGATATATCGGTCCATGTGATCTCCGCGGACTGCGCGGACACGGATCTGGCCGGCGCCGCCTTGAGTTCCGCTTCCACCCAGGCCTGCGTCGAAGCCCTTCGCAAGGCCCAGCCGGTCCTCCTGGAACCGTTCATGGAAGTGGACGTGGTGACTCCGGAGGAGTTTATGGGCGAGGTCATCCACAACATCCATTCCAGAAGAGGAAATGTCAAGAGGATGGTGGATACCAAGGGAACCCAGCGCGTGATCAGGGCAGAGGCTCCATTGGCCGCCTTGTTCGGTTATGCCACGGAACTTCGGTCCTTGACCCAGGGGCGGGCCACTCACTCCATGCGGGTTTCCCATTATGGACCCGCGGAAGTGGACTGGCTTTGATGTGGGGAGAACGACTTCCATGGCGACGTGGCACGGCAACAAGACCCTCTGGCTCCCTGCGTTTCTGTCGCTTGCCATGGGGCTTCGATTCCTATGGGCCGTAGGCGCGCCCACGTGGGATCCCAAGCTTCGGCAATCGGAGCGCTGGGGCGACGCTGAAGCCTATCACCTCCTCGCTGAATCCATTCTGCGTGGGGAAGGACTTTCCCTGGACGGACAGCCCACGGCGTTTCGTCCTCCCGGCTATCCTGTCTTTCTCTCGCTCCTCTATCGATCCTTTGGATCTTCCCCCCTGCTTGTGCGTTTCATTCAAGGTCTGCTCGGTTCGCTCACCTGCTATTTGACCTTCTTGTTGGCTCAGAGGTGGTATGAAGACCGGAACAAGCAGGAAATCGCGCTCCTCGCCCTGGCCATGACGACTGTCCACCCGCTTCTCATCTATACCGGGGGCTGGATCTACGGGGAAACCCTGGCATCCCTTCTCGTGTTGGCCAGTCTTGTCGCTTCAACCAACCATCGTATCCATGCCGCTATCGCCGCCGGCCTATGCGCCGGCGCCGCGATATTGACGCGTCCCCCGCTCTGTCTTCTCGCTCTTGGCCTGGGTCTGCAGTTCTTCCTCCTGTGTTCAGGAAGGATCCGTTCCCGGCTCATGAGATCCGCGCTGGTCCTGGGAACGGCTGGATGCTTGCTGGCGCCCTGGACCATGCGCAATCGGGTCCACTGGGGGGAATGGATCCTGTTCACCACCTCCAGCGGAGCCAACCTGATGGGAGGCAACAACCCAGAGGCGGACGGTGGCTTCGTGTACTGGAAGGCCCACCCCGGCCAGACCAGCCCCTATCTCGTTGATGGCATGACCGAACCCGAATCCGACGCATGGTTGCGCGCAGCGGCCTGGTCCCTGATGAAGGAAGATCCTCTCCGGATCCTGCTCCGAATCCCCAGAAAATGGATTCGGCTCCTCTCCCCCTCGGACTACGGGACATCGGATCCTTTGCCCGGCGGGCTCGGAACGATCCTATGGATCGGCCAGGCGGTTTTTCTGGGTCTCTCGTTTCTGGGGCTTTGCCTGAGCGTCTCCCTGTGGAGGCGTCAACAGGGCCCGCTGTTTCTGCTTCTCGGCATTCTGTTGTTCAGCGCGCTTTTTTTCGGAAGCCCCCGTTTTCTGGTTCCGGCCATCCCTGTTCTATGCGTCTATGCCGCTCGAGGCGCCCACCATCTTTGGGATATGACAGGGTTTCTTCATCGCTCGCGTTCGTAGGCAGCGAGCATGTACAGGTCGGTCTCCCCATACAGCTTCGTCCACCCCACCTCCTTCTCCAGAAAAAGCGTCTCCTCCCATCCCCGGTCCACGATGTAGATCGTCCTCTTCGCGCCCGATGCCTCCAAGGCGTCCGCGAAGAGTTCCCATTGCCTGTGTCCCAGATCCCGATACACCAGGTCCACTCGGGAACCCTCCCGTTTCCAGGACGTGAACACTTCCACGGCTTTCCCCTCCTCCCGACAGTCCCGCTTCTCCTCCAGGCCATAGCCTTCCCGCAACAGACACAGCATGATAGCTCTCCATCCTCGGGTGGAGCCGGTCACGACGCGTCGAATCTCCTCCACCCTGTCGTGTGTCGGCTCGTCACGCGACAGGTCGCGCACGATTCGATTCAGGACTCGATCGTTCTCTCGCTTCAAGGTCCTCCACGTCCAGGGAAGGAAGAAGATGCCCGAACTCAACCTGGGCCCATCGTCCGTGTTGATGATGGATCCGGCACCCACCAGCAGGGACACGCTCTCGATGGGACCGGCGGAAGGATGGACTTCATAGAAGGACAGAAGCCTGGGCTCGGTCGCTCGCACCCAAGGTTTGCTTCGAAACGACGCCTGCAATCCCACGAACATCTGCGGAAGAATCAGAAGTCCCAGCACGGTCCAAGGCGGGACACCTCGTCTTGGCCGTCCCAGAATCCACTGGCAAGCGAGCAGAATTGGCAGTCCAAGGAAAGGGAGCAAGGGAAGAAAATACTTGGGTGTGGTGGCCTGCCTGGCATAGACCAGATACAGCGGCATCGCGCCCGACAGGAAATACCCCAGGGAAACTCCGTCCCTCCTGCATGCCAGGAGGATCACGCCGGTCCCGAGAAGAACAGAGGGCCCCAAGGCAAAGAATGCCATGTGGCTCTTGGCCGAAGCCAGACCCAGGATCGGTACGCCCAAGTCCGGGGTGGCCAGGGTTTCGGAAACAAGATGCCCTCGAGCCTGGGCCAGGATCTGGAGAGGGCTGACATGACTGGCAAGCAGAAGGGAAAGCAACACGCCCAGGCAAACGCCAGCGATCACGATCGTATCCATGAACGCCGTCCACGCGACGCCCGGCTTGGGTTCCCGACCCCTGAACCACCATCTCAGCACAGGCAAGGACAGCGCCAAAAGCCCCACATCCGTTCGAAACCAAGCGCCCACGGCGAGAAACAGGCCGGACAGACACAGAAGGGCGCGCCCCGGCCACATGGCCGCCCCCAGGAGAGAGGCCAGAACCCAGGGCAGGGCCAGGATCGTGCTGTTGGGATAATAAGCCGACGCCCAGAGTTCCTGGAAAAGAAGGAGGATCCCGACGCCAGCGAACACCGAGGTATTGGAGAGTCGGCCCAGAAGGAAACCTCCCAGGAGAAGACTGGCCGCGCACGCCGCCGCGCTGGCCAGGGACAACAGCAAGAAGGGATCCGCATGAAAAAGACGAATCCCCCAACATCCCAGCGCGTAGCTCCCGGGCTGCGCGTCGTATCTGTAGATCAAGTCTCCATCCAACGACTTCAGATCTTCGGCCCCTGTCTCGGACCGGGTCAGGAGAAGACTGCCCGCCGCGATGGCTGTGCCGTCCTCTTCAAAAGGAGTGCAGGGAAACACCCCGCAGGCGAGACAAACGATCGCGAGCAAAAGCCACCCGGCATACCCCATCCTCTTCAATAACGCCCCTCCCCGGCCCAGGTCCCCCAGGGTGGCAACCTCAGGCGAGCGCCGTCTTCCTGTCTCTCCATACACCCGTCCCCCAACCTTTGGGCAAGATTCGGGAGATCTTCCCATGTCAACATCCCTTCCTCCGGAGAGGGATTGGCAGCAAGCAACAAGAACCTCTCTCCGAGATCGAAACGAGCCCAGATTGGAGGGTTCGAAGACGACCGCAGGGACGCATCGGGGGTGGATCGAACTCCGGCCAGGAAGAAGGAGGACAGATCTTCCACACCGGAATTCCACTCTGAATCCCGCACCGCTTGATCCCAGGAAGGCAGCAGGATTCCCCTGGCGCCATGGATCAGCCCAAGAATCGTCGCACACTGTCGCTCTTGAAGGGTGGCTCCTCTAGGGGTCACCCAGACAGGTTTGCCATGACCTGTACCAGCCCACGACTCGATCTGACGCCAGATCTCCAGGTTCGGATTGGATGCTGGAGAAGAACAGCCATCCACGACCAGGATGTCCGTCACTTCGCTTGCCCAGGCAACCATGCAAGGCACGCCCACGGTCAGACACACCGGATGATGAGGATCGATCTCCATGATCCGCTCCAAGGCCTCCCTGCACAGGGCGAGCGTCGCCTCACGCGGTTCGTCCGACATGTGCCAGGCCAGAAGGGCAGGATGGTCCCTCCACTGCGTCACCCAGCCCACAAGGCCCTCCAGATCCGGGGGATCTTTTCGCAGGAAATCAGAGCAGTCCAAAACGACCGTCATGTCCTGTTCCAAAGCCCGATCCAGGACCCGTTGCGCCCGAGAAGGATCCGACCCATAACCCCAAACACTCTGGAACCCCATGCCAAAGACATCCTTGAAACGATCCATCGGCACATGCCCAACTCCCATGGGCAAAAGGGCCTTGCCGTCCCTCAAGAGCGAGAGATCGGCTCCCACCACCACTTGGGGTTCTCGTCTCTGGATCCAGGGGATCACCACGCGCTGTTGGGCTTGTCCGCGAGCCCAATCCAGGGACGCTTCCACATGAACAGGTTCGGTGGGAAACGCGGGCAAAGATATCGTCATATCCATGACACCTGAATCGACCCGTACTCGATCCAAAGTCACGCGCCACGCTCCGGGCTGTTCCACGGTGACCTCGAGGCTGTATCTTTTGCCTCTTTTCCGAATGGGACTGACGAAGACACGCACATCCATTTCCCGAACAGGGTCCGCCTCATACAAGGCGCCCCGATAAGCGGGCCGTGTCACGAGAATCTCCAGAGGCTGGGGAAGAATCAGTTTCCTGGGGGAGGAAACGTAACGAGACCCATCCTCTCCCTCCCAGAAAAAGGTCGCGCCATGGACGCCTCGTTCCACCAGATGTCCTGTCCATCGAATCCTTCTCTGTTTCCCTGGCCGTAGGCTCACCGAAGCTCTCCGCACCAGGGAAAAGCCATAGGGTCCGCTGATCTCGATTCTCGCCTGCCCTTTCAATGTTCGGTTCGTCTCGTTGCGCAGGATCACGCTCCAACGATTTCGGCCCGGTGCGACAGGTTCCCAATCCGGCCCTTCCACATCGATCCCGGTCGGGCCTTCCGTGGGATCGGAGAACGCCCCCCCCCGGCCGGATGCTTCCACCCTGGAAGGCCCCCTTTGCGTCCTGGCGCCGCATGAATCACAACATCCCCGCGTCCTCGCGAAGCAGGGGCAAACTTGAAACAGACACGAGGTCAAGAGCAAGCGGAACCACATTCAGATCATCTCCTTGTAAAACTCTTCTTTCAAAGTCTACCAAAAACAGTCGCAAACGGTCTTCCGGAAGACCCCATGGACAGCATGCTTCATGATAAGATAAGGGGTCACGCAACAATAAGTTCGCATTCTGAGGAGAAAGATTGGCTTTAGATTTGGCCGCAACGACTGGGCGGATCCGCAGACGTATCCAAGATACGTTGAGGAATACGCGATGGAGACGCGGTCGAAGAGTATGTCAACATTGCCCTCCAGAATCCGAAGTTATTTTTGCGTGAGCCCTAAGATCCCCTTGGAGATTGAGACACATATGGAATTCCATGGCAGCGAAATTTGTGTCTTTGTGTGGTATCATGGTTTCGTTGCAGGGAATTCCTTGCATCAATTGACCCAGGCGTGTTATATATCTTTTATAAGGTTGGTATGGAGGGGATTTGCGCGCTTCCCATACCCGCAACCGAGAAGTGAGGTGACATCGTGAAAGGAAGTGGTGTGAAGAAAGGAACCAGAAGGAGTGGATTCACCCTGATCGAGCTTTTGGTCGTGGTGGCGATCATAGCCATCCTGGCAGCCATGATTCTGCCCGCGCTCAACCAGGCGAAACGAAGGGCGTTCGTGGCCAACTGCCAGGGCAATCTCAAACAATGGGGCACCATGGGGAAGATGTATAGCCTGGATTACGATGGATGGTATCCCCTGAATTGGATCTTTTTCGGCACCAAATCCATCGAATCCTTGTATCCCACCTATGCGGAGGATCTACGCAACTTTCATTGTCCTGGAGACAGGGACCCTGCGCCCATGTACGCGATTATTCCCAAATCTATCGGCGACGTGAGTTTAGACCAAGCAATTGATTTGATTCTGAAGGATATGTATGGTGACAACATGCCGAACTCGTCGAACGAAAAAGGCATCCTGACGAGCTATTTCTACCTGGGCATAGAACACAGCGCCGGACTGCCAACTTGCATAGCATGCTTGGGAGGTGACTTCCACAGAGTAGCGCCCCTACGTATCGGAAGCGACGGACGCTCCGTACTGGTATTTGATATGCCCTGGTTCGTGGAGGTCGCAGGGCTCATGCCCGACCCCGACATGGGCAAGTGCAGCCAGAGACTGTCCCAACCGAGCAAATACGCATGCATGCTTCTGGAAACAAATAGCTGCAACCATGTGGGAGGTGGCAACATAGCCTACGTGGACGGCTCCGTCCGGTTTCAGAACCTCGGGTATTTTCCGTATGTCCTAGAAAACATGATCGAAAGTGCCAGTGGAGGCGGTCAGCTTCTAGGTATCAATCTGATGATAAATCAAGCTCCCCTTCCAACATATGAGGAGCAATAAGCCCTTTTGTGAAGCGTTTGAGAGAGTTTCATACAAGGATGGGTGGTGAAAAGCTCTAAGGACTCATTATCTTGATAAGAAGGCTTAGAAAAAGGAGAAAAGCAATGGTATCTACATGGCGAAAGGTCAAGGGTTTTACCTTGATCGAACTGCTCGTAGTCGTGACAGTGATTGCAATTCTCGCGGCTTTACTGCTGCCTGCGTTGCAGAAAGCCTTTGACAGGGTGGCCATAACGAGATGTACAGGGAAATTGAAGCAGATGGGATTGGCCTTCCAGATGTACATGAACGACTTCCAGAACATCAATCCGCCACATGGAGAGGAGACAGAGTATCCTTGGGATCTCCAGCTTTACCCCTATTACAGGAATTGGCGATTGCTGGCCTGCGATAAGGATCCCTGGTCCGAGATCGCCATGCCATCGGGCAACGTAGACCAACAGGTAAGCCGACCCTTTCACCGGTCCTGGGCCATCAATGAGAGCATTGCAGGGCGAATCGTCAAGAAGAACGCCCAGAAACGTATCGGTCTGACGGTCTTCACGGATATCAGTGTATGGTGGGGCGGTTTTACCGCCTACTACAATGCAAATACAAACGATATAAAGTCAAAGATACCGGCTGTAGATCCCTGGGATTTTGCGTCCAATATTACATGGTGCAGTTATACGCGCCTGTCAGAAGGGCACAACAAGGGAGAGGGTTCCGGAGTTGGCGGGTTCACCGAGCTTCACCCTCGTTTCGATTTGCTCTACAATCCATCGGTGGCGGAGCAAATATACTGCCAACAATGTCCAGGAGATCCTTGCGGTGCTTATGGAGAACACATCATGTGTCGCAGGGAAGGCGATGCCGGGAACTGTTATCTTTTTTGCGACGGGCACGTGGAGTACTTGACTACCATCCCCCGGGACAACACGCAACGCAAGGAATATTACTGGAGCGAGGGCTAATTAAAAGCACCGGACTCCTTTGTTCGCTCAAGAAAGAACGGACGAGCCAGTGAAATGGGTTCGTCCGTTCTTTTTTTGTACATATTCAGTGAACCCGATCTGATCGAGGGCTTGATAACAGTAGGGCGAGGAATTTTTACCTTTTTCTCGTCTATCACCGAGAGCTTTTCGCGCTCCTGTGTCCAAGGTGAGAAAGTACGGCGCGTTTGAAGCGATCGCCACGTTCCTCGAAATTCAGGAACATATCGTAGCTGGAAAATCCGGGGGAGAATAGGACCACATCCCCGGGACAAGCGAATTGCGCCGCGCTGGCGACAGACTCCTCCAAGGCGACATACATCCCCAATCTTCCTGGATCGAATCCCTCCTGAAGCAATGCCTCTTCCAAAATCCTCGCCACAGCGCCCAACAGGTAGATGCGATGGCTTCGCTTCGCGGCCTCCCGGATCAACTCCTTTGGGCACAATCCCTTGTCCTTACCCCCCAGGAACAGATGGATCCTGCCTGGAAACGACCGCAGGGCCATGATGGTCGACTCCGGGGTCGTGGACACCGAATCATTGATCCAGAGGATCCCCTCTTTTTCCCCACAAACCTCCAATCGATGGGGCAATGGAAGAAACGCCAGGGTCGCTCGCCGAACGCTATCAGGATCCGCTCCAGCCAACCCGGCCGCGGCTGCGGCGGCGGCCACATTCTCCAGATTGTGCGGTCCTCGCAACAAGATCTCCCCTGCCCCGCAGATCTCATGTTCTCTCTCATCAAAGCGACACCATACCGAACCCCGATCCACCCAGGAAAGGCCGGTTTTCACGGCAAAGTGGTATACCGGGCCACGGGAACACCCTCCGAGCTGAGCCACGGAAGGCCTCCCGCCGTGCAGGACCGTCCATCCCTGTGGATCCACGGTCTTCAAAAGACCCGCCTTGGCTTCCCGATAGGCTTCCCAACTTCCATGCCAATCGAGATGATTCGGCTCCAGATTCAGCAAGACAGCCCCCCATACGCCCAATCCCGCCTCGGTCATCCTCTGAATCTGGAAACTGGAAAGTTCGAGCGCAACCACATGATCCTCCTGGATCTGGTTCAAGCTTCCCAGGAGGGAACGTCCCACATTGCCGCCGCAATGGACGCGCAGTCCCTTCTCGATCAACATGGCCGAAAGAAGAGACGTGGTGGTGCTTTTCCCGTTGCTCCCGGTCACAGCCACAATTCTGCGCGTGGGACACAAACGCAGGAACAGGTTGATCTCGGTATCCAAGGGAATTCCTGCCTCTATGGCCTTTCGCAGAAAGGGCGAATTCGGAGTCACGGCGGGATTGACGAGGACCACATCCGCGTTGATGAAATCCTCTTCCCTGTGCCTTCCCAGGACCCATTCGCAGGGAAGATCCTCCGGAAGGGCTGAAAACGCTTCCAAGGGTTTCTTGTCCGTCACCGTGATTCGAGCGCCCTGTCCCGCGAGAAATCGAGCCGCGGCCGCGTTTCCACCAAAACGTCCCCACCCCATGATGGTGATCTTCAGGTTTTTGTAGAAGGAGGCGTTCGGACTGGTGACATACACCGGCTTTTTCACTGAAGGATCTCAATCACATCCTTGAGACGATCCAGCGTCTGTTGGGCCCGCTTATCCAGTGGATCCCTCTCCAAGATGTCCCGAAGCATGGCGGCCGCTTCCTGGTAGCGATGGGACTCGATCAAGGCCTCGACCTGACCCAGCGTCCCCGGCCCGCCTTTCTGTTCCGGTATCTCGATATGGACATCCTTCGCGTCTGTCATCCGTCTGGCCGTGAGTTGAAAGGCCTCGGCCTTGTTGTACACGCATTGCGCGTTCAACATGCCCTTGTCAAAAGCCGAAGCGCTAAAGCGGTTGGGCGAGATCTTGCCTGTGCCTGAACTCAAAAGTTCCACCACAACACCGCTTTGGGCGAAATTCTCCACCAGATTGTTATAGCGGTCCCTGGCTTCCACACACACGGCAAAAGGAATTCCTGCCCGAAACCCTCCCGCGGACGGGATCACAGTGACCACAAAACGCTCCGCTTCCCCGGGAAGGAACAGAAGTTCCCTGGAAGATCCCACGGCCAACCCTCCGCTCTCGGACACGGTCAAGCAGATGGATTCCGCCACAGGATAGGTCGTCTCCACCTCAGCCAAGCCTCGAACGAAACGATCTGCAGGCACAAAGGACGGCTCCAGGTCCGACGATCCGCTGTTGGTCAGATGGACCCCGTTGCCGATCCTGTCATAGGCCTCCACTCGATTGCCAAAGACATCTCTGGCCACGATTCGAAGGTGGAAAGGATCCTTTACTTGACAAGTGATCGGGCTCTCCACATCGAAATGATGAAGACGGCCGGAGGCAACATGAATAAGATCCCCCAACGTCTCTGTATTCGTCTTGTCATCGCAAACCAGGATTCGCGTGGGACCTGACCTCTGAAAGACCACTTCGGTCTGAATCTCGCCGGAAAAGAACTCGGTCGCGGCCAAAAATTCGGGCTGAATCGGCTGACCATTTTCCAAACGCAAAGAAACACCTCCGCCCAGCCGTGCATAGTCCCATACCGTATTGTCCCACGCATCCTTGGCCATGATCCTGAGAGGAACGGATTCGCCAGCCGTCACCTGGGCAGGGATCCCCAACGCGAAGGCGCTAACAGGGCCTGGATAAACGCGAATAAGATCAGAGATCCCTCGACAGTCAGGATCCCTGCTTTCCACGGTCAAGGTGAAATCCCCCGCTTTGTCGCAAGACAACAGGACCGAGGCCTTTCCTCTCTCGAACGCCTTTCCATCCATGGACTGGGGATGAAACCCATGGCCTCGATTGTTCTTGAAAACAACGCCTCCTTTGGGAAAGAAATCGGAACATAGATTCCGATAGGCATCCACCGCGACGATCTGAACCTGAAAGCCCTCTGCTGCCACGGTTTCCTGCGGAGCGCTCACCAGCAGCCTCGCCGGCGTTCCGGGAAAGATTTCGAACGGAACGCTCACCCCTTCTTGGAGTCCGTCCCTCTCCTGAACCCGAATGCTCGCACGCCCTGCCCTGTCCAGTTCCACACTGACCTGGGCCACACCGTCCAAAAAATCCACGGCCGAGACGCGGGATGGCACAATGGATCCCTCTCCATCCATCAAACCGATCAGCGTTCCCTTGCACGTTTCCCTGTAATCCGTCTTGAGATTGCCAAACTCGTCCCTGGCGAGGATCCTCACCATGAAAGGCTCCCCAGCCCTGGCTCTGGGGGGAACCTGCACCTCGAACCCATGGAGCACGCCCGGCTTCATCACCACTTCAGCGGCCTGGGACAAGGAAAAGGATCCGAAAACAATAGCCATGACGCTACATATTCTTTTGAAGCCTTGAGGGAGTTCCATCACGGCCCCTCTCCTCCTTCCTCCTTGGCAACCCCATCCGCTTCCTGGACCTGAACTGGCGCGGAAGCCAATGTCACATCGTCCCACCGAATCCAGCCCGAGATGGGCGCTTCTTCGCTTCTCCTCTTGAACGGCACCATCAGCCACCGATTGCCCTGCTCGTCCAGACGTTCATCCAGCACCCTGAAGCGGGCGCCTTGAGGGGCCCTGCTCAAGACCCTTCGTCCCTGGTAGAGTTCCGTGGGACGGATCACCTCCACATAGGCTCCCTTCAATCCCGGAACCCCGGGATCCAGGGTCTGACCGGAAGCCTTCTGCGTCGCGCCAGGCGCGGGCCGAACGAGTCGTTCCATCTCCGTCTGGCCGGGCTGGGACAGGGCGCCGGCTGGGACTGTTTGTCCCGGCATGGGAATGTCCATCGGGCCGACTGCTTTCTCGACCGGATCGACCCTCACCCCAGGAATACCCAACTGCTGCGCTTTCTCCACAAGTTCAGGATCCACCTCTACGGTGGTCTTTTCTCCCTCTTCCTTCCTCTTCCTGGCCTCTTCCAGAATAAGATCCCTCTCTTTGAGAGCCTCGGAAACATCAGGTTTGATCCCGATGAATTCCTTGATCATATCCTGGCGCAGGTATAACGCCACGCCCAGGCCGACGAACACCAATACATAGCCTGCTATCGCCGCAGGGCTCTTCTTATTCGCCACAAGAACTCCCGATCTGTATGAACCCTATGAGAAGCTCTGAAAAAGGAGATTTTTCGATCTCCCTCGAAAACAAGCCCACACCTTGGGGCAATTAAAACGTCACATCTCCTGTCAGCCAGACACGGTTCTGAGTGTAATCGGAAAGATTCACGTTGGAAAGTCGTTCGTCATGGGCAAATCCCATGGAGATCCCCAACCAGTCCAGAGCCAGATACCGTACCGTGGCAGATCCCCCAACACAGTCATCGTTACGGTCCTGATTCTGGTAATCACGATTGAAATAGTATAGAGTCAAGTATGTCTGGAGCTTGTCCGTCCATTCATGTTTGAAGGTGACATCCCCTCCCCGATTGACGTAATACTCCCCAGTGTACTGAACACTGTCCTCGATGTTGTTGATGATTCGAAGCGTCATGTTCGAGAACTCGCCCAGTCCCATGCTCCCATCCACTTGAGCGACCAGAGTGATTTGATCCTTTTCCTCGCCCTCTCCGCCTCGCTCGTTGGAGACTGTGTTCCATACTTTCGTGTCGGGATCCGATCTATCGTAATCTCTCCGCGTATAACCGACATAGACCTCGGTTCCGATGCTCTCGTTGAATTGTCTTCGCAAGCCCGTACGAGCGTTCCAATAGCTGTAATCGGAAGCGCCTGAAAAATCCTTGATCCCCATCGTACCGTCCACGATGACGCTGGTGCGATCCCCCAGAATTCCTTCGAGCCCGGCCTGGCCCGCCATGTGATTCCAATCGTCCCTCCTCGTGTTTTTATAGTCCCTGAAGGATCCTATGCCACCCAGGAATCCAACCACCTTGTCTCCGACAAGATGACTTCGAAGACGAGGAGCCACCTCGCCTCCCATATAGGTTTGCCACGCCGTATCGTCCCCAAACACATCGGAATCGCCCGGGTTGTCCGAGATCACAAAGGATGCCCGCAAGGCCGCCACGGTATAGTCTGTGATTCCACAGGACAGGTCCAGCGAGTGGGTATACGAGAGAAAACTTCTGTCCTCATCCTCCGTAAAATAATACCCTGCCAGTTGGCCTCTGGTATTCAACTGGGTCTCATAGGTATCCAGGATATAGGCGCCTGCGACCCTGGGAATGAAAAGAAAACTGTCTTCCTTCTTCTCTTCCCGCAGATAGTTGTCGTCATATACCATGGTACTGTCCACATAGAATCGAAATTCCCCTTGAGCCGCGGTCGTGGCCCAAAGAAGAGACAAGAA
>Ga0209498_1000227_pt1 | contig 33823 bp, 30 predicted proteins | sample WalLakDeSediment_FD_184131 | JGI IMG/M metagenome (GOLD analysis project Ga0209498, IMG submission 184131) | Lake sediment microbial communities from Walker lake, Nevada to study Microbial Dark Matter (Phase II) - Walker Lake 11/02/13 Deep... | ecosystem: Environmental > Aquatic > Freshwater >...
AGGAAGAACACGGCGCCGGCGAGGACCACGACGATCGTGAACAGGTCCAGTAGGGCGCTCATCGACCCGGACCGTCATCGCGCCGGCCGCCGGCACGCTCGTCGCCATCCTGCGCACCAGGGGCGTGCTTGACGAAGGCGATCGATGCAAACGCGGCCAGCATGGCCAGGGTGAGCGCCACGTCGATCACCGCCGGGTTGCCTCGCGCGATGCCGACCAGCAGCAGGGTCGTGATGCCGCCGGTGCCCAGCAGCTGCGCCGCCATGATGCGATCCGCGTCGCCCGGTCCATAGAGGATCCGGGCCAGCCCCACGATCACCGTGACCATGATGAAGCCTGCGGACGCGACCAGGAACTCCGGACTCATCATGACGGCGGCGGAACCCCGGGCGCGTCGCCTGGCGGGGGCTCGGTTGCGGGCAGGAGGCCGAGCGCCGCGGCCAGCCGGGCCTCCTCGTCGGCGAGTTGACTCGCCACAGGCTGTGCCACGTCGAGACAGTGGAAGATCAAGGCGCCAGAGTCATCGGTGCCTGTGCACAGGGTGCCGGGCATGAGGCTGGCCATCGACGTGAACAGGTTGCGCGGCACCTCCCCGGGCAGGCGTGACGTATAGACCAGCCAGCCGGGCGACAGTGGCAGCCTCGGGCTGAAGGCGCGCCGTGCGATGTCGAGGCCCGCCAGCACGGAAACCCACACGAACCACAGCACGAGGCGCACAAGCAGCAGCGGCCGGACCTCCCCGGGTCCGCGCAGCGGCGGCAACAGCACCAGGCTGCACCAGGTGGCGAGTCCCGCGGCCGCAAGCCCGGGCAGGAGGTCGCCGAAGCCTGTGCCTACCATGATCAGCCAGACGGCCAGGTAACTGAGAAAACGGATGACCATGGACCCGCCTGAAATCCGCGTGAGATTAGGATTCATCAGCCCGGCCACGCTAAATGACGATATAGCCCGTAGCAAGACCGGTGATGCCGACCAGGGCGGCCAGGACAGCCAGCGCGAATAGCAGCCATTCCATGGGCCTGAAGACGCGCTTGCCCTGTTCCTTTCGCGCCCAGACGTACAGCGCCGTTCCGGGCGCGTAGATCAGCGCGGACAGCAGCACGAACTTCAGCCCGCCCGCGTAGACCAGGAACGCGGTGTAGACGACGGCCAGTCCGGCCCTGACCAGGTGCGCGCGGCGCGGCTCGGCCGGCCCGCCATAGGTCTCGCGCGTCCACGCCAGTTTCAGCGCATAGGCGCTGACGAGGAAGTAGGGAATCAGCGCCATCGAGCCGGTCAGTTTCAGGACGATGAAGAAGGCGTCCTCGGCGAACAGGGTCAGCACCAGGCAGAGCTGCACGAACAGGTTCGTCATGAGCAGCGCGGCGGCCGGGGTCTTGTTGCGGTTCTCGCGGGCCAGCACCCGCGGCATGTCGTTGTTGCGAGCCGCGGCGAACAATACCTCGGCGGCGAGCAATGACCAGGCCAGGTACGCGCCCATGACGGAAATGATCAGGCCGGCGCTCACGAACACGGCGCCCCAGCCGCCGACGGCCGCCTGCAGCACGCCCGCCATCGAGGGTTGGCGCAGCCCGGCAAGGTCCTCGCGAGGCAACACGCCGTAGGAGAGCAGGGTGATCATCACCATCAGCGCGAGCACGCCGACGAAGCCCAGCAGCGTGGCCAGGCCGACGTCGGAGCGCTTGCGGGCGTAGCGCGAGTAGACGCTCGCGCCCTCGACGCCGATGAACACGAACACCGTCACGAGCATCGTGGCCCGGACCTGGTCAAAGACGCCGCCGAAGCTGAGTTCCTCGCCGCCCCAGAAGCTGTACGCGAACAGGTCGTAGTCGAAGGCGACCGAGACGAGGACGACGAAGATCAGGATCGGGATAAGCTTCGCGATCGTGACGATGGTGTTGACGCCCGCGGCCTCGCGCACGCCGCGCAGGATGAGGAAATGCACGCTCCACAGGATGCACGAGGAGATGAGCACGGCCGTGACGGTGTTGCCCTCGCCCAGCGCCGGGAAGATGGCGCCGAGCGTGGACTTGATCAGCACGAAATAGGAGACGTTGCCGAGACAGCAGACGGTCCAGTAGCCGAGCGCGGAGATGAAACCGGGATAGTCGCCGAAGCCGGCCTTGGCATAGGCGAAAATGCCGGAATCCAGCTCGGGTTTGCGCTGCGCCAGCGACTGGAAGGTCAGGGCGAGCATCAGCATGCCGCCGCCGGCGATCGACCAGGCGATCAGGGCGCCGAACGGCCCGGTGGCCTGGCCGAAGGTGCGCGGCAGCGAAAAAATGCCGGCGCCGACCATCGAGCCGACCACCATCGCGGTCAGCGTCAACAGCGTGAACTGCTGTTTCCCGGCGGTGGTCACAGGGCGTTACGCAAGCCCGACGACTCAGAAGGCACGGCGGACCGCGACCCAGGCCTCGGTCGATGAATAGTTGCCCCAGAGTGCGTTGCTCTCGTCGCGGATGTACAGGATCTCCGGACGCAGGGTCCAGCCGTCGACGAGGCGGTAAATGAGGCCGCCGCCGAATTCGAACAGGTCGTCGGCGCGGGTCTTCGCGCCGACCGGCGCCTCGGTCTCGTCGAACAGGACACGGTCGTCATGGAAGCCGTTGTGCTCGTACCATCCGAACAGGAACACCGAGGCGGTGTCGTTCAGGTCCTTGCTCCAGTCCACGGACCCGCCGTAGAGCGTGGCGTCGCCGTCCGGAGCGCTGTCGCGGCGCCACTCGTAGCCCACCATGACGTTCACGCTCAGGGAGCCGCGGCCATCCTGCTCGGCGCGGGTCCAGGTCACGCCCACGTCGGCATTGGTGCGGTTGCGCTCGTCCAGGCTGGACTGGTACTGCCGCCTGCGGACGTCGAGCTCGACCAAGATACTGTTGTCGCTGTCGAGCAGATAGTCGCGGTTGAAGAAGAGGCCGATGTCGTTCCGATAGGTGGCATCGCCGCGGTAGCTGACGCGGCCGCGGGCACCACCGGCGACGCTTCCCTGCGGCAGCGAATGGCGCAACGCCCCATTCCAGCGCAGGTCACTGTCGTTGCGGCGTCCGTCGGCATCGTAGTAGCGGAAGCGGTAGTCGAGGCTACCGCTGATCGACAGGTCGCCACCGGGCACGTAAGTCGCGCCGGTATTGACCCGCGCCAGCACGAACGGGTCACGGGCCGGATCGCCCGCGACTCGCGTGCTGTCGGTGGTGTTCTCCCGATAGTAGCCGAGTCCCGTCTGGGCGAAGCTTGCAAACGAGACCCGTTCGCCCCGCTGGTAGCGCCGCGCGGCCCTGGCATAAGCCTCGGCCCGCTCACGCGCATCCACGGACAGCAAGGTGAGCTTCATGACCTGCTCGAACTCGAGCACCGCGCGGGCGTATTCGCCCTGATCCATGTAGAACAGGCCCCGCTCGAGGTGCATCTGGACGACGTCCTCGCTCATGGGTGGCAGCCCGGTCGCCGGCGTGTCCGCGCTCGCGGCGGGCACTCCGCCGGCGACCAGGAGTGCCAAGCCGAGCGCCGGGGCGATCCCCGCGCGGCGGATGAGCGTTGCTGCCTTCTTGGCCACTATTGATTCATGCATGCCGTTTCCCCCTCTCTCCCTGGCCGGGGTCAGTCGGTGTAGTCGTCGGGCTCCGTGGGACAGCCCTCAGGCTCGCACGCCGGATCCGGGTTGTAGTGCAGGATCTGCATCACCCGGGTACCGGGCTCGATCATTGCATCACGCTGCAGGGTCGACACCTGCCCGGCGACTTCCGTGTGATATTCCCGTACCACCTCGCCAAAAGAATTGCGCTGGATGGCGACCTTCTGGCCGGCCGCGACGGGATCACCCAGGTCGACCAGCAGCTCCAGGAATCCGCCGCTTGTCGCGCGCACCGTGTGGAAGGCGTTGCCGATAAACGTGCCGGCATCGGCGGCAGTGCGTCCGATGGAGCCGTCGAGGACGCCGTGGTGCTTGAGGACGTTGAGCGTGCCCTCGACGAACATGGGAATGATGCGCCGGTCAAAGCTGCGCGAGCCGCCGAGCTCGGTGGTGAGCGTGGGGATGCCTGCTTTCACCAGGGCCGTCTCGAGCGTGCCCTCGTAACCCGGATCGTTCTTGATCTGTTCGATCGGGAACAGCTCCGCCATGGCCCGAATCTCCGCCTTGTCCATCTTGGCGAAGATGAATGCCGTGAAATCGCCGCCCGTGGCCGCGGTGTGATTGTCGAGCGCATAGTCGGCATTCGGTTTGAACAGGCGATTGAAAACCAGCCCGGCGTGTCGTGTCGGGGCGTTACTGCCTTCCTCGTTACCCGGCCAGGCGCGATTCAGGTCAATCAACTGGCCACCCCATTGTGCGGCCGGCCACATCCGTGTCGTGCCCTCCATCGCCGGCCGCGAGACGTCATAGACCGCGAGCACCGTGCCCGACATCTTTGCCGGGTCGAGTTGCGCCATGACCCGTTGCACCGCATCGACCGGGCTCAGCTCATCACCGTGCACCCCGCTGATGAGCAGGATCCTCTTGCCGGGCTTGGCGCCCTTCGCGACGACCACGGGCAGGTACCAGTGCTGACCCGTGCCCATCTGCACGCCCTGGAAGAAGAAATGATGCTTCTTGCCCGGCTCGAGATCTTTGACGTCGAGCTGGCTGATCACCTGTTTGCCCTGGATGATGTCCCCCGTGTAGACGGTCTGGGCATTCGCGGCGGTGGCCAGCAACAGAACTGCAGCGGCGGCGGATGCGGCAAGCGTCTGGACGATGGGTTTCATGACGAGCACTCCAATATTTCTGATTTCCATTCTTGACAGGCTGAACCTCAGGGTCCGGCATCGGCGAGTTCGCGCACCAGCGGAAGCAGGATACGAATGACGTCCCGGTGGCGTTCGTCCACCCTGCCTGGCGGGAGGGACGCCTCGAGATGCGCGCGATTGTCGATGTGCGCGAGATGCCACGAGTAGCCGTAAGGGAAAGCTTCGCTGATCTCGGTCTGCTGGTAGCCGTCCTTGTCGCCGAGTTCCCAGTTGGTGGCCTCGAGGTTCACGACCGGGATGCCGGCGCGATCGAACGCGGCCTGGTCTGAGCAGCAGCCGGTGCCCTTGGGGTAATCATCGTTCAGGCCGGGATTGGTCGCCGCGGTGATGCCAAGTTCTGCGGCAATGGCCAGCGCCCGGTCGCGGGCGTGACCGGCCCTGGGATCACTGGCATAGGTCTCGGGTCCGGCATGGAAGTACAGGCGGTCGCCGGTGACGATGCTGTCGATGTTCACCATCCACAGCGTGTTCGCGCGCTCCTCCTCGGTCATGCGGTTGATGACCTCGTACGCGCCGAACAGGCCGATTTCCTCGGCCCCGAAGGCGATGAACTTGATCGTATGGGCGGGCGCGGCTTCGCGCAGCGCCTGCGCGAGTTCCATGATCACCCCGACCCCCGAGGCGTTGTCATCGAGGCCCTCCAGCTTCGGCCCACCGATGTTGCGCTCGAGGTCGCGGTCGCTGGTCGGGATGCGCGTGTCGTAATGCGCGCCCACGATGATCTGCTTGCCGGAGGTGCCGGGCACCTCGGCAATGACGTTGGTCGAGATCAGCGGGCGAAAATCGTGGCTGCCATCCGGCTTGTCTGCCGACCTGAAGGTGTAGCCGGTGAAAAAGCGCTCGAGGCGCGGCTGGTAGCCCATCTCGAGCCAGCGGTCCGAGATGTACTTGGCGGCGGCGTCCTCCATCGGCGTGCCGGCCATGCGGCCGGGAAACGTCCCGGCGATGTGCCTGGCTTCCCGGGCTGCGAGAACCCCCGTCTCGTCGGCATGCGCCGGCAGCGAAAGTGCCGTCGAGGCCAGTAGCAGCATTGCGACACCAGCGCGTGAGACCGCGCCGCGGCGATTGAAAAGATCACGGGCTGCCATGCGAATCTCCTTGCGCGGGGGGGGGTCGGAACCGTCAGGGCGTGTCGCCGCCCGGGGAGCCCCGGCGGCTGCGCCACCGGGGTCCGATCGGGTTCAGGATCGTTTCGGGCGACAATTCGCCATCAGAAGTCCACCGCGTCGCGGATGATCGGGCAGGTCATGCAGTGACCGCCCCCACGGCCGCGGCCGAGTTCCGAGCCGTCGATCTCGACGACCTCGATGCCGGCCTTGCGCAGCAGTGCGTTGGTGTAGGTGTTACGGTCATACGCGAACACCACGCCCGGCGAGGCGCAGACCAGGTTGGCGCCGCTGTCCCACTGGGTGCGCTCGCGCATGTAGGCATTGCCGCCGGTCTCGATGATGCGCATCTTCTTCACGCCGAGCGCCTTGCCGACCACCTCGGCGAAGCGGCCCTCGTCCTTGCGCACCTCGATGCCGCTCGCGTTATCTGACGGGTAGACCGAGAAGGTCTGCACGTCATCCATGATGTCCGGGTACTGCAGCACGCAGTCGCGGTCGGCGAAGGTAAACACCGTGTCGAGATGCATGGCGGCGCGCAGCTTCGGCATGGCGCAGATCATCACGCGCTCGGCGGCCCCCTGCGCGAACAGCGCCTGCGCCACCTGCTCGATGGCCTGCCGCGAGGTGCGCTCGCTCATGCCCATGAGCACGATGCCCTTGCCGACGGGCATGATGTCGCCACCCTCGAAGGTCGACAGTCCCCAGTTCTGGGTCGGATCGCCCCACCACACCTTCACCTTGCCGGCGAAGCGCGGGTGGAACTTGTAGATCGAGGTGGTGAGGATGGTTTCCTCGTGGCGGGCCGGCCAGAACAGCGGGTTCAGGGTCACGCCACCATAGATCCAGCAGGTCGTGTCGCGCGTGTAGATGGTGTTCGGCAGCGGCGGCAGCAGGTACTCGGCCAGGCCCGAGTTCGCCTCGCGCACCAGCTTCAGCTTCTCGCCGCCGAAGTCATCCGGCACGTCAAAGGTCGACAGGCCGCCGATCAGTGTCTCCGCGAGCTCCCGGTTGCTGAGCGACTCAAGATAGGCGCGGGTCTCCTCGATCAGGCTCACGCCAACCTCGTTGGGCGTGACCTGGTTGTCGAGAATCCACTGCTTTGCCTCGGGGATCGCCACCGTTTCGGTGAGCATGTTGTGCATCTCGATCACTTCGATGCCGCGGTCGCGCATCTTCTGCATGAAATCGAAGTGGTCGCGCTTGGCGGTTTCGACCCAGATCACGTCGTCGAACAGCAGCCGGTCGTTGTTCGAGGGCGTCAGGCGCTGGTGCGCGCGTCCCGGCGCGCAGACCATCACGAGGCGCAGCTGGCCGACTTCCGAGTGGACGCCAAAGGCGGGGTTGGTGTCTGTCATTGCTGTTGCTCCCTTGCAGCGAGTATCGAAGCGGGCCGGCGACGCGGCAGTGCAATGCCGGCCCGCTGTTTAAGTTCCTTCAGATCGTGATCCGCCCGGTGGCGAGCGACCAAAGCGCGATCCCCGCGCCGATCACGATCACCGCGAACAGGACCGTCTCGCTCTTTGCGAACACGGGCAGGTTCATCGACTTGCGGGCGCGATAATAGAGCAGCGTCGACGGCAGGTAGATCAGCGCCGACAGCAGGATGTACTTCAGGCCGCCCGACCAGATCATCAGCCCGGCGTAGAAGGTCGCGACGCCGGCGATGACGAGCTCCTTCTTGCGCAGCCCCGGATCCTGCTCATAGGTCTCCCCGGTGTAGGCGAGCTTCAATCCGTAGGCAGCCACCAGCAGGTAGGGGATGAGCGTGAGGGCACTCGTGAGCTCGAGGGCGAGGACGAAGGCGTACTCAGTGAACATGGTGACGATCAGGAACACCTGCACCACAATGTTGGTGAGCAGCAGGGCATTCTTGGGGACCTTGGCGGCGTTGACCTCCTCGAAGTACTTCGGGAACAGGCCGTACTTCGCCGCGAGATACGGCACCTCGGCCGCGAGCAGCGACCAGGCGAGGTAGGCGCCGAGCACCGAGACGAGCAGCCCGACGCTGATGAACTTGGCACCCCAGGGGCCGACCATGCTCTCCATTACGCCGGCCACCGACGGCGCGCGCATCGCGGCTATCTCCGCCCGCGGCAGGATGCCAAAGGACAGCACGGTAACTGCCACGAGCAGTGTAATGACGATGAAGAAGCCGATCACGGTGGCCCGGCCGACGTCCTCACGTTTCTTGGCGTAGCGCGAGTAAACGCTCGCCGCCTCGATGCCGATGAACACGAAGACCGTGACCAGCATCGTACGGCGGACCTGCTCCCAGATCCGGTCGTAGGACGCGTCGTCACCCCCGCCCACCAGGTTGTCTGCAAAGATCTTGGCGTCGAAGTGGAACAGCAGCACGACAATGAACACCAGCAGGGGCACGATCTTCGCGATGGTGACGATCTTGTTGATGCCCGCCGCCCCCTGCACACCGCGCAGGATGAGGAAGTGGAACGCCCAAACCATTACCGAGGCCACCAGCACCGCCGTGAGCGTGTTGCCGTCGCCGAACACCGGGAAGAAGGCGCCGAGCGTGGACTTGATCAGCACCCAGTAAGACACGTTGCCGACGCAGGTGCCGAGCCAGAAGCCGACGGCGGCCGCGAAGCCCCAGTACTCGCCAAAGCCGTACTTGGCGTAGGCGAAAATGCCGGAGTCGATGTCGGGCTTGCGCTGCGCGAGTGACTGGAACACCAGGCCGAGCATCAGCATGCCGCCGCCGGCGATCACCCACGCGATCAGCGCCCCGTAGACGCCGGTGGCGGCCGCGAATCGCGATGGCAGCGTGAAGATGCCGGACCCGATCATCGAGCCGACCACCATCGCGACGAGTGCCGGCAGGGCGAGTTTCTGTACGGTGGATGCTGACATTAGCGAATGACTCCTGGTGTCTGTGCGAAAGCCTTCACGAGACGGCGGGGCGTCTCAATCTGGCCGGCTTGGTGCCGGCTCAGCAATGAAACAGACTGCGCCGCGAATATGACACGTCCGCGACGGACGCTTGCCAGCCCGAAGGGTGTTGAGAAACTGAGCGGGTGGTCTCCCCCAAAATCTCGAGGTGCCCGGTGACAGAAATTTTACAGGGGCCAAAACTCGTACCTCGGTACTCGACGATGGCGCACCTGTGAGAGTTATTTATACGTTATTTACTGCGAAGCGAAGCGAGCTTACCCATTGTCCCGAGGAATCTCCATAGCACTGCGCAGCAGGAGCATACGGCAGATCACGACGCCCGCCAGCGCCGCCGCGAGATGCTTGAGCGAGTGTCCGCTGGCGAGCCGCCAGACCTCCACGTGTAGCGCGGAGGGGACCTCGTGCTTTAGCCGGCGACGAACTGCTCGGCCAGCGCCCGGTTACGGGCTGCGAGCCCCGGCTCGAGCTCCCGGACGATTTCCATGTAGCGCTCGGTGGCCGGCGAGTGCGTGCGGCCGCGGAGAAAGATGAAGCCGTAGTCGAGGCTCAACCACGGGGCCCGGAACGGCAGGACGCTCAGCTGGCCGCCCAGGACCAGCGACTCGATCTGGATCGGGGTCGCCACGCTCAGCGCATCGCTCGCGGACACCACCGCCCGTGCCGTAGACAGATCGTCCACCTCGACGTGCGGAATGAGGTCGCCGGTCTCCTCGTCAAAGATATGGTCGCGCGGCGTGTAACCCTGGGCGCGCCGCGCAATCCTGACCAGCGCCAGGGGGTAGGGCTCGAGGTCCTCCACCGTCAACGAGCGCCGCTCGAGCAGCGGATGACCGCTGCGGCAATAGAAGAACAACTCGTGTCGCCCGAGCGGTTCGATCCCAAGCTTGTCGTGGTCCCTGAAGGCGCTGATCTCGGCGATCCCGAGGTCGACGGCCTCGGACTGGACCAGGGCGCCGACGCGCCGCCAGCTCGTCAGGCTCGCCGTACAGCGGATATGGGGGTGCCGCTTCACCAGTTCGCCTACAGCCCACGCGGCGGACAGCTCCGCCGCAAAGATCCCCATCGCGACGCTGAAGTGACCTGTCTCCAGGCCCTTGAGCAGCTCGATCTCCCGGCCGAGGTTAGCCGTCTCGCTCATGATTTCCCTGGCGCGACCCAGGACCGCCTGCCCGAACACCGTCGGCCGCGTTCGTGCTCCGGAACGATCGAACAGCTCGGCGCCGAGCGCTTCCTCGAGATTGCGGATGCTGCGCGAGAAGGCCGGCTGCGAGATGTGTTCGGCGCGGGCGGCCCGATTGAAGCTGCCATGCCGGTCGAGGGACAACGCATGCGCAAGCTGCCGGAGCGTGATGTTCATGCCTGGAAGGTATCAAAGCATGACATACAAAGCATTAGACGAATTGCACGCGGTGGGCGAAGTTAGGCGCATCGGGACACGATTCCGAGGTGGAGGGTTGAGCCTTTCGCCTCGCCCACCCAAGAAGAATGAGCATGCCAGGCAAGAATTTTTCGGGCGCGCGCCATCTGCTCGTTGGTCTCGTGGCAGGATTCACGATGCTCGGCGCGTCCGGGTACGCAGCGCCTGCCCCGAACTTGACGGTCACCGTCAACCGCAGCGACCTGAACGGCGTGATGATGGGCGTCACGACGTTCGACGCGCTGATCGCCGCCGGCGAGTCGCCCCGTGGTTTCACCTTGCTAAGGCGGCACACAAATCAATGACCACACAAATCAATGACCAGGAGAGGAAAGATGAGAACGGGTATCGCAACGACCGCCATGGTCGCAGCCATGATGGTGACCTGCCCCGCGCTGGCCCAGGATGCGGCCAGCGAGTGGCGCCAGACCATCTTCCTCTACGGCATGGGCGTAGCCATCGACGGCGACGCCCAGATCGGTCCTGTCGAGGTTCCGATCGACCTCAGCATCTCGGACGTGTTCAGTGCGCTCAAGTTTGGCGCCATGGCCGCCTACCGCATCGAGAACGGCACCTGGTCCTTCAGCGGCGACGTGACCTACATGAATCTCGGCGGGAGCAGGACCACCGAGCAGGGGCGCGCCCGTGCGCGAATCGATGCTGACCAGATGACCGTCATGGGCACCGTCGGGCGCCGCGTGGCGCCAAACTTCGAGGCGTTGTTTTCGCTGGCCTACTTCGATCTCTCGTCCGAACTGGGCGTGCGCTTGCTCGAGCAGCAGGCCACGGCCAGTCGTGATGTCGACTGGGTCGATCCGCTGGTCGGGCTGAGCTACGAGGCGCCGCTGGGCGGGAATTGGTCCCTCAACCTGCGTGGCGACGTGGGCGGTTTCGGCGTCGGCTCCGACCTGACGCTGCATGGGTTCGCGAAGTTCGTGCGCCGTAACAGCGAGACCTTCAGCTGGTATTTCGGCTACCGCTACATCGGTTACGACTACGAGACCGGCAGCGGCGCCAATCTCCAGCGCTATGATCTGCAGCAGCATGGGCCGGGGGCCGGCATCGCCTGGTCCTTCTGATATGCAGCCAGGGTCGCAGGCCTTATGATTGCGGCGGCAAACTTTAGCCTGCACAGGGATCTGCCGGTATGAAAAATTCTCGTTTCCTGTTTTTGTTGCTGGCTGGGTTGGTCGCAGGCACCTCGCTGCCGGCCTCAGCGATCGAGCCGATTCCGCAGACGCCCGGCTGGCGCGGCTTCGTCGTCCTCGGCGCCGGCTACATGGACTTGAAGAGCAACTTCGTTGCCGGCAACAGCCTGATCGACATCGGCCGCCCGACCATCAATTCGCTCGACCAGCGGCCCCGCAGCGATGACACGATCCACCCGGTCGTGACCGGCGAGGTCAATTACACGTTCGCAAACGGCTGGCAGGCCTTCTTCGGCACGCTGCTCGAGGACGCGGTCACCCTCGATGGCGTGACCCAGTTCGGCGCGCGCAAGAGCCTCGGGCAGGCCGGCATCGTGCAGGGCGGATTTCTGTTCAGCGGCATTCCGACGGAGACCTGGGAGGATCCTTACGCCGAAGGGGTGCGGCGCAAGGCCACCGACCGTGATTCCACCGGTGTGCGCCTGCAGTGGGACCGCGTCATGAGTTCCGCCTTCCAGCTGACGTTCTCGTACCGCGATATCTCCGTGGATACCGAGCGCAGCGGCCAGGGCGTGGTCAGCGTGAGCTGCGATGCCGCCTGCCAGGACCTGCTGCGCCGCGACGGTGACCAGTACACCTTCGACGTGTCCTATCTCTACCGCCTGGGCGCCGGCCGGAACCACTTCTTGCGGCCGATGCTGCGCTACACGCTCGACGAGCGCGACGGCGATGCCATCAGCGGGGACGCCTACCGCCTGCAGCTGAGCTACGTCTACGCCGGCCCGGGCTACACGGTGGCGAGCAACGTCGCCTACGGCGGCAGCAGCCGCGACGCGCGCAATCCGATCTTCGGCGTCAAAACGGATTCCGATCGCTTCGCCGTCGATGCGACGCTGTTCTACCCGTTGCCGGACACTGGCGGTCGTTGGCAGGCCGTCGGCAGCGTGCTGTGGGGCGAGGACGACTCCGACGTCGGATTCCATGACAACGAGTTGTTAATGATCACGCTCGGGGCCATGTACAGGTTTGGTGCCCGCTGAGCATATGGTTCGAGTGGGCAACGAGTGGCAGAATGGCGCCAGGCAGGTCCGTAGACGCCCGTCCGGCAAGTGCCTATTCAGTTTGAAAATTCCTATTCCGGAGAGAGTGATATGAAAATGCATTGGACCACGTTTGCGTCAGTCGTCTTGCTGGGTTCTGCGGTGGTCGCCAGTGATGCGCTGGCCCAGAGCACAAGGGTGAACTATGGCCGCATCACCGCGGTGCGCCAGGTCGAACTGCAGAACGAGGGCGCCCAGGCGGCCGGCGCCATGGTCGGCGGCCTTGCGGGACTCGCCACCGGCTCCGGGCAGTCGGGCAGCAACCGCGCCCTGCGCACCCTGGGCGGCGCAGCAGTCGGCGGCCGGGTTGCCGGCGCTGCCGGTCGGACCACGGCCTTCGAGTACACGGTGCTGGTCGGCGGCACGAACACCATCCGGATCGTGACCGAGAAGGCCGGCCTGCGCGTTCGTGACTGCGTCTCCGTGGAAACCGGGCAGTTCAACAATATTCGTCTTGCGGCTGACGAGCGTTGTGACGCGGCGGCTGCGGCCGCTGCGGCGGCCTCGGCGACAGTGCCGCCGGCCGCGGCGGCAGCCGCGGACGCGTGTGCGGCTGCTACGCAGCAGCTGCTCGACGCGGAGACGGACGAGGAGTTCGATCGCGCCGAGCGCCGGATGCGGCTGCTTTGCGATTGATTGATCGTGTGACCGGGCCTAGCGGGAAAGTACTTCCCGCTGCGGCCCGGGTTCTCTATGGCCGGTATTTCATCGAGGGTGTCTCATGTTTGTGAGCAAGGGAAGTTTCGTCGCCGCGCTGGTGGCTCTGCTGGTGTTTACGACCGGCTGCACGACAACCACCGGCGGGAGCGATCCGGCCGCCAGGCGCGCCGCCATCGATGCCGGGGTCGATGATTCGCTGGCCTCGCTATTCCAGCAGGTCGAAGGTTCCGAGGACCTGGTGTCGCAGGCCCGCGGCGTGCTGGTGTTCCCGGACGTGCTGGAGGCCGGCTTCGTGTTCGCCGCGGCCCGCGGTTCTGGTGCGCTGCGCGTCGATGGGGCGACCAGGAGCTACCATGCCACGACGAGCGGTTCGTGGGGGTTCCAGGCCGGGGCGCAGTCAACCGCGGTGTTCATGTTGTTCATGACCGACGAGGCGCTGACGCGTTTCCAGAACAGCAGCGGCTGGACGGCCGGCGCGGATGCATCGGTCACGATGATGTCTGTTGGCGCAAGCGCGCAGGTGACGACGGCGACCGCCCAGCAGCCCGTCATCGGTTTCGTGCTGTCGAACCGCGGCCTTATGGCGGGCATCTCGCTCAACGGCGCGCGCATCACGACACTGGACCTGTAGGATTGCCGGCCGAAGCGGAGCAGGGCGCCAGGGCCTGGCGCCGGCCCTGCGGGAGGCGTGCTGCGAGCGCTACTTGCTCAGCATGCCGATCTGGTATGGCCTGATCTTCATGCCGGCGCGCAACTCGCGAACGCCCGCCCCCACCACGCGCTCTCCCGGCAGCAGTCCCTCGCGGACGGTCACCATCCCGTTGCCATCGCTCTCCACGCGCACGGCGCGCTGCTCGACCTCGAACGAGGCGGGATCCACCACCCAGACCGAAGGCTGGCCGGATTCGCTCGTGAATAGCGCGGTTTCCGGGACGCGGAGCATGTCCCTGGCGTAGACCTCGGGGCGGGAATAGACGGTCACCGTCATGCCCGGTAGCACGTTGACATCCTGCGGCCGGTCCAGGGTCATGGTCACGCGGAAGGTTTGCGTGGCCGGGTCGGCACGGGTCGCGACCTCCGAGAGCATCACCGCAAAGCGCCGCTCGGGCAGCACCGCGAACACCGCCTCGCCGAGCGGGCGATCACGCGGCGCGTCGCGCACAGTGGCAATCACGCGTTCGGGCAGGTCGACCACGACTTCGAGTTCATCCGCGGCCTCCACCAGCAACACCGGCTGCTGGGCCTGGATCTGCATGTGGTTGTCGACCAGGCGCGCCGCGACGACGCCGCCAAAGGGCGCCCGCAGAGTCGTGTCTTGCTGGTTCTTCTGCGCCTGTTCTACGCGCAGGCGGGCCATCTCGTACTGGGCGCGCTTGCGATCGACCTCGGCCTCGGTGACGGGCGAGGCCGGTGATCTGACCAGCGCCGCGAAGCGCTCGAAATCGGCCCGCGCCAGGTTGAGGCGGGCCTGCTCGAGCCCGACGCGGTTCTCGAAGTCCCGCGGATCGAGGCGCGCCAGCACCTGGCCCGACACGATGCGTTGCCCGGCGACCACCGGCAGCTCGACCAGCAGGCCGGAGACCCGGAAAGCGACGTCGGAGCGCTCGGCGGCCTGTACCCGGCCGGGGATTTCCAGCAACTCCCCTTGGTATCCCACTACGTGCACCTGTACGAGCGGGACCCATGCGGTCTCGGGCTCGGGCCGCGGCAGCGTCTGCGCGTATGAGGCCTGCTGCCAAATCAGCGCGAGGACGAGACCCGTCCATGGCGCCAGGGAGCTCAGCTTCAGTTCTGGCTTCATGTGCGGCCTCATGCGACGGCTCCTTCCGGACTGGCCCCTGGCGGCGCCTCCGTGGCCCGAGCCGGGATGCGGTAGAAGGTGGCGTGGAGGACCGGCACCACGATGAGCGTCAGCAACGTGGCGAAGCTCAGCCCGCCGATGATGGTCACGGCCATGCCGACGAAGAAGGGGTCTGAAAACAGCGGCAGCATGCCAAGCACGGTCGTGCCGGCGGCCATGGCGACCGGCCGGATGCGGCTGACGCCGGCATTCAGTATGGCTTCCAGGGGCGCGCGGCCTTCGCGGCCCTCGGTGTTGATTTCATCGATGAGCACGATGGCATTCTTGATCAGCATGCCCGACAGGCTGAGGAAGCCGAGCAGCGCCATGAACCCGAAGGGCTCGTTGGCCAACAGCAACCCGACGCTCACGCCGATGACGGCCAGCGGCACGGTGAGCATGATCAACAGCGGCTGACGCAGGTTGTTGAACAGCATCACCAGGACGAGCAGCATCAGCACCAGGGGCACGGGCACGCCGGAGGCTATGTAGCCCTGCGCGCGGGTCGAGTTCTCGAGCTCGCCGCCCCAGGTCAGCTGGTACCCGGGCGGCAGTTCCAGGGCCTCGATCTGCGGTTTCACCGCCTCCAGCAGTTCGCTGGCAAGCTCCCCCGGGTAAGGATCGGCCTTCGCCTCGATGGTTCGCACGCGATCGCGCCGCATGATGATGGCGTCGGCGAGGTGCGTCTCGAAGCCGCTGACCACCTGGCGCAACGGAATGGCCTGACCCGCCGCAGGGCTCCAGATCTGCACGTCCGCGAGATTCGAGACATCGCCGCGCTCGTTCAGCGGCGCTCGCGAAACGATCGGGATGAGGTCGTCGCCCTCCCGGTACAGGCCGACCCGCGCGCCCTCGGTGGCGCGGTGCAGGGCCCGCGACAATTGCGTCCGGTCGATGCCCGTGCGGCGCGCCTGGGCTTCGGAGAATTGCGGCGCGAGGACCATAACCTGCTGGCGCCAGTCTGTGGTTGCGATCTGGGCTAGGCCGGAGTCCTGCATGATGCGCCGGGCCTGGTCCGCGAGGTCGCGCAGCACCGCGGAATCCGGACCGCTGAAGCGCGCCCGGACCTTGAATGCGCCACCCGGGCCGAGCTCGAACAGGTTCACCACCGGCTCGCCGTTCGGCAGGTTGTCGCGCACGAAGTGATACGCCTCCATGGTCAGCGCCGGAATCCTGTGGCGGTCGTCGACCTCCACGATCAGCTGCCCGAAGCTGCGATTGGGATCCTCCGGTCCGTAGGTGAGCTGAAACCGTTGCGCGCTCGAGCCGACGAAGCTCGACACCGCGGTCACGCTCTCCCGCGACAGCAGGAAGTCCTCGATCTTCCGCATGTCCTCTGAGGTGGCATGAACATCGGCGCCCTGCGGCAGCCAGTAATTGACCATGAACTGCGGTTGGGTGGACGGCGGGAAGAAGCCGTCACGCAGCATGCCGAAGCCGATGATCGCGAGGACGAGCAGGCCGACGGTCGCCGCGATGGTCAGGTAACGCACGCGGATGCAGAACACGAGGAAGCTGCGATATGCGCGATAGAAGCCGCTCTCGCCGCCCGCGGACACCTTCTCGGGCTTGAGGTACAAGTGGCAGAGCAGGGGCGTGAGCGTCAGCGCGGTGATCCAGCTGAGCAGCAGCGAGATCAGCATGACCAGGAACAATGAGCGCGTGTACTCGCCGGTGTTGTCCGGCGAGAAGCCGATCGGCACGAAAGCGAGCACGGCGATGAACGTCGCGCCGAGCAGCGGCATCGCGGTCTGACTCGTGATTTCCCGGGCTGCCTTGATCCGGTCCATGCCGCGCGAGATGCGCACCAGGATGCCGTCGGTGATGACGATGGCGTTGTCCACGAGCATGCCCAGCGCGATGATCAGGGCGCCGAGCGAGATGCGCTGGAGCGTGATGCCCATCGCGAACATCACGATCAGGGTGGCGAGGATCGTGACCAGCAGCACCACGCCGATGATCAGCCCTGAGCGCAGGCCCATGAAGATCAGCAACACGACGATGACGATGCCGATGGCCTGGGCCAGGCTGACCACGAAGTTGTTGATGGCCTCGGTGACCACCTCGCCCTGGAAGAAGATGAAGTCGAGGTTCATGCCCAGCGGCGTCAGCGGTTCCAGTTCCGCCAGGCGTGCGCGCACGAGTTCGCCCATGACCACCACGTTGCCGCCGGACACGGTGGAAACCCCCAAGCCGATCGCCGGCTTGCCGTTGTAGCGCATCAGCGCGTTGGGCGGATCCTGGTAGCCGCGCGTGACGGTCGCGATGTCGCGCACCCGGATCAGGCGGCCGCCGCCGGTGACATCGGGGATCAGCACGTTCGAGATGGCCTCGACGGAGTCGAACTCGCCGCTGGGCCGGACGGCGATGCGGCTGCCGCCGACCCCGACCCGGCCGGCGTCGGTCACGGTGTTCTGCACGCCGATGGTCTGGTAGACCAGGTCGAGCGGAATGCCGAGCTGGGCGATCCGGGAGCGGGAGATCTCGATGTAGATCATCTCCTGCTGCACCCCGTTCAGCGCGACGTTGGCGACGCCCGGGACCTGCAGCAGCTCGCGGCGCAGCAGGTCCGCATAGTCCTTCAGCGCCGCGTAGCTGTACCCCTCGCCGGTGATGGCGATGTATACGCCGAAGACGTCGCCGAAGTCGTCGTTGACGATCGATTCCAGCACGCCGGGCGGCAGCTGCGACTGGGCATCGCCAACCTTGCGGCGGAGCTCGTCCCAGATCTGCGGCATCTGCGCGGCCGTGTAGGACTGCCGGATCTCGGGCGTGATGATCGACATCCCGTCGGTGGAGCGGGAGGTGATGCGCCAGAGCTGCGGCAGCTGCTGGATGGCCGTCTCCAGCACGTCTGTGACTTCGCGCTGAACTTCCTCGGCGCTGGCCCCCGGGTAAAACGTCACCACCTTGGCGGCCTTGATCGTGAACTCGGGATCCTCGAGGCGCCCCATGCTCTCGTAGGCGAGGATGCCGCCGCCGATGGTGAGGAACGTGATGAACAGGACGATGACTTTTTTGTGGATCGACAGTTCGGCGATGTTCATCTCAGTTCCTCGTCCGAACCGTCATGCCGTCCGCGAGCGGGGCGCCGCCCAAGGTGACCACATGATCACCGGCTTGCAACCCCTCCAGGATCTCGATCCGGCGTCCGCTCAATCGGCCCTTGCGGACCAGTCTTTGCTGCACTGAGGGGCCCGCGGGGTCCAGCAACCAGACAAAGGCGCGGCCATCCGGTGTGCCGTGGACCGATTCAACCGGCAGGAAGTGCACCGGCACGGATGCCACGACGTCGTACCCGGGGGTGAAGTTGGCGCTCATGCCCGGCAGGATATTGCCCTCGTCGGGCCGCGGCAGACCGAGCGCCACGCGGTAGGTGCTGGTGCGTGTGTCGGCGCGTGTGTCGAGCTCTTTGACGGTGGCCGGGAATGTGCTTCCCGGCAGGGCATCGAAGTCGACCTGCCCGACGACGGTCCCCAGCATGGAGACATCGGGCGGGAGTTGCACCACGTCCTGCTCCGGTAACTGGATGCGGACCTCGAGGCGGGAGATGTCCTCGAGCACCAGGATCGGCTGGCCGGCCTGGACGGTCTGGAAGTTCTCGACGAGGCGGCGTGCCACGCGTCCGGCAAACGGCGCGCGCAGCTCGGTGTCCGCGAGCGTCTTCTCCGCCAGGGCGAGCTCGGCGGCGGCGACCTCGTAGCGCGCCCGTACCTGGTCGCGCTCAGCCACGCTGACCGCACCTGAACCGAGTGCACGCATCACGCGTTGAAACAGCGCTCGCGACTCGGTGAAATCTGCTTCCCGCGATTGGCGCTGGTTCTCGAAGTCCCGCGGGTCGATGCGCGCCAGCAGCTGACCCGCCGCGACCTGCTCGCCTTCCTGGATGGGCAGTTGCACCAGCGGCCCCGACACGCGAAACGCAAGCTCCGCGCGCTGATCCGCACGGACTTCTCCGGGGAACTGCCGGATCTGCGGCCGCTCAGGCGCCCCCAGCACGATAGTTTCCACGAGGGGCGGCGACGACGGCGGCGGTTCCTGCGGCCCGCCGCAAGCCCCGAGCAGCACCAGGGCAACACCTGCCACGGGCCATGCTGTCCGGCCGGCGGACGGCGTGGAACTGCTGACCGGGCCGCACCTGACGCTGCTCCGCCGAGCTTGGATATCCATCCGCGACACGCTAGGTCTCCGATGCCGGGCATTGCCCGACGTGCTGCGCCGGTTTCAGGTTTGTCGTCAGGAGTACGGTCCAGCCGCGGGGGCACGATTGCGGATCGTCCAGCCATCCGCAACGCTCACCAGGCTGCCCAATGTGTATTTCAAGTCGTCCAGGCTCGTGACGGAATCTGCACCGATCTGCGGGCCTGGGGTTGATGAATAAGCTTGTACATCCCGCTCGACATGATCTGGAAGGACCCAGCATGCGATGACGCGCTTCGCGCGCTGCGTGGGCCAGCCCTGAATGTGATGGCGCGAAGTAGAACCGATTGCCCCGTGCGCGGTCAAGGCGAATTGTTGTTCGAGCGCGTGCGCGCGCGTACCATCCGGCGGCGGACGGTTCATCACCGGGGCCGCGATTCAACGGGGAGCGCATTCAGGCAATGAAGGCATGGACCGTCAAGCGCCTGAATCAGCTCGCCGCGCTGGTGCTGGTCAGCCTGCTGACGCTGCTCGTAGTGAGGGCCTGCGATTCGCAGCGTGGTCCGCCGCTCGAATCCTGGCATACCTACGCGCCGCGGGAGCTGACCGGGAGCCAGCTGCGGGATGCGGATTGGCAGGCCTTCCTTGCTGCGGAAGAGACCATCTTCGAAGAGGTCCGCGAGAAGATCACCGGGCGCCTGGACCCGGCCGCGCGCGTGCTGGCCAACCGGTACTTCGACGGCAGCCCGATGTATCCCGGAAATTTCGCAACGGACTGGAACCGCTCGTTCATCCTCGAGCCGGACGGTGAGCCCGTCGGCGCCGCCGTGTTTCTCCACGGGCTGACGGACTCCCCCTACAGCGCGCGCCATCTCGCCGAGAAGTACCGCGAGCTCGGCTTCGTGGCAGTCACCATCCGGCTGCCGGGACATGGCACCGTGCCCGGCGGCCTCGCCGATATTCACTGGGATGACTGGTCGGAGGCCGCGCGCCTGGCCGTACGCGAGGCGCGGCGCCGGACCGGACCGGCAGCCCCGTTGCACATCGTGGGGTACTCGAACGGCGCGGCGCTGGCGATGAAGTACGCGCTCGACGCGCTCGAGGATTCGGGCCTGGCGCGGCCCGACCAGCTGGTGCTGATCTCGCCAATGATCGGCGTGACCAGCTTCGCCCGGTTCGCCGGCGTCTTCGGCTGGCCCGCGGTGGTCCCGCGCTTCGCCAAGGCCGCCTGGCTCGGCATCATGCCCGAGTTCAATCCCTTCAAGTACAACTCGTTCCCGATCAACGGCGCCCGGCAGTCCTCGCTGATGACGCGGACTCTGCAGCCGCGGATCGCGCGCTACGCCCGCGATGGGCGCCTGGGAGAATTGCCGCCCATCCTCACGTTCCAGTCGGTGGTCGATGCCACGGTCAGTACGCAAGCCGTCGCATCCGGGTTATATGCGAGGTTGCCCGAGCGGGGCCATGAGCTGGTGCTGTTCGACGTGAACCGCAGCGCCGCATTCGGCCCGATGTTCAGGACCGAGGCCACCCCATTGCCACAGGGCCTGCTGCCCGAGCCACCGCGGGGATTCAGGAGCACGATCATCACCAATGCGACGCCCGAGACCACCCGGATGGCCGAGCGCGTCGTCGAGGCCGGCGCGACCACCGAGCGGGCTCGCGCGCTGGACCTGTCCTATCCGGCGGACGTGTTCTCCCTGTCGCACATCGCGCTGCCGTTCCCGGTCAGCGACTCGCTGTACGGCTTGCAACCCGAGCCGGTGAATGAATTTGGCATCGGCCTCGGCGCCATTGCGCCCCGGGGGGAGCGCGGCGCGCTGATCGTTTCCATGGATGCGCTGACGCGCATTTCATCCAACCCGTTTTTCCCCTACATGCTGGAACGCATCGAGGAGACCATCGGGCGCGGCACCGTGCCGGCGCCTGGCAACCCATCGGTCGTCGGTTCGCGTTGATGCCCGACGAGTAAAAATAAAGCTGAGGTATTTCGTGGCGTACAATTTTCTTTGCTCATATCGTCTCGGTGCGGCGCTGGCCCTGCTCTTCTGCACCGGCTACGCGGGCGCGGCGGACTCGCTCTCCGAGTGCACCGGCATTTCGTCCGACCGGGAGCGGCTCGCGTGTTTCGACCGGGTCGCCGGCACCCCCCCTGCGGTCAAGGCGCCGGTAGCCCCCATCGCGGCGCGGCGCTCGATGCTCGACGAGGCCTGGGGCTTCGGTCCGGATGCCCCGAAGTACCCGCTCCGCTATTACCGTCCGAACTACATCACGCCCGTCAACTACACCGACAGCGTCAACCAGGAACCCTTCTCGCCGCTGTTCGAGGCCGCGGCCTCGGACCAGAAGCTCCAGGACACCGAGGCGCGCTTCCACCTGAGCTTCAAGAACCGCATCTGGACTACGGATGACCGGGACTGGGGCCTGTGGATAGCCTTCACGCAGCAGAGCCAGTGGCAGGTCTACGACAGTGGGACCTCGCGGCCGTTCCGCGAGACCAACTACTCGCCCGAAGTCTTCGTCAGCTACCGGCCGGACGTGCAGCTGGGCGAGTTCCGCTGGGGCCTGCTGAATTTCGGTTACAACCACCAGTCGAACGGCCGCTCGCAGATCCTGTCGCGCAGCTGGGACCGGCTGTTCGTCGAAGCCGGCTTCGAACGCGACGATCTCGCGCTGATGGTGCGGGGCTGGCACCGGCTGCACGAGAGCGCCGACGAGGACGACAATCCGGACATCACGCGGTACCTCGGCTACGGCGACCTGACGGCCATCTACCGGAGGGACGGCCACAGTCTCTCGGTGATGGGCCGTGGCAACTGGAACACCGGCAAGGGCGCCGTGCAGTTGTCGTGGACCACGCCGCCGCTGCTCGGCCCGCTGCGCGGCTACCTGCGGCTGTTCTCGGGCTATGGCGACAGCATGATCGACTACAACTGGAACCAGAACATCATCGGCATCGGCGTAGCGCTCAACGACGGTCTGTAAACCCGTCGCCCCTCGGTCAGAAAATCGCCGGCAAGGGGAACCTGCGGAATATGTCGTGGACCGCGTCATCCATCGCGGGCCCAAGGTCGTTCAGCGTGCGCTGCGTCAGCCGCTTGCTGGCCACGCCCTCCCACACCAGCATGTTCTGCCGTCGATCGATGAGATCCACGCTGAGCCGGCCCTCGGAAAACTGGTCTACGTCCAGGCGGTTGTGAGACGGCCAGCGGCTGTGGCCGCGCCAGGGATCATAGAAACCGCGGCGATGGTGCCAGTACGACGGGCCGACCCACGGGTCCGGCACCGAGCGCACCCGGACCTGCTCCGTCACGTGGGTGTGGAAGTTGACCAACACGTCCGCTTCCGCCGGCTCCGCGACGAACTCGAAGCCGCGAACTTCCATCTCGCGACGCGTCGAGAACATCAGCTGCTGGGAGACCAGCGAGTGAAAGCCGGCGCGATCCGTGCTCAGCGCCGTATAGAAGCTGAAGGTGCGAAACTCTCCGAGGTTGACCCCCGGCGCGGCATCGGTGCGAATATTCGGCGAGACCGCGCAGCCTGACAGCGCGAACGCCAGCAGCAGGAAGCCGAGCAAGCGGGCCGTTGAAATTCTTGCCAAGCCAGCATGTCCAGACATCGGTGGAGCCTCCAATGGGGGTTGTCGAGCAGGCCTTTTCGAGAATACACGATTTCCGAATCAATGCGTCCGTCCATCTGCCACGATGGCACGGGCGGCACGCTCCGCGGTGATCCAAGCATCAGGTCGTGTGCCCGTTGAAGCTTCACTTGCTCCCGGCCGCGATGGTCGGGATCTCGAAGCTGTCGGCGGTGATCCAGGCCAGCACCTCGTAGTATCGCCGGATATTGTCTACGAAGCGCACCGGCTCCCAGCCGCGCGCATAGCCGTAACGCGTCTCGCGATACCATCGTTCCTGCGTCAACAGCGGCAGGCTGTCGCGCACATGGACCCAGCGGTCCGGATCGAATCCGCGTCCCTGGGTGATGCGACGCGCGTCCTCGAGGTGGCCCGCGCCGATGTTGTACGCGGCGAGCGCCATCCACGTGCGGTCCGGCTCGGGAATTCGCTCCGGGATGCGTTCCATGACCTGCCTCAGGTAACGGGTCCCGCCATGGATGCTCTGCACGGGGTCTTCGCGATCGCTGACTTCCATTGCCTCGGCGGTGCGCAGCGTGAGCATCATCAGTCCGCGTACCCCGGTAGGTGAGACGGCCTGCGGATCCCAGTGGGATTCCTGGTAGCCGAGCGCGGCGAGCAAGCGCCAGTCGAACCCGTGCTCGGCCGCCGCCTCCTCGAAGATCGCACGGTATTGCGGCAGCCGTGTCTCGATGTGCTGCAGGAAAGTCCGGGTGCCGACGTAGTCGAAGCGGTCGGTGTGGCCGAAGTAACGGTCCGCGATCTCCGCCAGGCGCTCCTCCGCGACGGGTGCAGCAAAGTAGCGCTCCGCTTCCACAATGAGGCTGCGATCCCGATCCGCCCGGAACGCCCAGGCGACCGGTCGCGGCTCGCCGATGTCGAACGCGACGCGGATCTCCGGATGGAAATAGCGGTTGACCAGCACGGCCGTCGAATCGGCCAGGGTGAAGTCGATTTCGCCCGTGGCCACACGGGCCAGGAGTTCCTGCTGATCCAGCAGGGGGTTCTCGAGCCAGCTCAGCCCGGGCGCCTGCAGACGTAACTCCTCGAGTGTGTCCACGAAGCTGCTTGCCGCGGGGACTTCTATCCGCCCGCCATAGGTCTCCTCGAGCGTGCGCGGCAACGGCGTCCCCATCCTGTATACGAGCTGCTGCGTCACCCGGCGGTACTCCGGGCCGAATTCGAGCAGCTCCTGCCGTGCCGGCGTTGCCGTCAATGCGGCTGCGGCGACGTGGGCACGGCCTTGCACGACTTCGGCAAGGATATGCGTCACGCTGTCGAGCGTGTAGATCTCGAGCTCCACGCCCAGGAAATCGGCGAAGCCCTTGGCGAGTTCATACTCCGGCCCGACTGGACCCTCGGGGCCGATGTAGTAGCTTGTCGGCGCGTTGCGGGTCACCACCTTGAGCGTCCCCGCCCGTTGCACCTGTTCGAGCAGAGTCAGGTTCGGACTGCAGGTGCCGAGCAGCAGGCAGAGGACGATGGTGGCGAGGACTCTCAATGTTCCAGTCGAGATGCTTGGTTCACAGGGGCCAGACCCACAACAGCATCGGCACGCTGACGGCAATCACCAGCAGTTCCAGCGGCAGCCCCAGGCGCCAGTAGTCGCCGAACCGGAATCCGCCCGGCCCGAGGATCAGGGTGTTGTTCTGGTGTCCGATGGGCGTCAGGAATGCGCAGGAAGCGCCGACCGCGACCGCCATCAGGAAAGGATCCGGGCTGACGCCGAGCTGGCTCGCGGTGCCGATCGCGATCGGGCACATCATGGCCGCGGTGGCCGCATTGTTCATGAGGTCGGACAAGGTCATGGTCACGACGAGCACCACCACGAGCCCCATGATCACGTGGCCCCGCGCGACCTCCTCCAGCAGGAAGCGGGCAATGAGGTCCGCGGTGCCGGAGGTCTCCATGGCGGCCGCCACCGGGATCAGCGCCCCGAGCAATACGACCACCGGCCAGTCGATGGCCTCGTAGATCGAGCGCAGCGGGAGCGTGCGGAGCGCCATCGTCGCGAGCACGCCCGCAGCGAAGGAAATAGCGGCGGGCAACAGCCCGAAGGCCGCCCCGCCGACCGCGAACACCAGTACCAGCGAGGAGAGAATGATCTTGCGCCGATCCGGGATGCGCAGCGCGCGCCCGGCCAGTGGCACGCTCCCCGTCTCGTTCGAAAATTCCGCGATCGCCTCCTCGGCGCCCTGCAGCAACAGCACGTCGCCCGCCCTGAAGTTCATCGTGCGCAGCCGTGCCATGGACCTGTGTCCGCGGCGCGAGACGGCGAGCAGGTTGATGCCGTAGCGGGTTCTCATCTGGACGTTGTTGGCAGAACGATCCACCAGGCTCGACTGCGGCAGAACGGTGACCTCCACCAGCATGCTTTCGTCCCCCGCGCTGGATTTCTTGTCCTTGTCTTCGTCTTTTTTCTCTTTCTTGCGTGCCGTGTGCTTTTCGTCGTCCGAGCTCGGCTTGTCTTCCTCGAGCTTGAGGTCGAGGCTGGAGAGCGCGGCCGAGAGCGCGTCGGCCTCCGCCTCGATCACGAGGATGTCATCCGCCCTGATCACGCGGTTGCCGCGCGGCGCATTTACCCGGACGTCATTGCGCACCATGCTGAGCACCTGGGCGCCGGACTCCTCGAGGATGCTCTCGACCTCGCGCAGCGTCTTGCCGTCCGCCTTGCTGCCCGCCGGGATACGCACCTCGGTGATGTAGGCGCCGGTCTCGAATTCCTCGGTGCCGGTGCGCTCGCGCGCCGGCACGAGATAGCGGCCCAGCAACACGATGAACAGGATGCCGGCACCCGCGACCGCGATCCCCACCGGCGTGTAGTCGAACATCGTGAAGCTGCTCATCCCGGCCTCCACGCGGAAGCCCGAGACAATCAGGTTGGGCGGCGTACCCACCATGGTCGTCATGCCGCCGAGAATCGAGCCGAACGCAAGCGGCATCAGGACCTGGCCCGGTGGCAATTCCTGCTTCGCCGCCACCTGCAGCGCGACGGGCATCAGCAGCGCGAGCGCCCCGACGTTGTTCATGAACCCGGACAGGATGGCGCCGATGGCGGTCAACGCGGCGATAGTCAGCATCGGCCCGGCTTTTGCCGGCATGATTTTCCGCACCATGATGTCGACCGCGCCCGAGACCTGCAGGGCGTGGCTGAGCACGAGCACGCAGGCCACGGTAATGACGGCCGGATGGCCGAAGCCGGCGAACGCACCGGGGGCCGGCACCAGCCCGGCGAACACGCACGCCAGCAGGGCGCCGAGCGCGACCATGTCGTGGCGCCAGCGCCCCGCCAGGAACATCGCGACCATAGTCACGAGGATGATCAGGATCAGGACCTGGTCCAGGGTCATGAGGGTTGCATCCGTCCCGGGTGTGCGGCTGGCGTCGGGGCAGAGTCTGCCTCACCCCGCGCCCGGAGGCGATAACAGGGTATCGGCATCAACTCTCCGGCGAATTATCAGCTCACTGCCGGACAGCGCCAAATTCCCGCACGAATCTGCGCACCCGCCCCGGGATGACAATCGTGACCGAGCTCACGGTCAGGACACCCTCGCGTACGTATCCTGAGTCCCGGTGTAGACGGACGCAGTGTGCCGTCACATACCTTCCACCGCCAAGGGTACGGAGAGGTCTATGACGTTGAAGGCGTCAGTTGAATGTTCTGAACTCGAGCCGATTCCAGCGCCGCAGCTGGGAATCGCGAGCCTGGCGCGTGGCCTGGGCACCGCGCCCAGCGAAGATCGGGCGACGGATGCGGGCCCGGTCCGGGTGAGCATTGGCCTCTACAAGGCGAAGCTTGGCAGCTGGCACAGCGGGGGCTATTTCACGCTCAAGATGCTGATGGTCCGGGCGCTGAGACGCGGCCTGAGGTCGGCCGTCATCGAGGTCGACGATGCCGACGGCGAGGCGCCGGCGGATTCCCCGTTCGAAATCAGCCTGGAGCCGCACGACCCCGAGGCGCTGCTGCACGCGCAGAAGGTGGTGAAACGCGTGATCAGGTCGCGGCGCTGGCGCATGGGCTGAGCGCGGCTGGCCGTCCAGCCTGGCCCGCGTGCTTCAGCGCGCCTGCATGAGCCGCTTGGACTCGGTGCGGACGCCATTGGTCTGATAGCCTGGCCGGCATGCCACTAATGGGCGGACGACACCACGGAAGGATTCCGGGGGGCAATGGGCATCATCCACGGACTCGACCCGAGGGGCTTTCTCTTGTACCGCGCGGAGCGTATCTTGAGCCGGTCGCGGCACCGGCCGGCACTTGGGGGGCGCGACAGCGCTAGGCATTGGCACTCGTGCCCCATCCAAGCAGGCGTCGGGCCTCATGTACAAAAGAAACTCGTCATTCACTCTGGCGACCGGCAGCCACCAGCGCTTTGGTGCCCGCTCGCGGATCGTGGCGATGTTCGCGGACATGCGCGGCTTTTCCAACTGGAGCGAGACGCAGCCGCTCGATCACGTGGCCGACCTCGTCAAGCTGCAGTTCGGCCAGGTCATGCAGCTCAGCGACGATCATCACCAGCCCTTCCAGAAGTTTCTCGGCGACGGCTTCGTGCTGCTCTGGGAGCTGGAGGGCGAGGATGACCTGCCGCGGTGCCTCGCGAGCGCGCTCGACGCCACCTTCGACCTGCACAAGGGCTACGCGGCGCTAACGAAATCACTGTCGTACTCCGCGCCGGCGGGCTACGGCGTGGGCATCTCGATCGGGGAGGCGATCCGCATCCAGCTCGAGCCGCACCTGAGCGAGTCGAGCGAAGTGGACTTCGTCGGCTATCCGCTCAATTGCGCCGCGCGGATGCAGACCCTCGCCTCGGGGTTCGGCACCGCCGTATGCTTCAGCACCGCCCACGTCCTGCAGGGCCACCCGGATCGCTACCTGCACACCTTGTTGCCGGGCTTCGGCCGCAGGCTGGTCGCGCCGCCGCAGGAGATGCTGGAGCGCGCCGCGGTCACCAAGGGACTCAAGCCCGCCGACCGGACCGGGTTCAGGCACCTGTCCTTCGTCGATGGACAGGAGTGGCTCTGGCAAAACCCGGGCGTGCTCCAATAGTCAGCTCCTCCACGCCGCCCTTGCAGCCGGCGTGGAGGAGTCCAGGGCGTTATGCCAGGTCGAAGCGGTCCGCGTTCATCACCTTGGTCCAGGCAGCAACGAAGTCCTTGACGAACTTCTCCTTGCCGTCGTCCTGGGCATAGACCTCGGCATAGGCGCGCAGGATCGAGTTCGAGCCGAACACGAGGTCCGCCCGGGTTGCCGTCCACTTGACCTTGCCCGTCTTGCGCTCAACCAGCTCGTACGAGTTCTTGCCGGTCGGCTGCCACTCGTAGGCGATGTCGGTGAGGTTGACGAAGAAGTCATTCGTCAGCGCACCCTCGCGGTCGGTGAACACGCCGTGCTTGCTGCCACCATGGTTCGTGCCCAGCACGCGCATGCCGCCGATCAGCACCGTCATCTCAGGGGCGGTCAGGCCGAGGAGCTGGGTGCGGTCGAGCAGCATTTCCTCGGCGCTCACCACGTAGTCGCCCTTGAGCCAGTTGCGGTAGCCATCGTGCAGCGGCTCGAGCACCTCGAAGGACTCGACATCGGTGTGCTCCGGGGTGGCATCGCCACGGCCCGGTGCGAACGGCACCTTGATGTCAAAGCCGGCCGCCTTGGCCGCCTTCTCGATGCCGACGTTGCCGGCCAGCACGATCACGTCCGCCACGCTGGCGCCGGCCTCGGCCGCGATCGGCTCGAGCACGCCGAGCACCTTCACAAGACGCTTCGGCTCGTTGCCCTCCCAGTCCTTCTGCGGGGCCAGGCGGATGCGCGCGCCGTTGGCGCCGCCGCGGAAGTCGGAGCCGCGGAAGGTGCGGGCGCTGTCCCACGCGGTGGAGACCAGTTCGCCGATTGACAGGCCGCTCCCGGCGATCTTGGCCTTGACGGCGCTCACGTCGTAGCCGGCGCTGCCGGCCGGCACCGGGTCCTGCCAGATCAGATCTTCCTTCGGCACGAAGGGACCGACGTAGCGCGCCTTCGGACCCATGTCACGATGGGTCAGCTTGAACCATGCCCGCGCGAACACCTCGCTGAAGTACTCGGGGTCCTTGTAGAAGCGCGCGGAGATCTTGCGGTACTCCGGGTCCATCTTCATCGCCATGTCGGCGTCGGTCATGATCGGATTCCGACGGACCGAGGGGTTCTCGGCATCGACCGGCTTGTCTTCCTCCTTGATGCTCACCGGCTCCCACTGCCAGGCGCCGGCCGGGCTCTTCTTCAGCTCCCAGTCGTGGTTGAGCAGCAGGTGGAAGTAACCGTTGTCCCACTGGGTGGGATGGGTGGTCCACGCGCCCTCGAGGCCGCTGGTCACGGCGTCACCGCCGATGCCACGCGTCTTGTGGTTGTTCCAGCCCAGGCCCTGCTCCTCGATCGGGGCAGCCTCCGGGGCGGGGCCGAGGTTGGCCGCGTCACCGTTGCCGTGCGCCTTGCCCACGGTGTGTCCGCCCGCGGTCAGAGCGACGGTTTCCTCGTCGTTCATCGCCATGCGTTCGAAGGTGACTCGCACGTCGTGGGCGGTCTTCAGCGGATCGGGCTTACCGTCGACGCCTTCCGGGTTGACGTAGATCAGGCCCATCATCACGGCGGCCAGCGGGTTGGCGAGGTCACGCTCGCCCGAGTAACGGCTGTCGGGGTTGTCGCTGGGCGCCAGCCACTCCTTCTCGGAGCCCCAGTAGATGTCCTTCTCCGGGTGCCAGATGTCCGGCCGGCCGAAGCCGAAGCCGTATACCTTGAGACCCATCGATTCGTAGGCAGCCGTGCCGGCGAGCGCGAGCAGGTCCGCCCAGCTCAGCTTGTTGCCGTACTTCTTCTTGACCGGCCACAGCAGACGACGGGCCTTGTCGAGATTCCCATTGTCCGGCCAGGAATTCAGCGGGGCAAAACGCAGGTTGCCGGTGCCGGCGCCGCCGCGCCCGTCGGCAGTGCGGTAGGTGCCCGCCGCGTGCCAGGTCATGCGGATCATCAGGCCGCCGTAGTGGCCCCAGTCGGCCGGCCACCAGTCCTGGCTGTCGGTCATGAGCGCCTTGACGTCTGCCATGACCGCAGCGAAGTCGAGCTTCTTGACCACTTCCTGGTAGTCGAAGTCCTCGCCCAGCGGGTTGGTTTTCTTGTCGTGCTGGTGGAGGATGTCCAGGTTCAGCGCCTTGGGCCACCACTCCTTGGACCTTTCGGCCACGGTATTGCTGCCGTGCATGACCGGACACTTTGATGACTCGTTGGACATGGCTTCACCCCTGTTTGAACTAGCTAGACAGGCATTCTAGCGACCCCGAGCTCGCGAGGTCTAATCAATAGGGTCGATTGGCCAGATAGGCAAAAACTATCAGGCGCAGCCGCAGCGCGGCTTGTTCGATTATCGGCGTGGGACAGGAGCCGGCACCGGCTAGCAAGAGGGTGCTTTATACGGTCTATACTCCACCGCATTTGCAAGACGACGAGCGCGCTGACGTCTGGGCGGCACTGTATGACCGCGGCCTGGGCGAGACCCGCCTCGTCGATGAGCAGGCCCGGTATTCTGGCTCCACTCTCAAAATGCGCACCCGTTCCATTGGATATAAGGGCTTTATTATGGCTGGCTCATTTACCGATCACGCAGAAGATCTCGTTCTCAAGTGGCTTTTGACCACCGGCACGGCCACACGGCCGACTCAGTGGTTCGTTGGCCTGTTTACGGCAGCGCCTGGCGAGACGGGCGGCGGCACCGAGGCGAACGGCAACGGCTACGCGCGCCAAGCTGTCACGTTCACGGTGTCTGGCACCAGCCCCACCGTGGCGGCCAACTCGGGCGAGATCGAGTTTGACACTGCAACAGGCTCATGGGGCACGATCACGCATGTGGCCGTATTCGACGCGGCCACCAACGGCAACATGATCACCTATGCCGAGCTCGATGGGGCCATGACGATCCGCCTGGGCGACGTGTTCCGCATCCCCACAGGCGATCTCGACATCACCCTTGACTAAGGCCTGGGCGAGGGCCCGCTGGTCGCCCTGCTTTGCCCTGCAGGCCGGATCAATAACTATTTAGAACAGATACTTATGAGAGGATCTGGCGGAGGGGGTGGGATGGGCCGCCCCTGCGGGACGGCATCTCCGCCGGCTGGCGCCGGCTCCGGTATCGAACCCGGTCTTTATGAACCGTGGGTTCGAATCCAGGCGAGGTCGTGGGCGCTGGGGTGGCGGAGGGGGTGGGATTCGAACCCACGGTACGGTAAACCGTACACTTGATTTCGAGTCAAGCCCATTCGACCACTCTGGCACCCCTCCGAAGGGCCGGCATTCTCCGCGGCGGGACGGGGGGTGTCAATGACCTGCAGCAGCAACGAGGACACGATGAGCGACAGATTCACGGTATCCCTGGAGTCGGAGCTGGCGCAGCAATTCGACGCGTACATGCAGCGCAAGGGTTCGGGCAATCGCTCCGAGGCGGTGCGCGACCTCATCCGGGAGGCACTGGCGCGCGAGCAACTCGACAAGGATCCCGACATCGAATGCCTGGGCATCCTGACCTATCTCTACAATCACCACGAGCGCGAACTCAGCAAGCGCCTCACCGAGGCGCACCACGCCCATCACGACCTGACCGTGACCACGCTGCACATGCATCTCGATCACGATCACTGCCTCGAGGCCGTGCTGCTGAAGGGCCCGGCGTCCCAGATCGAGTCCTTCGGCGATTCCGTAATGGCCCGGCCGGGGATCCGCCACGGCCGGCTGCACAGGATTCCGTCGCCCGGCGCCGAGGCAGGCGCGCACGGCCATGGGCACGCGCATCGCCACGCCCATGGCGGCGGGAAACCGCACGAGCACGGCGACTGACGCCGTCGCCCCTGGCCCCGGGACGCGACGATTCCCTATTGAGGACGCCACGCGCCAGTGGTATGAAGATTCCTGCAAATGTAATACCGCAGGGTCTCTCCCGATATGCGCCACCGGACCAACCGGACCACGCCCCAGGGTCGTCGCCTCGGCCTGCTCGGCACAGCATGCGCGGTGCTGCTGGCCCTGCTGCTGCCCGCGGCCAGCCACGCCCACGCGCTGCTCCACGAGCTCGTGGACGGCGAGGCGGTGATCATCCGGCTCTCCTTCCCGGGCGCCGACCAGCCGCTGTTCGAGCCCTACGAGGTCTTCGCGCCGGGCGTTGCCACGCCGTTCCAGTCCGGTCGCGTCAATGCGCTGGGCGAGATCAGTTTCCGGCCCGACCGTCCGGGCGCGTGGCGCGTGCGGGTGTTCGCCGCGGACGGCCACGGGGCGGTGATCGAGCTCGAGATCGACGCGGCGGGCGCGGTGGCCGCGGTGCAGGGCCAGTATCGCCATGCGCATGACTACTGGCTAAGGGTGCTCGCGGCGCTCGGCTACCTGCTGGGGGTGTTCGGGCTGCTGGCGCTGTGGCGGGTGCGCCGCGCGCGTGCCGGCCCGGGCTGAACCATGCACATCCCCGACGGGCTCATCTCGCCGCAAACCTACCTGCCGGCCTTCGCGCTGGCGGCGCCGCTGTGGATCGTCGCGGGGCGCAAGCTCAAGGCGCGGCTCGGCGACGAAATGCTGCCGCGGCTCGCCGTGTTCACCGCGCTCGCGTTCCTGCTCTCCACGCTGATGCTGCCGCTGCCGGGCGGGACCTCGGGGCATGCGGTCGGCGTCGGCCTGCTCGCGCTGGTATTCGGGCCCTGGATCGCGTTCATGGCCTACAGCCTCGTGCTGTTGCTGCAGGCGGTGGTGGTCGGCGCAGGCGGGATCACCGCGCTGCCGGTCAATGCGCTCGCGATGGGCTTCGTCGGCGCCTGGGTGACCGTTGCGCTTTACTCGGGGCTGCGCCGTCTCGGCGAGGCGCCTGCCGTCGTGATCTCGGTCTGGCTCGCCGTCATGATCTCCGCGCTGCTGCTCGCGCTGGTGCTCGGGCTGCAGCCCTGGATCGCGCAGTCGCCCGACGGCACGCCGCGGTTTTTCCCGTTCGGCCCGGCGATCACCATTCCGGCGCTGCTGTTGCCGCACGCCGTCATCGGCGCCGGCGAGGCGGCCCTGACGCTCCTCGTGGTTCGGCACGCACGCAGGCGCCGCTGGCTGGAGGCCCCGGGATGAGGCATCGCGCGTGGCTCTGCGCCTGGCTGCTGGCCGTCGTGGCGGTCACGCTCGTGCACGACCCGGCCTGGCTTTCGGCCGGGCTGGCGGTGGCGCTGCTGGCGTCGGGGCAGGGGCGCGGCGCCTTGTTGCGGCGGGCCGTGCGTGCCGTGCTGCCGATCCTGCTCGTGATCTCGACCGGTTACCTCGTGATGGGCTGGCTGACCGGCAGCCTCGCGTGGAGTTACCTGCTGCTGCTCAACCTGCGGGTCCTGCTGCTGGCGCTGCTCTCGACCTGGATGGCGCGCGACGTGAACCTCGATCGGGCCCTGCAGGGGCTGCCGGGCGCGCAGCGCTGGCTGAGCATCGTGCGCAGCCAGGTCCACGTGTTTCGCCGCCTCGCGGCCGAATACCGCGCTGCCGTGCAGAGCCGCAGCACGATCCCGCCGACGCTCGTGCAGCGCTACCGGGCAGGCGCGGCGCTCGGTTTGGCGGCGCTCGACAAGGCCATGTACAACTCCGAGACCCTGACCCAGGGCATGCGCTCTCGCGGAGCCTTCGATGATTGAGCCGCTGTACGCGCTCGACGCCGTGTCCGTGGAGTTCCCGGACGGCCGTGCGGCGCTCGCCGAGCTGAGCCTCGAGATCGCCGCGGGCGAACGGCTCGTGCTGCTCGGCGCGAACGGCTGCGGCAAGACCACGCTGCTGAAGCTGCTCGACGGGCTCGTGTTGCCGACGCGCGGCGCGCTGTGTTTCGACGGCCGGCCGCTCGACGCGGCCCGGCTGCGCGAACGCGAGTTCGCGCGCGACTTCCGCCGCCGCGTGGCGCTGATGTTCCAGCATCCCGAGGCGATGCTGTTCAACCCGACCGTGGCCGAGGAGATCGGCTTCGGCCTGCGGCACCTGCCGGCCGAGGAGGCGCGCGAGCGCGTCCGGCACTGGGCGGACTTCATGCGCCTGGACCGGCATCTCGATGAACACCCTTCG
>Ga0209498_1000228_pt1 | contig 33820 bp, 34 predicted proteins | sample WalLakDeSediment_FD_184131 | JGI IMG/M metagenome (GOLD analysis project Ga0209498, IMG submission 184131) | Lake sediment microbial communities from Walker lake, Nevada to study Microbial Dark Matter (Phase II) - Walker Lake 11/02/13 Deep... | ecosystem: Environmental > Aquatic > Freshwater >...
CAGAAACCAGTGCACCGGGTCGATGTTCACCCGAATGTCGATCGCGTGGGGCTTGAGCCGCTGGGCTGATGACGAGGCCACCAGCCCCGCCCGCTCCGTGCCCCGCCGCTGCTTTCTGATCCACCGCCGGGCCGCCCGCATGCTCCGCGTGAGCACGATCGGATACTGCTCGCGAAAGGCGGCGAAGAGATCGCGGCCAAGATCGGCCTCGCCGTCGAGCAGGGCTTTGACGAACCGGGAGACGTTTTCGGCACGGAACGAACGCATCGAGGTGGAGAGGTGGGGGGAGGGGTCGGTGGTGAGGGCTCCGGGAGAAAGGGGGCCAGGTGCCGTTTGAGGACCACCGGAGCGAGGCACCTTTTCCTTGTAGAGCCGATCGAGGGCACCGGACGCCGCATACTCGGAGTCGGTCAGATGCGGCGAAATGAATACGTCCCACGCGGGAAATACGCTTCGCAGGCTCTCGAGCCACGCGCTGATCCCCGCCTCGCCCGTGTTGATCTCCTGGCCGTCGCCAACGAGACACACCACCACCGCCCAGTCGGTGTGACGGTCGAGCGCGGAAAGCAGGATGTCGGGCTCGGTCTGCGTGAACCCCGGAATGCCCTTCTTCCGCTTCATGAAGCTCGCGAGCTGCCGGGCATCCCACGCCCGCTGGGCCTCGTCAAACACCACGACGTGGTCGGCCGGCGCCGCGGGGCTGCGGAGGGTGTCGCTCCGGAAGTGATGAATGTTTTGAATGAAGGCCTGCACTTTATTGCGGCAGGTGCCTTTGCGAATCGCTGAGCCTGTGAGCCGAATCCGCTCGTATTCGTCGCGGGCCAGGGCCTCGCGGAGCACTGCCACCAGCGGGCCATTGCCCGACAGAAACACCGCGTGGGCCGTGTCGGTTTCCCGGCCATGACGCGTGGCCACGTTCAGCCCCACGAGCGTTTTGCCTGCTCCGGGCACGCCCGTCACAAACACGATCGCCTTCCGTCCCCGGGCCTTCGCATCGGTGATGATCCGCTCGATGCACTCGCTCGTGGCGGCGAGGTTCACGGCCCCGGCGTCGCTGCGGGTGATGTCGTGCACCGTGTGGCGGGCGTAGAGCGAACGAGCCGCCTCGATGATCGTGGGCGTGGGGGAATAGGCGCCCGTGCCCCACTCCGCCGGATTGATTGTGGCCGGGTGAATTGCGGCGGCAGTCACCGACTCCAAGGCCAGGCGGATCCCGCGGCCGAGCGACTCGCCACTACAGCAAAACGGTGGGCGGACGCCGTCGGCGTGGGGCGGCTTCCAGCGGCGATCGCTGTCGCCGGCTTCCGTAGCACAGAGAATCGGGAAGATCGCCGCGGCGTGGCTCGGGGCGTGGAAGTTTTTGAGGTCGAGGCCGTAATCCCAGGCCTGTTCCATGTCGAGCCGCTCGAACTTCTTCGCGCCCACCTTGAACTCGATCGGGATCACGCACTTTTGTGTCACGAGCACCGCGTCGACCCGCCGGCCGAGCCGCGGGATGTCGAACTCGAGGTGGATCCAGGGGGCGGGGGCGGCGGAGGCGGCTGCGGCGCGGGCTGTGAAATCGGCGAGGGCCGCGCGGAGCACGGGCAGTTGCAGGTGCCACGCGGAGAGCTGCTCGGGGGCGAGCGTGTAGCCCTTGGGGGCGGCGAGCGGCGCGTAGACCTCGTCGTCGGAGGCGCGGAGGAACGCGGCGACCGAGTCGGCGTAGAAGGCGGCGTTGAGACGCGGGCCGGGCTGGCCTGGGGCGGCGGTCGCGGAGGTCATGGCGGGCAGCCTACCAGACCGGGGGGACAACCTTGGTCCCGCGTGGGGTTGACAGAGAAGTGTACTTGCGTACACTTTTGCGTCGTCCGCAGGACCACGTGCGAATCGCCATGGAACCGTATCGATTCACGACGTATTTCGAGAAACAGGTGCTGCGAAAGCGGCCGTATCTGAAACGCGAATGGTGCGTGTACACGATCGAAAACGCGGTTCGCTCCGAATCTCAGGACGGGAACCGCTGGCGGTTCTGGGCCCCGATTGCCGACTTGAACGGCCGCTACCTGCGGGTTGTCACGCTGGACGATAAAATCACAATCCATAACGCGTTCCCCGATCGAGGCTTCCGGCCATGAAACTCAACTACCACCCCGACACCGACTCGCTCTACATCGAGTTTTCGGAACGGCCAAGCGTCGACAGCCGGGAGATTTCCGAGGGCGTCGTGGTGGACTACGACGCCGATGGGAAGGTCGTGGGAATCGACATCGACAATGCGGGCAACAAGCTCGATCTCGGGCGCGTCCTCATCAGCAAGATGCCCGGGGCAGTCGAAACCGAGGCGGCCTAAGCGAAGGCAGCAACTATGGCCGTCGTCCAACTGAGCGATTTTCTCGACCTGATCCCCGCGATGCTCCAGGCCCCGCATCGTTCGATGCACTGCACGTATGACGAACCCGCGGACGTGATGTGCGTCAACTTCGAGCCGGGCGCTGAGGCAACCGATAGCGAGCTTGGGACCGATGACATCATCGTGCGCTACCGCGGTGACGAGGTGATCGGGCTGACCATCCTCCACGCCAGCCGCCGCGCCCGCGTGAATGGCCAGTAGACCTTTTTCGAAGAGAGCTGACCAATGCGTATAGCCGGACAACGCGTGAAGCGCACAAGGCTCGTGCAGACGGACCGACTGATCGTGGCAGTCGAAGTGGAGATGGTGATCCCCGAGTCTGATCCGAGCGAACCATGCCTCGAGTCGGAGATGGTCGAACTCCTCCGCGAAGTGCATGAGCACGCGGTCGAAGGCGATATCGCCTGGCTCAAGACCAAAGGCAAGGTCTACCAACTCGTCGACGCGGCTTGAGGACCGGCCAAACCTCCGCCACGCCCATTGCCCGACAGGAAGACGGCATGGGCCGCGTCGTCGCGCGAGCCGTGACGCGTGGCCACGTTTAGGCCCACGAGCGTTTTCCCGGCCCCGGGCACGCCCGTCCCCTTTTTCTGCCAAGGCAATCGCGCGGTCGAGGCCATAGTCCCAGGCCTGCTCGTAGTCGGCCTGCTGAAACTTCTGCGCCCCCACCTTGAACTCGATTGGGATGACGGCCGTGGACGTGACGAGCACGGCATCCACCCGCCGGCCAAGGCTGCGCGGAGCACGGGCAGCTGCAGCCGCCACGCGGAGAGCCGTGCGTCAGGCTTGACGTGCGAGTGTACGGGCGTATACTTTGTGCCGACGGAAGGAAAACCAGCTACGCTCAGAGCATGCCAATGACCAAGCTTCAGGAAATCATCGATGCGGCGCGGACGCTCAGCCCGACCGACCGGCTGCGGCTTGTTGACGCGGTGTGGGATGACGAGCACCCCGAGAACTCGCCCGCCCTCAGCCCCGAATGGCTCGCTGAAGTTCAGCGGCGCTCGGCGGAGTATGACGCGGATCGCATGAAGGCCTTCCCATGGGAGGATGTTCAGGCCCGTGTCCGGCGAAAGGCCGAACTTGATGGCTAAGCTCATCATCGGCGAGGCGTGCGATGCTCTTCACAGGCTCGTGATCGTGCGCGGTTACCCCGACCAAATCATCTACCGCACAGCAGCCGCCAACTCGACTCTCGTCATCGCCGTCGCTCATTGCAGTCGCAGGCCCGACTACTGGGTGTAACGATGAAGCTCGGGTCATTCGCCGACACCAATTTGCTCAGGGCACGAACGGGTACCGCCAAGACGCGGCGAATCGCGGCGCGGCGCACCCGAGAACTGCTCGCGGAGATGGTGCTCAGCGAGATCCGCGAGGCTCTCGGCAAGACCCGGAGCCAGACGGCAAAGGCCGCCGGCATGAAACAGCCGAGCTGGGCCAAGCTCGAAGGCCAATCCGACATGATGGTTTCGACGCTCCACAAGGTGATAAAAGCCATGGGCGGTGAACTGGAAATCACCGTGCGATTCCCACAAGGCCGTGTGCGGCTGAAGCAGTTCGGCCTCCCGCCGGTCGCGGCGAAGTGAGGGAAAGGGAACGGCAATGCCAACCAACTCAGATAGGCCCGTGACCGGGCGGCTCTACGAACTGAATGGCATGGCGCTGATCGTGTCCGCGTCAACGGGCATCGGCTATGTGAACCAAACCGGCGGGCACGCCTGCTACCAGTGCTACTACATGCGTACACTCTTTGCCGTTGCTTCCAGCGTTTGGGGCCGACGTTCACCGCCGCGTATCATGGGTGTGTCGAGACCGCGAGATGCCGTTCTTCGACTTCATCTGGCTCGATGCGGTACTCGACAAACTTGCCGAGAGGGAGATTTCAGCCGACGAGATCGAAGCGATCATCAGTCATCCGGAGTTTGAAGACTTGAGCCGCTCCAGCGGGCTGCCGGTCGCCTTCGGGCATCTGACGGACGGTCGACTCGTCATCGTCGTCTACCGCTGGGTCGATCAAGTGACCGTTCAGCCGATTACCGCCTCCGAGGTGCCAGAGTGACCCACTCCAAGCCGATGAGCAATGCGGAAATCGAGGCTGCCGTGCGGACTGAGCTTCCGTGGTTGCTCGAGCGACGCCAGGCCGGCGAAAGGGCGGCTGCGGAAGACACCGTTAGCGGCCGACTGCGGCGGGCGGTGAAGGCCATGGGGCAGCCCTACGAACAGGTTTGCCAGGCCACGGGCATTCCGTTCGAGCAACTCGCCGACTTCATGGCCGGCGGCCAACTGGCGTCCGACGCCCTCGACCGCCTTGCCAAGGCCGCCCACTGCGAGCTTGTGCCGCGAGGTACGGAGCCATGACCAAGGGCGACCGATACACGAAAATCGTGGAGTGGTCGGACGAAGAGGCGATCGAAACGCTGGCGGAGTCTGGCACGCCAGCCGCCGGATCAGGGGCGAGAAAACATGAAAAGACCGATGGATGATGCGGAGATGGCATCATGAAACTCGAATACTTCGCTGACACCGACTCACTCTCGATCACCTTCCGTGATCAGCCGAGCGTCGACAGTCAGGAACTCTCCGCCGGTGTTGTCATCGATTACGATGCCGCAGGGCGGGTTGTGGGCATCGACATCGACAACGCCAGTCACAAGGGCGATCTGACGCGCGTGGTGCTCAACAGACTGCCCGGGACGGTCGAGGAAGAGGTGGCGCAGCCGGCGGCTCTCCTGCTCCCACGACTCGGGCGGCTACAACGCTCTGGGTTGGACCAACTGCCGCCCGGGTCGGCTGCTCGTCATCGAGCGGGGCTGCGCTTTATTCGGCGGGCGACCGCACGACCCTCCGAAAGCCAGAATGACGGCTTTCATCTGACTGGCGGGCCGATTCGGCAAACCAAGACGGACTCGTCGGGTTCCGGATCAGAGGCTTGACGGCACAATGTACGGGCGTATACTTTGCTAGGGGCGTCGGTAACCTGAGGTGCTTTACGATGACAACGATTCAACTCTCGCTGCCTGACGACCTTGCACAAAAAGCCACAAAGGCCGGGCTTTTGTCAGCCGAGGCGATTCAGGACATGCTGCTGGAACAACTGAGGCGCCAGGCTGGCGCAACGCTTGGGGAAGCGTGGAGCCGCTTACCCAAGGAGGAACTGACGCCGGAAGTCGAGCAAGAAGTGGTCGAAGCCGTGCGGGCGTATCGAGCTGAGCAGCGTGCACGCCGGGTCGGGTGAGATGACGATGCAAGCGCGGCCTGTGCTTGCCGTTCTGGATACCAACGTCGTGATTTCAGGTCTCCCTTGGGAAGGAACGCCCCGCGACTTGCTGGCGCGTGCAATCCATGGACAAGGCCTTTTGCTTGCAGCCAGTGCAGTTCTTGTGCAAGAGCTTGCAGGGACATTGAGCCTTCCCAGGTTTGCTCTCAAGATTCAGGCATCCGGAAAGACGATTGAAGAACTCGTACTGGCTTATAGCGATGCGGTGACGTTGGTAAGCCCTCGCGATGTACCTCGCGTCGTTGTCGAGGATATTGATGATGACCACGTCATCGCTGCGGCCGTAGCGGCTGGTGCTTCGTGCATTGTCACAGGCGATCGATCGCATTTGTTGCCCATCGGCGTGCACGCTGACATCGCGATTATTTCACCGCGACATTGCCTGGATCTGCTCGACTGAGGCCAATCAGGCGACGATCCGCGCGATCGAACAGGGCAAGGACGTGCGGCTGTCCAACGTCGAGCGGGTTGCCCGCGCCTTGGGCCTTACGCTCGAGCTGGTCCGCTGAAGCCTCGTTTGACGTGGCCGCTCAGATCCGCGGGCGGTTGATCAGCCGCAGGCCCGCGATCAGGACGATCGCGCCGACCGTGGCCGTCACGAGGCTGCCGATGAGACCCGTTGCGGCGAGCCCGAGCAGGCCGAACAGAAACCCGCCCAGGATCGCGCCGATCACGCCCATGATCAGATCGGTGACGAGGCTCGAACTGCCCCCCTTCATGATCTGGCTCGCGAGCCACCCGGCCGCCAGACCGATCAAGAGAAACCACACGATAGCCATGATGAGCGCCTTCGAAAACGAGCGTGGGGAACGAGCGTGACTTCCACCATCTTACACTCGGATCCACACGGCAAACCATGACGGACCGGCAGGCTCCCCGGGGCTACACTCATCGTTCATGGAGACTGTCCGCCTACTCCTCTTCACGACGCTCTGGACCGCGATCTGGGCCGCGCCGCTGCCGAAGCTCCCCCGCCGTACGGAACTCGTGGCCGGGCTGATCCCGTTTGCCGCCTTCGGTCTGCGGGTGTTCGGGGCCTGCTTCATCGGCGTGCCCGCCGACGATCCCGTGCGGATGGCGGTGGCGCCGCTCGTCGACTGGATCAACGGCTCGGCGGGCCCGGTGCCGTTTCAGTGGGTGCTCGACGTTACCGTGGCCATCGGGCTCGTGTGGTTCGCGTCGATCGCCAACATCCCGCGCCGCTGGCGGCTGGCCACGATCTGGGCCATGCCCGCCGCGGCCCTTGCAAGCCTCGCGCTCGGGCGAAGCTAGACGGTTTCGCAGTCAGACTCCATCCGGCCTATCGCGTTACGCCGCCCGATGGCATGAATCGTACGCAGTTGCCGCTCCTCCTCAAGCAGCCCCTGCACGGATTCAAAGTCGGCCTCAGACACGAGGACGTATACCTCGTTGGTTCGCGGATCAACGACACGCGGCCGATCGGCGTCGCGGGCGTCGACAGCGGGAAACTGCTGTGGAATGAGCGGAATGGGACTCATGCTTTAATAATACCGCGTGCCAGACTGGCTTGCCACGTGCTAATTACTGCGTCATGCCGTCGCGGCCACGAGGGCTGCGTACACGCGGCGCATCTCGTTCTTTGTGAACCGCGGTGCCAATAGCCGCATCACGGCGGCCTTGTCGGCCGGAAACGACAGGCCCTCCGCCCGGATCGCCTCGTAGGCCGCCACGACCCGCGCTCGGAAGTCGAGCTCCGCCCGCACGGCCGCGATGCAGTCGTCGATATGCGGCCGGAAGGCATCGATGTCTTCCGGCGGATACTCCTCGAGCAACAGCGGTCGCACGGTGTCAAAGGAAAGCTCGTCCACCGTCTCGAGCGCGTTCCAGCAGGTGGCGAGCACAGCCTGCTTGTTGATGCCGGTCGCCCAGTGGATCTCCTCGATGCTCTCGGGCTTGCACTTCCAGAGGCTCACCTCGCCCGACGGCTCCGTCACGCACCACACGGCACCCTCCGTGCCGGAGAGCTGCTCGTCCGAGATTCGCACGTTGCGGGCCTCGAGCTCCGCGCGGAGTTTCTGAAAGCGGGCCACCGGATCCTCCTCCGCTCGCAGCTCCGCCACGAGCGGCGCCGCCGGCACGCTCCCCAGGTCGAGCGCGAAGGGGGCGACGAGCCGGGCCGTCGCCGGATCGACGCCGAAGAGCACCGCCATGGCCAGCGGCTCATCGTAGGCGATCAGATGCGGGTTGCGGCCGCCGTAGAGCTCGAAGGAGATCGAGCAGCCATTACGGTCCGGGAGGGCCGCGGCCTCCGGATGCCGCTCGAGCAGTTCCTGCCACATGTCGAGAAAGCCGCCGAAGGTGCCGTTGCGGAGCACGGGATGCAGCCGGAGCTTGAACGTCGTCCGCACCGCTCCAGCCGCATCGCGGTAGCGGTAGGCCAGCACGTTCGTGCCGTCGAGCTTCTCGTAGACATGCGCCCGGGCGATCGGCGGAAACCGAAACCGGCCGTCGCGGTCGAAGGGATACCGCAGCTTCGGTGTGGCATGAATCAACTGCGGGCAGGCCGCCTCACCCACGTGGGTGATTACGACCGCGCCGTAACGGTGATCCGTCTTATGACAGAGAAAGCCCTCGAGCGGCAGGCCGTCGTGAAAGGGGTCGGCCACCGCGAAGGGCTGCAGCAGGCCCGGCTGCACGCCCAGCATCTCGGCCGCCTGGTCGATCGTCATGATCGCCTCGCTCATGCCTGGCCGTTGATCGCGATGCTCTGGCGGATCTGCGGCACGTGCAGCTGGAGATGCATCGCCACGAGGGCGTAGCCGCCGCGGCTGTCGAGCCGGCCGAAGATCGGATGCACGAACGTGCCGTGGCCGGCGAAGGAAAGCGTCTGCGGCAGGCCGGCGATCCGCGCGGCCAGGTCGCGAAACCGCGGCATCACCTCAGGGCCGCACTCGGCGGGATGGTCGAACCGGCCGATGTCGCCGATCTCGACATCGCGGCCCGCGTCGAGTTGCGGAAGCACCCCAAGCAGCGATTCATGGACGTCGTTGCAATGGTCGATCGTCATGTAGGCCGACCAGCCCCGCATGATCGGCGTGACGCCCGGCAAGGCCGAGACGGGGCGGCGGCCGCGAAGGACCGGCTCGGGTGTGGCGGCGACCAGCTCCTCAATCTCCGCCACGGCGGAGTTGAACTGCCGCACGTTGGTGGCCAGCGACCGGCTGCGGTAGCGGGCCCAGAGGAGCAGTCGGGCCGGGGCGTTGTCGAGCATGGCGGCAGCAACCCTAACAGCCTGTAAGACGTCACCGGCCATGGAAGCGACGCCTCCAACTCAATGCCCTCGAGACCGATTATAGAATGCGGAAAAAAGGTGTCCGGAACCGTTTTCAGCTCACTTGCCGTTGACCAGTGCCTCCCAGAACTCGGGCTCACCGGATACGGAGTTGTGGTTGGTGCCGTCGAATACCCGCAGCGTCGCCACGTCGGGCGGGAAGGCCGCGACCAGCCGCTGGGTGTCGGCCAGGGGCACGATCTCGTCGTGGGAGGCGGCGAGCACGAGCGTCGGGCAGGTGACCTCGGGGGCGTACCGCCACGACTCGTATCGGTCGCGAAGTAGAAGCCGCATCGGCAGGAACGGGGCCACCCGCTGGGCGATCGAGAGGATGCTCTCGAAGGGCGTGATGAGCACGAGCCGCGTGACGGGCTCCTCCGCGGCAAGCTGGATCGCGAGGCTGCTGCCGAGGCTGCGGCCCACGACGATCACGTCCGGATGGCGGCGGTGTACGAGCTCGAAAAGTGCCCGGGCGTCGCTGCGGAGTGTGTTCTCCGCCGGGTGGCCGGAGCTGCCGCTGTAGCCGCGGTAGTGCACACAATAGATCGCCCGGTCGGGGAACAGCTCGGCGAGCTCCGGCACCGTGTAGGCGACGTCCTCGGCGTTGCCACCGAAGTAGACGAGCGCCTTGGGGCCGTCGTGGGGCCGGGAGGAGATCCGCACCTGGGCGCCCGGAACCTCGAGCGTGAACGCCTGCGCGTGGACGGGCGTCACCGGCGTCGGCATGTAGATGAACGACCGCTGGAAGACGAGGAACACGAGGCAGAGCGCCGCGTATGCGCTGATCGCGATCGTGAGTAGGCTCCACAGCATGCGTCGGGCTCTCATCGGCGGGGCTGTCCGGAGCCAGCGTCAGGCAAAGCGGTCCTGCACCACGACTTCGGCGAGGTCGAGCTGGCCACCCTTCGGCCCCGCGGGCTTCACCGCTTTGCCAACAGCGAGCATGAAGCCGATCACGTGGTCGCTCGGGAGGTTGATGATCTCGGCAACCTTGACCGGATCGAAGCCGATCATCGGGCAGGAATCGTATCCCATGGCCTTGGCGGCGAGCATGATCGTCTGCCCGGCGATCCCGCAGGACCGCATCGCCGCGTCGGTCACCTGCGCCTGGTCTGCCGCGGCCGCCCGGATCTGCGTTCGCAACTCCGGGTCGCGGACAATCACAAACCGCCAGTTCTGCATATTAAAGGACGTGGGCGACTGGATCGCAGCCTCGAGCAGTTTGGTTTCTTCGGCGGCGCTGAGCCGGTGGCTCGGGTCAAAGGCCTTCACCGATCGCCGCTGGTTGATCGCATCAAACACGTCCATGTAGATTGCAGTCCTCTTGCCACGGAGCTGAAGCCGATGCCGTTGTACGAATATTCCTGCGACAAGTTTACTGCGAAGGGGCAAGGGGGCGGAGTGCTGGGTGGAAAAGAGTCCTGACACCTTTTTGCTGCTAAGGAGCTTCCATGGACCACCGCACCACCCACGCCCGCAAGGAATACGAGCAGGCCGCGCTCGACGAGTCGGCGGTTGATCAGGACCCCTTCCGGCAGTTTGCCGTCTGGTACGACGCGGCCGTGGCGGCCGGGACACACGAGCCCGAGGCCATGACGCTCTCCACGGCCTCAGCCGACGGCCGCCCTTCCGCCCGCGTCGTTCTGCTCCGCGGCTTCGACCCACGGGGCTTCTGCTTCTTCACCAACTACGCGAGCAGGAAGGGGCGGGATCTCGCCGCCAATCCCTACGCAGCGCTCACCTTTCATTGGGCTGCCCTCGAGCGGCAGGTGCGAATCGAGGGTCGCGTGGAGCGGACGAGCGGTGCCGAGAGCGACGCCTATTTCCAGAGCCGCCCGAGCACGTCGCGGATCGGAGCCTGGAGCTCGCCGCAGAGCGAGGTGATCTCCGGCCGGGAGGCGCTTGAGGATCTATTTGTCAGGTTTCGCGCGGAACATCCCGACGACACGGCGATTCCGCGGCCGGCCCACTGGGGCGGCTTCCGGGTCGTACCCGAACGAATCGAGTTCTGGCAGGGCCGCCCCAGCCGGCTCCATGACCGGCTCCGCTTCCGCCGCGACGCGGCCGAAGCATGGATCCTCGAACGGCTTGCCCCCTAACTCTCGGAGTCCATGCGGCGGTTGCGGACGCAGCCCATATCGCAGTCCCCCAGCTCGCGCTGGGGGATTCTATTTTCGCGCAGGCCGCGCCGCACCGAATTGCGAGCCTCCGCTGCTCGCTTGCACGGCCGGCTCGAGATAGCTCGCGGCAACCCCCGCCCGCATACAAGCCCCGGGCGCGAGCCCGGGGACTGCGGGAACAACCGCCACCCCGCTATCCACTCCGCCTGACGCCCCGCACCTGACGCCCCGCACCTGACACCCCGCACCTGACACCCCGCACCCCTCGCCTGACACTCGAACCTGGAAAATAGGTCCTGAAAACCGTAGCCTAAAGGGCTTGTGCAACACGCCGACCAGCCCCGGAAACCACCTGTCACACCCATGCCAGCCTCTCCCGCTCCCGCCCAGCCGTCTTCCCCTGCCGCCGACCCCTGGTTCCAGGACCGCTTCGCCGAACGGATCGGCGGAGCGCATTTCAGCAAGGGAACGGCGATCTACAAGTTTGAGCTGATCAAGCGGGCCAAGCGGCAGGCGATTGCGGACCACCCCGAACGAAAGATGCTCGACTTCGGGATCGGCGAGAACGATGAGATGGCACCGGAAAACGTGCGGGCCGTGATGCGGCGGGAGATCGACCGCCCCGAGAACCGCGGCTACGCCGACAACGGGATCGCCGACTTCAAGGCGGCCGCCGCCGCCTTCATGAAACGGGAGTTTGGCGTGGTGCTTGACCCCGTCACCGAGGTCAACCACTGCATCGGCTCAAAGACGGCCTACGCCATGCTGCCGGCCGCCTTCATCAATCCCGGCGACGTCACGCTCATGACGGTGCCAGGCTACCCCGTGGCCGGCACGGCAACGAAGTGGTTTGGCGGCACGGTCCACCCGCTGCCGCTCCTTCCGGAAAACGGCTTCCTGCCCGACCTCGAGCGGATTCCCGCCGACGTGCTCGCCCGCACCAAACTGCTCGTGCTTTGTTATCCCAACAGCCCCACCGGCCGGACGGCCACGCGGGAGTTTTATGAGCGGGTGGTCGCCTGGGCCCACCGCCACCGCGTGGTCGTGATCGTGGACGCGGCCCACATGATGCTCTCGTACGACGACGAGCCGCTCTCGTTTCTGTCGATCGACGGGGCCAAGGAGGTTGGCCTCGAGGTGCACTCGATGTCGAAGGGCTTCCACATGATCGGCTGGCGGATGGGCTGGGTCTGCGGTCACGAGCGGCTCGTGCGGGCCTTTGCAGACGTCAAAGACAACTGCGACTCAGGCCAGTTCATCGCGATCCAGAAGGCGGCCGCCGCGGCGCTGGCCGACCCGGAGATCCCCCGCCTTGTCCGTGAGAAGTATCGCCGCCGCCTCGAGAAGCTCGTGGGTGTTTTACGGGCGGCCGGATTCGACTGCGAGATGCCCGGCGGCACCTACTTTCTCTACACGAAGAGCCCCGTCGGCGCCGGCGATCGCACGTTTGCCACGGCCCAGGAGGCCAGCCAGTTCTTGATCCACGAGCTCTCGATCTCGACAGTGCCCTGGGACGACTGCGGGGCATACCTGCGGTTCTCGGCCACCTACGAGGCGGAAGACGAATCCGTCGAAGACGACCTCATGGCCGAGACCCACGCCCGGCTCCAGCGGGCCCGGCTGAAATTCTGATACCGTTCTGATTCCGTTTGCCAGTGGCCGTGAGGCAACTGGTGCAACCACCGTGATCCCTTTCCGAGGAGTGTCCGCCATGCTTCGAATGCTTCCGACCTCGCTTGTCGTCCTGGTCTGCGGCCTGCTCGTGGTCGGCTCCTCGGCCGGTTGCGGCGGCTCGAAGAAAGCCCCGGTCACGATCGCCGAGCGGCTCCAGCGGGCCAAGCAGAACCCGACGCCGGAGGGTCGGGCTGGCGACCTGGCACGGGTTGCCACCTTGCGAGCCCAGGCCAAGGACAAGAAGGGGGCGGAGCAGACACTCACCGAAGCGCTCGCGGAGGTGCCCGAGGGGGGCCAGCCGCTGGTCTGCGTGCCGATCCTCTTGGAGATCGCGGAGATCTACATCGACATCGGCCAAAAGACGCCTGCCCGCAAGGCGGTTGACAAGGCGGCGACAATGGCCGGCACAGTGGAAGACGCCAAGGGCCGCGCCACCCTCCTTGCCCAGATCGGTGTGGTGCAGGGCGCCCGCGAGGGCGGCCTCGGGGATGCCAAGGCCGCCAAGAAATCCCTCGATGAGGCGGCCAAGCTCGCCACCACCGATGTTTCGGAGCGGTTTCGCGGCGAGGCGTTGGCTGCGGTCGCGATGGGCTACGCCGACGCCGGGCTGGCTGCCGACGCCAAGGAAATGATCGGCAGCCTCGAGGAACTCGCCGGTGGCCTCACCGACCTGCGGCCCAAGGCCGAAGCCTTCGCCGCTGCAGCTGCCGTGCGGGCTGCCGGGGGCGACAAGGAATCTGCCGGCAAGCTTCTCGAGCAGGCGGCCGCGGCCGCCAAGGGAATCACTGACTTTCCCAGCAACCGCGTCTACGCACTCGTTGCGGTGGCCAAGGCGCTTGTGGCCAACGGCGACATGAAGGGGGCCCTGACCCTGCTGGCCGACGCGGAGCGGACAGCGAGCAAGGTGCCCGACCCGGAACAGCAGAAGGCCGCGATCAAGACGGTGCGGGTGCTCCAGGCCAAACTCGACAAGTGACCGGCCCCGCCCCGGCAGGTTCTCAACCTGCCGCCGGGCGTGGCATCTATCCCCGCGACATCTGCTTGAGCGCATCAAGCGCGAGTTTCCGGGCTTCGGCATGATCCACAATCCGGTCCGGGTAGTCCCGGCCAAGCGTGATCCCGGCCCGTTCGAGCGTGCGCTCGTCGGCTTCGGAGGGCACATGGACCAGTGCGGCCGGGAGCCGCGCGAGCTGCGGCACCCAGGTGCGAACATACTCGCCGTCGGGATCAAACTTCGTGCCCTGGCTCGTGGGATTGAAGACGCGGAAGTAGGGGGCGGCGTCGGCCCCGCAGCCGGCGGCCCACTGCCAGCCGAGTGTATTGGCGGCCAGATCGGCATCGACAAGCGTGTCCCAGAACCAGCGGGCCCCCTCCAGCCAGGTCACCCGCAGATCCTTGACGAGAAAGCTCGCCACGATCATGCGAACGCGGTTGTGCATCCAGCCGGTGGCCCAGAGCTGCCGCATCCCGGCATCCACCACGGGATAGCCGGTGCGACCCCGCTGCCAGGCCCGCAGACCTACCGGATCCTTTACCCAAGGAAACCTCGCGTAGTCGGCCTTGAGCGGGGCGTCGGTGGTGTGCGGGAAGTGATAGAGCAGGTGGCTTGCAAACTCCCGCCAGCCGATCTCCCGTAAATACACCTCCGGGCTGCCGGTAATCTTCGCGGCGGGATAGCCGCCGACCGCCTGCCGAACGGCATGCCACACCCGGCGCACAGAGATCTCGCCGAAGTGGAGGTGCGGTGAGAGCGCGCTTGTGCCTTCGTGGTCGGGCCGATCGCGTTGTGTGCCGTAGGTTGTGAGACCCCGGGCGAGGAAGACCTCGAGCCGCTTCGTGGCCCCTGCCTCGCCGGGTGACCAGTTCTTCCGCATCGTCGGGGCCCAATCGATCGCGGGGAGCAGGTCGAGTTCCCCCACGGCCAGGCTGCCCGCAGCCCGCTTGACCGGCTCGGCCGCCGTCAATTTTCGAGCCGCAGCCACCGGCTCCGATGGCTCGGGCAGCGTGAGCAGGGCCCGCCAGAAGGGTGTGAACACCTGGTAGGGATTGCCCTGCTTCGTCTTCACATGCACCGGCTCGAAGAGTAGGCCGCCGTTGAAGCTCTCAGCCCCGAGGCCATCGGCCACAAGCGCCTTCTTGATGATCGTGTCCCGCTTGACAACGGCCGGCTCATAGCGGCGGTTCCAGGCGACATGGGTGGCGGCATATTCCTCTGCCAGGGCCCGGAGGGCGTCTAGGGACGGGCCGCGGCGGATCACCAGCGGCGTGCCGGCCTTGGCGAGCGATGCTGAGAGCTTCTCGAGCGAGTGATGGAGCCACCACCGCGAGGCCGCACCTGGCTCCCAGGGAGCCTCCTCTTCGGGCGCCCAGATAAAGACCGGCACGACCCGGCCACGGGCCGCGGCCGCAGCGAGGGCTGGATTGTCGTCGAGGCGCAGATCGTGACGAAACCAGACAAGCGTGACGGTTTCGGGCATGAGGCGAGCTCCTGAGGAAATGGGAGCATAGCCAACCAATCATGGAGCGGGCTGAAAGCCTGCCCAAACCAGACTCAAGCCAGATACCCAGGCAGGCAGGGCAGGTTCATCACCTGCCCCACATTACGCGAGGATTTCAGCCACCACCCGCTGGTGCTCAACGCCGGTGAGCCGTTGGTCGAGGCCCTGAAACTTGAACGCGAACCGCTCGTGGTCGATCCCCATGAGCTGGAGGATCGTGGCGTTGAAGTCATTGACGTGGACGGGATTCTCGACCACGTTGTAGCTGAAGTCGTCAGTCTCGCCGAAGGAGCTGCCCGGCTTCACGCCCGCTCCGGCCATCCACATGCAGAAGTTCCGCGGGTGGTGGTCACGGCCGTAGTCGTCCGCCGTGAGCTTGCCCTGCGAGTAGACGGTGCGGCCAAACTCTCCCCCCCAGACAACGAGCGTGTCGTCGAGCATGCCCCGCCGCTTGAGGTCCATGACGAGCGCCGCCGTGGCCCGGTCGGTGTCGAGACACTGGGCCTTGATGGCACCGGGCAGGTTGCCGTGTTGGTCCCAGCCGCGATGGAGGATCTGCACCACCCGCACACCCCGCTCCACGAGCCGCCGGGCCATCAGAGCCGAGTGGGTGAATGTGCCCGGCTTGGTGACGTCGTCGCCATAGAGGGCGAGCGTCTCGGCCGACTCGTCGGCGAGATCCACCAGTTCCGGTACGCTGGCCTGCATTCGAAAGGCCATCTCATATTGGGCGATTCGTGTCTGGGTCTCAGGATCGCGGTAGCGTTCAAAGCCGATCGCATTGAGCGCGCCCAGGTCGTCGAGCATCCGCCGGCGATCGGCCGCCGAGATGCCAGCCGGGTTGTCGAGGTAGAGCACCGGATCACCCGCTCCGCGGAGCGTGACGCCTGAAAACCGCGTCGGCAGAAAGCCGCTGCCCCACATCCGTGAGAAGAGCGCCTGGGCGTTGCCCGTGGAGGGAAACTGCGGCGTAAACACGACGAACGCGGGCAAATCGTCGCTGTCGCTCCCCAGGCCGTAAGCCAGCCAGCTGCCGATGCTTGCCTTGCCCGGGATCTCGCTGCCAGTCATCACAAACGTGCAGGCGGGATCGTGGTTGATGGCGTTGGTGTGGACGCTCTTGACGAGTGCCACATCGTCCACGATTCCCGCCGTATGCGGCAGCAGGTCGGTGCAGATCCAGCGGCCACACTGGCCCCGCTGTTCAAACCTGAACTTCGACGGCGCCACGGGAAACCGGCTCTGGCCGCTGGTCATCGTCGAGAGCCGCTGCTCGCCGCGGACACTCGCCGGGATGTCCTTGTCGAAATACTCTCGCAGCCCAGGCTTGTAGTCCCAGAGGTCGAGCTGGGAGGGGCCGCCGTTCATGTGGAGGTAGATCACCCGCTTGGCCTTGGGGGCATGGTGCGGGAAGCCCGGCAGCGCGGGGTGAACCCGGCCGCCACCGGTGCCGGCCCGAGCCGGGTCGATCGCCACAGCCAGCGACTTCCGCTCGAGTAGCGAAAGGGCAGCTGCGCCCACGCCGGCGGTGCCGAGGAAGGCCCGGCGAGCCATGGCCGTCTTAAAGGCCTCACGGGCCTGGATGTCGAGCTGGTTCATCGTGGATCTCGGCTCCGTCGGTCAAGGGTGGGCGGAAGGTAGCGGGCCGCCTTTTGGCAGGCTCAAAGCCTGACCCACGTCGCGTGGCGTTTGCCCGCCTGTCAGTTTCGGCTCAGGGTTTCGTCGAGGTTCAGCAGCATATTTGCCACGAGCGTCCAGGAAGCGAGCTCGACCGGGGCGAGACCGGCCGGAGCCTTCGACTCACCGTGTGCGATCGCCTGCTTCGCGGCCTCGGCATCGGCCTCGTAGCGGGCCCGGTTGCCGGTGATCGCTGCGGCGACGATCCGTGTCTCGTCGGCCGACGGACTGCGGGCCAGCACCGTGCGAAACAGCCACTCGATCCGTTTGGCATCTTCGCCGGCCGTCTCAATCAGCGTCCGCGCCGCCAGGGCCCGGGCGGCCTCGACGTGCTGGACGTCGTTCATGAGCTGGAGCGCCTGCAGGGGCGTGTTGCTCCGCTCGCGGCGGCCGCAGAACTGCTCCCGGTTGGGGGCGTCGAAGTTTCCGAGCGCCGGGTGCGGAGCCGTCCGCTTGAGAAAGGTATAGAGGCTGCGGCGGTAGAGGGCCTCGCCCGTGTCCTGCTTATAGTTGCGGGTGTTTGAGCCGCCGAATCCGACCGGCTCCCAGATGTTGGGCGGCTGGTAAGGCTTCACTCCCTTGCCGCCGAGCGTGCGGACCAAGAGCCCCGAGACGGCCAGCGCGTTGTCGCGGATCTGCTCGGCGTCGAGCCGGAACCGTGGGCCGCGGGACAGGAGACGATTGTCGGGGTCAGCCGCCAGTTGCTCTTCGGTCGCATGACTCGCCCGCCGGAAGCCACGGCTCATGACGAGCAGTTTCACCATCTGCCGCGTGTCCCAGCCGCAGGCCCGGTATTCCGCAGCCAGCCAGTCGAGCAACTCCGGATGGCTCGGCGGCTCCCCCTGGAGCCCGAAGTCCTCGCTCGTCTTCACAAGCCCGGTGCCAAAAAACTGCTGCCACAGCCGATTGGCCGCCACGCGAGGTGTGAGCGGGTGCTCGGCCGCGACGAGCCAGTTCGCCAAATCGAGCCGGTCGGGTGTTTTCCCCTCGGGCACGACGAGCGGCGGCAGGAACGCGGGCGTACCCCGGGCGACCTTGTCGCCGGGGCTGTCATAGGCACCCCGCTGCATCACGAAGCTGTCCCGCATCGTCGGCTGATCGGCGAAGACGAAGGTCTGCGGGATTTGGTTGTCGAGGTCGGCCCTGGCCCGGTCGTTGGCCTCGAGGGCGACGACCGCCGCCGTGAGCGACTCGGGCTTCGCCGACCACACCTTTAAGAGCCAGTGGCGGCGAATCTTCTCGATCTCATCGGGCTTGATCGTCTGCTCCGGGCCCTGCTTGACGAGGCCGCGGAGTTCCTGTGGCACATCATCGAGCTTGTCTTGGCCAACCCGCGCCTGCCACCAGGCCGCGAGCGATCGAGCTGGATCAGCCGCCGGGTCGTTCACGCTCGCGCCACCGACCAGATCCCAGCGGACGTGACCGGCAGACTGCGTGAGGGCAAAGCCCTTGATCTTCATCCCTGGCACCAGGCCCAACGCCCGGGCCGGCACGGCCAGCCGCGCCCACTTGCCTGCCTCGGGCAGCGGGCCGGCGTGATGGCGAGAGGCTGTGCCGAGATCACCCCAGGGGATCACGTTCGGCTCGCCCCACACCGCCCGGTGCTTCCAGGCGTCAGTGTGAAACTGGATCATGACGCTCGTGGGTGGGTTGGCCGGATCGAGCCAGACATGGGCGAAGATCTCCTCCCCCTCACGGACCACGATGTCCGCCGCGCCGCTCTCGAAAAAGTCCTGACCGATGGCGGAGGCCGTCCGCTCCAGGCTCCGCTGACCGGAGCGTACGCCCGCGGCCGCGTCGCCGGTGAGCCAGGCTGTGGGATGGCCACCGCTACTCTTCACGGCCGCCCCCGGCGGAAACTCATCGTCGAGCCAGACCGTCTCGATCCGCTCAGGCTCAGGCCGCGGGTTGAGCGTGGCCGGATCGACATACTCGACCGCGGCCAGGGCATCGGCCAGCACACGATCCAGGCCAGGGCGGGCCGCGGTGATCTCGGCCGCCCGCTGGTCCTGCTCGGGGGTGGGAAGACGGATCGTGGGAGCGGTGAGCAACGAGTTGCCATCGAAGCCGGGATCGGCTGCCGAGTTAAAGAAGGCGTAGAGCGAGTACAGCTCCCGCTGCGAGATCGGATCAAACTTATGGTCGTGGCAGGTCGCGCACTGGCCCGTCAGGCCCATGAAGGCGTTGGTCATCGTGGCCGTGCGGTCGATGGCATAGCGGAAGAGCAGCTCATCGTTGATCGAGCCCCCCTCGCTCGTCGTCACATTGCACCGGGAGAATCCGGTGGCCACCTTCTGCTCGAGCGTGGCTTCGGGCAAGAGGTCGCCGGCGAGCTGCCAGACTGTGAACTGATCGTACGGAAGGTTGTCGTTGAACGCCTTCACAACCCAGTCGCGGTAGGCCCACATCTGCCGCTCGTTGTCGAGGTGGAGCCCATGGGTGTCGGCGTAGCGGGCGGCGTCGAGCCAGTGACGGGCCATCTCCTCGCCGTGGTGGGGGCTGTTCAAGAGCCGCTCGACCTGCCGCTCGTAGGCGTCGGGTGACGTGTCGGCCACGAACGCATCCACCTCGGCAGGCGACGGCGGCAGGCCGGTGAGCGCAAACGAGAGCCGGCGAAGGAGCGTAGGCCGATCGGCCTCGCCATGGACGGGCAGCTTGGCCGAGGCGAGCCGGGCCTCGAGAAACCGGTCAATCGGGCTGGTGACCGTGGGCTCGGCACCAGGCGGCACCTCCGGCCGCACGAGCGGCTCAAACGACCAGTGCGCTTCATACAGCGCTCCGGCGGCGATCCACTGCGCGAGCAGCGCCCGTTGCTCGGCCGAGAGGGATTTGTTCGTATGCGGTGGCGGCATCACGACATCTGGGTCGGTGGCACTGAGCCGGGCGAGCACCTCGCTGGCCTTCTCGTCGCCGGCCACGATCGCCCGCCCGCCGCTATCGAGCTCGGCCGTGGCCGCCTCGTGGCTGTCGAGCCGCAGCCCCGCCTCCTGCGTGCCTGGGCCGTGGCAGGCGTAGCAGTTCTCGGCCAGGATCGGCCGGATGTCGCGGTCAAACCGGATGGCCGACTCGTCGGCGGCCGTCGCGGCTGTCGCGACGACCAGACCGGTCAGGATTGCCGAACCGACGTGGCGAACGAGGCTCGTGCGACCCATGGGAATGACTTCCTCTAGGGTCACCCACACCGCCGACTCTTGTCGTCACGTGTGGCGCCTAACCCGACAAAAGTATGGCCTCCAGACCCTCGTCTCGCAAGCATAAAAGATGGTTGTTCCCGGGGAACCGTGAGTCGGAGAAGGTACCAAACGCCGGCCGAGAGAGAGCCCCCCTGCCTGAATCCGACGGCCTGCCGCCACGAGTCGCAGCATGGCCCGGAGAACCCTCGCTCTCCGCCCCCCACAACACCTCACCGCCGCGGCTTCCCCGCGGTGTTCCCCGGAACCCTGACGCCGAGCGCCCGGAGTTGCCGCTCCGCCTGCTGGGCCCAGCCCCGATTGGCGGCGGGGCTCGCCGGGCTCGGGTGCAGGATCGTGCCGATCGGTAACGGTCCGTCACCCAGGGCTTCGGCCGCTCGCCCGGCGGCAAACGCCCCCACGCCAACGACCCGCTGTGGCGCACACCACGCGACCAGGCGGCGCAGGGCCTCATCACAGAGTTCAAACAGCGGCTCCCGCTCCGAAGTCGGGAGCTTGTCGGGGGTCCGGTTTGAGCCCGACTCCTCCATGAACACAAGCGGGCAATAGTTGACGACGAAGAACCGCTCGGCGAACCGGTCCGGGCTCTGGTAACGATCACGCGCCCACCCCCAGAGCCGCGTGCCGCTGACCTCGCTCCGGGTGCAGGCAAAGCCCTCGATCGGTCGCTTGGGATGCATCACCGCCGGCCGGCCAACCCGCTCCTCAATCCCGAGAAAATCCCGCACCAGGCCCACCTCCCCAAACGGCACCCCTGTCTGGGCCATGCCCCATGGTCCCGGGTTCATGCCCACCAGGAGCGTATCCACGCCCTGCTTCGCATAGCGGCCAAGGTAGGCCTCGTGCGGCCGGCGGGCATACACAAGCGGGTTGTAGACGCAGGCGGTGGGCGGCCCGAATCGTAGGCCCTGCACGGTGCGGGCAAGCCAGCGGGAGATCGATATCGGGTTCATGGCGGGAAGACCTCGGCCGGGTTACCGCATTCATACCGCCGCCGGCGACGACGTGGAAAGACCGCTCTCATGCCAAGGCCGCGCCGCTTGATGCCAATCGGCGACCATGTTTGCCGCGTGATGTGCAGCCATACAAGCCCTCGGCGCGAGCCGGGGGACTGTGACCTGGCGCGCAGCATGGCGTTGCTATGCAAACACGGCGTGGATTCGAGCCGCCATGCTGTTATGCGGCGGCTATGTGCAACGCCTGACTCAGAGTGGCATGGCAGCCGGGGTGGCCTTTGTTCCCGCAGTCCCCGGGCTCGCGCCCGGGGCTTGTATGTGGGAGAGAGGAAGGGCCATGCCCGGCGACCATACGCTGGAGACGGTCGGCGACTACTCTTCGCCCCGGGCCTGCCCGCGGCGAAACGTGGCTCCCTGGAGCCGGTAGCCGACGAGCCGCTTCTCGACCTCGATGATCACGTAGACCGCGATGCTGAAGAGCGTAATCGCTGCCCAGGTCTGCCAGGAGAGCGGCCGGGAGTGGAACATCCGGTTCATGACGGGGTTAACCGTGAAGAACCACTGCAGGGCGAGCATCGCAGCCGAACCCCAGAGTGCCGGGCGATTCGTAAACAGGCCGATCTCGAACATGCTTCGCGTCAGCGAGCGGCAGTTGAAGAGATAGAACATCTCCCCCAGCACAAACACCGTCGTGGCCGCCGTCTGGGCCTCCTCGAGCGACGTCTGCTCCCTGTGAATGAGCCAGAGAAAGACACCGTATGCCCCCAGCGAAAGCAGGATGCTCACGAGAGCGATCCGCTTGAAGATGTCGCGGCTCAAGAGCGGCGCCTGCGGGTCCCGCGGCGGCCGGTCCATGATCCCTGGCTCCTTGGGCTCGAAGGAGAGCATCAGCCCGAGCAGGATCGCGGTCGTCATGTTGATCCACAGGATCTGCACCGGGGCCACCGGCAGGGAGGTGCCGCTGATCACCGCCGCGATGATCGTGAGCGCCTCGCCGCCGTTGGTGGGCAACGTCCAGACAAAGAACTTCGTGAGGTTGTCGAACACCCCACGACCCTCCTCCACGGCCGCCTCGATCGAGGCGAAGTTGTCGTCGGTGAGCACCATGTCGGAGGCCTCGCGGGCCACGTCGGTGCCCCCCTTGCCCATCGACACGCCGATGTCGGCCTGCTTGAGGGCAGGAGCGTCGTTGACACCATCGCCGGTCATCGCCACCACGTTGCCCAGACTCTGAAGCGCCCGCACGAGCCGGAGCTTCTGCTCGGGAGCCACTCGCGCGAAGACGGCGGCCTCCTCCGCGATGGCCGGCAGGTCCGCATCGGCGATCCGTTCGAGCTGCTGCCCAGTGACGGCCATCACCGGTTCGCCGTTGGCCTCGGCCGCCCCGTGGATCCCCAGCCGCATCGCGATCGCCGCGGCGGTGAGGGCGTGGTCGCCGGTGATCATCTTCACCCGGATGCCCGCCGCCTGACAGGTTGCCACCGCCTCGATCGCCTCCGGCCGCGGCGGATCGATCATCGCCTGGAGTCCCAGAAACACCATCTCCCCGGCCACGTCGGCATGCGCGAGCGTGGCCGTGCCGGGAGGCAGATCCTTGCGGGCAAAGGCGAGCACCCTCAGGCCCAGTGCGGCAAGCCGGGCCACGGCAGCCGCAACCGCCTCGAGCTCGAGCACCCCGACATTGCCGCTGGCGTCCAAGGCGAATGAGCAGCGGGCCAGGATCGCTTCGACCGAGCCCTTGGCATAGACCGCCCGCGGCCGCCCCTGGCCCTGGTCGTGAAGTGAGGCCATGTACTGCAATTCCGACTCGAAGGGGATCGAGTCGAGCCGGGGAAATTTCTCCTGGAGCACGGCGGCCGCGAGCCCCGCCTTGGCCCCCGCCACGATCAGCGCGCCCTCGGTCGGATCGCCCTCCACGCTCCAGGCGTCGTCTGCGGAGATGAGCTGGGAATCGTTGCACAACAGGCCCGCCCGCAGGCACTCGAGCATGGCGACCCGGCCCTCGAGATCGGCTACCGAGAGCGCCGCGCCGTCGCCAGGAGCCTCAACGCGGATCGCTCCCTCGGGCGCGTAGCCTGAACCGCTAACACCGAACGACTCACCACCAGCCAGAATTTCCGCGACCGTCATCTGGTTCTGCGTGAGCGTCCCGGTCTTGTCGGAACAGATCACGGTCGTGCTGCCGAGGGTTTCAACCGCCGGCATCTTGCGGATGATCGCCCGCCGCTTGGCCATTCGGGCCACACCGATAGCGAGCATGATCGTGACGGCAGCCGGGAGCCCCTCAGGGATCGCCGACACCGCCAGGGCCACCGAGGCCTTGAACATGTCCTTGGCCGACTGACCCTGGGCGAGGCCGATCGCGAAGTTGGCCGCCGCCACGACGAGGATCAACACGAGCAGGAGTTTACTGAACCGGGCGATGAGCCGCGTCAGCGGCGTCTGGATATCGTCGGCCGAGGCGATCAGTCGCGAGATCCGCCCCACTTCCGTGCCGTCGCCGATCGCCACCACCACCCCGGTGCCTTGCCCGTAGGTGACGAGCGTCGAGGCGTAGGCCATGTTCTTCCGGTCGGCCAGCGGCACCTCCGCGCCGAGCAGCGTAAGCGACTTCTCGACCGGCACCGATTCGCCGGTGAGGGCCGCCTCGGCGATCTGCAGATCACGGCTGCGGACCAGCCGCAGGTCGGCCGGAACCTTATCGCCCGACTGGAGCAGCACAATGTCGCCGGGCACGATCGTGGTCGAATCGATCCGGTCTCTGTGGCCGTCGCGGATGACCGTGGCCTCGGTGACGAGCGTCTTTCCGAGGGCCTCGATCGCCTTGAGCGCCTTGCCCTCTTGCAGAAAGCCCACGACCGCGTTGACGAGCACCACGCCGAGGATCACCCCCGCGTCGATCCAGTCTTCGAGCACGGCCGTAACACCCGCGGCGACAAGCAGAATGTAGATCAGCGGCTGGTGAAACTGGAGGAGGAACCGCACGAGCGACCCGTGGCCACGCCGCGCGGTGAGCACGTTGGGCCCGTGCCGCCGCCGCTGTTCGGCCGCCTCCGTGGCGGAGAGGCCCCGGGAAACGTTTGTGTTGTGGCGGGCAACCACTTCCTCGGCGGCGAGATGATGCCAAGGATCGGGATGCGGCTGGTCGGTGGGCATGCGGATAGAGTAGGCAAAAAGGAGTCGCGAGTCATTTCCCGGACGCGGAAGGCGGCACGGCCCTGCCAGGCTTCGTCAGTTTTGCTGTTTGGCTTCCGCTACACTTTTTTTAACTTGGTGGCTGCATGATGCTTGTTCTCGCCAACGCAGACATTCCGCGGCTCGCCCTCGACCCGGCCACCGTTCGGATGTTGGCCTGGGCCCTCGGCGGCTACGTGCTATTTCTGCTGGCGATCAGCATCTACGCCAGCCGGCGGGTGCAGACCGAGGCCGACTACCTTGTGGCGGGCCGGCGGCTGCCGCTGTTTCTGGCCTGGGGCACGCTCATCGCCACCTGGTTCGGGGCCGCGACGATGTTTGCTGCCGCCGGCCAAGCCCGTGAGGTGGGGCTGTTGGGCGTGGTGCTCGATCCGCTGGCCTGCGCCGGCACGCTCGTGCTCGCGGGAATCTTTTTCGCCCGGCCGCTCTGGAAGATGGAGCTCTACACGATGGCCGACTTCTACCGGGTGAAATATGGCCCGGCGGCGGAGGTCGTGGGGGCCTGCATCCAGGTGCCGAGCTACTTCGCGTGGGTCGCCCTTCAATACATGGCACTCGCGAAGGTGCTCGAACTGTATTTCGGGATCCCGCTGGCTGTCGGGATCGTCGTCGTGGCGGCGGTCACACTCACGTACACGATGATCGGCGGCATGTGGTCGGTGACCCTCACCGACACCTTTCAGATCGTGATCGCGCTTGCGGGCCTGGTTGTGTTGCTCGGGGCAACGCTCTCGCACCCGGCCCTTGGAGACGGCGACCCGCTCCTCGGCCTGCGGGCTGTGTATGAGAAAGTGGCGGCCAGCCACCCAGACCACCTCCGGCTTGTGCCGGCCGAACTGAAGGCGGCGGCCCTTCTCCCCTGGCTCGCCGCCTGGGCCACGGGGCTATTTGGCAACATTCCGGGCCAAGACCTCCAGCAGCGGGTGTTTGCCTCGAAGAGCCCAAACGTCGCGATGCAGGCCTGCATCCTGGCGGGCGTGCTGTATCTCGTGTTTGGCATGATCCCCGTCACGCTCGGACTGGCATCGCTTGTTACCCACCCCAACGGAACACTCGACCCGGTCGGCTTTTTAGCGGGCGAGAATCTCTCACCCGGGATGCTCGTCGTGTTCGTGGTGGCGGTCGTGTCGATGGTGGTCTCCACCGCCACAAGCGCCGTGCTCGCCCCGGCCACGATCCTGGGCCACAACCTGCTCTCGCGGATACCCGGCCTCGATACCCGCCCGCTGTTTCGTGACCGGGCCTGCGCGGTCATCGTGTCGCTCGGCGGCATCTGCCTGGCCATGTGGGGCAAGTCGCTGATGGAGCTGCTTGACGTGGCGCTCTCGATCCAGCTTGTGGCGTTGTTTGTGCCCGTCGTGATGGGCATCTACGGACGCCCCCGGGGCCAGCTGCCGGCCGTGCTCTCGATGCTGATGGGCTTCGGGGCGTGGCTCGTGACGTTCGTGGTTCACGAGCTCGCCGGCGAGGCATCTGCCGGCCCAGCCGCGGTGATCACGGCCGTGCCGAGCGACTTCTGGGGGCTCGGCTGCGGAATGCTCGGCTACTTGATCGGCCAGACGCTTTCACCCGCGAGAATTGCCCCCGGGGCCGGTAGCGCCGAACCCAACAAAATGCCTCGCGAAGAGGCCCCAGGATCGATCGCATAAAAGCCCCGGGCAGCAGATCGCAGGCCCGGATCAACCAGTCTCGCCAGCGCCGGGGACCGTTACCGGGGCAAGGGCCGGGGAGACCGCTTACCTTGATTGCTTGAGCGTCTGGAGCCAGGCCACCACGTCAACGAGCTCCTGCTCGGAGAGCACGGTGGCCAGGTCGGCTGGCATGAGCGACACCGGTTGTTGCACGAGTTCCTCGACCGTGCTCCGTGCGAGGGTCACATCTACACCGTCGGCTCCACGGACCACCAGCTCCGCGGGTGTCTGCGAGATCATCAGACCGCTGAACGACCGGCCGTCGTCGGTGACCGCAGTCCAGGTCTCATAGTTGTGACTGATCGCCGCCGAAGGGGCGAGGATCGACTCATAGAGCGCCACGTTCGAGAGCTTGGCCCCGACACCCGACAGGTCGGGCCCCACGGCCTTCCCCTCGCCGTTCACTACGTGGCACTTGGCACAGGTGCCAGTGCCGGCAAACACCCCCCGCCCCCGGAGAGCATCACCGCTCCGCTTCACGAGGTCGGCCACCGCCGGCAGTTCCGCACCGCCGCGGGCCTTCGGGAGCGGCAGAACGCCCGCCGCCTCGGCTCGCACATCAGCCCAAGGGCCTGCGGACACAGCCGCGGCTGCTACCTGGAGCAACGGCGGCGAAAGCTCACCGGCCTTAGCCAGAGCGATCACTCTGCGAGCCCCGTGGGGCGTGCGGATCATCGCCCTGACCGCGTCGGCCCGGCTCGGCGGAGACGCTGCCGGATCCCGCACCCGTTCTTCGAGGAGCGGCAACGTCTTCCCGTCGCCACGGACACCGAGCACTGCCAGCAGCCGGGCCGCCGGCTCGTCGCCGCCAGCAAGCATCGCCCGAACGGCAGCCTCCCCCTGCATCTCGAGCGCGAGGCTCACTGCCTCAGCCGCCTTGCCGTCGTCGACACCCGGCAGCGTCGCCATGACCACGAGGCCAGGCAGGAACTCGGGCAGTCGGAAGCGGCGGGTGATTTCGTAGAAGGTGGCAGTGCCCGGCACAAAGTTAGCGGCCTCGATCACGCGGGCACGCAAGGCCGGCTCGGCCAGGTCGCCCGGCTCGAGCCGCAGCACTAGCTCCGGCAGAATCACGCCCGTCTTCTCAGGGTCGTTCGGGAGCGAGACGACCAACCGCCGCACATGCTCGCTCACAGCCCCCTTGGCCTGGAAGTCGAGCGCTCGCAGGCAGGCGAGCGACTCGTTCGTCAAGGTCGCGGGGTCGCCGATGATTTCGCAGAGCAGCTGCGGCGTGCTATCTGCCCGGCTCCGCCAGACGATCTCGCGGCCCGCCGGGCTCTTCCAGCCGTCGCCCACCTTCACACGCCAGGCTGCCAGCCGGCTGTTCCACTGGCTCTCGCCCGCCAACCCAGTCGCCCCGTCGGCCCCGATCCCGAGGGCCTCGAGTTCCCAGCGATCGCCTGCCGTGTGCCGGGCGGCAAGCTCCGCCCAGGCCCGGTCGGCCCGCTCGCCGACAACGCCCCGAACCGCGATCGCCCCCTCGCGGCGGACGGCGGGCACCGGATCAGCCGCGAGTTTCTCGACCAGCCCGAGCACGTCCCCCTCGACACGGCGACAGAGCCGGATCGCGACCATCCGCAGGTTCTCGTCGGAGTCGCTGGCGAGCCGGGCGATCCAGCTTAGAGCCTGGCCCGGCAGCATCCCGGCGGCCCAGGCGAGCCGGGCCCGATGCCGCGGATTCTGTGCCTTCGCAAACGCCGCATCGAGGGCCACCGCCGCGGCGGCGGGCTCCTTGGCAAGCCGCTCAAGCGCGGTCGCCCGGGCGCACTGGTTCGGGCTCTCGAGCGCCGCCACGCAGCCGGCCAGCGACGCGAAGTCATACTTCGGAACGCTCCACTTCACGCCCGGCGGCGCTATCCGGTAGAGGCGGCCCTTCTCGAGGTCGCCCATCGCGTGGCCCCCCACGCCGGGGTCGTACCAGTCGGCCACGATCAGCGACCCATCGGGGGCCGTGCAGACGTCACTCGGCCGAAACCAGCGGTCGGCCGAGCCGTCCACCAGCGGCTCGATGCGGGCCGCGTAGCCGGCCCCCTGCCGCGTGACCGGATAGGCCCGCACCACATTCGGCCCGGCATCGCAGTGGAGAATCGCACCATGAAAACGCTCCGGGAGGAGCGATCCCTCGTAGACGCAGATCCCCGTGGGAGAGCCGCCGCCGGTCATCAGGAGGTTGGGCATCACCCCGGGATCGTTCTGGTGCCAGTGGCGGAGCGGAATCTCCGGCTCGATGTTCGTGCGGCCGGCCTGCCAGCCGGCGCCAGTTCGCTCGTCCACGTAGCCATAGTTGCCATACTCAAAGACGGCGTTGATCCGCACCCCCTTGTTGCCGTCGTCGTCGTTGTCGCTCTGCCAGAGCGATCCGAAGGAGTCGACAGCCACCTCGTAGTTGTTGCGGAAGTTGTGGCCAAGCACCTCGAAGTCGCTGCCGTCGGGCCGGCAGCGAAACACCATCCCCTGCCGGTAGGGTTTGCCGGAGGCGTCGACGGGATTGCCGAACCGGTCGACGACCGGCTTGCCGTCACGATCGTGCACATGGCGGCCGGTGTTGCCGAAGTTGAAGTACCAGCGTCCGTCGGGACCTACCACGAAGGCGTGCACCGAGTGGTCGTGCTGCGGTTGCCCGGTCTTCGTGAAGAGCACCTCGCGGCGGTCGGCCACGAGATCGCCGTCGTCGTCGTGGAAGACGAGCACCTCCGGAGCGCAGGACACGATCACCTTCCGCCCCGGCCCCTCGCCGATCACGCAGATGCCAAGCGCGCTATCGACGTCGCGGCCCTGATGAAAAACGGTCTGCTTGTCGGCCACACCGTCGCCAGTGGTGTCTTCGAGGACGAGGATCCGATCTCCGGCCGGGCGGGTGTCTTTGCGGCCGCGGTAGTTTGTCACCTCGCAAACCCAGACCCTCCCCGCCGCATCGACGTCGATGTCGGAGGGGCTCAGCAGCAGCGGTTCGCCGGCAAAGAGCGCTACCGCAAGGTCATCGGGCACCGCGAGCGTGGCAGGCCCCTCCTCGGGTGGCACCGGGCCGGTGCGGGCCACGGCCGGCGCCGCCGAGGCCAGAGACATGAGCATGCCGATGGCGACCGCGCGGAGGGCATGCCCTCGAACATGGATTTGAGTCGTGGTCATGGCAGGGGCTCCAGTGAGGCTAGACCCGGGGAATCTCGTAGCCGCTCCGGGGCGTGCGGGCCGTCATGGCCTGGGCCTGCTCGTCGCCGGTGATCGCCTCGGCCGCCGGATCCCAGGTGATCGACCGGCCCAGCCGAGCGGCGATCGCCGTCAGATGGCAGGTGTTCATCGTGATCAGATGGCTGAACACATCGGAGACAGGCAGCCCCCCTTCGCTGAGGCAGCGGTAGAAGTTGGTTTTGTGGCCCTCGAAGGGCTTGCCTTTATAGAGGGCCATCAGATCGTCGGGCGTGAACTGGTCCTTGTCCCAGTTCTCCTCGATGGGCGTGCCGGCGATCTTGCCGCGGTTGACGAACAGCTTCCCCTTCTCCCCTTCGAACAGGATTCCGTTATCGCCCCGGCTCGTGACCGTCATCTCGACGTTGCTGGGGAAGGTGCACTTCACCGCGAAGTCGTGGGAGGTGTTGAACGAGTCGTCACGCTCAGGGTAGCCGTCCTTGAAAGGGACTGGGTGCTTGGCATCGGTGCCGTCGATCGTGACCGGGCCCTTGCCCAGGGCGTCTTCCTTGAGCGCCCACTGGGCGATGTCGATGTGGTGAGCGCCCCAGTCGGTGAACTTGCCGCCCGAATACTCGTACCACCAGCGGAAGTCGTTGTGGCAACGCTTCTGCCGGTAGTCGACCTTGGGAGCCTGCCCGAGCCACATCTCCCAGTCGAGCCCCTCGGGCACGTCGGCCACCGGGAACGGGCCACCGGTGGGGCTGCCATTGATGCCAACGGTGATCTTATTGATCGGGCCGAGCAGACCCTTGTGGACCATGTTCACTGCACGCAGGAAGCGGTCCTTGTCGCTTCGCTGCTGGGTGCCAATCAGGAACTGGAGGGTCGGGTGCTTCTCGCAGGCCGCCCGGATGAGCTTGTTCTCTTCAATCGTGAGCGAGAGCGGCTTCTGGCAGAACACGTGCTTGCCGGCCTGGAGCGCTTCGATCGCAATCTTCACGTGCCAGTGGTCGGGCGTGACGATGCTCACGACGTCGATGTCGGGCCGCTCGAGCAGCTTGCGATAGTCGCCGTAGGCGTCGGCCTTGCCCTTGCCGATGTTCTGATCATTGCGGGCCCGCTCGGCATGGCGGACGTCGACGTCGCAGACAGCCACAACGTCGCCGTACCGGGCATGCTCTCGGGCGTCGCCTGTGCCCATACTCCCGAGGCCGATGCAGCCGATCTGCGGCCGGTCGGTGGCGGCCCGATTCGCGAAGGCGGGCTGGCTCCAGGCGAAGTAGGGAATGCTGCCGGTCGCGGCCCCGACTGCCACCGAGGTGCTGAGAAACTTCCGCCGCGAGGCTTTGTGAGAGGCCACCATATGTTACTCCAGAGAGAGAATCCTAGGCTGGCTCCCGAATGCCGCCACCGGCTAAGAAGTCTAACCACGAATAACCGTGCAAAGAAACCGCGGTTGCCCGTGCCGAGCAAGCGGCTTGCTCAGCCAAACGAAGCTTGGCTCGCAATGGCGTCGCCCGCGGGATTCCGCATAAAAGCCCTCGGCGCAAGCCGGGGGACTGTGACGTGGCCTATCGCCCCACGCCGCCATGCCAACACGCGGCGCATGACTTCCGGTGGCATGGCAGGCGGGGTGGCCTTTGATCCCGCAGTCCCCGGGCTCGCGCCCTGGGGCTTGTATGGGTGCAAGGGGAGGGATGGCAATGGCGTTGGCAGCGGGATTCCGCATACAAGCCCTCGGCGCAAGCCGGGGGACTGTGACGTGGCCTATCGCCCCACGCCGCCATGCCAACACGCGGCGCATGACTTCCGGTGGCATGGCAGGCGGGCTGGCCTTTGATCCCGCAGTCCCCGGGCTCGCGCCCTGGGGCTTGTATGGGTGCAAGGGGAGGGATGGCAATGGCGTTGGCAGCGGGATTCCGCATAGAAGCCCTCGGCGCAAGCCGGGGGACTGCGACGTGGCCTATCGCCCCGCGTTGCCATGCCTACAGGCCGCGGCAACACGCGGCGCATGACTTCCGGTGGCATGGCAGGCGGGGTGGCCTTTGATCCCGCAGTCCCCGGGCTCGCGCCCTGGGGCTTGTATGGGTCACGGGGAGCGATGGCAATGGCGTCGCCCGCGGGATTCCGCATACAAGCCCTCGGCGCAAGCCGGGGGACTGTGACGTGGCCTATCGCCCCACGCCGCCATGCCAACACGCGGCGCATGACTTCCAGTGGCATGGCAGGCGGGGTGGCCTTCATTCCCGCAGTCCCCGGGCTCGCGCCCTGGGGCTTGTATGGGTGCAAGGGGAGGGGTTGCCCGTGCTATCTCGCCGGCCTTGCAAGCGAGCGAGAGGCAGGATGCCGAAGCGAGCTTGCACGGAGTGAGCTGAGCGGCTTGCGCTATCGCAGCGCCGCGTGGAGAATCTCGGCCGGGTGGAGGGCCTGGCGACCGGTGCCGTCGGCGATCTGGTGGCGGCAGCTCGTGCCGGGGGCCGCGAGGAGCACGTCGGCCGGGGCGGCCCGCACCGCCGGGAAGAGCACGAGTTCGCCGATCCTCATCGACACGTCGAAGTGCTCCCGCTCGTAGCCGAAGGAGCCCGCCATGCCGCAGCAACCACTCGGGATCAGCTCCACTGAGTAGTTCCGCGGTAGCGATAGAATCTTTGTCGTGTGGTCAACCGATGAGAGCGCCTTCTGGTGGCAGTGGCCATGAACGAGCACCCGCCGGGAGTCGTCGGTGAAGGCGTCTGGGCCGATGGTGCCGGCCTCGGCCGCCCGGGCCAGAAACTCGTCGAATAGCAGCACGCCGCTGGCCAGCGTGGCGGCCTGCGGAACGAGCCGCTCGGGCACGAGGTCGGGATACTCGTCCCGGAACGACAGGATCGCCGACGGCTCGACACCCACGAGCGGCTCCTCGGCCGAGACCACACCGGCGAGCAGTTCGACATTTCTGGCCGCCAGCTCGCGGGCCTCGCGGACCAGGCCCTTGGAGAACGCCGCCCGGCCGCTGTCGACGTGCGTGGGAATCACCACCTCCCAGCCGAGTCGCTCGAGAAGCTCCACTGCCTTGATGCCGATCCGGGCGTCGAGGGTGTCGGTGAACTCGTCGGCAAAGAAGTGGACACGGCCGAGCCGGCCATCGCCCTGGCCGCCGCCGCGTTGCCGCCACCACCGCCTGAGCGTTGTGCCCGGCAGCCGGGGCAGCGAGCGAGCTTGAGCGAAGCCGAGCACCCGCTTCACCAAGGTCGAGATGCCCGGAGCCGTGACGGCGAAGTTATAGGCCCAGGGTGCGATCGCCGCCTGCCGCAGCATCACTGCCGACCCGGCGACAAGCCGGCTCCGCCACGGCACGCCCGCCGCATCGTGGCGGTGCTGTTCCCACTCGGCCTTGAGCCGGGCCATGTCGACATTCGACGGGCACTCGCTCTTACAGGCCTTGCAGGAGAGGCAGAGATCCATCACCGCCGCGAGCTCGGGGCGGCTCCAGGGATCCGCTTCCTTCGGATCGGCGAGCGCCTGCCGGAGAACGTTGGCCCGGGCCCGCGTCGTGTGGTCCTCGTCGAGCGTGGCCATATAGCTCGGGCACATTGTGCCGCCGGCTGCCGCGGGCTTGCGGCACTGCCCCACACCCGAGCATTTTTCAGCGGCCCGCAGGATGCCGCCCGCCTCGGCAAAGCGAAAGAGCGTTGCATGCTGCGGCTCGGGATCGCCCGGCAGGATCCGCAGGCTTGTGTCCATCGGCGGGGCATCGACGATTTTGCCCGGATTGAAGATCGCGTGCGGGTCAAACGCATGCTTCACCCGACGGAAGATCCCATACACTTCGTCGCCAACCATCGAGCGAATGAACTCGCCCCGCAGCCGGCCGTCGCCATGCTCGCCCGAGAGACTGCCACGGTATTTCTTCACCAGCGCCGCCACGTCGGTGGCCACCGCGCGGAACATCGCCAGGCCCTCCGGCGAGCGGAGGTCAAACAGCGGTCGCAGGTGCAACTCACCCGCCCCGGCATGGGCGTAGTGAACGCAGTCGATTCCATACTTCTCGGCGAGCAGCCGGTCGAACTCGGCGATGTAGGCCGGCAGATCCGCGACGGCGACGGCCGTATCCTCTACGATCTCGCGGGGCTTTTTGTCGCCGGGCAGGTTGTTGATCAGCCCCTGACCGGCCCGGCGGAGCTCCCAGACCTTGTGGGCGTCGGCCCCAAAGAGCAGCGGATAGGCGGAGCCGAGGCCCGCCTCACGGAGTTCCCCCTCGAGGCCACGGAGCCTCGCGGCGAGCGTTGCCTCATCGGCGTCTTGCATCTCGACCACGAGCACGGCGCCGGGGTCGCCGACCACGAAGGAGCGGTTGCGGGCCTGCTCGCGGTTCTCCTTCGTGCAGAGCAGGATCTTGTCGTCGATGAGTTCGCAGGCGGTGGCCCGGGCCGCCGGGTCGCGGTCGGGCCGCATCACGACGAGCGTGGCCCGCAGCGCCTCGTCTACGTCTCGGCAGTGCACGCAGAGCAGCGCCCCCGGCGGCGGCAGCGGAATGAGATTGAGCTCGTACTCGACCCCGACAAAGAGTGTGCCCTCCGAGCCGGCCAGGAGCTTTGAGAAGTTGAAGGGCTTATGACTCGCGGGATCGAGCGGGGCAGCATCCATGAGGGCGTCAAGGGCGTAGCCTGTGTTACGGCGGGTGACCTCGGGCCGCGGAAAGGCGGCTCGGATCGTCTGCCGCGTGGCCGCGTCAGCAAACAGGTCGCG
>Ga0209498_1000229_pt1 | contig 33634 bp, 31 predicted proteins | sample WalLakDeSediment_FD_184131 | JGI IMG/M metagenome (GOLD analysis project Ga0209498, IMG submission 184131) | Lake sediment microbial communities from Walker lake, Nevada to study Microbial Dark Matter (Phase II) - Walker Lake 11/02/13 Deep... | ecosystem: Environmental > Aquatic > Freshwater >...
TACAACATCGCCAAACTCAGCGCCAAAAACCATCAGCTTGTTGAAGCCGGTGTTTGCCCAGCCATGTGGTGTAAACTTAGCCAGGAACTGCATCCACGTTGGAGTGATGAAGAGGGGCCACCAGCATCCCCCCAGCGGCGCCAGTACCAGGGAGACCAGCACAGCCAGCGAGCCAGCGCTGCGCTGCGTCCTGACCAGAGCAGCCAGCATGATGGCGAAAGCCGAGGACATTATCACCATGAGGATAGAGAGGATGATAACAGCGGCAGGGGAGAGCCCCAGATCTATATTGAAGGCCAGGATACCCACAGCCCAGAATATCGCTATTTGAATCAGTCCCTTGGCAGCCGTGCCCGCGAATACACCCCCGAGGATAGACTCTCGCCGTACCGAGCTGGCAAGCAGCCGCTCCAGGGTGTGGTTCTGGCGCTCGCGGATTATCGCCTCAGCCCCCAGAGCGGCAGCAAAGAAGACGAACATCACCAGATAGCCGGGGATAACGAAGTTGGCCGCATTTTCCGGCTCCACATCGCCCACCTGCTGCGCCTCGAACTCCACGAACGGTTCCGCGGCGGCCATCGCCTCCGCGACCTGCTCGATGATTTCGTCAATCGCAGCCTGATCCCAGGGGTCCAATAGTCCCTGCCCTATCATAAGCTCTACGGTAGCCCTGGTTGCTACTTGCGTTGAGCCAATTCTGGTAGCTATAGAGCGGCCCAGACCATAGAGAGCCGCCCTGGTAGAGGTGGCCCCAGCGTCGGCTACTACCTCAAGTTCAGTTTCTTCACCCCTGACTACTCTTTCAGTGAAATCCTCGGGAAAGGCGAGAAAGCCGTCTAGCTCACCGTCCTCGACCGCCTGGCGGGCCTCTGCGTAGTCCCTATCCCAGATTATCTGCGGATCACCGGGTTCCAGTTCAGAGTCGTCCTTAGTCTCCAAAGCTCCGATAATCTGATGACTGAGACCACCATCCGCCTCCTGGGTGGCCACATGAAGTTCCAACCTCTCATCCTCACTACCCACATCGGCCAAGAGGAAATTGAACAAAACCACGAACATGAGGGGGAATAGTATAAAGAAGACCAGAGCCATACGATCCCTGGAGAAGAGCTTCAAGTCCTTCAGCATTATGAACCAGATATGACTGAGGTGTTTCATAATTTCATTTTGCATTTTGATTTTTGAATTTGCGCTTAGCGCCTATCTGCCTCCAGACATGACCTTGAAGATAACTCGGCCGAGAACCAGACCTACTACGGCGACCCCCGCCATTACTCCCATCTGCAGGCCCACATCAGTCAGGGAGCCTCCATCAGCTATTATGGTTCTGAAGGCATCGTTGGCGTAGGTATTGATGGATACCTTACTGATGACATTGAGCACCCCGCTTTCCGGGACCTCGAAGAACGTGCCGCCCAGAATCACCATAGCCATGGTGAAGAAAACAGCGATCCAGGTAGCCTGGTCCTCAGTACGGGCAACCGAGCCGATTATCAGCCCCAAGGCGCTTACTGCAGCTATGAAGACTATAGCGACAACCAGTGACTCCACGAAAGAGAGGGGGGTGAACATCTGAAACACCGCGTAGGACAGTAGCAGCAAGATGAGGGTCTGTAGGAACCCTCGGGAGAAATTTACCAGAAACTTGCCTGCAAAAAGCTGCCCCACACTGAGCCGCGTGGTGAGCAGTCGCTCCAAGGTCCCCTTCTTGCGCTCCTCCACCAGCGCCCTTGCAGTCAAGGTTATGGCGAAGAGAACAAACATGGTAATGATCCCTGGCAGGAACTCGTTCACCGGGTCAGGGCTGTCGCCCACTGTCTCCTCTTTCACCACCACTGCTGGGGACTCACGTTCATCCTCCAGGAGTCGTTGCACAGTAATATCTATGCGTTCCTGGCTGATATCGCTTCCGGCGAGGTACTCGCTAACCTGACCTCGTACCTGGAATTCCTGGGCCATCTGGTCAGCCACGCCACCGACTATGCTGGCCACTATCTGACCTTCATCACCTCCGTTGCCTCTCTGCTTGAATATCAACTGCGCCTGCTCACCGGAGGCAAGCCTGTCGGAGAAGCCCTGTGGGATATAGAGAACCATCAGCAGGTCAGCCCTATCCAGCCTGGCATCCGCCTTCGATGTGGAAAGCAGCTCGACATCGAGGTTGTCTACCTCTTCCAGCCATTCGATGAAGAGAGCAGAGTAGGCGCCCCCCTGGTCTTCATTTACCACATGGGCAGTGCCGTGGAACTGCATTTCCCCGAAGGCACCGTACATCAGGGCGAAGATAGCTATTGGTAAGAGCAGACTGAATGCCAAGTCGCCCTTATCCTGTATGTAGATACGAACTTGCAGCAAGGCGACTAACAGCGGTCTAATCATATTTCTTCTAATCCCGCAGGCTTCTGCCGGTCAGACGCAAGAAAACGTCTTCCAGGGTGACCTGGTCGGGCGGCCCGATCTGACTCCTCAGTTCCCTGGGGGTATCCATAGCGATAATGCGGCCTCCATCCATAATAGCAACGCGGTCGCACAGACGGTCAGCCTCCTCCATATAATGGGTGGTGTAAAGAATGGTCATCCCTTTATCCCGCAAGCCCTCGATAGTATCGTAGATGTTGTTTCGCGACTGCGGGTCGATGCCCACAGTAGGCTCGTCCATAAAGAGAAGCTCAGGGTGCCCCATAAGGGAAACAGCCAGGTTGACGCGCCGCTTCATTCCTCCGGAGAACTTGTCCACCCTTCCCTTGGCCCGCTGCGCCAGCCCCAGAAGCTCCAGGCGAGCCGCTGCCTGAGCCCGTGCCTCCTTGCCATCCAGCCCTACCATCCTGCCGAAGAAGACCAGATTATCAAAGGCGGACAGTTCCTCATAAAGGGCCAACTCCTGAGGGCAAACCCCGATTAGACTACGCACAGCATTAGCATCACGCCGAACAGAATAGCCCCCTATCGTGACGTCCCCGCTGTCAGGCTCCAGAACTGTGGACAGCATGCGAATGGTAGTGGTCTTCCCAGCGCCATTGGGGCCCAAAAGGCCGAAGATCTCACCCTTGTAGATGGTGAAGGAAACGCCATCGACAGCCTTGTGTTCATTGAAGCTCTTGTGAAGTTCTTGCGCTGTTAGAAATGCCTCGGCCATTTTCCTAACCCCCGATCTCCGTAGTCGCTACCACTGGAGCTTGTCAATATTAGCCCGAATTATATACGACGATATAGTGGTTGACAAGGCACTGTGTAGTAGGGGCGTTCAATTGAACGCCCCTACTACGTTTCGAACCTCCATCGACGGAAGAGGTGACCCCCATGCACAAGACCTTAACCAATGGTATACTAGTAGCATCCCAAATAAGGAGTGAATACATGGGCCCATTGGACGGAATAAAGGTGCTGGATCTGTCACGGCACAGCCCCGGCAGGTATACCTCCCTGATCATGGCCGATCTCGGCGCCGAGGTTATCACGGTCGAAACTCCCCGCACAGCAGGTTCGCCAGCGCTTTCTTTCATGTTCACTGACGACACCTGGTTCCGCTACATCGGCATGAACTGCAGCAAGAAGAGCATCGCAGTCAACCTCAAGCATGAGCGGGGCAGAGACATTGTCTATAATCTGGTAGATAATGCAGACGTGTTAATCGAGGCATTCCGTCCCGGTGCGTCGGCACGCCTGGGCATGGACTATGAGACATTGAGCAAGCGCAACCCGCGGCTGATCTACTGCTCCGTCACGGGCTACGGACAGGATAGTCCCTACGCAAATCGGGCTTCGCACGATATCAATGTAGTTGCCATGACGGGGATACTTGGTGCTTGTGGCTCGCAAGAAGGAGAGCCCATTCATGTCATCTTTCCCCAGATATCGGATCTCTCCGCCAACTGCCAGGCCATAAGCTCCATCCTGGCCGCCCTCTACGCCAGGGAGAAAACAGGCAGGGGCCAGTTCATAGACGTGGCGATTACAGACGGGATGATCTACTTCAACTGGGTCATGAACATACGCTACCTGCTCAACGGCGAGGTGGCGGATCGGAGTAAGCTTCCCACGGGCAGCGATCAAGCGTGGTTGAACACTTACAAGACCCACGATGGCAAATACGTGGCCATATCCTGTCTTGAACCCCCGCTCTGGGCCAACCTGTGCCGCCTGGTGGGCAGGGGGGACTTTGTAGACCAGCATTTCGCGCCACTCGAAAAGCAGAAGGAGATGTATGAGGCACTCTGCAAGATTTTCGCAACCAAGGATAGGGACGAGTGGCTCAGGCTTTTCGACCAAGCCGATGTCGCGGGAGCGCCTGTGTATAACGTGGAGGAGGTTTTATCTGACCCACACGTCGTGCACCGCGGGCTGGTGGTGGAGGTCGACCATCCCAAGTTGGGAAAGGTAAAGCTTTTAAACAACCCCTTCAGGCTTTCGGACACCCCAGCCAAGCCCAGAACCCGCCCGCCGCTCTACGGCGAGAATACCCATGAGATATTAACCGACGTCATCGGCGCCAGCGAGCAGGATATTAAAAGCCTGATTGACGAGGGGGTAATCGAGTAAAGCCAGTACTGTGGTATAACAGTGTACTGGTGTATATTTTAAAGATGTAGCGTCGTGGCTCCCGTCACGACGCAGTATTCGTTGCCACAGGAGTGGCAACGCTACACTCCCTGTGATATTTCGCTGTCCTTCACGTAGCGTCGTGGCTCCCGTCACGACGCAGTATTCGTTGCCACAGGAGTGGCAACGCTACACTCCCTGCGATGGTTTGGTGTTGTCAGCCAGAGTGCCGTGCCAGAATCGCATCCTATGGCGTCTCAGCAGGATTTAAGAGCCGTGCCAGAGCGACAATTTCCCCTCAGAATGGCTCTCCCCTGTAGCACTCGTACTATTCACCCATGATCTGGAGCACGATATCCCTGGAACGGGTTCTGTTGTCGAAATCAGCCAGCACGATTTGCTGCCACGTACCCAACATCATTCTACTGTTTACAAAAGGTACCACCAGCGAAGGCCCTAGTAGCGAGGCGCGCACATGGGCATGTCCATTGCCATCCCCCCAGGCAGCATCGTGCCGGTATGGGATATCCCTGGGGACTGCCCGATCCCACATGCTCTGGAAATCGCTGAGCACGCCCCGTTCGTACTCAATAGTTGTCACCCCAGCAGTCGAACCTGCCACGAAAACAGTCACCGTACCATCTTTGATGTCCGATTCCTCTATCTTCTGCGTCACCTGATGGGTTATGTCAATAAGCTCACAGTCACCTTTGGTCTGAACATGTATGCGCGTGTTGATAACCATCTCCAATCACCCCTCAGTCCAAAATATGCAACGCAATTATAGCATAGGCAATACCAAGCGACTCCTTCACAATATGATGATATAATTGTGACGTAATCAATCTGGCCAAGGGAGTTTGAAATGGACTTCTTCGAGACGGTCAGGAGAAGGCAAAGCACTCGCCGCTTCAGCGATCAGCCAGTGGCGCACGAAGATATTTTGACCATGCTTGAGGCAGCAACGCTGGCGCCCAGTGCCACCAACGAGCAACCCTGGCACTTCATCGTGATCCGGGATAAGGAACTCAAACAAGACATGCGTGATGTGGTTAAAGCCGTGCTGGAGGCATCGATCTCGGAAACGGATAATCAAGCACGGCGGAAACGCCTCGCGAGGATGCGGTTCTACAGCACCCACTTCGCCGCTGCCCCGGTGGCCATCGCGGTACTGGCTCGTCCCTGGGCTGGAGGAGGCTACGGTTCCCGTCCAGACTCCACCTCACATGACCTGGCCCTGCAGAGCATAGCCATGGCAGTAGCCCAGCTCCTGCTGGCAGCTACCGCGCTGGGATACAGCAGTTGCTTTGCCAGCGCACCGGTTGAGTTCGCCCGAGAGGAACTGGAGGCCTTGATCGGCGCGGAGCCACCGTGGTTTCTGGTTGGCACAATCTCTCTGGGAATGGCCGCAAAACAACCTCAAGAACGAGCCCCTCGGAAAGCCCTCGAAGAAGTCTGCACATTTATCGGTTAGAAGATGAAGATACTGGGAATCGAATCGTCATGCGATGAAACCGCCGCCGCTGTTGTCGAGGACGGCACCAAGATTCTGTCCAACATTATAGCCTCCCAGGTCGAGATCCATAGCCGCTATGGCGGCATAGTCCCAGAGGTTGCCTCCCGCCAGCACCTACTCTCTGTCATCCCCGTCGTTGAACAGGCGCTGAGTAATGCCAGCGTAACCCCCGACGGCCTCTCAGCTATCGCCGTCACCAATGGGCCTGGATTGGCAGGCTCTTTACTGGTAGGAGTGAACCTGGCCAAGGCCCTGGCATTGGCATGGGGCCTGCCCCTCATCGGGATCAACCACCTCGAGGCACATATCTACGCCAACTGGCTGGGAGAGGATACACCTGTATTCCCTCTGCTCGCACTTATCGTATCCGGGGGCCACACCGACCTAGTTCTGATGAGTAACCACGGAGAACTCCTACTGCTGGGCAGGACCCGAGATGACGCCGCTGGCGAGGCCTTCGATAAGGTAGCTAGAATGCTGGAGCTGGGGTATCCCGGAGGCCCTGCTGTGGAACGAGCCTCAAGAGAGGGAACGCCCCGCTATCACCTGCCTCGTGCTTGGCTGAAGGGTAGCGATGACTTCAGCTTCAGTGGGCTCAAGACAGCGGTGGTCCGGTTGGCGGAAGAGCTGGGAATCCCCACTATGCCCCACCCCAACTCCGTGGCAGCCGACATCGCCGCCAGCTTCCAGCGGTCTGTAGTCGATGTCCTGGTAACCAAAACAACAGCAGCAGCCAGCCGACATGGGGTGAAACAGGTGCTACTCGCCGGCGGCGTGGCTGCCAATGAACTCCTCAGGAAGACGGTTGTTCGCCGCTTACCCACCCCGGTGCTCGTCCCCGATCCTGTCCTGTGCACCGACAACGCCGCCATGATCGCCTCCTGCGGCTATTTCCATCTGCTCGCGGGGAAAGTCGCCGGATGGGACCTGGACGTTATCCCCGGCCTCAAGTTAGGCTAGCAGTTGCCAGCTGAACACATGCCTGTAGCGTCGTGACTCCTGTCACGACGAAATTCTCGTTGCCACGGGAGTGGCAACGCTACACCCCGTGTCATTTCGGCGCCCTTCTCGGTAGCGTCGTGACTCCTGTCACGACGAAATTCTCGTTGCCACGGGAGTGGCAACGCTACTTGTAAGGACACTATGTTGACAAGCATGCTATAATTTAGCTGGTAAAACAGTATACCAGTATACCAGCGAAAGGTGGATACATGGCTAGGGTAATCGCTATCGCTAACCAGAAAGGCGGGGTGGGCAAAACCATCACCACAATCTCCCTTGGTGCCGCCTTGAGGGAGATCGGGGCTCGCGTTCTGCTGGTGGACATGGACTCTCAGGGCACACTTTCCATAGCCTTGGGCATACACAGGGTAAAGAAAACCGTGTACGATGTCCTCCGCGACGTGGAACTGGGCATGGAGGATATCATTATACCTACAGGTACAAAGTGCGACTTGGCCCCGAGTAATATCCATCTCGCCGGCGCCGAGGTAGAACTCATCAACGAACCAGGAAGAGAGTTCATCCTGAAGGGCAAGCTGGCTTCGGTCAACAAGATGTACGACTATATCCTCCTCGACTGCCCGCCTTCGCTGGGAGTACTGACCCTCAACGCCCTCACCGCGGCCGGCGAGGTCCTGATCCCTGTTCAGTCCCACTATCTCGCCTTCCGAGGCATGCAACTGCTACTCACCACTATATCCAAGGTCAGGGGGCGACTTAACCCTAGCCTTGAGGTGCTGGGTATACTGCCCACCTTTTATGATAAACGCACTCGCCATTCTAAGGAGGTGGGAGAGCAACTCAGAGAGCACTACGGGGAGACTATGATCAACATATCCATTCCAGCCACGATAAAATTCGCCGACACAACTACAGCGGGCGAGTCCATTCTGACATTCAGCAGTTCCTCCCCCGCTGCCGCTGCCTACCGTAAGCTAGCAAGAGAGGTGCACAATGGCAAAGCGAATAAGCGTGGCTAAACGCCTCGCTGACGATATGACGACGAAGAAGGGATTAGATGCGCTGTTCAGCGATGCACCAGTACAACAGTCTACCAGTACGCCAGCTAAACCCAAGAGGTTTGAAAAGGGCACATTCTACTTCGACCCCGACGATCTGGCGCAGTTGGAAAAAGTATGGCTGCACCTCATGGGACAGGGGATCAGGTGCAACAAGTCGGAGATCGTCAGCATCCTGCTCAGCGCCGGCCTTGAGGAGCACGAGCGTAACCCGGCAAGAAGCCTGCTCTCCCAGCGACTAACCGGTAAGCGCCGCCGAAGCTAGACACCCGGCCAGTAAGCGATCGAGGTACCTCAGTAGTAGCAACCGCATCCCTCAACAAGCTCATGCAGAACACTGTCTTACCAGTGTACTGGTGTAATCCTCAGAAGCTGTCAACTAGCAAGCAATCCCGAGGTTAAACGCCTGGCTACAGGGCAACGGGCACACTCCCGCCGACGGCAAAAGGTCTTATCCAGATGGACCAGCCCCTGCTGGCGCTGCGCCGAATTCACCAGCCTGGAGGCACCCGGGCCCAGCAGCAGCTTCGCCAGATCGCGAGTTATCCCGTACTCGCCTGCTTTAGGGTAGCCTCGATAGAGCGCCAATACCTGCTCCGCCAGCTCCTCTTGCGATCTGTCCTCGGCCCAAGCTAGCACAAAGGGCAAGATGATATTGATCACGATCTCACGTGCTCTCCCCTGCCCTATCAGACTGCATTCGCTTCCCGAGCAGGGTTCAGGGGCACTAGCCATAAAGCTGGAATCTAGCCACGACGTACCCGGCCGTGCCTGGCCGACCAACTGCAAAACCCTTTCCGATAGCCCTGCCTCCATAAAGCGGGCAAACAGATAGGCTGCACCGACAAGGCGGCGTGCAGGATGGTTTTCCGGACGTACCCTGAATACACGCCAGAGAGAAGAATCCATTGCCTCCCCATCGCCCAGACAACTCCAGATTCGTTCCAGTTCACCATCGCCACCCACGACCAATAATCCCGCCCTGCCTAAGAGCAGCGCTTTGAGCACCTCAACCTGCTCTTGGGGAGGTTTGCCTAGGCAAAAGCCCTCCAGTACCGACAGCGGTAGACAGCGAGCCAACTCCTCGAAGAATTCCTTATTCTTGCTATAACCCAAGGCCCCCATTATGCCCTCGAACAGCACCTGGGACGGCAGCCTCCTGCCCATCGCTTCAGCGAAGTGACCTGCCTTGAGCCGAAATCGCTCTTCCCCAGCTTCATCCAGCAATCTGCCCATCTCGCTATCTCCCAGCCGTTGCCCTGCGTTATAGCAAGGATCACTGGGCACCATAGGCAAATCAGTCCAGTAGCGAACATCATCCAATGAACCTTTGAGACAATGGCGCAGACTCAATGTAGGCACCTTCTTCCCACTCTGAAGCTCTGCTGCCATATCTCCATCCCAGACCACTTGAAGGATCACATCGTTGTAGCTTGGGTCACGATTGTGACCATGGCTCTTCCAGTCACCCGCCCTCGAGTGAAGCTCTACATCCCCTCTTAAAAGCACACCATCAGCAGTGGAAATAATGGCGCCTATAAAATCAGGCCCACTATCCTTGTTCTCCCTTCCTGGATAGATCACCTGCAGCCTCTCTCCATAACCGGTAACCATCCTGCCCTTCTCCACCAACTGCCTTTTCCAGACCTGGACGAGAAGGCACTCAGCTACCTTTACCTTGCTCACGTGCCCCTTTCTCTATGAACGCGCAATAAACCTCGACAAGGGTTCATGCCTTACCACCTGCAGACCCTCTTCAGGCCTTTTTTGCTCGGCGCACCCGGTACTTGAAGCTAGAACGCTCAGCCACGATGTTAAGCAGGGTATTGGAGGTCCCACGCGGCCTGTACAACCCCGTCTCCCACTCGCTGATCGTTTGCTGGCGCGTCCCAAGTTGTCCTGCCATTTCCTGCTGGGTCATTCCCAGGTGAGTCCTCAGGGCGCGGACACGCTCTCTGTCCCAGTGGACTTCTTTTTGTTCTCGCATCTTCATGTCACTATTTTACACGAAAACGTGTAAAAAGTCAATGCCCCCAAACAGAAAAACCCGGCCTGGCAAGCCCCAGTCCGAGACGGTTAACGGCAGGACTATACCGCCCATTTTTGTCCAATTAAGCAAAAAGGCTTGAGAATTGCTTGGACTGAGGACTGTTTTTCGTAAAACAGTCCGCCTTTTATGCTGCTATTCTATACGTATTCCAAGGAAAGTCTGGCGAGGAAAGCATTTTATTTGCGGACTGTTGACAGTCCTACTATTATTGTGTTATAATTGCATAAAAGGACTGAATAGTACAGTCCTAAACTAATTAGTCCAGAGGAAAATGAGATGGCAGTTAGAGATCGTGATTTAGAAGGCCGAGGCCTTATCCCACCCTACGGTCCAACCAGGGGAACCCTACAGTCACTGCAACTGCTTCGTAGAACAACACCGCCCAGAATCGATAGTGATTTCCTTCGGGTTAGTAAGATCGCTCCCGGAAACGAATACAAGGTAGTGGGAGCACTGAGGTTCTTGGGGCTAATAGACGATGAGGGCAGGCCTACAGACAGCAGCCGCCTACTGAAGACCAAAGGGCCTACTTATACCCTGGCCCTCCAGGATATTGTTCGCAACGCCTATTCGGGGGTATTTCACAAGCTCAAGCTGAAGGAGCTAACCAGAGACGGAATCTACAACTACTTCGTCACTGAGGGCGGGCTTGGCGCCGAGATGGCCACCAAAGCTACCCGCTTTCTAATCAGGCTATGCAGGCTGGCCGAGATCGAGATCACCCCTGATGCTGCACAGCCATCCCCACGGGCTAAACGAAGAACTCGCTCGCAACGTCAGATCTATCACCAGCCCCAGGCGGAGTCCGCAACCGGAGATAACGGCCAGATGATCCTCTCCGCATTCCCCTTCGTGCTAGCCCTGACTCCTGAAATGGCACAAATGAATGTCGACCAACTCACCGACCTCTTCCGCAAACTGAGAACCGCACTCGAACAGTCCCTCACAAGTTGACGCTGATTGCCTTCCCCTCTCATGGTATGCTACAATATCTCGGCCACGAGGCTGATATGTCAGACCTGAAATACTGGGTGGGGTTCAATCGGATACCGGGCATCGGCCGCGCCAAGTTCTCCCAACTTGAGAGCTATTTCAGCAATCTCGAGCAGGCCTGGCATGCCGGACCAGCAGACTTGAAATCAGCGGGACTGGACACCAGATCGATCGAGGCCATCGTTGCTTCACGTCCCAATATTTCGCCCGATGCCGAGATGGAAATGCTGGAGCGGTACCAAGTCAAAGCGCTCACGTGGAATGACCCCGCCTTCCCCGACAGACTGAAGGAGATCTACGATGTCCCTCCCCTACTATACATCAGAGGGGCTCTTGCCGCGGAGGACGAATGGGCGATAGCAATAGTTGGTACCCGGCGGGCTACAATATATGGGCGAGATGTAACCGAGCGATTGGTAACCGACCTGGTAAACAACCGAATCACCATCGTCAGCGGACTGGCCCATGGGATCGACTCAGTCGCACATCGCACCGCTCTGAAAGCAGGCGGGCGCACCATCGCCATCTTCGCCTGCGGCCTCGATCTGGTATACCCTGCAGAGAACACGAAATTAGCTCAGGCTATCATAGAGCAAGGGGCACTGATTAGCGAGTACCCGCTGGAAACCAGACCCAAGGCAGATAACTTTCCCCGCCGCAATCGTATCATGTCCGGACTAAGCCTCGGGGTGGTAGTTACCGAGGCCGGTGAAAGCAGCGGGGCCCTGATCACAGCAAACCTCGCCCTGGAGCAGAACAGGGAGGTGTTCGCCATCCCTGGCAGCATCCTGTCGCCAGCAAGTCGCGGCACTAACCGCCTGATACAGGATGGAGCAAAGCTAGTAAGAAACGTACAAGACATCCTCGAGGAATTAAATCTGACCATGATCCCGCAGCAGCTTGAGATGCGAGAACTCGTCACAGCCGACGAGACCGAATCGCTGCTTCTCAAACATCTTCACAACGAGCCAATTCACATCGACGAGGTCTGTCGCCGCTCGCAACTCCCCATAGCCACCGTCTCCAGCACCCTGGCAATGATGGAACTCAAAGGAATGGTACGCCATCTAGGCGGCATGAACTACACCCTCGCCCGCGCGGACTGAATTCGTAGCAATCGAAGAAAAGGCGGGTGTACCGAATCCAGTACCTGAATTTTCGACCGCGAGAGCCCTTTTCTACTCCCAGGACCTGATACCCGGCACACGGCCACAGCGCTCACATTCCAGGTACTCAACCCCCTGCGGATTCACCCTGGAAAAAGTTGCCTTGATCGGCTGCTGACAAACGTGGCAGAAAGCAATTCGGACGCTATCAGAGTCCGCTTCGTGCTCGTTCGATACTACCAACGCTGATTTAGCGAAGTCGATCACCAACTCTGCGCCGCAGTTCGGGCACTTGACCCAGGCCAGCCTCCACGGCGGCGGGTTTGGAACCTGAATGGGGAATCCCACCCCACAACTGGAGCAGTCAACCTGCCATACTGTCGGCGCACGCTTGATCGCTTGAGCCATCGCATAAACACCCAGGGCAGCCAGACCAGCCAGCGAGACAGTTCCCAAGAACTTGCCCCAGTCTCCAACATCCCCGGTCCTACTCTCATAGTCGCGCTTGCGCCGGTCTAACTCCTGCCTCTCGTCGATATTGAGAGGGATATGCCTCTGTCGAGGCTGTGTCATAGGGCACCTCAAATTAGATTTATCGGTGATATATCAATCATTTATCATGAATCGCCCCCGTTTGTCAAGCCCCCCTCCCTGCCGGGCGGAGCCCTGTGCCACATCAGGTCTTCAAAGTGTCCATGATGGTCGTCACTATTCTCACATCGAGGCAGCAGGCGGTTTCCTCCACAAAATAGCTTCCCACCGAGATGGTTTCAGGTTTGGCAAGGGATGGACATGTGCAGTCATGGTGTGTTAAATTACATCCAGCACGGACGGGTTTAAACCAATAAACAGCTGCAAAAAAAGGAGACTGACTGTCAATGTCTAAGAATCTAGTTGTTGTCGAATCCCCCGCTAAAGCAAGAACCCTGAGCCAGTTCCTGGGGAAAGACTACACGCTAAAGGCGTCAATGGGTCATGTGCGCGACCTCCCGGAGAAGGAACTGGGAGTCGATTTGGACAATGACTTCTCCCCGAAATATGTCGTTCTGAGCAAAAAAAGGAAGGTTATAAGCGAGATAAAGAGTGAGGCAGGATCAGCAACAACGGTCTATCTGGCTACAGACCCCGATCGTGAAGGGGAAGCCATATCCTGGCACGTAGTTCAGGCAGCGAAGCTGGGCAAAGTGCCCGTGAAGCGGGTGGTGTTCCACGAGATAACCAAGGAGGCCATCTCCAATGCCTTCCGCCATCCCCGGCCCATCGACCTGAGGATGGTGAACGCCCAACAGGCGCGGCGAATCCTGGATAGACTGGTGGGCTATAAGTTGAGTCCCCTACTCTGGAAGAGGGTTAGGCCAGGGCTTTCCGCAGGAAGAGTACAGTCCGTAGCGCTGAAGCTAGTCGTTGACCGTGAGGCCGAGATATCCGGCTTCATCCCAGTAGAGTACTGGTCAATTGAGGCCGAGCTAGCAAAGGAGAGCGCAAGGTCGCCGCGCTTCAGAGCAGTGTTCATGGGCTTGTTCGGCGGAGGCAAAATCGAACTTAGGAACGAGGAGCAGACCCAGAGGCTGACAGACGAACTCAAGGGAGCAAGTTATGCCGTGTCCGCAGTGACACAGAAGCGGGGAGCACGCCAGCCGGCACCGCCGTTCATCACCAGCACCCTGCAGCAGGAGGCATGGCGAAAATTCAGGTTCAGCGCCAAGCAAACCATGGCCGTCGCCCAGCAGCTCTACGAGGGCCTTCCTTTGGGCAACCAGGGCTCCGTGGGGCTGATCACCTACATGCGGACCGATTCCACCAGGGTTTCAACCTCAGCAATTTCGGATACGCGATCATATATCGAAGAGAAGTACGGCCCCGATTTTCTACCACCAACACCACGCCGCTTCACTAGGAAAGTGAAAGGCGCTCAGGAGGCCCACGAGGCGATACGTCCTACTTCCATTCGACGGGAGCCCGCACAAATCGAAGCCTACCTCTCCAAAGAGCAGCTAAAGCTCTATACCCTTATCTGGCAACGAATGGTCTCAAGCCAAATGGCAGCAGCCCAGATCGACACCACCACGGTGAACATAGAAGCCAAGTCCGACAGTAAGAGTTATCTGTTCAGAGCCAAAAAATCGGTAATATCCTTCCCTGGATTCCTCACACTGTACCAAGAGGGTAGAGACGATGATGAGGATGAAAATGGGAAGGGGTCCCTCCCCGAATTCGCTAAGGGCGAGCAGCTCAGGCTCTTGAAGCTCTCCCCAGAGCAGCATTTTACCCAGCCCCTACCACGCTACACCGAGGCCACACTGGTCAAGACACTCGAGGAACTGGGCATAGGGCGCCCCAGCACCTACGCCCCTATCTTGTCCGTGATCCAGGAGCGCGGCTACGTTGAGCGGGGCAACGGGAAGCTGCTGCCCACCGAACTCGGCATAATCGTCTCGGGACTGCTCAGCGAGCACTTCGCCGACATCGTCAACGTTGGCTTCACCTCCCAGATGGAGGAAAAGCTGGATCAAATCGCCAGCGGTCAACTGGAGTGGGTTCCCATGCTGCGTGAGTTCTATTACCCATTCGAGGAACTGGTAGTCAGGGCAGCTTCGGCTATTCGCAAAATCAGTGAGCCTACGGAGGAGATTTGCGAGCTATGTGGACGGCCTATGGTGATTAAATGGGGACGCAGAGGCAAGTTTCTATCTTGCAGTGGTTTCCCCCAGTGTAAGCACGCCAAGCCGATAGTGGTTACCACCAATGTCGCCTGCCCCAATCCCGACTGCGACGGCGAGCTAATCGAGAGGAGAAGCAAAAAAGGACGACTCTTCTACGGGTGCTCCCGGTTCCCCAAGTGCAAATCCGCCACCTGGGACAAGCCGCTGCCACAGCCATGTCCTAAGTGTCAGGGACTGTTAACGATGTCGAAGAAAGGAACAGCCAAGTGCACCCAGTGTGACTACGAGGGTGAGGCAGACGCCGAGGAATAAATGGTGGAAGAACTACTCAAAAAGTATGTGAGACACCTCGAACTGGAACGGAGTATCTCGCCACTGACGGTGAGGAATTATACCAGCGACGTTCAGGGATTTCTTTATTTCCTGGGCGAGAATGGAATAGACTCGCTCGATAAGGTCAGTCGCTCCACCCTGCGCCTTTACCTGGGCTCGCTCCATGAACAGGGAGTGGCTCGATCCAGCATCAGCCGTAAGGTCAGCGCCCTGAGGTCATTCTATGGTTATTTGAGGAGGGAGAAACTGGTGGATGCTGATCCTTTGTCGACTTTATCAGGACCAAAGACAGAGAAAAGGCTACCGACCTTTCTCACCCACGAGGAGATGGCACGGCTGATCGAAGCGCCCGATGCCTCGACGCCGCAAGGCCTCCGGGATCGGGCGCTACTGGAACTGCTCTATGCCGCCGGACTGCGTGTGAGCGAGATCGTAACCTTGGACCTGAACGATATCGATCTTGGTTCCCGCCAGATCAGGGTTTGGGGCAAGGGATCAAAAGAGCGCATGGCGCTCATGGGGATACCAGCAGCCGAGGCGTTAAGGCTTTATCTCGAGCATGGCCGTATCAAGCTCGAGGGTAAAGCACTTACCCAGGCAGTCTTTTTGAACCGCTTCGGTGAAAGGATAGCCGTACGCCGCGTCCAGCATATAATCAAGAAATGCGCCCAGCAGGCAGGGCTTGAGATGAGGGTCTTCCCCCACATAATGCGCCATACCTTCGCCACCCACCTGCTCGACGGAGGCGCCGATCTCAGGGTAGTCCAGGACCTCCTGGGGCACGCCAGGCTCTCCAGCACCCAGGTATATACCCATGTCACCCAGAGCCAGATCCGCCGCAACTACCTTGCCGCTCATCCCAGGAGCGAGTCAAAGAAGGGGGAGCAATGAAGATACTGGTCATCCATGGTCCAAATCTGAATGTGCTTGGCTCTCGTCAGGTCTCACTTTACGGTGACAAAACCCTAGCCGAGATCAACTCCCTGCTCGATAAAGCGTCCTATGAGCTGGGGGTCGAACTGGAGACCTTCCAGTCCAACCACGAAGGCGCACTGGTCGATTTCATCCAGGAGAAGGCCTCCGAAGCCACAGGCATCCTCATCAACCCCGGTGCGCTAACCCACTACGGACTATCCCTACGTGACGCTCTGGCCGACACCTCTCTGCCAGTAATCGAGGTACATCTTTCCAACATCTATGCCCGGGAGGAGTTCAGACAGCAGTCCGTTATTGCACCTATATGCAGAGGTCAGATCTCAGGGCTGGGGTGGCGGGGATACATCGCCGCCCTGGAGATCGTGGTGGCGCTGGAGGCGTAAGCTGCCTATGGCCGCTCGGCTTGAGGGACTCCGCAACCAACTTGTTCAAAGCTAACTGGGTAGGTTGCCCGACGTCGGGCAACCTACCCATAGTCGGATCCCAGACAATTTTCGTGATTCGCCGGTGGGCCATAGGCCCATGAGAATTTCTTTTTCTGTGGGCTATGATAATGAGCTATCGTCTTGAAAAGCTGCGCCAGATACTTGTCGAGGAGGAGCTTGACGCTATCCTCATCTCCCAGGGTGAGAACCGCCGTTACCTCTCCGGCTTCACCGGCTCTGCAGGGTTTCTGCTCATCTCGCAGGACAGGGCCACCCTGACCACTGATTCTCGTTATGTCGAGCAGGCACAGGCCGAGGCACCCACGTTTGAGGTAGTACGAATCCAGGGTGCGCTATCGAAATGGCTCCCCCCCCTCCTATCAGGCCTGGACATCCAAAGGCTCGGCTTCGAGGGTAGGGATGTCCCCTTTCTCACCTACAGGGAACTGACCGGAGTTGTAGGCGAGGTCAGTGGAGAAATCAACCTCGTTTCCACAGAGGAGTTTGTTGAGTCGCTGCGCGCGGTAAAGGACCAGGCGGAACTGCAATGTCTCGAGAAAGCAGCAGCGATATCCGATGCCGCCCTCGAAGAGGTTTTGCCCGGAGTTCAGCCAGGTATCTCAGAGCGAGAGCTTGCCTGGGAGCTAGAGAGCTTCATGCGCCGCAATGGCAGCGAGCCACTCCCCTTCGACGTCATCGTGGCTTCTGGCCCGAACTCGGCACTGCCCCACGCCAAACCCACAGACAGGGCTATCCGCACCAGCGAGCCCGTGATGATCGATCTCGGGGCAAACGTGGGTGGGTACTTCAGCGATATTACCCGCACTATCTGTTTAGGAGAGGGAGATAACACCTTCCATCGGATTTATGATATAGTCTTAGGAGCACAGCTCACTGCGATGGCAACCCTGCAGGTGGGGATGAACGGTGAACAGGTCGACCAACTTGCCCGCACGGTTATCGCCCAGGCGGGATATGAGGAGAACTTCGGCCACGGGCTGGGACACGGTGTGGGACTAGCTGCCCACGAGGAGCCTCGCCTTGGGTCCAACTCCTCCAGCGTTCTAGCCAACGGAATGGTGTTCACTATTGAGCCGGGCATCTACATTCCGGGCTGGGGTGGTGTCAGGATAGAGGACACGGTGGCGCTGGAAGAAGGCAGAGCGCGGCCACTAACCAGGGCTAAAAAGGCACGGAGGGAACAGGATGATCGGCGCTAGTGAAGCCAGAAAAGGAATAACCATCGAGCTCGATGGCCAGCTTTACAATATCCTTGATTATCAGCACATCAAGATAGCGCGCGGCAGCGCACAGGTACGACTCAGGCTGCGAGACATTCGCGCCGGACATACTATCGAACGCACCTTCCAAGCGGGAGATAAATTCAAACGCGTGCGCCTCGACGAACGTACTGCGCAGTACCTCTATCAAGACGGCGACCTCTACTATTTTATGGATACCGAGACCTTCGATCAGACCCCGCTGAGTTCAGAGCAACTAGGAGATGCCCTCAACTACCTCAAGGATGGCATGACACTCACAATATCACTGTATGGGGATGAGACAGTCGGGATAGAGTTACCGATAACCGTGGACCTCTTGGTCACCGAGACCGGACCCAGCTATAAGGGGGATACCTCTCAGGCAGGAACAAAGCCGGCTGTTCTGGAGAGTGGCGTCACTATCCAGGTCCCCTTCTTCGTCAACACCGGGGATACAGTGCGTGTCGACACTCGCGACGGTAGCTACGTGGAACGAGCGTAAGCCTTTAGGTGAACCAAGTTGTTAAAAGCCGACCTCCATGTGCACACCTGTTATTCCAAAGACTCAACATCCCCCCTGGAGAAGATCGTTCAACATTGCCTTGACAACAGCATAAACTGCCTGGCGATAACCGACCATGACACCATTTCCGGGGCCCTGGAAATAAAGCGAATTGCTCCCTTCACCGTTATAGTCGGTGAGGAGGTGTTAACCGCTTGCGGGGAGGTCATTGGGCTCTTCCTCACCGAAGAGATACCTCCCCGTCTCTCCCCTGAGGAGACTGTGGCTCGAATCAAAGAGCAGGGTGGGCTGGTGTGCATTCCACACCCCTTCGACCGTTTCCGGCCCCATTCCCGGCTGCGACGCGATGCGTTGGAGAGGATAAAACACGACGTCGATCTGATCGAGGTCTTCAACTCACGTACCTATCTGCTGAGGGACTCAGCACGCGCCCTGCAGTTTGCTCAAAGCCACGGGCTTCCAGGTACCGTCGGCAGTGATGCCCATATCATAAGGGAGATCGGCAGGTCCTTTATAGAACTTCCGGAGTTCAACGATGCCGAGCAATTTCGACAGGCCCTTGGTCAAGGCAAAATCTTCACGAGCAAAACCAGCACCTTGACCAATTTCTACAATGTCAGGAACAGACTGATCAAGAGGCTGAAGAGGAGCTAGCTCCAATGTACAGAATCGGTTGGTTTTCTTCAGGAAGAGGTGAGGGATCTCGAAACCTGCTGACAACCATGAATGAAAGCATAGATAAAGGCCGGATAGATGCCGATATAGCTTTTGTGTTCTGCAACCGCGATCCGGGTCAATCAAATGAAACCGACCTGTTCCTCAAGCTAGTGGAATCCTACCACATCCCCCTTGTCTGCTTCTCCTCCAAGAAATTCCGGGCCAAGCGGAGAACCGGCCCTCTCACAGATTGGCGATTCGAATACGACAGGCAGGTGGTGGAGCGACTGAAGGGCTTCCAGGCTGACATCTGCGTTCTCGCCGGCTACATGCTTATCGTCGGCGAGGAGATGTGCCAGCACTACGACATGATAAACCTCCACCCTGCCGCTCCTGGTGGCCCACAGGGCACCTGGCGAGAGGTGATTTGGAAGCTGATCGAAAGCGGGGCATCCGAGACAGGAGTGATGATGCATCTGGTCATCCCCGAGCTGGACAAGGGACCTCCGGTGACCTATTGCACATTTCCCATCAGGGGCGAACCCTTTGACAGGCATTGGGAGGAGATAAAGGGGTTACCCGTAAATGAATTGATGGCCCAACAGGGAGATGATAACCCCCTCTTCAGTCTAATCCGAAGTGAAGGGGTAAAAAGGGAACTGCCGCTCATCGTAGTCACGCTCAAGGCATTCAGCGAAGGGACGGTTCGGATAGAAGAAGGTAAGGTGACTGACAGTAGTGGACAGACTGTTAAAGGCTATTCTTTAACTGAAGTAATCGATGCGATAGTAAACCCTTATGAAAACCGGGGTTAACAGGAGCACCCGCTCTAAGCGCGTTTGGAGCCGTCTCCCCCGATCCACCCCGGAAAAGGATTAGATCTGCTTTCAGAACAAAAGCCGGAGCCCACAATTAAGTTTAATAAGATCAGTCTGGCTTAGGCAGCCTTCTTCTCAGACCCTTTCTCTTCGGCTGGCTTCTCTTCGGCCCCAGGACCCTTCTTCAGTATCTCATCAACGACCCCGTACTCCATTGCCGCATCAGCGCTCATGTAGAAGTCACGGTCAGTATCGAGAGCAACCTTTTCCAGAGTCTGGCCTGTATGCTTGACCAGTATGGAGCGGAGCACATCCTGCAGCCTTAGTATCTCCCGAGCAGCGATCTCAATATCCGAAGCTTGCCCCTGAGCACCGCCCATAGGCTGGTGCAAGTGGACAGTAGCATTGGGCAGGGCATAGCGTTTTCCCTTGGCGCCAGCGGCTAGCAGAATCGTGCCCATGCTGGCCGCCAGACCCACGCAGATTGTAGACACATCGCAGCGGATGAGCTCCATGGTGTCGTAGATCGCCAGCCCAGAGTTAATAACACCCCCGGGGCAGTGAATGTAGAGGCTGATATCCTTGTCCGGGTCTTCTCGCTCCAGATAGAGAAGCTGAGCGATTATCACATTGGCTATCTGGTCAGTAATCGGATAACCCAAAAATACGATGCGCTCTTTGAGCAGCAAGGAGTATATGTCGAATGTACGCTCCCCACGGGCACTGCTTTCGATTACAAAAGGAATTACGTTACTCGGTTGCATCTCCATTTTCGTCCTCCTCTTCCTTTGCTGGCGACACTACAGATTCTTTCTCTAAAGCCACAGACGCCTCTCCGGCAGTAGCTATCTCTGCTAAGCGATCGATTGCCTTTCTAATGAAAAGGTTCCTTCTCAGAGATTCCCGGGCTGATGAGGAATCGAAAAGCCGCCGCACTCCTTCGTCGGAAGCATACTGCATCATATTCTCAACTTCAGCATCGATATCAGCAGCACTAACCTCAACCCCCTCCAGTTCAGCAAACCTCTGCAAAACCAGGGAGCGAAGCACAATCCGCTCGGCCATCGGCCTGAGTTCGTTTCTAAACTCTTCCTGAGTTTTCTTAAGCCTGTTGAGGTAATCCTCAAGACCATGCCGGTCGCCGAAGTGTCGTTCTTGCTCGGACATAAGGTGATCGATCTCATTTTGCACCATTATATCGGGAAACTCCGCCCGAGCAAGATCAACCAGAGCCTTGATCGCTTTCTCTTCAAGGTTGTTCTTCGCCTCCATCTCTTTCCTCGACCTAAGGTCAGCAGCAATCTTCTCCTTAACTGAATCCAATGTCTCCAAACCCTGGCCAAGGCTTTTAGCGAAGTCGTTGTCCATCTCGGCAAGCTTCTTCTCCTTGATCTCATTGACCAAGACCTTGAAACTGCACTCCTTCCCCCCAGACTCCCCTTGTTCCGCAGGCAATGTCAGCGTGAATACCCTCTCCTCGCCCTTTTCTGCCCCCTCAAGCTGCTCAGCGAAGCCAGGTAGAGCATTGGGCAAATCGGGCGACAATTGATACCACCCCTCTTTCTCATTGATAACAACCTCACCCTCTACAGTGCCTTCCACATCGATGGCCAGCAAATCGCCAGATTTCGCTGGCCGCTCCATCGGTGTCCATGGCGCCTGCATATAGCGAATTTTCTCCAGCGCCTCTGCTTCCTCCTCCTCGGTCACCACCACTGTCTCCTGCTCGAACTTGACCTGGTGATAGTCATCCAGCTCAATAGTGGGTTGTACCGGAACAGTGGCCTTAAATGACAACGGGTCAATCTGGAGAACCTCGACCTGGGGCTGGGCGATAGCGTCCACCTCCTGCTCCTGAATCGCCCGATCATAAACCTCCGGCAGAAGATGCTCAACAGCGTCTTCTACTAGGGCCTCCCTCCCAAAATACCGCTCCAGCATCTCTGGAGGAGCTTTGCCCTTACGAAAACCGGGAACAGTCGTTTTGGCCCCCAGGCGATGGTAGGCCTTCTTGATAGCGCTCTCCATCTCCTCCGCATCAACCTCTATGTTAAGGACCACCTGACTACCTTCAATCCTATCTGTCAATACCTTCATATCATTCTCATTATAACATTAAGCGTCATCGTAGTGAACAATCAGCAATGTAGCTCAGCCTCAATGTGACTCAATCCTCACTGAGCTTGAGGTGCAACTCACGAAGTTGCTCAAGGGAAACAGGGGAAGGGGAATTCAACATGAGGTCCATAGCACTTTGAGTTTTGGGGAAGGCTATCACCTCGCGGATGTTCTCCTCTCCAGCAAGGATCATTACGAAGCGGTCGATTCCCGGGGCGATACCTCCATGCGGGGGAGCACCGTACTCCAAGGCCTCCAAGAGATGCCCAAACCTTTCCTGGGTCTCCTCCCTGCTATATCCCAGAATCTGAAATACCTTTTCCTGGACCTCACGGTCATGTATCCTGATCGATCCGCTGGAGATCTCGGAGCCGTTGCACACGAAATCGTAGTGCCTAGCCCCCACCTTTCCCGGGTCAGTATCGAGCAGCGCCATATCTTCACTCCTGGGAGCGGTGAAAGGATGGTGCATCGGCTCCCACTGTCCCGCATCGTTCAGTTCAAACAAAGGGTAGTCCTGCACAAAAGCGAAGGCCAGAAGATTGGGGTCAATCAGGCCAAGACGCTGTGCTATCTCCGAGCGTAAGCTGCTCAGGACAACATCAACTATCTTTGGCTTGTCCGCGACTATGAGCAACAGGTCTCCCATTTTTGCTCCCAGGCGCTTTGTGATCTCTACTATCTGGCCCGCAGTCAGGAACTTAGCCACAACAGAGCGAACATTGTCCGGGGTTAGATCGGTGAGCGCACCCCCGGGCTCTCCTTCTAACGCCATGGTGAGCAGCCCCTTCGCCCCATAACTGCGCATGAATTCGGTCAACTCAGCCAGCTGGCTGCGCGAGTAGTTTGCACAGTCCGGAGCGGCAAAGCCCTTAACCTTGCCCCCCTCCCCAATGACCGAGCGAAAGACGGAGAACTCGGTGGAGGCGAAAATATCCGAGAGATCAGCAAGCTCCAGTCCGAACCTCAAATCCGGCTTATCATTGCCGTATCTCTCCATCACCTCTGCATATGAAAGTCTGGGGAAGGGCTTGGTTACCCTCATTTGGGGCATTATCGTCTCCACCAGCGAGGTGAAAAGCTCCTCCGTCAGGTTAAGGACATCGTCCTCATCTACAAAGCTCATCTCGAGATCCAACTGGGTGAACTCAGGCTGGCGATCAGCCCTGGGGTCTTCATCACGGAAACAGCGAGCTATCTGAAAGTACCTATCGTATCCGGCTACCATAAGTAGCTGCTTCAACTGCTGTGGCGACTGGGGCAAAGCATAGAACTTGCCGGCATGGATTCGGCTGGGCACCAGATAGTCACGCGCTCCTTCAGGCGTGCTCTTAATCAAGACCGGGGTCTCGATTTCGATGAATCCCCTGGCATCAAGGAAGTCACGGATGAACTTGACCACGCGATGACGCAGGATTATGTTACGTTGCATCCGCTCCCGCCTCAGGTCAAGATAGCGGTACTTGAGACGAAGTGGTTCCTCTATTTCAATTTCTTCATTTATGTAAAATGGCGGCGTCTTCGCCCTATTGAGTATCTCCACGTCCTCGGCAACAAGTTCGACATCGCCCGTTGACAGGTTCCTGTTATCAGTCCCCTGAGGGCGCAGCGAGACCCTGCCCCTCACCTGAACCACATATTCATTTCGCAGCTCGTTGGCAATCGAGTGATTCGCGGCTGACGTCTCGGGATTGAACACCGCCTGGACTATCCCCTCCCGATCGCGCAGGTCAATGAATATCAACCCTCCATGGTCACGCCGGCGGTTGACCCATCCAGCGATGGTCACCTCCTGGCCGACGTGCTCCTTGCGCAGATCTCCACAGTAATGCGTTCTCAGTGCAGTCATGGAACAGATTATAGCTGATTGCCCGCCTCTTTGTAAACACGGCTTCCTGTGACCATCTGCTGCAGTTTTCTCAGTTCACTCTGTATCGCATCTATCCTTGCCTCACTGTCCTGCAACCTCAGACGGTAGGCCTGTATAGTCTCCCCCCGAAGCTGTTCTTGCCGGTATACATCCATTATCCAGTTCACTACAATCTGCCATGCTTCCTGTGGGCTGAGTTCACTGAGCCTTCCCAGTGCCTGTGCTAGTAGCTCTTTCCTCTGCCCCTCATCAGTAGGTAAAGCCACACTTTTCCCTTTCCTGGCCCTGTGCGTCCTCATGTGGCCCCCCAGAGCATGCCAATCGCCGAACTCCTTCCCGCACTCCCTGCACTTAAACATTCGTCTCCTCCAGTGGATATTCCGCGCAAAGTTTAACACACAATAAACAATACAGCAATTTTTAAACACTTGCGGTAGACACACTTTGCTGACATCGATCTGTGTGTGCATGTGTCGCGGCTTGTCTCTAGTATATACACTGTGACATCAATGCCTGAACTGCATTTCTACAGTCTCCACCTAAACTCAATATAGTACCCCTCTATGCCCTATGCCCACACTATGTGCTTATAGAAATGCACATTCGGCACACAGTGTTTCGCCTTTCCTGCGCTTCATATACCCTGTGGCAGCACTTTCCGAATCAGTAGTTTGCCCTCTACGACAGCATGTGCTCTGGCAGTAATACCACTCCCCTCCTCAGATTTCTTTACATAGGCTTAAATACACCAAGATGATGAATCCCCCTGTTCCTGAGCCAAAAACCCTCAGATTTTGATCTCAGAGCCTCGTTTTCTGCCACGATCAACGGCATATCCCGCGGGGCAACTCGCACCCGAACCGCGCAGGCCAGGCGTTCTAACATCCAGGCGTCTAGATGTACAGCAAGTCAGATGGTGGGCTGTCTGAGTGGCTAGATGTTGAGCTGTCTAAGCGGTGTGTGGCACGAAAAAACGTTTATGTAAACTTCTGGCGGGACCTCGATAGATTCTCTGATCTGTCCCCTGCCCTACCACCATGCCAACAGACTATCTGTTGACTTCCACCTTCACCCGATGGTACTCTTTATCCATCACCAACGCGACAGGGAGAGAACGAAGATGTTCAAAACCAGGCTGACTGAGCTTCTCGGTGTTGAGTACCCTATAATCGGGGGGGCTATGGCATACCTGAGCACTGCAGAGCTGGCAGCAGCAATTTCCAATGCCGGAGGCTTCGGACTTATCGCCGGTGTTACCTGTAATAACAAGGATGAGTTGAGGGAGCAGATCCGAACCTGCCGTAGTCTCACCGATAAACCATTCGGTGTGAATATCGCCCTGATTACACGGGACCCGAACAGGGTCAACGAAGATTTGGAAGTTGTCGTCGAAGAGAAGGTCAAGTTCGTGGAGACTGCGGCCCTTAATCCCGCTCCTTATGTAAAGCAACTAAAGGAGGCCGGCATTACTGTGCTTCACAAGTGCGCTACGGTGAGGCATGCCAAATCAGCAGAGCGAGCAGGTGTCGACGCTGTTACCCTGGTAGGCTACGAGGCAGCGGGGCATACAGGGTTAGACGACCTCCCGCTCTCGATCACGATCCCGCTGGCAGTAGACTCTCTCGAGATACCTGTGATCAGCGCAGGTGGAGTTAGCGATGGGCGAGCCTTCGTCTCAGCCCTGGCTCTGGGCGCCTCCGGCGTGCAGATAGGCACCCGACTCATGGCCTCCCACGAATGCCCGGCTAGCGAGACGTTCAAGGACTGGCTTATTCGGACCGAGGCAACTGACACAGTCTACATAGAGCGTTCCCTAAACAGGGCTTACCGGGTACGCAGGAACGAGGCCACAGAGAAAGTACTGGAACTGGAGAAGAAAGGCACTACCATGCTTGAGCTCCTGCCATTTATCGGAGGCGACAATTTGCGTAAGGTGCTCTTCGAGGGCGATGTTGAAGCTGGAGTCGTCGCCTGTGGTCCTGTGGCAGGTTTAATCGATGACGTAATGAGTGTCAAGGAGATAATCGATCGTATCATAAGCCAAGCCGAGATTATTATAGAGCGCCTCCAATTATCTTAGATGGTATACCATTTTAACAGTATGCCAGTACACTGTCACAACTAACCAAAATAGACATCGCCTTTATATGCTGAAAGACCCTCTGATATCGAGTCCGGCCAAGTGGGGTTGATAAGTTTCGAAAAATAGCTACAATTACTTTATTCTTGCCAAATTCCGAAAGGGGGAATTGCCTTGGAGTATTTCTTAACTGAGCAGCAGCAGCTCATCAAGAGCCTGGCTCGAAGGATCGCCGAGGAGAGGATACTCCCCGTGCGTGCGGAGCTGGATGAGACGGAGGAGTTCCCCTGGGCAATAATCAAGGATATGGCTGATGCCGATTTGTTTAGAATCTTCATACCCGAGCAGTACGAGGGGCTTGGGGAAGGTTGTTTTACCCAGTGCGTAGTGGTCGAGGAGCTAAGCCGAGCTTGTTGCGCGGTGGCCCTTACCTACGCTGCGGACGCTCTAGGAGCCCTACCCATACTTCTTTACGGAAACGAGGAACAGAAACAGAATTACCTCCCTCCTATAGCCGATGGAGCGAAGCTTACCGCCTTCGGCCTGACAGAGTCCGGAGCCGGTAGTGACGCCAGTGCTATAAAGACAACTGCCACCCGAGACGGCGACGACTACATCATCAATGGCACCAAGCAGTTCATCACCAACGGCGGCGAGGCTGAGATTTACACGATTATCGTGCTGACCGACCCATCAAGAGGCAGCCGTGGCGCTAGCGCCTTCATAGTTGAGAAAGGGACGCCCGGCTTCACCTTCGGCAAAAAGGAGAAGAAGATGGGTATCCGCTCCGCCGCTACTAGGGAACTCGTCTTCCATAACTGCCGGGTGCCCAAGGAGAACCTGGTGGGCAGAGAGGGGTTGGGGTTCATCGTAACCATGAAAACCTTGGACTCTTCCCGCCCAGGGGTCGGCGCCCTGGCACTTGGACTCGCCCAGGGGGCACTGGAAGCAGCAGTGGCTTATGCACGCCAACGTCATCAGTTCGGACACCCGGTCTCATCTATCCAGGCTGTCCAGCACATGCTGGCCAATATGGACATGGAACTGGAAGCCGCCAGGAGCCTGATCTATGCCACAGCCAAAACCATCGACAGTGGAGCTAAAAGCTTCACCGAGGAAGGAGCCATGGCCAAAGTCTTCGCCACAGATATGGCGATGAAGGTAACCACCGATGCAGTGCAGATCTTCGGCGGCGTAGGCTACATGCGTGACTACCCCGCAGAGAAGATGATGCGTGATGCCAAGATCAACCAGATATATGAGGGCACCAATCAGGTGCTGAGAAACGTCATCGCCCTGGAGTTGTTGAAAAGAAAGGCACTGAGAGCATGAACATCGTGGTTTGCATAAAGCAGGTTCCCGGCACCACTGAGATCAAAATAGACCCTGAAACCAACACGCTGGTCCGGGAGGGCGTAGAAAGCATCATCAACCCTTTCGATACCTATGCGCTGGAGGAAGGCGTTCGCTTGAAGGAAAGATGTGGCGGCAAGGTTACAGCCATAACCATGGGCCCTCCCCAGGCAGAGAATGCGCTCAGGGAAACGATCTCCCTCGGAGCCGACGAGGCTATCCTGATCAGCGACCGGGTCTTCGCTGGCTCCGACACCTGGGCTACTTCCTATGTCCTCTCCAGAGCACTCGCCAAGATAGCAGACTACGATGTGATAATTTGCGGCAAGCAGACGCTGGACGGAGACACCGGACAGGTAGGTTCCGGGCTATCCGAGATGCTGGGGGTTCCCTTCGTAGCCTATGTGAGCAAGATCGATGAGATTAAAGAGGGCTATATAAGGGTGCATAGAATGGTCGAGGAAGGCTACGAGGTACTTGAGATGGCGCTGCCCGCTGTGATCACCGTGATCAAGGAGATAAACGTGCCCCGCCTGCCATCCCTCCGTGGCAGCATGAAGGCAAAGACTGCCCAGATACCCGTGTGGACCGCCGCGGATATTGGGGTAGAAGAGGACAAGGCCGGTATCGCCGGCTCCCCTACCCGGGTGGTCAAGATATTCTTTCCCAAGAGAGAACACAAGAGCGAGATGTTCCAGGGGACCCCTGAGGAGCAGGTAGGCCAGCTCGTCGAGAGGTTAGAGGGGATAATCTAGCTTGCATCTGGTTTTAACAGTCACATACCAAAGGCCAAGATGGGCACGTTAGCTGAAAGGATTGAGAGCTTACGGTTGTTTATCACTAATCAGGCTATCCAAAATGGGTAGCGTTGCCACGCCTGTGGCAACGAATCCTCCGTTGTGACAGGAGTCACAACGCTACACTTAAATCAGAGCCGTATTTTTCACCTAAGGGGTAGCCGAAATTGTGATGAGAAGTCCGGGGAAAATGGCGAGGTTTGCGGTGGATGAAAACATCCACCGCGAGCGGGGGGATATTCATCAGTAAAGGGATTACCTGTCATTGCGAGGAGTCCTGAGCCTGCCGAAGGGCGACGAAGCAATCTCAGGGCCGGGTGGATAAAAAGGCGATGCGATTGCTTCGCTCCGCTCGCAATGACACTGAGAGCAGGTAGAGTGGGTGAAATGAAATAGAACCCACCTTCCAAAATGTGGCCAAAAGGGTGGGTTTCGCTACGCTCCACCCACCCTACCGCTGTTTGAAGATTGATCAAACGTGAAGAGAAGCATGGGAATACAGATCGACCCTGATAAATGCACCGGCTGCGGCGCGTGTGAGCCCGTCTGCCCCTTCGGCGTGATAGAGGTTGTTGACGACACAGCGCAGATCAAGGAAGGCTGCAATCTCTGCGGCGCCTGCGTGGAAGCCTGTGACTTCGATGCCATAATCATCGAGGAAGCAGAGCAAGCGGCGAGCGAGGGCTTTCAGGGAGTCTGGGTCTTCGCCGAGCAGCGAGATGGCAGGCTGAAAAATGTTGCTTACGAACTCCTGGCAGAGGGACGAAAGCTGGCGGATAAGCTGGGGACCGAACTATCCGCGGTATGTCTCGGCCATAATGTCGAAGGAACTGATCATCTCATTACCTATGGCGCTGACAAGGTTTATCTGGTAGACGATCCTGCGCTGGCAGATCACCAGGAGGATTACTACACCGCAGCGCTAGTTGCTTTGATCCGCGAGCGCAAGCCGGAGATACTTCTCGCCGGTGCTACCGCGATGGGCCGCTCATTTATGCCAAGGGTCGCCTCCATCATCTATACGGGGCTCACCGCAGACTGCACTGGCCTCGACATCGAACCCGAGAGCAAGCTCCTGCTGCAGACACGCCCCACCTTCGGTGGCAACGTCATGGCCACCATCATGTGCCAGGCCAGAAGGCCTCAGATGGCCACTGTCCGCCCCCACGTGTTCAAGAGGGGAGCACCGAACGAGGGGCGACAGGGAGAGATAATTAAGGTGGACTTTGACAAGGAATCTGTCACCGCCAGGACAAAGCTGCTCAATTTCGTTGAGGACTTGTCTGAAAGAGTCAAGCTGGACGAAGCGGAGATCATTGTCTCCGGCGGCCGTGGCCTGGGGAAACCTGAGAATTTCCAGATAGTAGCGGAGCTTGCTGACGCGCTGGGGGCGGCGTTGGGCTCGTCACGTCCCCCCGTAGATAACAGCTGGATTCCCTATCCACACCAGGTTGGTCAGACAGGAAAGACGGTCTGCCCCAAGCTCTATGTCGCCTGCGGCATCTCCGGCGCAGTACAGCACCTGGCCGGCATGCAGACATCCGAGGTCATTGTCGCCATCAACGAAGACCCGCATGCACCTATCTTCGAGGTGGCCACATATGGAATTGTGGGCGACCTGTTCCAGGTGGTGCCAATGCTGACCGACAGGTTGAAGAAAACGCGCGGGCTCGTATAGAATCACACCTCTATACGATCAATGCCACTAGTAAGATCAACCGCTAGTTCCCGAATACCAGCTGACGGTCTCGGTGAGGCCCTGGTCGAAGGAGATGGAGGGTTTCCAACCTAGTTCACGTTTCAGCTTGTCGCCAACCAGGGCGTAGCGTCTGTCGTGGCCGGGACGGTCGGTGACAGACTGGAGCAAATCCTCAGACTTCCCCAGTATCTGCAGTATCTTCTTCGCGAGGTCTATGTTGGCCCATTCATTATCAGTGCCTATGTTGTAAACGTCCCCTATTCTGCCTTCACTCATGATAAGGTCTATCGCACGGCAGTGGTCGATGACGTGAATCCAGTCACGCACGTAGAGCCCGTCACCATAGATAGGAACTGGCTTATCGTGCAAAACATTCAGGATGACAGTGGGAAGGAACTTCTCCGGATGCTGCCGCGGCCCATAGTTATTGCTGCAACGCGAGATGACCACGGGCAGCCCAAAAGTTCGGTGATACGCTCGAACGAGCAGATCGGCAGCGGTCTTGCTGGCAGCATAGGGTGAGTTGGGGCAGAGGGGGGAATCCTCGGTAAACCTCTCTGTTGAATCAAGCTCAAGTGCGCCATAGACCTCATCGGTGGAGATCTGATAGAAGAGCTTCACTTCCCACTTCAGCGCAGCGTCGAGCAAAACCTGCGTACCCAGAACATTGGTTACGATGAACACCTGGGGCTCAAGTATGCTTCTATCGACATGGGATTCGGCGGCGAAGTTTACCACCAGGTCGATGCCTTCCATCAATTGCCCCACAAGATCGCCGTCCTCGATTCTTCCCTGGACAAACTTATGCCTTGGATTGCCCATCACTCCTTCAAGATTCTCCCGCCTGCCAGCATAGGTCAACGCATCAAGGTTCACTACCTCGTAGTCAGAATGTTCCTGCAAGATGTAATGAACGAAGTTGGAGCCGATAAAGCCCGCACCGCCAGTCACAAGTAACTTCATTTTCTTCTGCTCTTAAACCCCTTCTTTTTTACCATATTCCTTTGCTTCAAGTGCTCACTCAGCCCTTCTCGCCAGGAAGGCATCTCTCTTCCCAGAAGCTGCGGAAGGGGGAAGGGGTCCAGAACACTGTTCAGGGGTCTCCTGGCCGGTGTGGGGAACTGATCCGAGGTTACAGGGACTAACTCTATATCCATACCGGAGAGGCGGAATATCTCCTGGGCGAAGTCAAACCAGGTGGTGGGCTCGGAATTGGTTATATGATATACCCCATACCTTCCTGTTCCAATAAGGCCAACGACAGCCTCCCCAAGGTGCCGTGTCCACGTGGGGCAACCCCTCTGATCATTAACCACCGATATCTTCTTCTGCCTTTGCCCGATCTCCAACATGGTATCGATGAAGTTTCTGCCATAGGTTCCGAACATCCAGGTGGTGCGAATCAGGTAGAACTTGCTGAGAAGCCATAATATGTACTTCTCCCCCAACAGCTTGGAGCGTCCGTACGCGCCCACCGGGTTGGGCTCGTCATAGATCGTATAGGGACCTTCCTTGGTGCCATCGAAGACATAGTCGGTGCTGAAATGTACTAGAGGAATGTCTCTCTCCTGGCATACAAGGCAGAGGTTCTGAACTCCAAAGCCGTTCACCGTGAGCGCCTGCTGCTCCTCCGTCTCCGCATCATCAACTTTGGTATAGGCAGCGCAGTTAACAATGATCTCCGGTTCGCAGCTATCGGCCACAGCCCTCACTACGTCTAAATGGGTCACGTCAAGCATGTCTTCGGGTGGCGCGAAGACTTCGTAACCGCGCTCGGCGAGTAAGGAAACTAGGTCATTCGCCAGCATTCCCCCAGCGCCTGTTACCAGTACCTTCATCCCATCGTTACCTCCCATTTATAGGGGATAGCAGGATCATCATATGGAGCGCGGTATTCATCGGGCTTTTCATAGTTGTAAAGTGCAGTGGGAAAATTGATTATCATGGCCGTCTCACTGCCCACAGCAGCGAAACCATGGTAAACATGACACGGGATCTTTACCAAGATAGGATTCAGGGTTCCGAGGTAGAATTCATTTACCATGCCCTTTGTCGGCGAGTCCTCGCGGGCATCATATAAAGCAAGTTTGGCTACCCCGCTGACGCAGGTGAAGTGGTCGGTCTGTCCCTTATGGTAGTGCCAGGCCTTGACCACGCCGGGATAGCACGTGGTAACATAACCTTGGCCGAATTGCTCAAATTCCTCCCAGTCCGTGCGTAACAGCTCCATTAGCCAACCTCGGTCATCGGGGACGAGGCGAAGCTTTCGCACTTTGACCCCTGATATATACTCCATTTCGGCCTCCTACAATTCCAGACTGGAGTCACAGCCTACGAAGAGTCTCACTGCTTTGAACCTCTCGTCAGCCCTCTTGAGCTCAACACCCGTGCCGATAAGACTATCCTCCAGACGCTCAATTCGGTGAATGCGACTGTTCTCCAGAATCACCGAATGCCCTATGGACGAGTCTTCTACTGTCGTATGGGCACCAATACTGGTGAAGGGGCCAATAAAAGAGTTCCTGATCTGACACCCCTCGGCAATGGACACAGGCCCTCGAACAGTGCTATTCTCAACACTCGTGCCCTCCTTTATCTCTACCCTGCCCACAATCTTGCTCTCAGGGTCGATTTCTCCCTTCACATCCCGCTTCAGCAAACTATCGAGGACAACCCTGTTCGCTTCCAACAGGTCGTCCTTTTTACCTGTATCGAGCCACCACCCCGTAAGAATGTGACTCCTGATCTCCTTGTTCATCTCGAGTAGCTTCTGAATGGCATCAGTTATCTCCAGTTCACCGCGCCAGGAAGGCTTGATCTGACCAATCGCGCTGTGGATTTCAGGTGTGAAGAGATAAACCCCCACCAGAGCAAGATTTGTTCTGGGGTCCTTTGGCTTCTCCACGAGGTGAATCACCTCACCCTTCCCATTAAGCTCGGCCACACCGAAAAGGCGAGGGTCCGGTACTTCCTTGAGAAGGACCAGGGCATCGGGAGAATGATCATCGAACTCCTGAACGAAGCTTTTAACACCGCCCTCGATCAGGTTATCACCGAGGAACATGAGAAATGGAGAGTCGCCCAGGAAATCCCGCGCCGTTTTCACAGCATGTGCCAGCCCTAGAGGGTCGGACTGGGGAACATAGGTAATCCTGCTATCCCATCGGGAGCCATCACCAACCGCTTCCTTGATATAGGAGCCTGTTTCAGGAGAGATGATGATACCGATATCTGTGATGCCCGCTTCTCTGATCTGATCCATGACGTAGAACAGGATCGGCTTGTTGGCCACAGGTAGGAGCTGCTTGGGTATAGTATGGGTAATCGGCTTTAGCCTCGTCCCTGAGCCGCCGGCCAGTATCAAGGCCTTCATCCAGACTCTCCTTCGCAAAACAAGACAAGAGTATACCGAGTATAACTAAACCAAAGTTGATAGTAAAGGCCAATAATGTTGACTTTACCTCCACATTCGCTGAGAGGGTGGTGCCAAGCTCCCGCGTCCGGTCGGGCACAAATGACCAAGCATTTAGACATGCTCGGTTGCTGGGCTCGAAAGCTCAGAACCTGAACAGTGTCTCGTGGATGGAGGGAATTCGCCAATAAGCGAATTTGAGGGAATCTTTAATTTACCTTTTGCCCGCTACTATTTCACTGCACTTGCGATCATTAGCTTGGGCATCTTTAATCCTTTTCCATAGGTGATGGATATATCAGAGAATCCAGCCTCTTTCATCACGGCTCGCACATCGTCCTCTGTCCATAGCCACATTCCATACCCTTTGATTTCTTTCGTATGATCCAGTCCATCTTCAGCATTCCATTCTATGCTGACAAGTGCTCTTCCTCCAGGACGCAGCACTCGATGCATTTCTTTC
>Ga0209498_1000230_pt1 | contig 33589 bp, 20 predicted proteins | sample WalLakDeSediment_FD_184131 | JGI IMG/M metagenome (GOLD analysis project Ga0209498, IMG submission 184131) | Lake sediment microbial communities from Walker lake, Nevada to study Microbial Dark Matter (Phase II) - Walker Lake 11/02/13 Deep... | ecosystem: Environmental > Aquatic > Freshwater >...
TCCTCGGGCTCGCGGCCCGCCCAAGGGAACTTCACGCCGCGCGGCTGCCCGTGCGGGATTCCGTTGCCGGGCCGATCGTGCGGCGGATGACCCACGGCGGCCGGCCCTGCACCTCGCGGTACGTGCGAGACACATACTCCCCCACGATCGCGACAGCCGCGGTCTGGATGGCGGCCACGAAAGCGACGATGGCCGTGATCGCCGCGAGCGAGATGCCCGCTTGGGACGGGCCGAACCAGGTCGCCGTGGTGGCTACGGCCGCGGCCGTGCCGCCTGTCACCGCAAGCAGCCCGGCAGCCACCCAGGTGAGCCGCAGCGGGGCGTCGGAGGAAAGCACGAGTGCGTCGGCGGCGAGTTTCGCAAGCTTCCAGGGGGAGTATTTTGTTTCCCCGGCAGCCCGCGGATGGCGGTCGTACCAGACCGGCTCATGCCGGAAGCCGGCCCAGGGAACGAGGCTCCGCAGGTAGCGGCGTTTTTCTGGCAGGGCGACAACGGCGTCGGCCACGGCTCGGTCGACGAGCTTGAAGTCGCCCGTGTCGACCGGCATCGGGTAGGGGATCAGGCGGGCAAAGAGGCGGTGGTAGAGGCTCGCCGTCAGCAGCTTGAAAGCGGTCTCGCCATCCCGGCGACGGCGGCGGCCGTAGGCGACGTCGACGCCCCGCCGCCAGGCCGTCACCATCTCCGGGATCACCTCGGGAGGATCCTGGAGGTCGGCGTCGGTGATCACGATCGCATCACCACGGGCGGCCGCGAGGCCCGCCGACATCGCCGCCTGCTGGCCGAAGTTTCGTGACAGTTCGATCACCGTCACGCGGCCCTCCCGAGCGGCGATCCGCTCGAGCCGCTCGAGTGTCGCGTCGCGGCTGCCGTCGTCGACATAGATGATCTCGAAGTCCATGCCGGTGGTGGGCAGCACCTCGACGAGCCGGCCATGGGTGGTCTCGATCACGTCCTGCTCGTTGTGGCAGGGAATCACGACCGAGAGTAGGCCGCGGGCGGCACGACGGCCGGACCGCGTGGGGGCAGGACCACTCATCGCGCCACCTCCAGGCCGCTGGCGGTGCGGCCTTCCGGTGGCACGCGACCGATGGCCACGACGTCGTGGGGCCGGAAGACCGGCCGCACGCGACCGACGATGCCGTAGCCCGGGGGCAGGTGCGGCTCGATGAGACCAAGCTTCTGGTCGGGCACGAGCAGGACCGCGTCGGGGCCGGATGCCAGAAACTCCGCCGCGGCGGCGAAGTCATCGCGAACGATCTGGTGCACGTGGCCGTCCGCATAGAAGACGATGTTCGGACTGGCGATCGTGAACGTGCCCAGGCGAACCGGGCCGTCGCCGGGGGTCTCGAGGCCGCGGACAAAGGAGGGAATCGTGTTCGCGCGGGCCATCCAGCTGGCCGCCGGGCCCACCGCCAGCGTCGTGAAGACAATCGCGGTGGCGGCGAAGGCTCCCACCGCTGCCACGGGCCGCCGCGAAGCCAGCCGCCAGCAGACAACGGCACCAACCAGCGGCACGATGCCCACGATCGCCGCCGGTTGTGCCCCCGCGAGACCATACTCCGCGGCGACGAGAACCGTCCCGGCCGTGGCGATGCCCCCGAAGGCGAGGGCGGCCAGGCCGGTGGCCATCCAGCGGGCGTGGGGCCAGCGGCCTGTCTCCGCAGCCCGCCGGGCGGCGTCGACGGCGAGCCAGGCGACCAGCATGGCGGCGGGCGGATAGGCCGGCAGCACGTAGTTTGGCAGCTTCGTGGCAGCCAGCGAAAACCCGCCGACCCAGACCCCGAACCAGACGAGCAGGAGGCCGACAACCGGGCCCAGAGCGGGCGGCAGGGATCGTTTCCAGGTCCGCCAAGCCGCCAGCACGATCGCCAGCGGTAGGAAGCATGACCACGGATAGAAGCAGACGAGCATCGTCACCGGGTGGTACCAGAGGCCGCCGCCGTGCTTCTCCATCGGGGCCATGAACCGGCCCACGTTATGGACGAAGAAGAAGCCCTCGATCCAGGCGCCGTCGGTCCGCTGCCAGACGGCCACGTACCAGGGTGCTGCCACCGCGACCGCCGCAGCCGTGAGCACCACGGGCCGGAGGCTGCGGAGCACGTCGACCACGGCCGGCAGGGCTGCCGCAACGGTCCGCCGGAGCCACGGCCCAGCCGTGATCTCGGCCATGCGGCGGTCGACCGCCACCCACCAGGCCCAGGGCACGAGCACCGCCAGCGGCCCGACAAACCCGATCGGTCCTTTGCAGATAACGGCCAGCCCGAGCAGCAGCCCAATGCCAGCGGCCCGGCCCACGCTCAAGCGCGGTAACGCATCGTCGCCGCAGGCGATGCAGACTGAAAATGGGGACATCACCGGCTTCTGCCGAGTGGCGTGGCTGGCACCGCTGGCCGGGAGCCGGGGGATCTCCCCTTTTCCTGCCACCGGCCCCGCGATCACCTCCGCCGCGAGTACCGTCGCCCAGGCGGTGAGCGCTACGAGGATCGCGTCGGGCGTTGCGGCGTGGGCTTCGATTCCGACCAGCAAGGTGCCCAGCCAGGCCAGCGCCGCGACGACGCCGATCGTGGAGTCGAAAAACCGCGTGCCGAACCGCAGCACAGCAAGTGCCGTGACCAGGGCCGCGATCAGCGACGGCAGCCGGGCCGCAAACTCGTTGACGCCAAACACGCTCATGCACGCCGCCATGCACCAGTGCATGAGCACGGGCTTGTCTACCGCGAGCGTGCCGTTGAAGGTGGGCACAATCCAGTCGCCCGTCTCCACCATCGTGCTGGCGATCTCGGCGAAGCGGGGCTCGTCCTCGTCCCAGAGGGGACTGGGGGCGGTGCCGAGCGCGAGGGCCGCGATGCCGGCGACGAGGACGATGAGGAGCGGACGGCGGTCGGCCATGAGAGAATTCCGAAGAGGAAACGAAGTGTGTGGGAGTCTGGAATGCGTCAGCGGCGGGATAAAGCCGGAGGCGGACCGACGCCCGCCTCGGCAAGCCGGGCCGGTTCACCTGGCTCGGCCGGTCCAAACAGGATCAATTGCCGCGACTCAGGCAGCGTCGTCGCCGTCCGGAGCACCCGGTAGTCTGCCGGCAGCACCGCGGCGACCGATTCGGCAAACCGGGCATCGACGACGAGGGGCGCTCCCGGATGCTCGGCGACGAACGCAGTCACCTCGGCCGGTTCCTCGAGCGATGCGACCGCGCCGCCGCCGGCCACCAGGCCCGCATAGAACGCTGTGCTCGGAGGGGCCCGGTAGGAGGCGATCGGTTGCGGAATGCCAGCCGCTGGCAGGCGAGCGAGCAGGTGTCGCGTGCCCCCCGTGCGGCCGAGGGCCGTGGTCCCCCCCGCCACGAGCATCGCCACGCTCGCTGCTGCGGTGGCGGCCCAGCAGGCTGCGGCGGCCCGCCGCGACGAGAGCGACTGGCATGACCAGGCAAGGATGCCGCCGGCCAGCGGCACGATACCCACCAGGCCGATCCACTCCGCGCCAGGCGCGAGGTAATTGACGGCCAGCGGCAGGCCGATGCCCAGACCCACACCCGAGGCGACGAGAAAGCCCCAGGCCCATCGCATCCAGCCGTCGGTGGCCTGCGTGGGCGAGCGAATCCAGTCGGCCACGAACAGGCCCACGCAGCAGGCGAGCGCCGGGTAGGCGGGCCAGACATATCCGGGCAGCTTCGTGCCGGCGAGCGAGAAGGGGATGACCCAGGCAGCGATCCAGACCGTCATGAGCCGGGTGCCCGCCGATGCCGGTGTGCCGGCCTTGAGCGACCGAACCGCGTGCACGACGACAAGCGCCGAGGCCATCGACCACGGGAACAGGCCTACGAGGATGCGGAGCGGGTAATAGAAGATGGCCGAACCCGAGTGGCCCTCCATCGGCGCCGCGAACCGGCCGAGGTTGTGCACGAGGAGAAACTCTCGCGGCCAGTCGCCGCCCGTCCGGATGCAGACCGCGATGTACCACGGGGCGGCGACGGCCACCGCCGCCGCGACGATGAGCCCGGGCCGCACGCCCCGCCAGGCGGCAGCCGCCGCCGTGGCCAGTCGCTGTGACCAGGAGCCGTCCCGCCCCGGATCGACCGTCGCCTGCCACCAGGCGAAGCAGCCGAGGCCGGCCAAAGGGAGCACGAGCCCAACCGGTCCCTTCGTGAGTACGGCGAGCCCGCACGCCCCGCCGATGGCCAGGGCGGTGCCGCGGGAGAGCGCGACGGGAGCGTCTCGCCAGCCCTGGCCTGCCGGGCCCTCGCGATGCACGGCCCGGACAAACAGCCACAGGGCGAGCGTGGTGAAGAAGGCCAGGGGCGCGTCGGGCGTCGAGGCTCTGCCCGTCACGCCTGTCCAGAGGCAGGTGGCCATCGCGATCCCTGCCCACAGAGCCACGTCGGGGCGGAACAGGATGGCGGCGATTCGCCAGGTCAGCAGGCACGTTCCCAGCGTGAGCAGCGCGGAGCCGATGCGGGCTCCCGTCTCATTGACGCCGGCGGTCGCGAATCCGGCCAGGTGGAGCCAGTTGACGAGCGCAGGCTTCTCGACCCGGAGCCGGCCGTTGAAGGTGGGCACGACCCAGTCGCCGCCGTTCCACATCGCCAGCGAGCAGGCGGCGTTCCGCGGCTCGTCGTCGTCCCACAAGGGCGGCCCGCCGAGGTTCGGCAGGAGCACGACCGCCGCCAGCGCGGCCACAAGCAGCCCGTCGGTTCGCCGGTATGTCATCGCCTCTGCCTCGGTTGCGGTGGCCGGTGGCGGCCCGCGGAGCGCGGAAACCGTCGGCCTGATGTGGCGGGGGAGAGTAGGGGGCTGCGAGTCCGCGGGTCAACCCGTCAGCAGGCCCGCGAAAACCCCTGTTTTTTCCGGATTCCGAGCCGGTTGACCGACCCCGTGGGCCGGGTATGTTCAACACATCGCAGCGGACCGACAGGGATGGCCTGCGAGGGGTTCACGCGTGGTTGGAGGCCCTCCTTTGGCAGATGATGAAAACCAGGCCGATGGTGACGCGTCAGACGAAGGCATGGGTGAGGGCACGGGCGAGGGCTCAGGCGAGGGTACGGCTGGGCAACCGGTCAACGACGGCCTCCGCGACATCTCCGGCGGCCGGCTCGTCGAAATGCCGATTGAGCAGGAGCTCAAGGACAGCTACCTGACGTACGCCATGAGCGTGATTGTCAGCCGGGCCCTGCCCGACGTTCGCGACGGGCTCAAGCCGTCGCAGCGACGGATCCTCGTCGCCATGAACGACCTCAACCTCTCGCCCGGCGCGTCCCGCGTGAAGTGTGCCAAGATTTCGGGCGACACCAGCGGCAACTACCACCCGCACGGCGAGAGCGTGATCTACCCCACGCTCGTCCGCATGGCCCAGGAATGGAACATGCGGCACGTGCTTGTCGACAAGCAGGGCAACTTCGGCTCCATCGCCGGCCTGCCCGCGGCCGCGATGCGGTACACGGAGGCCCGCCTCTCGCCGATCGCGGCCCTCATGCTCGACGACCTGTCGCTCGACACGGTCGACTTCGTGCCCACCTACGACGAGCGGAACACTGAGCCGGTTGTGCTTCCGAGCCGGTTTCCCAACCTCCTCGTCAATGGGGCCGGCGGCATCGCGGTGGGCATGGCCACGAGCATCCCGCCCCATAACCTAGGCGAGGTCTGCCGTGGGCTTGTGGCCCTGATTGACAATCCCGAACTCTCGATGGGCGAACTGCTCGAGATCGTGCCCGGCCCCGACTTCCCCACGGGCGGGATTGTGATGGGCCGCGAGCCGCTCGTCCGCGGCTACCTCACTGGCCGAAGCACGATCACCTTGCGGGCCCGGGCCCACGTCGAGGAGTTCGGTAAGAACCGCACCCGGATCGTCGTGACCGAGATTCCCTATCAGCAGACACGGGACGCGATCGAGGAGAAGATCGCCGAACTCGTGACCGACGATCGGATCAAGGGGATCTCGGCGATTCGCAACGAGAGCGACCTCAAGGAGCCAGTGCGGCTCATCCTCGAGCTCAAGCGAGACGCCGACCCCGACGTCGTCCTCAATCAGCTGTATCAGTTTTCACCGCTCCAGACATCGTTCTCGCTCATCTTTTTGGCCCTGGTCGACGGCAAGCCGCGGATCTTGTCGTGCAAGGAACTGCTCCAGGAGTTTCTCCGCCACCGCATCATCGTCATCCGGCGGCGCACCCAGCACCTCCTCCAGAAGGCCCGCAACCGCAAGCACACGCTCGAAGGGCTGCTCGTGGCCCTGGCGAACATCGACGAGGTGATCAAGATCATTCGCTCGTCGAAATCGCAGGCTGAGGCGAAGGAGCGGCTCTGCCTGCTTCAGGCGCCGGCGGCCCTGCTCGAGCGGGCCCTGGGGAGCGAGGGCTTTGCCATGCTCCAGGAAGAGCGGGGCGCCGCGGAGACCTACGGGCTCTCGCCGGTGCAGGCCGACGCCATCCTCCGACTCACACTCGGCCAGCTTGTCAATCTCGAGCAGGAGAAGCTGGGGGGCGAGCATCGCGAGCTGCTCAGCAAGATCGGTGAGTTCCGCCGGATCCTCTCGAGCGACACAAACATCCGGGCCCTTATCCGGGCCGAGCTCGTCGAGATCGAGTCCAAGCATGCCGACCCCAGGCGGACCGAGATCAGCGGCGAGGCGGCCGACATCCGCGACATGGCCGAGCTGATCACCGAGGCCACAATGGTCGTGACGATCAGCCGGGCCGGCTACGTGAAGCGGACGCCCGCCGACGTCTACCGGGCCCAGCGGCGGGGAGGCAAGGGGCTCAAGGGTGCCACCGCCGACGAGGAAGATCCGATCGAGCACCTCTTCGTGGCCAGCACCCACGACTGGCTGCTTGTGTTCACGACGCTCGGCAAGGTGTTCTCGATGAGGGTCTTCGAGCTGCCCGAGCTTGCCCGTGACGCCAAGGGGCGGGCACTCGTCAACCTGCTCGAGTTCGAGACGGGGGAGAAGGTGGCCGAGTGCCGGGCCGTGGGGGGCTTCGAGGACCCGAACCAATTCCTCCTGCTGGCAACCCGGACGGGCACGATCAAGAAGACGGCCCTCGAGCAATACCGGCGCCGTCGGACGAAGGGGCTGATTGCCGTCAAGCTCCGGGAGGGGGACGAACTCGTGGGGGCCGTGATCACCAAGGCCGGCGACGAGTTGGTTCTGGCGACGGCCAAGGGCATGGCGATTCGCTTCCCCGAGTCCGACGCCCGCCCGATGGGCCGCGATACGAGCGGCGTTCGCGGCATCAAGCTGGGCTCAGGCGACCGGCTCGTGGGAATGGTGGTCGCCGATCCCGACGCCACGCTCCTCACCGTCTGCGAACACGGCTACGGCAAACGCACAACGTTTGGCGCCGGCACACCGCTGGCCGGGCCCGAGCCCGGCGAAGAGGGTGCCGATGAGCCCGCGGCCGAGCCGACCGGCGAGACGGAGCCGGACGGAGAGGACGGGCCCAGCGGGATGCGGTATCGCACCCAACACCGTGGCGGGAAGGGCGTTCGCGACATCAAGGCGACCGCCCGCAACGGCCAGGTGGTCTCGGTGGTGGCGGTCCGCGACGCAGACCAGGTGCTGATGATGACCGCCCGGGGCAAGATTCAGCGGGTCAACGTGGCCGAGATTCGGCCGATGGGGCGGAACACGCAGGGTGTTCGCATCATGCGGCTCGACGACGGAGACACGCTCGCCGCCATGGTGACCGTCCCGCCGAGCGAGCAGGAAGAGGCGGACGCTCCGCCCCCCGCCGAGTAGGCCCGGAGCCTGAACATGCGAATCGGTGTCGTCGGGACCGGCTACGTGGGCCTGGTAACGGGAACGTGCTTCGCGGACAGCGGCAACACGGTGACCTGCCTCGACATCGACGCGGGCAAGATCGCCCGGCTCGAACAGGGCGAGGTGCCGATCTACGAGCCGGGCCTCGAGGAACTCGTCGAGCGGAACGCCCGGGCCGGACGGCTGCGGTTCACAACCGACACGGCCACGGCGATCGCCGACGCCGAGGTGGTCTTCCTGGCGGTCGGCACGCCGCCCAGCGCCGACGGCTCGGCCGATCTGACCGCCCTCTGGAAGGTGGTCGATTCGATCGCCCCACACCTGGCCCCCGCGGCGATTGTGGTGACGAAGAGCACCGTTCCCGTCGGGACATGCGCCGGCATCGAGGAGCGGCTCCGGGCCCGCACCGGCCGCGACTGCCGCGTGGCGAGCAACCCCGAGTTTCTGAAAGAGGGGGCGGCGATCGAGGATTTTCAGAAGCCGGACCGGGTCGTGGTGGGAGTGCGGGGGGTCGAGGTGGCCGAGATCATGCGGGCGCTCTACGCCCCGTTTCTTCGCACCGAGAATCCGTTCCTCGTCATGTCACCGGAAAGCTCGGAGATGACAAAGTATGTGGCCAACGCGCTGTTGGCCACGAAGATCTCCTTCATCAACGAGGTGGCAAACCTCTGCGAGCGGATGGAGGCCGATATCGACGACGTCCGCCGCGGGATCGGCCACGACAGTCGGATCGGATTCGCCTTCCTGTTTCCCGGTGCCGGCTACGGCGGCAGTTGCTTTCCCAAGGACGTGCAGGCTCTCGCCGCGATGGCCCGCGCCAAGGGGGTGGCCCCGCGGCTCCTCGTGGCCGTCCACGAGACAAACCTCGCTCAGAAGCAGGTGCTCGGGGAGAAGATCGTCGGCTTCTTCGGTGGGAATCTGGCGGGCAGGCGGGTGGCCATCTGGGGGTTGGCGTTCAAGCCGCGGACCGATGACATTCGCGACGCGCCCGCGATCGACCTCATCGAACGGCTGCTGGCCGGCGGTGCGGCGGTGCGGGTGCACGATCCCGAGGCGATGGCGAATGTTCGGGCCCTGTACGGCGACCGGCTCGAGTACGCCGCCACCCCGCTCGACGCCCTCGACGGGGCCGACTGCCTGGCGATCGTCACGGAGTGGGGCGACTACCGGCGGCCCGATTTCGACGCGGTGGCACGCCGGATGAAGAGTCGCGTGATTTTCGACGGCCGGAACCTCTACGCCCCGGCCGAGATGCGGGCCCGGGGCTTCGCCTACCAGGCGATTGGCAAAGCCCCCGTGTGACCCAGCCGCCGGCCGCGACCCACGACCGATTTCCGTCACGGCCCCACCTGCCGCTCGAACCGCGGCTGCGGTTTGACAGGGTTTCCCGAGCAGGGTTCAATCTCGACCACGCCACCATCTTCGGGCGTTGGGGCCGGTCGCTGCGGCCCCACCCAGTTTTCTTCCTCACGCGGAGATTCCCAGCATCGTGTTACGCCCCACGTTTTCCATGCTCGCCCTGGCGACGGTCGCCGCGGCAGGTTTCCCCGGGATCGCACGAGCGGCCGAGGAATACACCACCGAATCGATCTTCGGAGCGTTCGGATTCTTCTGGCTGGTGGGGGTCGCCGGGGCGGTGCTTGCCCTCTACAAGGCGTGGGACTTCTTCAAGTGGATGGAGTCGCAGTCGCCCGGCACGCCGCGGATGGTGGAGATCGCCGGCTACGTCCGCACCGGTGCCGACGCCTACCTGCGGCAGCAGTACAAGGTGGTGGCCGCGTTCTTCGTCGTCATCTTCCTGCTCTTGGCGGTGATGGCCTTCGCGCTCAGGGTGCAGAGCGCCTGGGTGCCCTTCGCCTTCATCTCGGGGGGCTTCTTCTCCGGCCTGGCCGGCTGGTTCGGGATGAAGACCGCCACCCTGGCAAGCAACCGGACGGCGGCCGGCGCCGAGCGGAGCCTCAACGACGGGCTCCAGGTCGCCTTCCGTTCGGGGGCGGTGATGGGGCTCACGGTCGTGGGCCTCGGCCTCCTCGACATCATGCTCTGGTTCCTGATCCTGTACTGGCTTGTGCCGATCTTTGCCACACCGCTCTCCCTCGAGGAGATCACCGTCACGATGCTCTGCTTCGGGATGGGGGCCAGCGCCCAGGCGCTCTTCGCCCGCGTTGGCGGCGGCATCTTCACGAAGGCAGCCGACGTGGGGGCCGACCTCGTCGGCAAGGTCGAGCACGGCATTCCCGAAGACGACGCCCGCAATCCGGCCACGATCGCCGACAACGTCGGTGACAATGTGGGCGACGTCGCAGGGATGGGGGCCGACCTCTACGAGAGCTACTGCGGCAGCATCCTGGCAACGGCTGCCCTGGGCGTGGCCGCCTTCCACGGTGTGCCGCGGATGCAGCTGGCCGCCCTCTTCCTCCCGATGTCGATCGCGGCGGTGGGGATCGCGCTCTCCATCTGGGGCATCTATCAGGTCCGCACCAAGGAGGACTCGTCGCAGAAAACGCTCCTGGCGGCCCTCGCCCGTGGCATCAACATGTCCACGATCGCCGTCGTCGGGGCCGCGATCGTGCTCACCTGGATGCTGCTGGGAGGAAGCTACATGGGCGTGGCGGTGGCAGTGATCGTCGGCCTCGTCGCCGGCTGGTTGATCGGCAAGTGGACCGAGTATTCGACGAGCAACGAGTACAGGCCGACCCAGGAACTGGCTGACCAGGCCCTTACCGGTCCGGCCACGATCATCATCGGCGGCGTGGCCGAGGGGATGATGAGCGTCTGGGCACCAGTGATGATCGTGGGTGCGGCCACGCTGTTTGCCTTCGGCTTCGCCAACGGCTTCGACTTCACCGATCCCGGTAAGTTTGCCCTCGGCCTGTACGGCGTGGGCATCGCGGCGGTCGGAATGCTCTCGACCCTCGGGATCACGCTGGCCACCGATGCCTACGGGCCAATTGCAGACAACGCCGGCGGCAATGCCCAGATGTCCGGAATGCCGGCGATCGTCCGCGAGCGGACCGACGCCCTCGACGCCCTCGGCAACACGACGGCCGCCACCGGCAAGGGCTTCGCGATCGGCTCGGCGGCCCTCACGGCCCTGGCCCTGTTGGCGGCCTACGTCGAGGAGGTGCGGATCGGCTTCGAACGTTGGGGCGAGGCGGTGATCGAGAAGGCGCCCGAGGGGGACGGCCAGCAGGTGGTGGTGGACGGAAAGGTGCGGCAGCTCGTCGCCGGCGAGTGGGTGAAGCTCGCCGACCAGCTGGCGGTGCAGGTGGGTGACACGCGGAAGGCCAACACCCTGTGGATGGTCCTCGACAAGGAGGTGCTCGCCGGGCGAACCGACGCCGAGGGCAAGGTGCTCCGGGAGCCGGTGATCGCCGGGCTCGATGCCCGGGGCCGTCGCCAGGTGACCGAGGTCGGGCCCGACATGGCCGTTGTCAAGGAGCTTCAAGATGACAACCGGATCGTGGCGGTGAAGACCGCCCGGATGGCCGACTACATGCGATATTACGACGTGACGCTCATGAACCCGAAGGTGCTCGTGGGCCTGTTCATCGGCGCCATGAGCACGTTTGTGTTCTGCGCCCTCACGATGAAGGCGGTTGGCCGGGCGGCCAAGGGGATGGTGGAGGAGGTCCGCCGCCAGTTCCGTGAAAAGCCGGGCATCATGCAGGGTACCGACACCCCCGACTACGCGGCCCCGGTCGAGATCAGCACGAAGGCAGCCCAGAGGGAGATGGTTCTGCCGTCGCTCCTGGCCCTGTCGCTGCCGATCATCGTGGGTCTCGTGCTCGGTGTGTCGGGCGTGATGGGGTTGCTTGTCGGCGGCCTCACGACCGGCTTCTGCGTGGCCGTCTTCATGGCCAACGCCGGCGGCGCCTGGGACAACGCCAAGAAGCACATCGAAGGGGGTGCCCACGGTGGTAAGGGGACCGATGCCCACAAGGCCGCCGTCGTCGGCGACACGGTCGGCGATCCCTTCAAGGACACAAGCGGCCCGAGCCTCAACATCCTCGTGAAGCTCATGAGCATGGTGAGCGTGGTGGCCGCTGGCCTGATCGTGCGATATTCGCTGGAAGCGCTGGGCATTTTCTAGCCGCCGAGATAACACGGGCAACGTCCTCGAGTGGGTCGGGGTTGCCCGTGCCATCTCGCCGGACGTTCGCTCCGGGCATCCTGCCCTGCGCTCACTCCACGCAAGCTCGCTTCGGCATCCTGCCTCTCGCTCGCTTGCGAGGCCGGCGAGAGAGCACGGGCAACCCCTCCCCATCACCAACAGCCTGTTTGGTTGCGGCCGGAAGGCCGCGTTAGGCTGTGCCGCATGAAACCCGGCTTTGCCTTTGAGGTTCAGGCGACCGACGGGGCGGCCCGGGCGGGAACGCTCCTGACGCCGCGGGGAAGCGTGCCAACTCCGCTGTTCATGCCCGTGGCCACTGCGGCCACGGTCAAGGGGGTCGACATCGGCCGGGTGGCCGAGACCGGGGCCGGCATGATCCTCGCCAATACCTACCACCTCCACCTGCGGCCCGGCGAGGCGCTGGTGGAGCAGGGGGGTGGGCTCGCCCGATTCATGGGCTGGGGCGGCCCCACGCTCACCGACTCGGGTGGCTATCAGGTCTTCAGCCTCGCCCGGCAGGTGAAGGTTACCGAAGAGGGGGCGTTCTTTCGCTCCCACATCGACGGCTCAGCTATCTCGCTCACGCCCGAGGCAGCGATGCGGATCCAGGAACGGCTCGGGGCCGACATCGCCATGCAGCTCGACCAGGTGGTCGCCCTGCCGGCCGAACGAGCGACGGTCGAGGAGGCGATGCGACGGTCGCTCCGCTGGGCCGAGCGGTGTCGCGCGGCCCATGGGCGGCCGGATCAGGCGGTCTTCGGGATCGTGCAGGGAGGCCTCGAGCCGGACCTGCGGCGGGAGAGCGCCCTGGCGCTGGTCAACCTCGACTTTCCCGGCTACGCCGTGGGCGGCCTTTCAGTTGGCGAGGGCCCGGAAGCGATGCGGTTAGCGCTCGCGGCGACCGTGCCGCATCTGCCGGCCGACCGGCCGCGGTATCTCATGGGTGTTGGCCAGCCGCAGGACATCGTCGCGGCTGTGGCCGCGGGGATCGATATGTTTGACTGCGTGCTCCCCACCCGGTGCGGCCGCAACTCACTCGTGTACACGTTCGCCGGCCCTGTGCGGCTCAAAAACGCCCGCCATGCCGCCGAGCAGGGTCCGCTCGAGGAAGACTGTCCCTGCGTCGCCTGCCGCCACAGCCGCAGCTACCTCCGCCATCTTTTTCTGGCTGGCGAGATGCTCGGCCCCGTCCTCGCCTCGATCCACAATCTCACGTTTTACCAGCGGCTCGTGGCCCGCCTCCGCGAGGCGATCCTCGTTGGCGGCTTCGCCGAGACGGCCCGCGGCCTGGCGGCCTCGTGGCCGTCACCCACTCCGGCAGGCTGAGCTGACATGCCGTGGCGACCGCCCGCGGCGCGGCCGACTTGTCCGCCCCGCGCGTGCCCCACTACATTCTCCTGTTTCCCGTTGGATCCTCGATTCCCCCGGTCCTCTGCCCCCGTTGCCGACCATGCTCCTTCCCGCAATCGGTCTCCCGAGCCTGTCCGCCTCCCTGACCGTCTGCATTGCGCAGGCGGCCGAAGGAGGGTTGCCGCCGCTGGCCCTCCAATTGCTGCCAATGGTGGCGATTGGCGTGGCCGCCTACCTGCTGCTCTTCCGGCCGGAGCGGGAACGGCAGCGGCGGCACCAGGGATTGCTCGCGAATCTCAAGAAGAACGATCGCGTTGTCACGACGGGCGGCCTGTGTGGCACCGTCTCCGCCGTCGACCGCGAGGCCGGCCGAGTGTCGCTCAAGGTGGACGAGTCAGCCAACGTGAAGCTTACGGTCACGCTCGCAAGCATCTCCCAGGTTGTTCCTGCCGGCGGCGACGTTGCCGAATCCTCGTCCTGACGTGGCGGCCCGGTCGCCCTGTTGTTTCGCGATTCCCCCCAGACTTTTCCCAGAGTTCTCCAGAGATCCCCATGAACCTCCCGAGCATCGCCAGCCTTCTGGCTCTCGTCGCCCCCGAAACCGGCGTCGCTCCGCTCCCCGCCGTGCCGTGGTGGCAAACCCCCGGCGCCGGCTGGCTGATCGCGCTTGCCGTGCTCGTCGTACCGACGGTGATCGCCTGGATGGTGGCGAAGAACTTCCGTGTGCCCGACATGTGGGGGCGGATTGCCACCGTGCTCGTCGCCCTGGCCGCGGGAGGCACGATCTGCTCGATGGGCTGGCCGCCGCGGCTGGGCATCGACCTCAAGGGCGGATTGATCCTTGTGTACGAGGTCGCGTCTGGCAAGCAGCGGCAGGCCCGGATCGACGACGGCGTGGCCGTTATCGAGCGGGTGTTGGCAGCCCAGGACGGCGCCGCCGCCACGCTCGAGCGGAAGGGGGACGGCCGGCTGTCTGTCAAGCTCGAGACCGCCGATGCGGCCGCCCGCGAGGCCTTTCTGGCCGCGATCAAGGAAGCTTCGTTTGACCGGGCCACGGTGGAGGAGATTTCCCGGCAGGCCACGCCCGCGGCCCTCGCGATCGAGTACGAGATCACGCCTGAACAGGTGAAGGTCCCGATGGACAAGCTCGTCGCGGCGGTCAGTCGCCGGGTTAACCCGGGCGGCCAGAAGGAGGTGACCGTTCGCCAGTTCGGCCTCGACCAACTCGAGGTCATCCTGCCCGAGGTCGAGCAATCGGAGGTGGACCAGATCAAGCGAATCATCTCGAGCGCCGGGGTGCTCGAGTTCCGGATCCTCGCCAACCGAGCCGATCCACGGCACCGGATCGCGGTCAGCCAGGCCGAAAAATTTCGGGGCACGACGGTGCGGCAGCAGGGGGAGCCCGTCGCCCGCTGGATCAGGATTGACGCGGAGCGGATGCAGCCCGACGACCGGATGGTGACCCGGACCGGGGTCGACGGCGCCGAGGTGCTCGTCATGGTCGATCGCTTCAACGTTGCCGGCGGCGACCTGAGCCGTGTGAGCGCCGACGTCGATGATGCCTCGCTCTCCCCCTGTGTGAGCTTCCTGCTCAATGCCCGCGGCGCGAGCAAGTTCGGTGTGCTCACGAAACAGAATCTGCCCGACCCCGCCAACGGCCTGGAGAGCCGGCTCGGGATCGTGCTCGACGATGTGCTCCAGTCGGCTCCGGTGATCCGCAGCCAGATCACGTCGAGCGGCCAGATCACGGGCAGCTTTACCCAGCGGGATGTCGACTTCCTGGTCGAGGTTTTGAATGCGGGCAGCCTGCCGGCGGCCCTGGCGAGCGAGCCGATCAGCGAGCAGCGAATCAGCTCGCAGCTCGGCGACGATACGATCCGTTCCGCCCGCTTGGCGATGATGCTCGCCACGATCCTTGTGCTCGTGTTTATGCTCGCCTATTACCGCTTCGCCGGTCTCGTCGCCGACGTGGCCGTGCTCATGAACATCGTGCTCGTGGTGGCGGTGATGATCACCTTCAAGGTCGCCTTCACGCTTGCGGGGCTGGCAGGGCTCGTGCTCTCCGTCGGGATGGCGGTCGACGCCAACGTGCTGATCTACGAGCGAATCCGGGAGGAGCTCGACCGCGGCTCGGCGGTCCGGATGGCGATCCGCAATGGCTTCCAACGGGCCTTCTCGACGATCATCGACTCAAACCTGACTACGCTCATCACGGGTGTGGTGCTGTTCGCGATCGGCACCGACCAGCTCAAGGGCTTCGCGATCACGCTCATCCTGGGGCTCGTGCTCAACCTGTTCACGGCCGTGTTCTGCGCTCGGGTGGCCTTCGAGTTGGCGGAGCGATCCGGCTGGCTCAAGAGGCTTTCGATGGGCCGCCTGGTCGGCCAAACCAAAGTCGAGTTTGTGAAGTGGGCTCCTGTGGCGGCGACCGTTTCGGCGGCGGTGATCCTGCTGGGAGCCCTGGCTGCGAGCCGGCGGGGCAGTGAGCTTTTTGACATCGACTTCACCGGTGGAACGAGCGTCCAGATTGAATTCAAGGACGGGCAGGAACTCCCGATTGCCGAAGTCCGGCGGGCTGTTTCCGGCAAGTTCCGGTCGGCCACGGTCAGTTCGGTGACCCTTGCCGAGGGCGTGGCCGACCGCCGCTTCAAGATCGACACGTCCAATCAGGATCAGGCCGAGGTGGAGCAACTCCTCCAGGAGGCATTCCCCGGACGCATGGCGACCTATGGCATGACCAGCGGCGAAATCACGTCGAGTCCGGCGGCGGAGCCTACCGCGGAGGGCGTCGTCGACCTTCCCACGACGGTGCAGCTCATGTTTCCGCAGAAGATCACGCGGGCCGCGCTCACCGGCACCCTACAGGCCGCCCTGGAGGCGGAAGGGGCCGGCGATGCCGAGTTTGCCCTCACGAGCGAAGAACCAGCCGCAGCCTCGAAGCCCTGTGGCACCTGGGATCTGTTGACATCGCTCGACGCCGACCAAGCCCGCCGTGTGGTCGGGCGGATGTCGGCCAGCTTCGCTGAGACCCCGGTCTATCTCTCGGCCAACGCAATCGGTGGCAAGGTTGCCGGCAATACGCGGGTGACCGCCATCTACGCGCTCGCGGCGAGCCTCGGGCTAATCGTGCTCTACATCTGGATCCGGTTTCAGAACATGGCTTTTGGGCTGGCAGCTGTTGTGGCGCTCGCGCACGACGTGCTCGTTGCCCTGGGCTGCCTGGCAGCGAGCCGCTTCCTCGCGCCCTTCATGGGCTGGGCCTTGGTGGATGAGTTTCGCATCAGCCTGGACGTTGTCGCCGCCCTACTGACGATCGTGGGCTTTTCGATCAACGACACGATCGTGATCTTTGACCGGCTCAGGGAGGTTCGCGGCAAGGCTCGCTATCTCACGAAGGAAATGGTGGACCGGGCCCTGAACCAAACCCTCAGCCGCACGATCCTCACCTCGGGCACAGCGTTTCTCGCCGTCCTGATCCTGTACGCGATCGGGGGGGCGGGCATCCACGCCTTCGCCTTCACCATGCTCATCGGCGTGGTCGTGGGCACCTACAGCTCGATCTACATCGCCACCCCGCTGGTGCTCTGGCTGCAGCACCGGGTTGGTGGGGTGCCGGTCACGGGTCAGGTAGGCGTTCCCCAGCCCGTCTGACGCCGCCGGGGAAGACCCTGCGGGTCGTGAGGAACACGCCGGCGGTGACCGCGGCAGGGGTGGTTCGGCTGGCGTGCGGCGGGTGACGGTCCCGTCGAAACCAGCCTGAGCGTGGTCCGGAGGGCATGCTTGGATGACGGCCCAGCGTTGTGCGGGCCGTGCTGCCGCCCGCCCGTATGGAGATCGCCGTGGACTCGTTGGCACATGGCATCCGTCTCCTGCTGGGGCTCGGGATGGTCGCCGCTGGCACGGCTCTGGTGGCACCTGCGGCCCTCCAGGTAGCGGCGTGGCTCGCGGCCCCTGCGGCCCCTGCGGCCACTGCGGCCACTGTGGCCACTGTGCAGCCGCCCCAGTTTCTACCGGGGGAAGCCCCCTGGCACCCGTTGCCCTCTTCGCCTTCCGCCGTCCCGCACCTCGCAACCGCTGGTTTCGCGGAACTTGAGTACGTGCCGCCGCCAACACCGCCACAGGCCATGCCGCCGGTCTCGCCGGCCCTGGCGGCTCCGGGCCCGCAGCTCGGCATGGCCTATCGCTCCACGCTGCAGGCACCGCCGCCACCCCTCCTCGACGGCCAGACCCCGCCCCCCTTGGCAGTCGGGTGGACGGCTCGCGGGGCCGGAGTCCGACCCCCCTCAGCCGTTGGTACGGAGCCCGCGGGCGTGTATGTCGTTCGCGACGGTGACGACCTGACCGGGCTGGCCACGCGGTTCTACGGGCACCCGGCTGCCGCGGTTGCGATCTGGCAGGCCAACCGTGGGCTCCTCCGCGATCCGCATCTGCTCCCAATCGGGGCTGCGCTCGTCCTGCCGCCTCCATCACTCGTAGCGGAACTGATGCGACCGACAGATCATGCCGCCATCGAGCCGGCCGCGGAGCCGCCGCCCGCGTCGCGGCCCCCCGGCGCCGTGAGCCTTGGATCGTGGCTCACGGCGGGCGGTGTCAACGAGACCGGGCCGCCTTCGCCTTGATGAAGGCAGAAATCAGGGCTGCGGGCGTTCGCCGCTGTGGGTCCGGGGAACGTAAAGAAGCCAGCGCGTCACCCGTGAGCGGCGTCCCCTTGGCGGTGCGGGCGTCCACCTGCACGTAGAGCAGCGAGGCCTCGTTGTCCTTGGCCGGGGAAGTGTTCTGGCGGGTTTCGGCGTCGTAGAGGCGGCTGTCGAACCAGGCGTTGGGCCTTGCCCGCTTCAAGGTGTCGAAGATTTTGACCGCGTCGCGGCTTCCGCTCCCGGCGAGGATCAAGATCGGAAGGGTCGTCCGCAGCGGCTCGGCCGCCAACGCGGGCCCGATCAAGAACCCCTTCGTGGCAAATACCGGGTCGACGAGCACGAGGGCCCGGACATGCCCCCCTTGGGGGCCGCGGGCCGTCGCCGGCCAGGCCGCGTCGGCGGCCGTCCAGGAAGCGGCCACCGCCGCACCGAATCCCGACCCGACGACAACGAGGTTGTCGAGGTCGAGGGTGCCTGCATCCGCCTGCAGTTTCACCCAGTTTCGGACACTCTCGATGTCTCCTCGGATGTCCGACTGTCCCCGCACCCTTCCGCCCGCTGTGATCGTCATCGCCTTAAAGTCATTCAGTTTGAGTAGCTTCCACTGCTCGCCCTCGGCAGCCTGCTTGGAGTAGGCGGGAAGGTTGCTCCCGCCATGCCCCCGCAGGTCGGGTACCAACACGGCGCAGCCGGCCGTCTGCAAGGACTCCGCAAGCGGATCGAGGTTTTCGCTCGAGCCGCCGAGGTCGTGCACGAGGATGACGGTTGCTTGAGGCTTATCCTCCCCCGGGGCGGCAAAATACTGGACGATCAAATCGACGCCGTCGCTCGTTGGAAGCGTGAGTTCCTTCGGCTCGGGCAGCCCCTCCTCCTCCGCAGCTGGACTGGCCGCGGGCTGGGCACAAACGGGGGGAAACGCCGCCGAGATCGCCACGACGAGGGCGGCCGTGACCACGATCAAGGCTGAACACCGCCCGCGCAGGCCGTAGCTCGCGGAAAGGGGGGGAATGGTGTGGAAAATCATGGCAGCCCTAAAAAAGAATGAGAAGTGAGATTTGAAGTAGGTGACGAGAAAACCAACCCCAGGAACCCGAAAAAGGCCCGCCAGGCACCTTTGGGAATAGAATAGCCGGAAACCGACGAAGATTTCCATGGTTCCAGGTATGGTTGTCCGTCGGTCGCGGGCGGTACCATGAGGCTGGATGAGTGCCGGCTCGAACCTTAAGGGCACGAGACATCTCGAGGAGGACCGATGGGCATGTTCGATCAGGCGCGTCGCTGGTGGCAGGAGTACACCGGCGAAGACGAGACGCCGCTCGACGGAGATACGCCCGCCTGGGTGGTCAGCCTCGGACTCCATGTAGTCGTGCTGCTGGTGCTCGCGGTCGCGGGCCTGGGTGTGATGCCACGATCGGTCACGCAGGTGACGGTGATCGAGACGCCGGCAGACGAACCCGACATGGATCTTATTCCCCCCGTGGAGGTGCTGGTCGTCGACCAAGAGCCAGACGCCGGGGCGATGAGCGACCAGAGTCTGGACGTCGCCCAGTCACTCGCGCCGGTTCTCGCGGTTGAGTCCATTGTCCCGATCCTCCCGGAGGAGGTGATGGATAGCGAGACCCAGGTCGAGGTGGTAGACGCGGTGCCCACCGGCAAACAACTCAGCGACAGCCTCGTTGTCAAGGGGGATATCGGTGTGGGTGAGACCGGCGCCGGCGGCGCGGTCGACAGACTCACGCTCGAGATCATCGCCTCGCTCGAGCAGCGGCCGACCGTTGTCTGCTGGGTCTTCGATCAATCGCTGAGCCTTGCCGCTCAACGCAAGGAAATTGCGGCCCGCCTGGAACGGGTCTTCGACGAACTTGGGGTCAGCGCGGCCGCGAGGAGCAACGAACTGTTCAGCCTCGTGTATGCCTACGGCCAGCAGGTGACGCCGGTTGTCTCGGCGCCAACCCAGAACGTGGGGGATGTTGTCGCGGCGATCAATTCGATCCCGATTGATGGCTCGGGCGTTGAGATGACATTTACGGCGGTCGCTGAGGCAGCCAAGAAGGCCAAGCAGGTGCGGCTCAGCGCGTCTCAGCGAAACGTGATGATCATCGTGTTCACCGACGAGGTGGGGGATGACCAGCAGCATGCCGATCTCGTGGCCACGTACTGTGCCAGGCAGCAGATGCGGGTTTTTGTCGTGGGGGTGCCCGCTCCATTCGGCAAGCGGCACGTGAGGATGAAGTTTGTGGAATTTGATCCGCAATACGCGGACGACGAACAGTGGGCGGAGGTGGAACAAGGGCCTGAGAGCCGGTATCCAGAGGTGGTCACGGTTCGGCCCAAGAACAGGCCTGACGAGCCGATCGACTCGGGTTACGGTCCCTTTAGTCTGTCGAAGCTGTGCGCGGAAACGGGCGGAATGTATTTCGCGGTGCACGCAAACCGTGGCGCTGATGGCCGGGTGACCGACGCAGCGACGGCCCCGATGTCATCGGGGCTGCGGTATTTTTTCGACCCCAATGTGATGCGAGACTATCGGCCCGATTACCTGAGTCAGGCCGAGGTCGACCGCCTGCTCGCCGCCAATCGGGCAAAGCGGGCCCTCGTCGATGCCGCCCGGGCCGCCGAGGTCGCTCCGATGGACGCCCCCACAACGACGTTTCCCCGGGAGGATGACGGACGGCTTGTGAACCTCCTGAGCGAGGCACAGAAAAAGGCGGCTGTGCTCCAGCCGAAGATTGACGCCCTCCACGGGCTGTTGGCCGCTGGCCTGCCTGATCGTGACAAGATTGAGGAGAAGCGGTGGCAGGCGGGATATGACCTGGCACTTGGGAGGGTGCTAGCGCTCAAGGTGCGGACCGACGCCTACAACATCCTACTTGCGCAGGCGAAGTCGGGGATGAAGTTCAAGGATCCCAAAAACGACACCTGGGTGCTCAAGCCGAGCGTTGACGTCTCGAAGGTGGGTTCACAGACCGAGCGGCTCGCCAAGCAGGCCGACGAACTGCTGCAGAGGGTGGTTGCGGATCACGCGGGCACTCCGTGGGCGCAGATGGCCGCCGAGGAACTCAAGAGCCCGCTGGGTTATTCATGGGAAGAGACCTACACGGGCGTGAATGCTCCTCGTGCGGGGAACGGGGGCAACGGCAACCCCAATCAGGGAGACGACATGCGGCGGAACCTCGCGCCGCCAAAGCCAAAGCGGGATCTCAAGAAGATCTAGGATCACCTCCGCGGAAGCCATCCCTGGCAATCGCGTTCGCCAAGGCGGTTGCCCACTCCACGGGGCTGTCAACCTAGAACGTGAGGTTGTCTTCGGCGAAGACGTCCCGGCTCTCATAGGCATGGAAGAGCCGCGAGATCCGCAGTGAGAGCATCTCGAGAAACATGCTGCGGAACTCCGCTTCCGAGCGGTCGGTGGCCGGGATCGCAGAGTTCGCCGGGAATGCGAAGTCGTCGATGCGGCGCTCGAAGACAAGCTTCTTCTCAGCGACGTCGTACACCTTCACATGCACGCTCGCACGACCGCGGTACAGAGTTGAGCCCTCGTGGAACCGAAACTCCTCGAGGTCGATCCCCACGACATGATCCACGGCGAGGGCCGCACCGACCGTCTCGTAGTCGACCCAGGAATTCTCGTCGATCCAACGGGCAACCTCGTGCTGGCCGATGACCTTGGATCGCCGGACACCCTGTTGAATTTGGCCACCCACCAGGCTGGCCAGTTCGCGGGACGAGCCGGCGTCGGTGAACTCGAGTTCGATGATCGGCCGGCAGACGATGGCCACATTTTTCGCCTTGAGCCCAGCGAACTCGGCGGGCACGTCGGCGGGCTGGACCAGGTAGGCGACCGTCAGGAGCGTCGAACAGCCCCCCAGAACCGGGAGCATCAGGGCGGCGATCGCCAGGCAGCGAGGGATGGCAGGCATGGACGAGGTCCTTTTGGGGGCCGGGCTTGAGCCCGGTAGCGGTGAGAACGGTAGCCTTCTCGGATCGACCGCTCAATGCCGCTTCGGCGGCCCGCCGGCACTCCCGGATGGCACAATAGGGCTCCTGGAGTTCCCATGTCCTCGCCCCATCCCAACCTCGCAGCGGCAGCCGCCGACCCGGCGGATCCTTTCCTGGCCGCGCTGTCGGCCGCTCTCCCGATCACAGGGCCGGGAGGATTTCCGACCGTGGTCGCGGTTTCTGGTGGAGGCGACAGCGTCGCGCTTCTGCTCGGCCTGCACCGGCTCGCCGTGCCGCGGCTGGTCGTGGCCCATGCCGAACACGACCTGCGGGACGAGGCAGCGGCCGACCGAGAGTTTGTCGGCCGGCTCGCCGAGCGGCTGGGCCTGCCGTTTGTCTGGCGGCGGCTGCGGGTGCGGGAACGGGATGACGAGGCGGCCGGCGAGGGGCTCGAGGCCCGGGCCCGGCGGCTGCGGTACGGGTTTTTGATCGACGCGGCCCGCGAGGCGAAAGCGAGGCATGTGCTCGTGGCCCACACGGCCGACGACCAAGCGGAGACGATCCTGCACCGGATCCTTCGCGGCACCGGTCCGGCAGGACTGGCCGGGATGCCGCGGGCCCGTGAGCTCTGCGAGGGCGTGGCCCTCCTGCGACCCCTGCTCGATGCTTCCCGGGATTCGGTGCGGGCATTCCTCCGCGGAGTGGCCGAGGAGTGGCGGGAGGACGCCAGCAACACCGACACCGCCCGGGCCCGCAATTTCCTGCGTCACGAGGTGCTGCCACGGTGCGCCGCCGGCCCCTATCCGGTGGTCACGGCGGCGCTCGTTCGGCTCGGTGGGCAGGCGGCCGATATGGCGGCCGTGGTGGCGAGTGCCGCAGACCACCTGCTGAATCTGCATGGCGAACGGCATGCCGACGGCACGGTTGTGTTGCGGACCCGACCGCTGGCCGGCCTCGACCCCCATCTCGTGGCCGAGATGTTCGTGTCCCTGTGGCGGCGGGAGGGATGGCCACAGCGGGACATGACAGCCCGTCACTACGAATCCCTCGCGCGGGCAACGCAACTTCCCGACCCACCGGCGAATTCGCTGCCCGGCGGCATCCGAACGCGGCCGCTGGCAGGCGGCCTGTTCTGGATCGGCCGCCATTGACGGGATGAGTTGTCGTTCAGTGGCCGTGGGTCATGTCGCGAGCCCGGTAACCGCCGCGGGTCCGGAACCAGGCGATCATCGCCAGGTAACAGATGCACATCGCGGCCGGCACGACCGCTGTCGCCTTGAGTGCCTCCCGGCCGCCGAACAAGCCGGCTGCCGTTACCAGCTTCTTGTCGGTGCCGGCCGTGGCCTCGGCCGAGTCTTGCCACCATGAAACGAGCTTTTCCTGCTCGACGATCGCCTCGGGCTTGGCCTTGTCTCGGATGAGCAGGTCGAGCGTGCGGACCGCCTCCTTGCCGCCGTCCTCCAGGGTGCCGACCTTCGCGCCGTCGAGCCCGGCTGTCTTGAGCCAGAGGAATTGATTTTCCTCCGGGGCGCGGTACCGCTCGAACACCGCACTGTCGGCCGTCTCGAGCTGCAGAGAGGCTGTTTTGTCCTGCACGAAGCCGATACCTGGGCCACCGAGCAGTCCGGCGGAGAGCATTCCCACGCCACCGGCGGCACCGAGCGTGATGGCTCCGCCCTTCGGGAACTGTTCGCTGACCACCGCCAGCATCGTCGGCCAGAGAAACGTCTTGCCAACACCGTAGACCGTGGCGGCCACGACACACATCAGAGCCCCTTCGGCGCTACCGAGAAGATAGAGCCCCGCCGCGCCAAGCGCCGCCGACGTCGCCAGGAGGCCCAGGGGCGAGATCCGCTCGACGATCGGCCCCGCAAAGAATCGGAGCACGAACATCAGAGCCGAGGTGTAGACGAACAATAACAGCCCCTTGGCCGGGCTGGCCATGATCGCTCCGGTGATCTTCGAGATCCACGAGTCGGTGCCCAGCTCGACGTAGCCCACCATCGCGTGCACGACGAGCAGAAACGCCAGCAGCAGATGGCCTGGGCGAAAGCCGGTGAAGGCCCCGAAGACGATCAGGAGAATCGCGGCCAGGCCACCAGCGACCGGTAGCGACAGCCCCAGGTCGCTTTTGAAGAACAGGGCGATCAGACCGCAGACGACGGCGGCACCGAGCATGCCCAGTTCACCGAGCATGTTGCGGTAGGAGACACCCGACAGGCTGGCCTCGCTTTTCGGGAACCGCTGACCGAGCATCATCAGGCCGTAGAGCAAGACCGGGATCAGGAACAGGGAGATTTGAATCTGCCAGGCGACCGGAGCGGAATCCTTACCGCCGGCCATCATGTAGCTGGCGAGCCCGCCGAGGATGAGACCGCCGGGCCAGCCGGCGTGGAGGATGTTGAGGTAGTGGGTCTTTTGCCGTGGAAAGAGGGAGGCGACGAGCGGGTTCACAACCGCCTCGGCGATGCCGTTGCCGACCGCGAACAGGAACATGCCCCAGAACAGGCATTGAAAGGCTAGCGGCTTCCCGCCGCTGGCGAAGGCGGCCCCCGTTGCAAGGGTGAGCGCGGCGGAAACGAGGTGCATGACGAACGCGGCGAACATCAGCCGCCCGAAGCCAATCCGGTCCGCGATCAGGCTCGAGAGAAGGATGATGATCCCGAATCCTGTCAGGCCGCCTCCCGTGATCGCTCCCAGTTCGGTCTGGGTAAATCCGTACTCCGCAGCCCACTGACCCTGGGCGAGGATGCCGCCGCGGATCGCGAACCCCACGCCGGCGGCGAGGATGGCCATGAAGCCCGCCCACAGGAGGCGATGCGAGTTGGGAAACGCACCGGCCAGGTCGGAAGTGGAAGAGTGATTCGCGGCCATGCGGTGACGCCTCGGAGAAAACGAACGGGAAGAGACTGTGGACCGGTTTCCCAGATCGCCTGAACTAACGATCGGAGTCCCCCCGCGGGGATGCGGTACGAAGCGTGACTATAGCAATCCACGCAGTCTGGAGGAATGGCGGGTTTTCCTGCCGCCGGCGTCGTCGTCCGCCTGTTGACCGCGGGCGGGCCCTTTTCTAGGGTTCCGCCCCGCCGCTTGTCAGTCCTTGTCGCCCGCCCTGGGGACTCCCGGACGCTTTGCTTGTGAAGCCACTCACCGACACGCTCTGGACAATCGTCCGCTGGACGCTGCCGCTGACCGTGGCGGCAGTCATCGTGGCGGTGGCGCTCGGCTCGCACCGCGTGGGGGAGGAGGTGCGGCGGCGGGTGGAGACGCGGCTGCGGGAGCGATTTCCTGCGCTCGACATCCAGGTTCGGGCGGCGAGTCTGATCGAGGGGGAAGGGATTCTGATCCGTGATCTCTCGTTCGCGCCCGCCGATGGGGCAGGGGCCCCGATCGTGACGATTGAGGAGGTTCACCTCGCCTGCGGCACATCACTGGCCGAGCTTGCCGCGGGGGAACCACGGATCACCGCGGTCCGCCTGCGACGGCCCGTCGTTCAGGCCCACCGCGACGCGGCCGGCCACTGGAACATCGCGACGCTCCTCGAGGCTCGGGGCCGCGGGCTCGGCCTGCCGGTCACGGTCGAGGACGCCACGCTCGCGGTGGAGGATCTGCTGCTTGGTCGTCACTTCACGCTGCGTTCGATCGGGATCACCCTCCGGCCGGCCTCGGCACAGGACACCGTCGAGCGGACGGTTGTCCAGGGAAGGGTGGGGGGCGATCTCTTCGAGCGGGCTGACTTCGAGGGGCACCTCGACGGTGATGGCGGCTTCGCGCTGGCCGGTCATGTCGAGGCGCTCGATCTGTCACCCCGGCTGCGGGGGCTGCTGCCGGCATCCGCGGGCCTCTCGGAATGGGCCGGCACCGTGCGCGGCCGGGTCGATCTTGACTGGACCACTTCGGGCTCGCTCGCCGACGTGGAGTCGGCCACTTTCGGCCTCTCCGGCCGGCTCAGCGGTGGGCATTGCGAACATGCGTCGCTGCCCATGGCGGTCAACGACATCTCGGCCACCTTCACCGCCGACCGCTCGGGCATCGCCTGCGAGCGGTTCGAGGGGCACTCCGGCTCGACGCTCCTGCGGGGTTCGGGCAGGCTCGCCGGCTGGCATGCGACCGCCGACTTCGACGTCATGCTCGAGGTCGAACGGCTGCTCGTTGGCCGGCACTGGGAGCCGTTTCTGCCGGCGACGCTCGTTTCGCAGTGGAGCAAACTGCTGCCCGCTGGCGAGGTGGACCTGCGGGCACGGGTCGTCCGCCGGGCCGGCCGCACAAGCCCCGACGTCGCGCTGCGGTGCCGCAACCTGTCGCTCACCTACTACCGGTTTCCCTACCGCGTCGATCGCACCGTGGGCACCGTCACCTACAAGGACGGCGCCGTCACATTGCACCTGACCGGTCTGGCCGGCGGGCATCCCGTCCACGTGGAGGCTGCGGTCGACACGGCTGCGCCGGGCTCGCCGGGCTCGGTCGAGGTGCGGGGCGACGGCATGCGGATCGACGACACGCTCCTGGATGCCATGGCGGCGCCCCAGGCAGACATCGTCCGCCGGCTGCGGGCCAGCGGCACCTTCGACTTCGCCTTTCGCCACGAGCGCGGCCCGCAGTTCGAGACGGGATTCCGTAACACCCTCGGCATCCAACTGACGCGGTGCACGATGACCTATGCCGGCTTTCCCTATCCGCTGACGAATGTGAGCGGCCACGTCCGGATGGAGGGGCAGCGGTGGATCATTCGCGATGTCAGCGGCACGAACGACACGGGGCTCGTCCGCTGCCACGGCCTGTTTGAAGCGAATGGACGGGGCGGGGGGCGGCTCGAGCTCGAGCTCACCGGCACCGACGTGGTGCTTGAGCCGGAGCTGCGGGATGCCCTGCCGCCGAGCATGCGACGAATCTGGAACGACATGGCCCCGCGGGGAAGCGCGGAGTTTACGGCGCGTGTCCGCCACGATGTCGGAACGCGGCGGACGGAGGTCGAACTCGAAGCCACGCCCCGGGGCGACACCGTGTCGATCGAGCCGGCCTGGTTCCCCTATCGGCTTGAGCGGCTCCAGGGACGGCTCGCCTTGAAGGACGGACTGCTACGGTTCGAGGGGGTGCGCGGGGTACACGCCCGGACGACCGTATCCACCGAGGGCATCTGCCGATTCACCTCCGACGGCGGCTGGCACGTCTCCTTCGCCCGGCTCACCGCTGATCGCTTCCGCGTCGACCACGACGTGCTCCGGGCCCTGCCGGCAGGCCTCCAGCGGGCCGTAGCCGACATCCGGCTCAAGGGGCTGTTGTCTGTCGATGGTGCCCTCGATATCTACACAACCGCCCCGCGCGAGGTGACGCTGCCGGGCGGCCGCAGCGAGGTCGTGCCCGGCCCGGCGGCTGCCGCGTGGGATATGCAGCTCGACATGGAGCAGGCCACGCTCGACGCCGGCGTGCCGCTGGAGCACGTCAGCGGCGGCATCCGCCTCCGCGGCGCGAGCGACGGGGAGGCGTGGCGAACCTTGGGAGATGTGGCCATCGACACCGCCAGCTGGCGGGGGGTGCACCTGACGGTCCTCCGCGGGCCGCTCGCGATCGACGCAGCGGGCGCGAGATTCGGCGCGCCGGCGGCGGTTGTCTCCGAGCCCGGCTCTCCCCGCCGGCTCACGGCCCAGTTGGCCGGGGGCACGCTCCAGCTCGACGCGGATGTCGCACCCGGTGAGGCGGGGCAGTTCACGGTTGGCCTGGCGCTGGCCGACGTTGACCTCGAGCGACTGGCCGGTGACCTGCTGGGCGGGCCGTCGGCGTCGCGCGGCCGCGTGCACGGGGCGATCGAGGTCAGCGGAAAGCGGTCTGGAACCCACTCACTCGCCGGCCGGGGGCATGTGCGGCTGCGTGATGCGAACCTCTATGAGCTGCCGGTGATCGTGTCGCTCCTCAAGATTCTCCGGGTGCGAGCTCCCGACCGAACCGCCTTCGGCAGCAGTCTTGTCGACTTCCGAATCGAGGGGCCGCGGGCCTACCTCGACACGATCGAGCTCTCCGGCGACGCCATCAGCCTTGTGGGGGCCGGAGAGATCGACCTCGATTCAAACATCAACCTCACCTTCCGGCCGATGATGGGGGAGGCAGAGACGCAGCTGCCCGCCATCAAGCGGTTTCTCGGCGGGGCCGGCGGTCAGTTCATGCTCGTGCACGTCGGGGGCACACTGGTCGAGCCGGTGACGTCTACCGAGGCGTTCCCGACGCTGGCCGCGGCGGTTCAGAAACTTCAGTCACAGCGACGCGAGCCTCCCGCCGAACGCTCGGCCGGCTGGCTGGAGCCGATCCGATGAACATAGTCTCACGATTGCCGGACCAGGGCAGCCCCAACCGCAGGCTGAGGGCAGGCGGCCACAGCACGTCTCGCGGAGCAGATTCCGCTCGGCTCACGCCTCGGGCTGGCAGCGAGCAGTGGACCTCGGCTCAGGGAGGGCGAGGCCGACTGGTCGCCCGGATGGCGTCGGGTGAGCCTGGTAGAGTGGGCAACTGGTGCGGCGCGGAAGAATCGGTCGCAGCGTCTCGCGGGATGAAACGACGATGAATTTCACGAAGATGCATGGCGCCGCAAACGACTACGTGTACGTTGACTGCTTCGTCGAGCCGACGCCGGCCGACCCCAGCAGGCTTGCGGCCCTGATTGCCGACCGCCACCGCGGCGTGGGAGGAGACGGCCTGATCCTCGTCGAGCCATCGCCGCGGGCCGTCGCCCGGATGCGGATGTTCAATGCCGACGGCAGCGAGGCGGAGATGTGCGGCAACGGCATACGGTGCGTGGCCCATCTCGTCGTCGCCCGCGGCCGCGCCCCTGCCGGACAAGTGACGATCGAGACCGGCCGCGGCGTGCTCACCGTCGAGGTCCGGCCGATCGGCCCGCGGTCATCGCAGGTGCGGGTCGACATGGGGGAGCCGCTCCTGGCAGCGGCCGCCATTCCGGTGGCCGGAGTGGGTGAGGGCCGCGTGGTCGACGCCACCTGCCCGGCACTGGCCGGCGAAGAACCGTGGTGGTCGGCCTGCGGGCTCGATCCGCGGATGACCTGCGTCTCAATGGGCAATCCCCACGCGATTCTCTACTGCCGTGACGTCGAGGCGGTGCCGCTCGAGGCGATCGGCCCACGGATCGAGCGGCATTCAGCGTTTCCCCGGCGGGTCAATGTTCACTTCGTCGAGGTGCTCGCGGCCGACCACGTGCGGATCCGGACCTGGGAGCGGGGCAGCGGCATCACGCTGGCCTGTGGCACGGGTGCGGCGGCCGTCTGCGTGGCGGGCGTGCTCACCGGTCGCACCGGACCGCGGCTCGCCGCCGATCTGCCCGGCGGAAGGCTGGAACTCGAGTGGCCGGGCACGGGGCCCGTGTTCATGACCGGCCCGGCGGAGGAGGTCTTCGCCGGCACGTGGTATGGCGGGTGAGTGATGACGCGTCGCGCGGATGCGCGACGAAAGTTCCAGGGAAGGATGCACGACGGTGAAGATCACAACCCCGTTCACGATCGGTGCCTGGTCGCTTGTCACGACCGCCACCATCCGCCAGTGGATGGGCTCGCTCGACCATCAGGCAGACTTCGGCGATCCGGAGGTCGACCCCGTGCATCCGGCCTTCCGCGGCGCGAAGATCTTCGTCTTCTGGCACGAAAACATCCTGATGCCCTTATACCTCCGCGGCCACTCCAACATCTCGATGCTCCTGTCGCGGCACGCCGACGCCAATATCCTCGATCGCGTGGCCAGGATGATGGGTTTTGGAGTTGTCCGAGGCAGCACCTTTCGTGGCGGATCGGCTGCCCTGCGGGAGCTCGCAGAGCGGGCGGCGGTCGGGAGCCTGACGATCACACCCGACGGCCCGCGGGGGCCGCGGCGGCGGCTCGCTCCAGGCTGCGTCTTCCTGGCGAGCACGCTCCAGATCCCGATCGTGGTGATGGGGCTGGGGTATGACCGGCCCTGGCGGATGGGCACCTGGGACCGGTTTGCGGTGCCGCGGCCCTTTTCGCGGGCCCGGGGCATCGTCAGTCGGGCGATCGCGATTCCACCCGCTCTCGACCGCGACGGGATCGAGCACCACCGTCTCGGAGTCGAGCAGCTGCTCACGCACCTCTCCGATGAAGCGGAGTCGTGGGCAACCGCCGGCACGCGGCGGTCCGGTCAGCGGCCGGTCCGCAAGGAGCCGTCACGGGTGGCGTCGCGAACCTCCGCGGAGCAGGGAAAGCCCGGAGTTCCACTGGCCGAGGAACTCCGGTGGCACGGGCTCGACCCGGGCATGACTGCAACGCTGCAGGCTGCCTGACCACGGGCATCGGCCACGGCCAATTGTTTAGATTGTCAGCGAGCCACGGCTTCGAGCCGGCGTTCGAGCTGATCGATCCTTGCCCGCAGGTCGTGGATCTCCGCTCGGATCGCACCGGGTTCGGCCACCGCGGCATTCGTGGGCCGGCGGGCGATGGCCGGCTGAGGGCCGGGTTCAAGCACCGGCACGGCCGTGGCCACTGGTAACGGTGGACCGACGAGTGCCTCCTCGAGCGGTCGCTCGAGTGACTGGAGCACCACGTCGGCGCGGTGGGCGGTGCCTCCCGGAAGCACGTACTGGAGCGTGACCGGCCTGCCGACCGGACCTGCGGTCACCAGTTGCGTGAGTTCGTCGGGGGAGCGGACCGGCCGATCGTTCAGGGAGACGATCACGCTGCCCGGCGGCACGCCCGCCTTCGACGCGGGGAGATCCTGGACCACGCCGATCACGTAGGCTCCCGTCGCGGCAGGGAGATTGAACCTCAGTTGGAGATCGGCATCGATCGGTACGGTACGAACACCGAGCGCTGTCCGGCCAGTGGCGGATACTGGGCCCGCTGCGGGTGGTCGGGATAACGCCGAGGGGATGGCGGCGGCTGCTGGCAGCGGCAGCTCGGCCGGCGGGGTTGCCGGCGTCGCGGCGACCCGTGGCACGTCGGCCCGCGGCATGTCGATTCGTGGAGGTGAGAGGGGCTGCGAAAATGGGGGCGGGGCGGTGGCGAAGGAGGGCGGGGCGGCCGCGGGCTCCGGTGATGCCTGCCAGGTTCGAGCGGTGATCGCCGGCGGTCGATCCACGGCGACGATCGCGAGGTCGCTGATCTGCTCACCACGGGCGATCGCCAGCCGGACCTCTTGACCGGGAGCGATCGCGGTCAATGCCTCCGATACGTCGTCGGCATTTCGCAGCGGCAGGCCGTTGATGGCCCGGATTTCATCTCCAGCCCGGATGCCGGCGGCGGCGGCAGGCCCGGCCGGCGTGACCTCGTCCACCGTCCATCTGCCGGGCACGGTCGATTCGGCGACCGCGAAGCCAAGCCAGCCCTGGCCCAGCGGAGCCGGCGACACGCCGCCAGGCCCCCCCGCGGAGAGCGTGCCGAGCGGAGGATTCTTCGGTGCGACAGGACCCGGCGGGACTGCCGCCTGCTCTGTCTTCGGACCAGTGAAGGGCAGCACGACCGGTTCGCCGATCGAGATGTCACCCGGATCGAACGGCGGCCGACCGGTTGGCGTCGCCGCCGCCGGGTTTTCCTGGCTGCGGGCGGCCGGCGCCAAGAAAATCATGCCTGCCAACATGATGGCAGCGGGATGGACACGCCGCCGGCAAAGGATAGTCGTCATCATCGGGGATTTGACATCCATATGGGTTTCGATGGTTTTCGCGACCAGGTTCCCAAAGGTCAGGAGTATACCGTTCCCTGCCCCCCTTGCCGTGAGCCGGGCCATGATCGATTCCGCTGCGAAAAAAAGACCCCTTTCCACGACAATCCACAGGTTGTGCACCGGCCCTTGCCGCAGGGCTGCGAGGGAGCGGAAGCGAGAACGCAGCACGGGGTGGGCCAACGTCGTGCCGTCTTTCCCACGGAGGCACGCAGTGGTTTGACAGCACTGACAGCACTCCTATACTCGCGCTTCCAACCGTGTGACGAAAGAGTGTCTGCGGTCGGCCAAGCGAAGAGCCAGTTGACAAGGATGCATGCGGGCCGCCGCGTTGAGCGGTCCGTGCAGGGAAGGATCCATGGGCAAAGCCGTCGCCGTCGCGGCATCGTGTGCACGGACACCGCTCGAAGGTGTCCGAGACGCCCTCCGCGAACGGATCGGCGACGATCGGTTCGCGGTCTGGTTTGGTGACGCGTCGTGGGCAGCAACCGCGGCCGAGGGGAAGACGACAATCGTCATCCGCGCTGGCGGCGGTGTGACACACGAATGGCTCCGCCGAACGTTCAAGGCCGATGTTGACGCAGCCGTGCGGGCTGTTTGTGGTGCCCGCGGGCTCGTCGCCTGGGAGCCCGCCGCTGCCGTGCCGCCCCCTGCTGGCGATTCTCCTTCGACGCCGACCACACCCCAGCCGCGTCGGTCCCGGACGATGGCCATCACGGTGCGGGGGTCGGCTGGGCCCGGGCTGGCTGTTGTCGGGTCAGAAACAACGGCCGGTGCGACCCCTCACCCGCCGCTACGGCGACAGGCCCGCGGGCTCGCCGAGTTTGTCACCGGCCCGAGCAACCGTATGGCGGTGGCTGCCATCGAGATTGCCGCGACGCGGCCGGGCGAGATCTCGCCGCTATTGATCTACGGGCCGAGCGGCGTCGGCAAGACACACCTCCTTGAAGGGGCCTGCGGCCGCGTCCGTGAGCTCCATCCGGGCATCGAGGCGGTGTATCTCTCTGCCGAGCAGTTCACCACCGCCTTCCTCCAGTCGCTCCATGGCGGCGGGCTGCCGGGCTTCCGCCGCACCTGCCGGTCTGCGGAACTGCTCGTGATCGACGACCTTCAGTTCTTCGTCGGCAAGCGGGCAACGCTCCAGGAACTCCAGCAGACAATCGATGCTCTCCAGCGGCAGGGGAGGCAGGTGGTGCTCGGCTGCGACCGGGAACTCGACGCCCTGCCCGACCTCGGCAGCGATCTATTGACGCGGCTCCGCGGAGGCATGACGGCCCGACTCCTGCCCCCCGACTACGACACACGCCAGGGAATTGTTGCCGCGATCTGCCGGGCCCGAGGCCTCGAACTGCCCGACGACGTCGTGCACCACGTGGCCACCCACATGACGCGGCACGCCCGGGAGCTGTTCGGGGCTGTCAATCGGCTCGAGGCGACTAGCCACATGCTCGGCGTTCCGGTCACCATCGATCTCGCCCGGGAGGCGCTGGCCGACCTCGTGCGGTCGAGCGGCCGGAGCATGCGGCTGGCCGACATTGAGCGGGCCGTGTGCACCGCCTTTGGGATCGAGCAGGGCGGGCTGCAGTCGAGCCGGCGGTCGCGGGCGGTGAGCCACCCACGGATGTTGGCAATGTTTCTGGCCCGCAAGCACACCCGAGCGGCTCTGGCGGAAATCGGCGGCTACTTTGGCCGGCGTAGTCATTCCACCGTGGTCGCCGCCCAGAAGACGGTTGCCGGCTGGCTCGCCACGAAAACGCCGATCGTGCTGGCCGAGGCTGCCTGGGACGTCGACGAGGCCATCCGCCGTGTCGAAGACGTCCTCCGGGCAACGTAGAGTCTGACTCCGCGATTCGCCCATCGGCTGCGCGTGGCCAAGCCGCTTTCGCCCGGGCCATCTCGCCTCTCGCTCGCTTGCAAGGTCGGCGAGATAGCACTTGATTCAACCCCTTCCGTGGGTCGGGGTTGCCCGTGCCATCTCGCCGGACGTTCGCTACGGGCATCCTGCCCTTCGCTCACTCCGTGCAAGCTTCGCTTCGGCATCCTGCCTGCGCTTGCTTGCAAGGCCGGCGAGCTTGGCACGGGCAACCCCTCCCCCAATCCGTATAAAAGCCCCGGGCGCGAGCCCGGGGAC
>Ga0209498_1000231_pt1 | contig 33445 bp, 34 predicted proteins | sample WalLakDeSediment_FD_184131 | JGI IMG/M metagenome (GOLD analysis project Ga0209498, IMG submission 184131) | Lake sediment microbial communities from Walker lake, Nevada to study Microbial Dark Matter (Phase II) - Walker Lake 11/02/13 Deep... | ecosystem: Environmental > Aquatic > Freshwater >...
TATTCCTCGAATGTCAACGATTACTTTTCTATCCTCAAATCTTGAATAAGTGGAAATACCATAGTTATAACAGCCGTAAATTTTTTCTGTCTGCAATTCAATAAATATCTCCGGGGCGGAGACAGTTTCATACCCATCATAAGATTCCAATACCTTAAAATTTATTTTACTATCGAGTGGTTCAATAGTAGCTGAATTATTATCAAGAATATCACAGCTATTAAATAATAGTATGAGAATTAGAACTATTAATAATTTTAAAATACTATTCATATAAAGCTCCATCTTTTCTTATGATTTAATAAAGACTTATGAACAGCTTTAATTTTGGTGAATTACTGTTGCCAAGAAATGCTGTTAAAACATAATCACCTTTTTCTAATAAGACACCGTTATGGTCTTTGAATAAACTAATTGCATTAAAAGATTTTGTCGCACCGGGTTTAATATAATGAGTAATACCTGCTGGTAAATTTATGTTAGGATAATTAACACATTTATCACCTGACTTGCTTTTTAGTTGATAACATAACTCCGGCAGATTTGTAAAGTATAATTTTTTAATGTACGGTTTCGCATTACGAACTTGAAAATCAATCGTTAATGTGTCTTGCTGGGAAAACTGATTTCCATGAATGGTAAGTGCGTAATTTATTCCATTGTAACTTGTTGTTGTTATGTTAGGTTCTGTTACATCAGTGTCATTAACCGAACTACACGATGTAAATACGTAAAAGAAAATAAATGTTATCAGGAATCCAAATAATAGTTTCATATTTACTCACCTTAAAAATAAATTGAAAGGATTAATGAGGTTGTTCCAAATGATATTCCATAGCCTTTAGTGTTCCGGGCAGAATCCTCACCAGAGAAATTATATTCACCGGTTGTATAATAGGCATTAAATAAGTGTTGACCGGAAAGTGACATACGTTCAAATAACCAATATTCAACTCCAAGACCAAATCCCAGACGGTAAGAATATGATTTATCAGTTGTTTTGTAATCTGAAGTCGGCGATTTGTAGTAATTATCGGTCAATCCGAGTGCTAACCTAGTTGATAGATAAAGAGAAATATTATCCGCTTCGAGTAAATGATTTTCCATCCCAACACCAAAATCAATATACTTATTTTTCGTCAATCCTTTATCATATTCTTCTGTTGCTTCTTGTTCGGTTTCACTAATAGATGCACCGATACTGGCATTAAGAACTGTAGATTCTGAGATCCATAATCTACCTCCAACGCCTCCATAATAGCTGCTGAGATTTAATCCGTTGAAATTAAAACTGAGTGCGATTGTTTTGTAATTATTTTCTTCCTGAGCAAGAAGAAAAATTGGAAGGCACATAACAAGTATGATTGAATGGAAAGCTTTCATAAGAACCTCTTTGAATTGTGAGTTAAACAATAATTATTTTAAGGCAAAAAGCTTATTACAATTTTCTGACGACAGAAATTTCAATAATCCTGATATACGAGTCAAGCTAAAATAAAAAGCCAGAACTTTCATTCTGGCTTTGATAACTTGAGCTAAGTTCTACCGTAGTTATTACTTAATTGGAATCTTACTAACGTTTTCTTTTAACCAATCATTAAAGCTTTTCAGATCTGGATTTAATGACTTACTGAACTCAATGCTTCTTGCGCCACAGAAATCATCGCTAAAATCGTGCTTGAACTGGAACATATTTCCAACATCATCAGCACCCGGGAAACCGAAACTTCGGTAAACATCAAATGGAACTGCGTTATAACCAACCTCTTCGCCCAGTGCTTTCGAAAGTGATTCAGCCATCTGTTTGCCGGTTAAATGCTCACCAGCAATTCCAACTTTCTTACCGATGAATTCATTTCCACGTTTGAAAATCTGGTAAGCTGATTTGCCAATATCTCCAACTGAAATTCCGGGAAGTTTTTTTTCTCCAAGCGGAAGATTAAGAGCTAGTTTTCCATCTTCTCCGCGTGCTGGTCCCCAGCCAAAGTAAATCATATTTTCCCAGTAACCGCTTGTCAATAAAAATGTAACCGGCAGATTCAATTCAGTGAAATATTTTTCTGCTTCACCTTTACCGTCAAAGTGAGGGACCTTATACTTTTCCTGAAGAGTGGGCATTCTGTTATCACTTAATGGAATCCATTTACGGGTATCTTCAAGAGTTGACCAGATGACATGCTTGATATTGTTCTCTTTTGCCGCTTTGGCAATTAAGTTTACTTCTTCCATTTCCTTATCAGCAGAAAAATGTTCCCAGAAAAAAGTTACCGCAAAAACACCATAAGCACCCTGAAATGCAGCTTTCAAACTTTCGTAATCATCTACATTATAAGCGACAACCTCTGCACCGAGATTTTTTAGTGCTTTAGCTTTATCAGAGTTAACATCGCGCGTAAGTGCACGCGCAGTAAATTCCCCTGATTTGTCAGCCATAATTGCACGAACCATTCCACCACCCTGTGCACCAGTTGCACCCATTACAGCAATCACTTTTTTATCAGACATAGATCCTCCTTAGATTTTGTTGTGTTGTTATATTTATTTAAAAAATATCTCTTGCGTGCTGGTCTGCGTGGTAGGAGCTACGTACCAATGGCGAGGACTCAACTACTTTAAATCCCATCTTCAAACCTTCTTCTTTGTACATCCCGAATTCTTCAGGTGTGACAAATCTATCAACAGGTAAATGGACTTTTGTTGGCTGAAGATATTGCCCGATTGTCATTATCTCACAGCCGTGTTCATACAGATCTTTCATCAACTCTAAAACTTCTTCAGTCTTCTCACCGATTCCAACCATAATTCCGCTCTTAGTTTTTAGTCCTTTTAATTTAAACCATTTAATCAAATTAAGACTTCTCTCATATTTTGCCTGAGGACGAACTGCGTGATACAATCTTTTTACAGTTTCAAGATTATGGTTGAGAATATCTGGCGGATATTGCATAATAGTTTCAAATGCATTTTCATCACCTTTGAAATCGGGAATTAGAATTTCAACTGTACAATCAGGTTTATCTTCTCTAACTAATCTGACGCATTCCTTAAAGATTGAAGCACCACCGTCTTCGAGTTCATCTCTGTTTACCGAAGTGATAACTGCGTGACGTAAATCAAGCTGTTTAATTGCATCAACAACTCTTTGTGGTTCATCGAGATCTAATTCAGTTGGCATACCGAGTTTAACATTGCAGAAGCCGCAGCTTCGAGTGCAGGTATCACCAAGAATCATAAAGGTTGCAGTGCGATGATTCCAGCACTCAGCAATGTTCGGACATTTTGCTTCTTCACAAACTGTGTTGAGTTTTTTATCTCTCATCAGGTTGCGGACATCTGAATAGTTATCACCTGTAGGAAGTTTTACTTTAAGCCAGTCAGGTCTTTTTCCCAACGGAACTTTAGTTTTTTCTACTTCCTCTTTGAAAGCTTTTTGATGACGATTTATTTTTATCATCGAATTTTAATGATTGATAATTTGCTTTGAAATTTCTAATTACCTGTTCTTAGACATTCAGGCAGCAATAATAAAAATGGAATACAGTTGTCATAATTCAACTCATAATAATTCACACCCAGATCTATTTTATCATAGTATTCCTGTTGATGCTCTTTGTAATATTTTTCAGATTGCAGTTTCCAAAAATCTTTTCCTGATTTTTCTGTGATAAACCATTTCTCAATCAATCTGGCTGCTCTGCCGTTACCATCTTTGAATGGATGAATGTGTAAAAATATCAGATGAATTAAAGAAGCAAAATAAAATACCTGAGCATTTGATAAATCACTATCCAAAAGATTTTTCACATCAGAAAAAAAAATATTCATAGTTTCATTCAAATATTCAGGTTCAATGGCAAGATAAACTAATCCTGATTGACTAAACACACCAATCTTTTCTTTTCTATATTTCCCCCGCAAGTTCTCAAGAACTAACGTCTTTGAAAATATTTTATGACATTCAAGAAAATTCATTTCATCCAGTTTGTTTCTTTGAGCAAATTCATAAGCTGAAATCAGGTTTTCTATTTCCTGAATTTCCTTATCCTGCCTGAATTTTTCCTTCGAAAACTTATAGTTCATAAATGAATTTAAATCTATGGTGTTGCCTTCTATATTTGAGGAGTAAACAGCAGAGGCCTCAGTTTTATACCCTAAGTTCCCATTGCTTTCTGAAAAATCATAAGAATCAATTAATGAATCAATCTGACTTCCGATCAATCGATAATATTCATCAAAATATTTTTCTTCCGTTACCTGCATTTATAGCTAAAGTTTAATTTTAGTTGAATTATTTTTTTAAGATAGTCAAACATCATTCTGCGTCAAAATTTTCTAAATTTTCTTTCAAATGTTTCAGGAACATACCACCGAGCATTCCATCAATTAAACGATGATCGTGAGAAAGTGTTAACGCCATTACAGGTCTGACTGCAATTGAATCTGAACCATCAACGCTTACAACAACTGGTTTTTTAATTACTGCTCCAACGCCCAATATCGCAACTTCAGGCTGATTTATAATTGGTGTTCCGAAAACAGTTCCGAAAACTCCGTAGTTTGTTATCGTGAATGTTCCACCTGAAATATCATCTGGAGTTAATTTTTTATTTCTTGAACGATATGCGAGATCGTTAATTGCTTTTGCGAGTCCGATAAGATTTAATTGCTCTGCACCTTTGATGTTTGGAACTATCAAACCAGTTGGTTCAATTGCTACGGCAATTCCAAGATTCATAAATGATTTTTGGAGGATCGTACTTCCATCAAGTGTGGAATTAATTAATGGATAGGCTTTAATTGCCTTCACACACGCCTGAGCAATGAAAGCCATATATGTAAGCTTAACTCCGTACTTCTGTTGAAACTCATCTTTCTTTTCCTGGATAAAGTTATGCGCACGGTTCATATCAACTTCAATCAATGACATAACGTGGACAGAGGTATCACGGCTGGCAACCATATGATCCATGATCTTCTGCCGGATATTATCCATCGGAATTTTTTCAATGCCCGAACCGGATGTAATAGTTTTTACTTCAGAAGGAGTAAATGATGGAGAAGGTGCTGCTGTTCTATCTTTCTTTTCTTCAACTTGCTTTGATGCAGGTTTTTGCTTTCCTCTGCTTTCAATGTATGAAAGAATATCCCTTTTCGTTACTCTGCCATGCAATCCAGTTCCATTAATTTTTCTAAGTTCATCAAAGCTGATATTTTCTTTTTCAGCAATACTCAAAACAAGCGGTGAATAAAATCCTGTGCCCTCCCCTTTCATCTTTTCTCTTTCAACCATTTCTGCTTTAGCAAAATTATCGTGCATTGAAACTGGTTCTAAAACTTCGGCTTTCTTTTCGGTCACTGCTTCTTTCTTTGTAGAACTTATCGCTCCAGAGCCAGTAGAAATTTTTGCAACTATAGTTCCAACAGCAACTGTTTCCTGTTCTCCAATCAAAACTTCAGCGAGTGTTCCTTCTGCTGGGGAAGGAATTTCGGTGTCAACTTTATCTGTGCTTATCTCGAAGATAGTTTCGTCTTTCTTTATTTTGTCGCCAACTTTCTTATACCATTTAATGATCGTTCCTTCCATTACCGATTCACCCATCTTCGGCATTTCAATTTCTATCAATCCTTCAGATGCAGGTTTCTTTTCAACAACTTTATCCTCCTTAGTAATTTTTTCTTCAACAGGCTTTTCAGCCTCAACTGTTTTTACAGATTCTCCCTCACCGTCAATTATTGCAACTACGGTTCCGACTTCAACGGTATCTCCTTCTTTAACTCTTATTTCTTTCAGAACTCCTTCAGATGGAGAAGGTATTTCCGTATCAACTTTATCGGTGCTGATCTCAAAAATTATTTCATCCTGCTTAACACTGTCACCAATTTTCTTATGCCATTTGATAATTGTTCCTTCGTTTACACTTTCACCCATTTTGGGCATTATTATTTCCATCGCGAAACTCCTTCGAGGCTCAATCTTTTTATAATTATTTCTAAAGGTTTATTTAATACTTTTTTAATTGATCTAGTAACCAATAAATTTTTTATAGAACGCAGATTACTCAGATTCGGCAGATTCACGCAGATCAATCTGTGAAAATCAGTCCGATCAGCGTCATCAGCGTTCAATTTTCTAAATATAAGTTCAATTGATTTTTTCCAAACTGACATATTTATAAAATCGGGGTATTCCATAAAAAAGCCTTTGCCTCTGCCTTTGCCTTCCTCAATACTCAATCAACTCTTTAATGCCCTTATAAATCTGCGCTCTTGACGGAAGAACTTCATTTTCTAAAATTGGCGCATAAGGAATATGTGTATCCTTAGCTGCAATTCTTTTAACAGGTCCATCAAGATATTGAAAACAGTTATCTGCAATTCGTGCTACTATTTCAGCTCCAAATCCACCAGTAAAAGTATCCTCGTGAATAACGATAACTTTATTTGTTTTCTTCACAGATCTGAATATTGTTTCTTCATCAAGCGGAATAATAGTTCTGATATCTATCACTTCAACTGAATATCCGAATTCTTCTTCGAGTTTCTTTGCTGCAAAAACTGAATCCCACATTGAAACTCCGTACGATACAACTGTAATATCATTTCCTTCTTTTACCACTTTAGCTTTACCGAATGGAAGCAGATAATTATCATCGGGTTCCGGAGTGATAGAAAAACTTTGTCTGTAAAGTCCTTTATGCTCGCAGAAGAGAACAGGATCATTTATACGGCAGGCAGTTTTTAGCAATCCTTTTGCATCGGCAGCGTTGCTTGGATAAGCGATAAAAATTCCGGGAACATGTGCATAAATTGATTCTATATTCTGACTGTGGCAAAGTCCACCGTGAATGTAACCGCCAACAGCAACACGAACAACAACCGGTGTTGACCAGGCATTGTTAGATCGATAACGCATTGAAGCTGTTTCATTTTTCATCTGCATAAACGCCGGCCAGATGTAATCACCGAATTGAATTTCAACAACCGGTTTCAATCCTGCAAGCGCCATTCCATTTGCAACTCCGAGAATACTTGCCTCTGCAAGCGGTGAATTGAATACTCTGTCATCGCCAAAATTTGTTGACAATCCTTTTGTTGCAGTAAATACCCCGCCTTTCATATCAGCAATATCTTCGCCGAAGATGTACATATCTTTATTTTTTTTCATCTCCTCGTGTAGTCCATGGTTTATTGCATCAACCATCACAATCTTCTCTCCAGCAGGAACATTCTTTTCATAATCCAAAGATTCTTTCAACCCGCTTTCATCATAAACATATCGTGCTGCATCTTTCGGATCAGGATCAGCAGCATTGAAAGCCCTGTCAGCAGCTTCATCTATTTCTTCATTTATCTCTTTCCGGATTTTTTGATAATCATCATCGCTCAACATACCTTCTTTCTTCAACCTTGCAACAAATTTTTCTATCGGATCGTCTTGTTTATCTTTTTCAAGTTCGGAATGATCTCTGTATTTTCTTTGATCATCAGATGATGAATGAGATTGCAGTCTCACAACATTTGCTTCAATCAGTGCAGGACCTTTGCCACTCTTTATATAATCAATAGCTCCTTTTAACTCTGAATACGATTCAAAAAAATCTGTTCCATCAATTCGCTTTCTATATAAACTAAAAAAACCTCCCATCATCTCAGCAACAGATCCATCTTTACCGGCAGTTTGATGTTCAACAGGAACTGAGATGGCGTACCTGTTATTCTGAATAACGAAAAGTACCGGAAGTTTTTCTCTGCTTGCCCAGTTTACTGCTTCGTGAAATTCTCCCTGACTGGTTGTTCCTTCACCGCTGCTTACATAAGAAACATTTTTAATTCCTTTTCTTCTTGATGCAAGTGCAGTTCCAACAGCCTGAAGAAACTGAGTCCCTGTGGGACTTGATTGAGAAGGGACCTGTGCATTTATCATTCCCCAGTGAACAGGCAGTTGTCTTCCTCCGCTTGCAGGATCAGTAGCTTTAGCAAATGTTCCGAGAAAAACTTCTTCAGGAGTTAAGCCAGCCATCAATACAGTTCCGAGATCCCGGTAATATGGGAAGAACCAATCTTTTTTTGGATCGAGGTGCAAACCAATCGCCATCTGAACAGCTTCATGTCCTTCAGCAGCAATGTGGAAAAATGTTTTGCCCTGCTTGAGAAGACGCATTGCTTTGTTGTCAATGATTCTTGAACGAATCATCATTTTGAGTACATCAAGCAGCTGTTTTTTCTCAAAACCCATCAACCCGTTTGCAGAAATATTTTTGTCTTTCATTGAAACGCCAGGTTTTTTCTCTTCAGCTTTGTTTTTCTTTACAGATTGAATTGTGTTGTTCATACTTTTTTTTGCCATTGAACAACCTTCTAATTAATGGTTGAAAAATTTTGTTGTAATATTTCTTCTTTATCTTTCGAAATCATAGAAGTATATGCAAAAAGCTCGGTGAAATTTTTTAACAGCTTTTCTTTGACTTCCTGAATACTTATTTCTTTGTTTAATTCCTGCTTCAATGATGTGACTGCTTTATCCTGAATTCCACAGGGAATTATTCCATTAAATAAGTTCAAATCAGTATTAACATTGAAAGCAAAGCCGTGCATCGTAATCCATCTGCTGACTTTTATTCCAATTGCAGCAATTTTTCTGTCACCAATCCAAACGCCTGTATGTTTTGGATTTCGTTCAGAGTTCAATCCATAATCACTGCAGGTTTTAATAATCACCTCTTCCAAAGCTCTTAAATATTTGTGAGTGTCTTTGAACCAATAATTTAAATCAATAATTGGATAGCCAACAATCTGTCCAGGACCATGATAAGTAATATCACCACCACGATCAATATCGAAAACTGAAATATTATTTACTTTTAAATATTCCTCTGAGCCTTTTAAGTTTTCTCTGTGTGCAGTCTTTCCAAGAGTATAAGTATTCGGGTGTTCGAGTAGAAAAAGAATGTCCTCAACTTCACCAGAAACCCTTTTTGAGTGTATCTCCTGCTGAAGATCCCAGGCTTCTTTGTAATCAATGAAACCTAAATCGCAATATGTCAGAATTTTCTTTTCCATCTTTTATTTACCATCTTCCATCAAATATCTTCTCCGCCAGAGGCGGATTTCGCCCTGCCTACCGGAAAGGCAGGTTCACTCAACATTTACCATCATCCATCAACCATTTCCCATCTTTCATCAGATGTGAATCGCTTCACCATACGCTTGTGCAGCAGCTTCCATTATAGATTCAGATAAAGTTGGATGAGCATGAATGGTTTTTATGATTGATTCACCTGTTGCTTCAAGTGAGCGGGCAAGAGTAACTTCAGCGATCATTTCAGTTGCTTCACTTCCGATAATGTGTGCACCAAGAATTTCTCCGTACTTTGCATCGAATATCATTTTAACAAATCCTTCGCGCTCACCGATTGCAAAAGCTTTTCCGCTTGCCATAAATGGAAACTTACCGACTTTTATTTCATATCCTTTTTCTTTTGCTTTGGCTTCTGTCAAACCAACACTTGCAACCTGCGGCTGACAGTAAGTGCATCCGGGTATGTTATCATAATCAATCGGAGGATGATGAATACCTTTGATGTGCTCAACGCAATGGATTCCCTCCGCAGAAGCAACATGAGCAAGCCATGGCTGACCAATCACATCACCGATAGCAAAAATTCCAGAGATATTAGTTTCATAAGTTTCTCTGTTTACTTTGATATGATTTTTTTCGATTTGAATTCCCAGTTCTTCTAATCCAATCCCTTCAACATTGCCAACCACTCCAATTGCATTAAGAACTTTTTCTGCTGTCAAAACTTTCTTTTCACCATTTACATTAACTGTAACGTTAACCCTGTTACCTTTAAGTTCAGCTTTTTCAACAGTAGCGCTGGTTAAGATATCAATTCCTCTTTTCTTAAAATTCTTTTCAAGTGCAATAGAAACTTCTTCATCTTCTATCGGCAAAATGTGTTTTAACATCTCGATGATTGTAACCTTTGTCCCAAGGGTTGAATAGAAATAAGCAAACTCTACTCCGATTGCACCAGCACCAATTACGATTAATTCTTTTGGCTGCTTCTCAAGGCTCATTGCTTCAGTGCTTGTGATAATATTTTTTCTGTCAACCGGAATTGCTGAAATATTTCTCGGACGTGCACCGGTAGCAATAATTATTTTATCAGCTTTTATTGTTTCAGTTACTTTTCCTTTATCATCGGAGATTTCTATTGTATTCTTTGAAGTGAGTTTTCCGAACCCTCTTATCCTGTCAACTTTATTTTTCTTGATCAGAAGTTCAACGTTTTTGGAAATACGATCAGAAATCTCCCGGCTTCGTTTTATTATCCTGTTAAAATCAAAATCCAATCCTGTAACTTTTATTCCAAAATCTTCACCGTGACTTTTCAGGTTGTCATAAATCTCAGCATTTTTAAGAAGTGATTTTGTAGGAATGCAGCCCCAGTTCAGGCAGATACCTCCAAGGTTATCTTTGTCAATCACCACTGTTCTAAGTCCTAACTGTCCCGCCCTTATGGAAGCTACATATCCACCGGGACCACCGCCTAAAACTGCTATATCGTATTGTTTTTGCATAATTTATAGTTTATTTGAATTTGAAAGTGAGGCAAATATAAAGAGTCAATCACTGAAATGAAAACAGAGATATGTTAATTCTGACTAACTAGTCAGAATATATCGTTTACTAAATATTTCGAAGATACTATTGTAGCAAAGATAATTTAATCGAATCAAAACTATAATCAGTATCTGACAGCTTGCCCCTTAACGGGCATCGAAGTATGTAACTGAACTATTTGCCATTTGTCATTTTCTTTCTCCATGACTCCAGTAGTTCTGATTCCATCAAAAGTAAATTTGTTACCCTCAGACTCAACATACCAGTTAACTTTCTGATAGAACCAGGCTTGTCCACCTGTGCGGCACATTTTAACAATTTTATCCCGTACTGATAAATCTATTTTATCAAAAGTATTATAAGCTCTTCTCTGTGCTTCGCCCATTGAAACTTTATCAACCCACAGTTCATTCTCATCTGTTCCGAGAATAATGATATCAGGCTTATCTGAAAAACAGTTTAACAGTAAGGTAAGATCTTTTTGTTCGTGAGCTTTCTCGAAATTGTCCAGTAATTGCATCACCTGGACTCTTTCAGCTTCGAGATTTACCTGAGAATTATTTGAACAGGAAAAGAAAATAAACGGAGTAAGCAGCAGAAAAAGTATTATTGAATATTTCATGGCGACCTCCTGAATAAATGATGAATCAAGCTCAGGGAAACATCCCACAAAATCTGATAGGGATTTTTCCCTACAATTATTTTATTCTGTATGACAATGTATAAAATTTTCAATAAGAGTCAAGTGTTGGTTTGTTAAATCTATGTTTAACAATTTAACCCGGTTTCTTTTTGAACTAATTATTATGATTTGATTGAAGAATCGGAGTTAGTTTTTACAACTCTGAACTGTTATCACCACATTCCCCGTCTTCTGTTCGGTTTCTAAGTATTTGTAAGCTTCAACAATTTCATCGAGCTTGTATTTTCTGTCGATGACTGCTCTATACTTCCCTGATTCGATAATTTCTTTGAAAAACTGAATATCCGCTTTCTTCTCTTTGGGTATTGGAAATAAAACTTTTCTTCCTGATGGCATCTTCCCAAAAATTGATGTCCACAATGCTAAGAATGGATTCTGAGCTAAGAAACCCAAATCAGTTGAGAAATAAACGCCACTCGGCGTAAGCAGGTTTTTGCATTTGAAGTACGAACTCTTTCCAACTGCATCCATAACTACATCAAATGTCTGATTGATCTTTGTAAAATCTGTTTGGTATAGTCAATTACTAAGTCAGCACCAAGTGATTTTACAAGCTCTAAATTTTTTGTGTTGCAGACTGCTGTAACTTCTGCACCATTCAGGACGTGAGATAAGTTCATTGAATAATTTTCATTTTCTTGTATAATTATCTCACGTCCTAAATATTTTGCGAGCTGAACAGCAGCAGTCCCTATTGAACCTGAAGCACCATAAATTAAAATCTTCTTTCCCGATGGCTCTTTAATTTCTTTAATGTAATTATAAGCGAGCATTAGCCCATCACAGACGGCGGCAGCTTCTTCAAAACTCATATTAGACGGTTTATTTGTTATTGCTCCATCTTCAGGAAGACAAATATATTCTGCATGAGCACCAAAGTTGTTGCCGGTAAGTCCAAAAACTTCATCGCCTATTTTGAATAGTTTGACATCACTGCCGATTTCCTCTACTACTCCGGCTAACTCGCTTCCAAGAATTTGTTTTTTAGGTTTGAAGAGACCATTAACTAGTCTGATAATAACCGGGTACTCCGGTTTACGAAAACCACAGTCAGTCCGGTTTACCGTCGTTGCAAATATTTTGATTAACACTTCGTTGTTTTTGGGAACTGGTTTTTCAATCTCTCTAAGTTGGAGAACTTCCGGCGGACCGTATTTTGTGTAGACAGCAGCTTTCATTGAATTCCTTATTTTTTATTTACGAAGGACTTCACTCATAATTTTTTTAACTGAGTGCCGGGCACCTGGTGATAACGATTCCAGGTAATGATCCTGTGCGAGGAATGAGATTTCCTGTTTTAATTCCGGATGCTTAATTGCAATCTTAACGATTAACTTTAATGCATTAACTCTAACCGATGGTGCTTTACTAATTTGTTCCCAGATACCCATACAAATATCGAATAAAACGCCTTCACATTTCTTATCCAGTTCCATCATTAAAAGAATTTTAAGAAGTTCCCGCTGATGGCTGTCGCTTTTTGTCTTTGCAGCGTTTACAATTCTTTTAAAAAACTTTTTTATTCTTTGATCGTTTACTTCTATGACACTCCACAATAACCACGCTGCTCTCCAGGAATACGGCTGCTTGTCCGAAACAGCTAACTCAACTGCCTCTTCAAAGCACTCGGGATGAGCATTCATAAAAGAAATCATTTCATCTTTGTAGCAGCTTGTTAATGTTTTTTCTAAGGGTGATTCCATTGATTACATTTTTATTCACTGGAACTCAAATTCGTACCGTGAAAGCCAGAAAACCCTTACCTATCTGTTTCTAACTTATTAAGTTTCTGCAAGATTTCTATGGCTTTCTTTTCAAATTTCGAGAAAGCAAACCACTTTTTACCAAGATCTTTCAGCGAGGCTCCAAAGTGATAAACATCCTCATCATCAATTATTATAAATCTGTCTTGAGAATTTTTAAATTCTTTTACTTCAATCTTAGGATATTGAGCATTGAACTTTTTCAAGTCCGTCATTAATGCTTTAGATAGATTTGCTGTAAAAATGGTAACGTTAACATCCTTTTTTCTTTTAGTAAACAATGTCAGCACCGAATCATCAATATAATTATCAATGAGGAGAATAGATTTCTCTGCTTTGCGTATAAGGTCAGATACAAATTTGTGAGCATCGAAAATTTGTCCGTCAAAGAATATTCCTTGTTTTGGATCGAGTTTATCTTTTTGCAAAGCATCAAATACCTTTTCAAATTTTTCATCGGTTTCCATTTCGTGCTTTAGCTGTCTTTTTTCTACCGTATCAATTCTCTGAAAAAGTTGTGCATTGTTAATAATAAACTTCCTCATTGCTACAAAAGCGCTTATAATCTGGATGCTCATTTTAACAGCAGTATCACTTTTCAAAACCCCGGAAAGCATTGCAACACCCTGCTCAGTGAAGACATAAGGCAATTTTCTTCTCCCACCATGCACAGAACTTGATGTCGCAAATTGCGATATCAAGATTTCATACTCATCTTTCTTTAGCTGAAACATAAATTCTTGAGGAAAGCGATCAATGTTCCTTTTAACCTGTTCGTTAAGTCTACGTGTTTCAACTCCGTAAAACTCAGCCAAATCACTATCGAGCATTACTTGAACATCACGAATAGCATAAATTCTCCTCTGGATAGCCTTGGAATCGTAAAGTATTAAACTGTCTTTAGATTTTTCCATTATTTAATTTTTTAGTGATAATCGATTTGCGTGCTAATATTTCAAATAAAAAAATGTTCTTAATTTCTGAAGCAACTTAAACTGGACAGTATTTATATTCAAGAAAATCATCTTTTTAAAACAAAAGATCCTGAAATAAAATCAGGATAATCTAAAGGGCATCGTGGTGATGCCCTTAGGTAATAGTTGTCCTCAGATTCCGGACTCATCCTGCAAAAAGCAGGATTCGCCGGAATGACATTTTGCGTTCTTACTTCAAATCGAAGCGGTCAAGGTTCATAACTTTGTTCCAGGCTGCAACAAAATCCTTAACGAATTTTTGTTTTGCATCATCCTGTGCATAGACTTCTGCCAAAGCACGCAGCTGCGAGTTTGATCCAAAGATCAAATCCACTCGTGTGCCTGTCCACTTGAGTTGGTTTGTTTTACGATCACGTCCTTCAAAAGTATCACCTTTATCTGAAGTTGGTTTCCACTTGGTTCCCATATCCAGAAGGTTCACAAAGAAATCGTTTGTTAGTTTACCAACTTCATTTGTTAACACACCGTGTTTCGAATTGCCAAAGTTTGCACCAAGTACACGCATACCGCCAACAAGCACTGTCATTTCCGGCGCACTCAAGTTAAGAAGCTGTGCTTTGTCAACAAGCATTTCTTCCGCTGACACAGTGTAAGCTTTTTTCTGGTAATTGCGGAAACCATCTGCTTCAGGTTCTAATACTGAAACTGATTCCACATCAGTCTGAGTTTGTGAGGCGTCCATACGTCCCGGAGTAAATGTCACTTCAATTTTGTGTCCGGCAGATTTAGCCGCAGCTTCGACTGCAGCACAACCACCAAGCACAATGAGATCAGCCAGAGAAACTTTCTTACCGTCTTTACGATTGTTGAAATCTTTCTGGATGCCTTTAAGTACTTTTAATACTTTTTCCAGTTGTTTGGGTTGGTTTACTTCCCAGTTCATTTGTGGTTCTAAGCGAATGCGCGCACCATTAGCTCCGCCTCTCATATCAGAACCACGGAAAGTTGATGCAGAAGACCACGCAGTATAAACCAGTTCTGCAATTGATAATCCTGACTCTAGAATTTTCTTTTTAAGACCATCTATATCTTTTTTATTAATAAGCTTATGATTGACTGCAGGAATTGGATCCTGCCATATCAGGTTTTCCTTTGGAACTTCTGGTCCAAGGTAACGAGCTTTTGGTCCCATATCACGGTGAGTAAGTTTAAACCACGCTCTTGCAAATGCATCTGCAAAAGCTTTTGGATCTTTGTGGAATCGTCGTGAAATAGGTTCATAAATCGGATCGAATCGTAAAGACATATCTGCAGTTGTCATTGTTGGCGGATGCTTCTTTGATGGATCGTGAGCATCAGGTATCATATGTTCCGGCTTAACATCTTTTGCCTGCCATATCCATGCACCAGCAGGACTTTTAGCCTTTTCCCACTCGTAACCAAAAAGCATATCGAAATAACCCATATCCCATTTTGTTGGATTAGGTTTCCACGCACCTTCCAAGCCGCTGGTTGTCGTGTGTTGTCCTTTGCCCGTTCCAAATTTATTTATCCATCCTAAACCTTGTTCTTCGATAGGTGCAGCTTCAGGTTCCGGACCAACTAACTTAGGATCGCCTGCACCGTGCATTTTACCAAATGTGTGTCCACCGGCAGTGAGTGCAACTGTCTCTTCATCATTCATTGCCATACGTTTAAAAGTTTCGCGCACATCACGACCTGAAGCAACAGGATCAGGAATTCCATTCGGACCCTCGGGGTTTACATAGATGAGTCCCATCTGAACTGCGGCAAGAGGATTTTCAAGTTCTCGGTCACCGCTGTATCTCTTATCGCCAAGCCATGTATCTTCCATTCCCCAATAAATATCTTCTTCGGGTTGATAGATGTCTTCGCGTCCGCCTCCGAAGCCAAACGTCTTGAAGCCCATTGATTCAAGTGCAGCGTTACCAGCTAAGATTAAAAGATCAGCCCAGGAAATTTTATTTCCATATTTCTGTTTGATAGGCCAGAGCAGTCTTCGTGCTTTATCAAGGTTGCCATTGTCAGGCCAACTGTTGACAGGTGCAAAACGCTGGTTACCAGTTCCGCCTCCGCCGCGTCCATCAGCAGTGCGGTAAGTACCTGCACTGTGCCAGGTCATACGTATAAACAAACCGCCATAATGACCCCAGTCGGCAGGCCACCAATCTTGTGAGTCAGTCATCACTGCATACAAATCTTTCTTGAGAGCTTTGTAATCCATCTTGTCGAATTCTTTTGCATAGTTAAATTTCTTATCCATTGGACTGGATGCCGGATGGTGCTGGTGAAGTATGCCAAGATTCAATTGGTTTGGCCACCAGTCTTTATTTGATGTTCCCCCGCCGGCAGTGCTGCCTGTTACAGGGCATTTGCTTTCATCACTCATAGTATTTCTCCTGATGTTTTTATTGTTAATAATTATTTAATTAATTTTTTTATTGTTGAAGGTTCCGATTATCTGAAGCTTTATATCCTTCACTTTAAAGTTGGGAATTTTCTTTTTCTGAAAGTATTTGTCGATTAAGCTGTCAAGTTCATCATCAAAGAAATCCTCTATGCGTTCCGTGTCCTCACAATACAAATGATGATGATTATCGAGTATAGCATCATACCTCATAACATCTTTTTCAGTCTTTACTTTTTTGACCAATCCTTTTTCAACAAAAGTTTCCAGCGTTTTGTAGATTGTTCCAACCGCAATGTGGGGATGATTTTTAACAACATATTCCTTGATTCTATCAGCGGTAGGATGATCCTTTAGATTGTTTAAGGCTTCCAAAACAGCAACTCTTTGAGGAGTGACTTTTAAATTACTGTCTTTTATGTCAATGCCGTGTTTTTCTTTTTTCATAGATAGAAATTATTAGATAGGAATTATTCTCATCTAAAATAAATATTTATTTATGAGATATCAAGTTTAATTGCTTTTGTTTCTGCCTTTCCCTGGATTCATTCTTAGAATCCTCCCGAGATGAAATCAATTTTTAATTTTTAACCCGCCTGCCGGCGAGGCAGGTTATTCATAATTAATCGACTTCAAGACCTCTCATATCTAAGATGACTACGATTCCATCTTCTCATTTCTGAAAAAAATTCTTTCATTACTGTCTGAATTCGAATAAAAATCTAATACCAATCAATGGCAGATAATTTGGTAATAACTGATATAAGAAATTAAAACAATAAATATGCTTAGTGAAATATCAACAAAACCAGTTTATACAATCAGCACTGCTGCACGACTCCTCGGCATTTCAATCCCAACTTTAAGAATGTATGAGCATGAGGGGCTAATAATTCCATTCAAGAAATCAAGCTCGCACAGACTTTATTCAGATTTGGATCTTGAAAGAATAAAATGCTTACGTCATGCTATTAATGGCGGCAAGATGGGAATTGAAAGTATCCGCAGAATGTTATCATTAATTCCTTGCTGGGCAATAATAAACTGCTCAGAAAAGGACCGAAAAAAATGTGAAGCATTTACGAATTATGAAAAGCCCTGCTGGATGCACAACCATAAAGAAAATATTTGTACGGGAAGAGATTGCCGGGAATGTGAAGTTTACAACAGCTTCAGCGATTGCGGCAGCATTAAGGAAAAGTTAAAAGAATTAATTCCTCCGCGAAAATGATTTATCCTGAATTTATTTCTCCGAGGAGTCCTTTGGACAGGATCTTAAAATTTAGTGTGAAAATTTAAAAATGAAAAATGATTAAGATGCTGAAACCCGCTGAAAGCGAGGCTCGCCAAAGGCGGCAAGTTCAGCATAAAGAATAAACAGAAAAAACATTATGAAAAAATTATTAATACTCGGTGCCGGAACTGCAGGCACAAATCAATATTCCGAACTGACCGAAGGTCATCCTGAACTTGTTTCAGGATCTGAATCTGTTTCGGGATCTTTTTCTAAAACATTTGAGATGCTGAAACGAGTTCAGCATGAGAACTAAACAGAGGAAAAGACTATGAAAAAATTATTAATACTCGGTGCCGGAACTGCCGGCACAATGATGCTAAATAAGCTAAACAATGTACTTGACAAAAATGAATGGCAGATTACAATAGTTGACCAGCACGAAAATCATTATTACCAGCCGGGATTTCTTTTTATTCCATTTAATATTTATACCTGTAAAGATGTTACAAAGCCGAAAAGAGATTTTTATCCCACCGGAGTTAACGTCATTAATTCTGCAATTGATAAAATTGAACCAGTTGAGAATAGAGTGTTACTGCAAAACGGACAAGTCGTTGGTTATGACTATTTAATAATTGCAACTGGTGCAAAAACAAAACCCGAAGAAACTGAAGGATTAAAAGATTCGCTGTGGTACAAAAACATTTTTGATTATTATACAATTGAAGGTGCTTGTGCTCTGCGGGATTTTTTCAAGCATTGGGAAGGCGGAAAATTAGTTATTAACATAACTGAAATGCCGATAAAGTGTCCGGTAGCTCCTCTGGAATTTGCTTTTCTAGCCGACTGGTTTTTTACTGAAAAAGGAATTCGTGATAGAGTTGATATTCATTTTGTTACTCCCCTGCCCGGAGCTTTCACTAAACCAAAAGCTTCTGCAATTCTTGGCGACTTCCTCAACAAGAAAAACATAAAACTAACATCTGAGTTTAACATAGCACGTGTAGATAACGATGAGATGAAAATTGTTTCGTGGGATGAAACAGAAATTCCATTTGATGTGCTTGTAACTATTCCAACAAATATGGGAGATGAGGCAATCGCAAGAAGCGGAATGGGTAATGAGCTTAATTTTATTCCCACAGATCCTCAAACTCTTAGATCTAAAGCTTATGATAATATTTTTATAATTGGTGATGCAACCGATCTGCCAAGTTCAAAAGCAGGTTCAGTAGCTCACTTCCAGGCAGATATACTTCAGGAAAATTTCCTTAGTGTAATTGAAGGCAGAGAACCTCACGCCAAATTCGATGGACACGCAAACTGTTTTATTGAATCAGGTTTTGGAAAAGGTATTCTCATCGATTTCAATTATGACACTGAACCTTTACCGGGAAAATTTCCACTGCCGGGAATCGGTCCATTCTCTTTGCTTGAAGAGACTAAGATGAATCACTACGGAAAAATAATGTTCAGATGGACTTACTGGAACTTCCTGATTAAAGGCTTGGAATTACCGATCGAATCAAATATGTCTATGGCAGGTAAGAGGTTTTAATAATGGAAACAGCAGTAACTCAAAATCAGATAGACGAAATAAATTATAAGCTCAATATTATCCTCGAAGAAATTGAGCTTCAGAGGCAGCATCGCAGAATGATGGAAGATCTGAAAGATGATCTCTACCGCGTTGGCAAAGATTTATATCAAACTGCAGTTGTAGAGCTTGAAGAAGTTCACGATCACATAAATACAGGTGATATTCTTCATCTTGGAAAGAAGTTGTTGCGCAACGTAAATAATCTCAGCAGGGCTTTTGACCAGATGGAAAGCGTAAGAGATTTTGCACGCGATGTTTCACCGCTTGTCCGGGAATCTATTTTAGACCTGATGAAAAAATTCGATGAGTTTGACAGGAAAGGTTATTTCCAGTTTGCGAAAGAAATGAGAAAGGCAATGGACAACGTAGTAACAAATTACAGTGCAGAGGATGTAAAGCTTCTCGGCGAAAACATTGTTACTATTCTCGATACAGTAAAGAATCTCACTCAGCCGGATATGCTTCAGGCAATTAATAATGCAGTGGCTGTTTACAAGAACATTGATATTAAAGTTGAGGAAAAAGTTTCACTGATGAGCTTGCTTAAAGAATTAAATTCGCCTGAGGTTAGAAGAGGTCTTGCTGTAGGATTGAAGTTTTTGAAAAACCTCGCTTCATTAGAAGAAAATAAAAAATTAAGTAATGTTAATGCTTAAAAAAATTGGGCTCAAGCCCGGTAGTTATTTTTGTAGCTATATTATTCCCCGACCTAAAGGTCAGGGCAAGTAGACACGCCCTTTGGTAAAGCTATTAAAATTATTTGAAACCTATAATGAATTGCCACGAGCTTTAGCTCGTGGTTTTTGAATAAAAAAATTTTCTTGGCTTTAGCCAAACAATACATTAGCAATTTGGAGTATTTATAAAAACAAATTCGTAAAAAATCAATCAAGGAGTAAAAATGGAAACTGTAGAAATAGTAGGAAGAAAGTTAGAACTCGATGACGACGGTCATCTTAAAAACCTGAACGACTGGGATAAAGAAATTGCCCAGGAATTCGCAAAGCTCGAAGGCATAGATGCAATGACTGATCGCCATTGGTTAGTAATTGATTATATGCGCAAAGAGTTTAAAGAGAAAGGCGACGCACCTTCAATCAGGAAATTAACAAAGGAAAGCGGTGTTGATACAAAAGAACTTTATGCACTCTTTCCAAAAGGACCAGCAAAAAAAGCTGCAAAAATTGCAGGACTTCCAAAACCAAAAGGCTGTATATAAAAAGGAGAGAATAAAATGTCACAACCAATAGAAAAAGTTTCAATCGTAGTTTCCCGCGGCTCACTTGAGGGAGTTTATCCAGGACTTATTATGGCAAACGGTGCAAGAATGGAAGGAATTGAAGCTACTCTTTTCTTCACATTCTTTGGACTTGATGCTATTATAGAAAATAGAATGGATGGCTTGAGTGTAGCTACAGTCGGCAACTCTGCAATGAGAATGCCCGGCGGATTAAAAATGCCAACCATTTTAGGTGCAATTCCGGGAATGTCAAAGTTTGCAACTGTGATGATGAAAAAGGAAATGGAAAAAATCGATATTCCCCCCGTTCGTGAATTCATTGAGATGATAAGCGATGCTGGCGGTGAACTTTATGCCTGCAAGGCAACTGTGGATATGTTCCATCTTACTAAAAAAGATTTTTGTCCGCAGGTAAATGATATTATATCAGTCGGTCAGTTTTATGAAAAATCTGCCGGGGCTCAGATAATTTTTACGTAAGAATTATTTCAGGGGAAATTTTAATTAACTATTAAACAATCAATGGGAGTTACTTCAATGTTTCAAAAAAAGGTTACGTTTTTCCTTTCAGTTTTCACCATCACACTATTGCTGACGAATAGTCTGCTTGCAACAGATGGTTATTTCAGACATGGTTATGGTATTAAATATTCAGCATTAGCCGGTTCTGGTGTTGCTGTGTCTTTAAGTTCTTTAGGTGCAATAACAAACCCGGCTGTAATAGCTTTCGTTCCTACTCAATATAATCTCGACATAGCATACTTTAGTCCAATGAGAGAGTATACTGTTGAAGGAAATCCTTCTGGTTTTGAAGGAACCTTTGGTTTAATGCCAGGTACAATTGAAAGCGATTCAAAATCATTTGTATTCCCTACACTTGGTGCAAGCTGGAAAATTAATCCGACTATGGCTATTGGTGTTATGATTTATGGAAATGGCGGAATGAATACAGATTATCCGACTGCAACATTCTATGATCCGAGTTCACCGGGTACCGGAGTAAATCTTGAACAATTATTCTTCGGTGCAACTTATGCAATCGAATTTGCTAAAAACCATTCACTCGGTGCATCATTAATATTCGCCTATCAAAAGTTTGCTGCACAAGGATTAGCTAGCTTCTCTCCTTTCTCAAGTGATCCCACAGCATTGAGCGGTAATGTGAACAGTACATCAACCGGCTTTGGCGGTAAGATTGGTTACCAGGGACAGTTCGGTGAAATGTTCAGAGTTGGTGTTTCTTACCAGTCACAAATATTTATGAGCGAGTTCGAAAAGTATGCAGGCTTATTTGCAGAGCAGGGAGATTTTGATATTCCTTCAAGCTGGCAAGCTGGTGTAGCTGTTATGCCTAACCAGGAACTTACTTTAATGCTCGATGTTCAGCAGATTCTTTACAGCCAGATTAAATCGATAAACAATCCTATGATTCCAAATCTTCAGACAAGCTTTCTCGGCAATGATGACGGTGCCGGTTTCGGATGGAAAGATATGACGATTGTTAAATTCGGTATTATGTACAAACTTCCTGAAATGTGGACTCTGTATGGCGGTTACTCTTATGGCAAACAGCCGATTCCTGGGAGTGAAGTATTATTCAACATACTTGCACCTGCAGTTGTTGATCATCACATAACACTTGGTTGTTCAAAATCAATCAACAGTAGTAACGAAATTATTTTAGGATTGATGTACGCTCCTGCCGGTAAGGTAACAGGAAATAATCCTCTTGATCCTCCGAGCGGACAAACGATTGAACTGCAAATGAGCCAGTTCCAGATTGAACTTGGTTATTCTTTCAGCATAGTTCAATAAAAAACAAATTCAACAGAGGGCATCGTTAGTGATGCCCTTTTTTTTTGTAAATAAAATTTCTTTACCGTAAATAATTTTTTCTTATAATTTAAGTTTACGAGTGAATGAAATCTATCATTACTAATAATAAAAAAAAGAAATTTTCAGTTTGAGACGTTAGTAAAAAATACATAGCCTTTCTACTTTTTACTTCTTTCAATCTTCATAAATCTTTGATTGTTTAGTATAAAACAACTCTTCTGCTGGTGTAAATTTTGTGCATTATTGACAAAAATTAGTCGAGATAAATGAAGAGGAATTGCCATGAAAAAGCTGGTCATCACTCTACTACTAGCACTTACATCATTCGCATACGCTAACCCGCACTTCACTGTCGGAAGTAATCCTTATTATACTTATTTAGCCTATCCACATGACATACTCTATTGGCCGAACAATGCTGTCTTTTCACATTTCCATCCGCAAACTTTACCATGGCAGGGACACATAACCGATATCAGTAAACGACCAAATGAAACATACATAAGCAACTACAACTACTTCGATTTTCCAGCTCCTTACTGGTATTCAGGTGACCCGAATAATGTAAAGTCATATATGAGAGCTTCATCGTATGTTTATCAGAACAGGATAAGTCTGGGAGGTATCTGGAATTTTATTGAGTATGGCAAAGTGTATCTGGAACTTGGAACGACACAGATAGATATGGAACAGCGCGTTGAGGGAATCGTACGTAATGATGAAACACTTGAACTCATTCCAGTAAATGCAAAAACAGACGCATTAAGAAGCTTGTATGATTTTCAGCTTGTGTATGCCAATTACCTTTTCGGAAATCCAATTGGTTTCAGAGCGCAATATCAAAGTAAAAATATGAGTGCCCCTGAATCTGAAATTCGATTTACAAGAAATGGAGTTGAAACAGTATCTAATCATTTAACCTGGGGATGGACAACATCTCCCTGCGCTCACATTTTAGGAACTTCTCGTCAGAATTTTGACGCCTGGTTTCTGAATGATTACACTCTATATAACGGAGGTCAGCTTGATCTTCAATTAAGTTATGAATATAACGAACATAAATCTGCAGTCCGTTATCGAAGCAGAAGAGAAGACGGAAAAACTTACTACTGGCAGAGCAACTTACCTGATTCAGTTTTCGGCGCTAATTTTTCTGGTTCGTATGTAACCGATGACAGGTATAAGGATGAAATTGCTGATGACCTTATTCGTGCTTATTCCAAAATAAAATTCTGGGAAATTGGTGATGCTGATCTCGGCCTGCTGTTCTTTATTCAATATGCCGACCGCGACAATAATACAGTAAGCACTGTTGATGAGGCTAACAGCGAACCACTTAGCAGTGACTCCGAAAATGAATATAAAATTGAAGTTAATCCATGGCTCAATTATAAATTCGGTAAAAGCTATTTCGATTTCGGATTACTGCTTGAATATTCGTTAACTTTCATGGAGAATACTGCGCCCAGATGGAATGGTGCAATCGGTGCTTTAGAAAATGACGTGATAAGAAACTCCTACGCTTGGCAAAACGGATTCAGTCCATCGTGGGAATCCTTCTCGCAAGGCACATACAGCTTTTTTGCAACAGGATTCGAAGCTTCCACTGCAATAAACATCAGCGGAAGATTCTTCGCACTCGGTTCATTATTACTTCTGAGGAAATACAGTTATATAACTAAAGAATATGGCAGATCTGAGATTCCAGAAGGTGGCAATAAATATCAGTTCACTGCATCTCATACCAGATCTGATTATAAAAACGAAACATGGATGACAGGATCAGTCGGACTTGCTGCAGGCTGGGGACCGCTTCAAATGCTGGCAACCATTCACTTCCCACTCGCTTATCTGCTTGAAAAAAATACTGAGCTTGAAGACACTCAAAGAACTCTTGTTGATTTAACACAACGAAATGTTTGGGCGGTTCAGGAGCCTGTTAGCTTCAGGTTTTTAATAATTTTTGGATTGGAAAGACCTTGAGTATTTCTGTTTGAATATCTTTAATAACATTTACAGCAAGGAATCTGCCAGGATCGTAATCAGTTTTTAAATCTGAATCGTACTTAAAGTCTTTTGTCATTGAGGCATATTAAGTTTTAAATATTTTATTTTGAAACTTCCTCTCCTGTCTTTCATCCTATTCTTAAAATAAATTATATTAATCCGAATAAAATCTTACCCTATACCTATGAACTATGAAGTAAAAGATTTTCAAAAAGATGTAATTGAAAAAAGTTTTGACAAACCAGTTCTGGTTGACTTCTGGGCTGAATGGTGTGCGCCTTGCCGAATGTTAGGACCCATTATTGAAAAGTTTGCTGAAGAAAATAAAGAAGAATGGCTCCTGGTAAAAGTTGATACTGATAAAAACCAGGAAGTTGCAATGCGATATGGTGTTCGCGGCATTCCTAATGTAAAGCTTTTCAGAAATGGTGAAGTGATAAATGAGTTCACAGGTGCGCTTCCTGAACCTGCAATCAAAGAATGGCTGAAGAAATCAATTCCGAGTAAGTTTGCGGATAGAATTGAGCAAGCAAAGGTCTTGTTAAAAAATAGGAATATTTCTGATGCTAAAATTATTCTTGAGGATATTCATAGCGGAGATATCAATAACAGCGAAGTAAGAATTCTTCTGGCTAAAATACTTTTGTTTGATGACCAAAAAGAAGCTCTGCGTTTAGTACAGAATGTTGATGGTAACTTGAACAATATCGAACAAGCTGAAGCAATAAGTACTCTCGCTGAATTGTTGAACCGTGATAAAAATTCGTTTCCAGACTCAGGTGTTAATGAAAAATATTTGTCTGCAATAGCAGATATCCAAAGAAAAGATTTTGATTCAGCGCTTACAAAATTTATTGATGTTATCAGAGCCGATAGGAGTTATGATGATGATGGTGCTAGAAAAATATGCATTGCAATTTTCAAGTATCTCGGAGAGGATAACGAGATTACAATCAAGTACAGAAGAGATTTCGGCAGTGCACTTTACGTTTAATTTAAAGCTTAAAATTTTACAAGAAGTCATTCCCGCGATCCGGCATTTGCCGGAGAGTCGGGAATCTTGAAAGAAATTGTAAAATAGATTCCGGACAAGTCGGAATGACAACGAACTGATTAAATACTAATGTAAACTTTTTATATCATAGAACTGTTTTAGTGATTCAGGATTAGCCAGCGCATCTTTATTATCAATCTCTTCCCCATTAAGAATTTTTGAGACAGCTATCTCCACTTTCTTTCCACTGATAGTTCTCGGAATTTCTTTCACTTCAAAAATTTCTGATGGCACATGTCTCGGAGTTGCCTTCGTTTTTAGTTCCGCTTTTATTTTATCCTTTAAGATTTGGTCAAGCTTTATTCCTTCATTTAAAGAGACAAACAAAATTACTTTTTCATCTCCATTCCATTTTTTCCCAGCAGCGAGACTATCGTGAATTTCTTCCATCTCTTCTACGATTCTGTAAATCTCTGCAGTGCCTATTCTAACTCCACCGGGATTTAATGTTGCATCTGATCTGCCATATACTTTGATACTGCCATATTCTGTAATTTCAATATAATCTCCGTGAGTCCAGACACCCGGATACTTTTCAAAATAAGCTTTTCGATATTTTTCTCGTGACTCATCATCCCAAAAATAAACCGGCATTGAAGGAAATGGTGCTGTACAAACAAGTTCTCCCTTCTCTCCAACAACTGATTCTCCTCTTTCATTAAATGCCTCTACTTTCATCCCCAACCCTTTACATTGAATTTCTCCTGAGTAAACTGAAAGAGTCGGATTGCCAAGCATAAAGCAGGAAATTATATCTGTCCCTCCTGAAATGGATGAAAGCTGCAGATCTGCTTTTACATTTTCATAAACCCACTCAAAAGTTTCCTCAGGAAGCGGAGAGCCAGTTGAGAGAATAGCCCGTAATGAAGTCAAGTTATAAAGATTTTTTGGAATGAAACCTTGCTTACCGAAAATTGAAAGATACTTTGGTGAAGTTCCGAATACTGTAATGCCATTTTCCTCGATCTTTTTCCAGAGGATTTCTGAGTCTGGATAGACCGGATTTCCATCATACAAGTACAGGGTTGCTCCCACTTGCAGAGAACTTACCAACCAATTCCACATCATCCATCCACAGGTTGTGTAGTAAGTAATTACATCTTCTCTTTTCAGATCTGTGTGTAATACATGCTCTTTATAATGTTGCAGTAAAGTTCCTCCGGCTCCATGAACCATACACTTCGGAAGACCAGTGGTACCTGAAGAATACATTATATAAACCGGGTGGTCGAATGGTAACTGTTCAAACTCTATTTCTTTTAATGTATTCTCTAGCAATTGATTAAAAAACATAAACTTAGCTTGATTGAACTCATTGTTATTCTGGCGGAATAACTCTTTCTGCAAATCTTGATATGAAGGTATCCAAATAACTCTTTCTATCTCAGGAATACGTTTTACAATTTCTTCAATCTTTTCTCTGCAGTCAATTACCTTCCCATTGTACTGATACTCTTCAATTGCAAAAAGTATCTTAGGTTTTACCTGTCCGAACCTATCAATTACTCCTTGTATACCAAAGTCAGGGGAGCACGAAGTCCAAACTGCACCAAGACTAGTTGCTGCCAGCATTGCAATTATCGTTTCTGGAATATTTGTAACGAATCCGGCAACCCTGTCGCCCTTTTTTACACCAAGTTTTTTCAGTCCAGAACTGCATGCAGTAACAAGATCATAAAGTTCTTTATAGGTAAGTGTAACATCAGGTTTGTCTTCCCTGCTGCTGATTATTGCAGTATGATCATCCCGATATTTGAGGAGATTTTCAGCGAAGTTCAATCGGGCACCTTCAAACCATTTAGCACCTGGCATAATTCTTTTATCCAGAATTTTGGTATATGGTTTTGAGTGAACTACTTCACCAAATTTCCACATTGATTCCCAGAAATTTTCGATTTCAGTAACGGACCAATTATGGAGTTCGTTATAATCCGGAAAAAAAAGTCTGAATTCTTTAAGAAGATATTCATAGTACTTCGCAAGGTTTGACCTCTTTATTCTTTCTTCAGATGGAATCCACAGTGGTTTTGTTTTACTCATATAATAAAAAACTCACAGCAAGGTGAGTAATAATAAATTTATTGTGAAACTAATTCATTTAATTGTTGCAGCATACAATGCAGCCTTCCAGGCAAAATCCATATCGTTATTCTTCAAAGCACACTTCACAGATAGCTCAATGTTTCTTTTTTGATTTTCAGGCAATTTCAGAGCAGCTTTCAACATCCGCTTGTAATCACTTAATCTTTGATATCTAAGGAAAGCATCGTATCCAGATTCAAATTGCTCCAGCGTTTCCTCTTTTATTTTCTTTATGAACTCCTGAACTTCATTGTCATCAGGAATAGATTCTGAATTACCAAACTTGCCAAGATCATTTGCCGAATAAATCTCTGATTCCCTGATATGCTTTGGAACCTGATCATAACCGATGCACTTCTTTCCAATTGGCTTTTCAACCACGAAGACACCTGAAGCAGCACGAGAATAAAAATCTCCTGACATTCTTGCAACCAAATCAATCTTATTGGGATCAATAATTCCATTTGTGAAAATATCTTCAGCTGCATGAAACTTTAATACTTCGCAAATTACCAGGTTAGCTGAAGCACCTCCATCACCAAAATTTTTTATCTCTAATACTTTGCACTCCATTTGAAAAGGTGATTCCTTAACTCTTTTTGGTTTGACAAGATCTGATTCAACAGGAGTTAATCCTGACTTAATAAACTCATCATATTCAGGAGGAAATTCAGCGGAAGCAAGACTTACTTGTTCAACCATCGGATGAGTTACTACCTGGATTACACATTCTTTGGTTGCGATAAGATTATTGTAAGTATCCTTCAGAGTAGCATCTTTTCCCCTACGTGATGGTGAGAATGCAACAATTGGAGGGTTGGCACCGAATGCATTGAAGAATGAAAACGGTGAAAGATTGTTTATTCCATCTTTTGATATCGTTGAAACAAGTGCAATTGGTCTTGGTGCTACTCCACCCAGAAGTAATCTGTGAACTTCGGGGACTGATAAATCTTTTGGCTCGTAGTGAAGCATCAGGAAATGTTCTTTTTCATTGCAAGAATTGATCTGCTCTTTTTCGCTTTACGAACTGTATTCTTCAAGACTCCCAAACCAGTTATTTCAAGTTCTATCTCATCACCATCATTAAGCCAAATTGGAGTAAAGTCTTTTCCCGTTTCTTTTGCTTCAAGCGCCCACGTTCCATTCAATTCAAGATAGCAGCCAGTTCCTACTGTTCCTGAACCAATTACATCACCAGGTAATAATCTTACTCCATAGGATGCCCGTTCAATAATCTCTGCGAATGTCCAGTTCATATCCTTCATATTGCCATCTGATATTTGCTTACCGTTGTGCTTTGCTGTCATCCGGAGATCATATTTATTTCCGAACTCTGTCGAGATTTTATACTGTTCAAGCTCATCAGGAGTAACAAGCCAGGGACCAATTGATGTTGCAAAATCTTTTCCTTTGGCGGGACCGAGGTTCAATTTCATTTCTTCCATCTGAAGTACGCGAGCTGATATATCATTCATAATTAAATAACCAGCAATATATTCATCTGCTTCTGAAGAAGAAATATTTCTTCCTTCTTTGCCGATTACAATCGCAGCTTCCAGTTCAAAATCTAATTGACGAAGATGATCGTCTTCAACCCTGATTTCGCCTTCACCAAAAATTGCATTATGATTTGTGAAATAGAAAACCGGATACTGGTCAAATTCAGGAATCATTTCGACTCCCCTATTTCTTCTAGCAGTTTGAACGTGCTGGCGAAATGCATATCCATCTCTGCACGAAGGAGGATTAGGAATTGGGGCAAGTAATCGCAAAGCAGGATCATCAACAAACGAAGTTATTTTTCCTTCCTTTATTGCCTGCTCAACCTGTCGTGCCTGATTCATCATTTCTTCACCGCCTCTTAAGAATCTCCTCATTCGATTTGGTAATTCAATGCCTAATCCGGCGGCACATTCCTGAAGGTTATAGATTTTTCCATCAACGTATAGTCCGAGACGGTCCTTCTTCTTCATGGTATAAGAAACTAATTTCATAAGTTTAGTAAAGTTAAGTTAAAATTGTAATTGATGTAAACTTTCTGAGTCCGTTTAAATTCGTTGGTATAAGGGTATAAGGTATATTGGTATAGGGGATGTCGATACATATTATTTATTCTTTTTAATCTTTGATATAACATAATTGATATAACCATTCAGAGTTACTTTTGCTGATTCAATTAATTCTTCACCTTCAATTTTCAACCTATCGTCAATATAATTAAAATCATTACAACTAATTAAATGATCTTTTAATTCATACAAAGAACCTCTTGAGATTCTATAAAATTGAATTCCTTCCTGATAGTGATATCTTCCATAACCTTCTGAAATATTCGTTGTTGAGCTAACGGAAGCTTTTCTGATCTGAAAATCCAGATTAAATTTTTCTTCTTTGGGTAATCGAGGTAGGATTTTATTGTAGAAAAATAATTTTACTTCCCGACATTTCTTCCAGGCTTCTAATGTTGTGAAATCCCGATTCGTATCATAATATTCATTTGGCTCATTCACTTGAAAATTAGATTCTTCAGGCTCATATACCCTATCATTATTCAAAAACTTCTCTTTCACGACATTATACCCATATACCTTTAAACCTTGCTACCCTTTCTTCACCAGCCACGATTGCGAATACTCCTCAACCATTGTCTCTTTAACATTCTTTGTAACGTGAAGCGACTGGAATGTATCAATCATAATTGCATACTCTTCAGTCTCTTTTTTACCAATTGATGCTTCAGTTTTGCCAGGCTGCGGTCCGTGAGGTATGCCCATTGGATGAAGTGTAATTGATCCTTCCTGAACTCCAGTGCGCGACATAAAATCGCCATGGACATAATAAAGCACCTCATCACTATCAACATTTGAATGATAGTAAGGAGCAGGAATTGCCTGCGGATGAAAATCATATAAACGAGGCACGAAGTTGCATATAACAAAGTGATCTGTTTTAAATGCGAGATGAATCGGCGGCGGTAAATGAATCTTTCCAACTTTAGGTGCGTATTCTTTTATGTTGAATGCATACGGATAAAGAAATCCATCCCAGCCAACAACATCAAAGGGGTGATGAGGAAGACGATACTCGAACATTTTTCCTCTGACTTTAAGCATCAATTTAAAGTCAGCAATTTTATCAATTGGTTCCATATAATCAGGGACACGAAAATCACGCTCGTAATATGGAGCTTCTTCTGTCAACTGACCATATTCATTTCTGAAATGTGAAGGAATTTCATAAGGTGTATCTGATTCAATTATAAATACTTTGTTATTCTTATAATCATCAAATTTTAACTGATAAGTTGTGCCTTTTGGAATGATCAGATAATCCCATTCATCAAATCTTATTTTACCATATTCAGAAAGAAGCCATCCTTTACCGTGATGAATAAAAACTATTTCGTGCATCTGGCTGTTGCGATAAAAGAAATCAGCATCTTCACTTATATGCGCAGTCGAAAGAATGCAATGCTCATTCTTTAGAAATTCATTTCTTGCAGTAAGAATGTTTCCCTTGGTCTGCTTTTTTTCGGTAATGAAATGATAATATTCAACTGGTGCATCATTCCAATCGTTTGCTGAATTATCAATTGTAACCTCGCTGATCTTCTCAACTTCCGGAGGCATATAGAGATGATATTTATTCGAGTAAATGCCAGAGAATCCTTTCGTGCTGAAAAGTTCTTCCCTGTAAAGAGATTTACCGTCTTCTTTATAAAAAGTGATGTGTCTTTTTGGTGGAACCTTACCGACTTTAACGTAAAATGCCATTCATTACCTCCTGAAAAAAATAAATTATTATTTGTATAAAATCATTCATCCATTCAGTCATTCTCCAAAGGAGTCCGTTGGACAAACATACAAGCGAAAATCGTTTGATTGTAGGATTGGATGTATGACTGAATGTTAATTAGTTACTTTACTTTATCTAAACTTCCGCGTAATGCCTGGTCTCTCTCAATTGACTCAAAGAGAGCCTGGAAATTTCCTTGTCCAAATCCTTGTGCACCTTTTCTTCTCTGAATAATTTCATAGAAGAATGTTGGCCTGTCGCCAATTGGTTTTGTGAAGAGCTGGAGCAAATAACCTTTTCCTTCTATGTCACAGAGAATACCGTACTTCTTTAGCTCGCCAATATCTTCAGTAACTTCAAAACCTCTTTCTTTTAATGTATCATAATATGAATCGGGAACTGAAAGAAACTCCATTCCGTTTTTTCTCATTGCGGCTATGGTTTTAATAATATCATTCGTAATAACTGCAACGTGCTGAATTCCTGAACCAAGGTACTCATCAATGTATTCTTCAATCTGAGATTTTTTCAGACCATCGTACGGCTCGTTGATTGGATTTTTTATTGCGGGTCCTTCAGTGGATCGGACAACCTTTGAAAGCAAGGCTGAATATTGAGTTGAAATATCACCCGGTCCAAAGTCAATGAATGTTTCGAAGTTCAGACTTTTGTTGAGATAGTTTACCCACAAATCCATTTCGTTCGTCCTAACATTCCCGACAATGTGATCAATTGCCTGCAAGCCGGTTTCTTCAGCCACGATATCAATTTTTTGAATAGGTTTGCCATAACCTGGTTTGAAAATACCTTTGTAATTATCCCTGTTGACAAAAACAATTTCAGCATCGTCGTACAATTTCAGTGCAGCTTCTTCAACAAAACCATTTTCATTTTCAGTTTTGACAGGTTCCCAGGCAGGAATTGCTCCATTTTTGAGAGCGGCATCAAATGCTTTTTTTACATCTTTAACTTTCAGCGACCATCTTTTTACTCCATCACCGTGTCTTTCAACAAAATTATGGATCTGGTATTGACTTGGATTGATTGCTGATGTTATAACTATTCGGAGATTATTCTGTTCAAGATAATAAGATGCTTTACCTTTCACACCAGTCTCAGGTCCAAGGTAGCCAACGATTTTCATTCCCATCGCTTTGGCGTGCCAGTAAGCCCACATTTTTGCTGAGCCGACATAAAATTCAACGTAATCGTATCCGAGCAAACCTAATTGTTCTGCCATTTATTAACTCCTGATTTAATTTTATAGATGAGGAAATTTCAATTCTAATTTAAGTGAAATACGCTTCAGAGCAAAACAAAGATAAAAAGAATTATCCTCTATAAAAACACTTTTCTAAATTGAATCTAAAAGCAGAAAACCGTTAGTTCTAACTAGGCTGACACCATCCATATTCTTACTTTTAAAGCCACATTCCTTTAGCAAAGGACAAATGGAACATATGGGTTTAGCCGGCTTACATATTTCTCTACCCAACTTAATTAAGTTAGTATGAAACTGATGAGCAACACCATCAGGTATAATATTTTTTATCTGCTCAAATGTTTTTTCCGGTGCTTTCGTTTTGACTATACCAATTCTGTTCAGTGTTCTGTGAACATGAGTATCAACCGGACAAACATTTCTATCTAATGAAAATAGTAAAACACAACTGGCAGTTTTAACTCCCACTCCTTTTATTGAAGTTAATTCTGTCAGAATATCTTCATCACTCATGTTTTTTATGTATTGAAGATTAAGTTTGCCGTTCTTCTTCTTTAGTGTTGAAAGAAAACTTTTTATTGATGCAGATTTCTGTTTACCTAATCCGGCAACTTTTATTGTTTTTTCAATTTCGTGTCGCGGCGTTTCAGCTAACTCATTTACAGATTTATATTTTCTTTTGAGATTCAAATAAGCTTTATAGGAATTGTTGTCGTTAGTGTTTTGTGAAAGAATTGTTGCGATCAATGCGTCAACGGGGTTAGGAAGCTTTTTTGGTCTGAATGGAATTCCGAAATGATTAATTAGAAGTTTGTTGATTTTTTCTATTTTCTTTTTCATTTAATACAAATTTTCGAAAATGTTATGAGATAATAAAATTTATATTTGGGCTAAAGCCCTGATTTGTGTTTTT